>Ga0210394_10001984_pt1 | contig 29827 bp, 28 predicted proteins | sample IncBWC12MmetaG_FD_160121 | JGI IMG/M metagenome (GOLD analysis project Ga0210394, IMG submission 160121) | Forest soil microbial communities from Barre Woods Harvard Forest LTER site, Petersham, Massachusetts, United States - Inc-BW-C-12-M | ecosystem: Environmental > Terrestrial > Soil >... | reverse complement strand
AAGCTTAAGAAAAAGCACTGGTGATTGTTCTTTCCATGGCTTTTCACCCTTTCGCCTGCCGCGGCAGCGGGGAATCCTCCGTCCTCTCCCTGTTCGCCGGTGACATCACGGATAAGAGTGTCGCTGCACGAAGCGGATTGCGAGCTTGGAAGGCTGTCCAGGCGATGACGCTGGACGGGAGAAATGGGCGTCAGCGGTAATCAGCGAGCCACTCTTACGATGCCAATGTCCGGCAAGAGCCAGCCGCAATCTTAGGTTACCTCCTCGGCCAGCCGAGGAAGGGCAAGTCCCGTTTGTAATGGAACTGGCCCGCCCTCGCAAGGCGCGCTTTGAATTAAAGTTCAACGGCCAGATTGCCGTTCAAGTGTTTGACGGCACCAACGGATGGAAGCTGCGGCCGTTTCTCAACCGGAGTGAGGTTGAGCCGTATACTCCGGAGGAACCAAAAAAGGCATCGATGCTATCCGACCTCGATAGTCCTCTGGTCGACTACGCCACCAAGGGCACTCAAATCGAACTGGTTGGGACGGAAAAAGTCGAAGAACGCGAAGCCTTTAAGCTCAAACTCACGAAGAAAAATCGGGATTCGACGTACCTCTGGATTGACGCTGAAACGTTTCTAGAGGCGAAGATCGAGGGGCAGCCGCGGCGCCTCGACGGCACCAACCACTCTGTCGAGATTTAGTTCCGCGATTATCGATCAATGGACGGATTGCAAGTTCCGTTTCTCCTTGGAAACGAGAGTTCTCCCGGTTTCTAAAACCGCGACAGGCTTGAGGGATACTCCTATTCCTGTGGCGATGGCAGCGATCTTTTCGGAAGACGACATGAAAATAGCGGCTGGAGAACTTCGGACGCTCGTTTTTCGACCCACTCCGCACGAGCGAGCGATTGACACTTTGGACAGTGGCGGTCGCCGCAGCTGTCGTAGCAGGGACGCTCGTGATTGCCGCGGTCGCAGCGCACGAGATGACGGCCGAGAGCTGCGGTTCGGCACACCTCGATTGCGGTCATGACGCGCCGCTGTTTCGTAGGTCCTGATACGTTTTTGTAATCAGCATGTCCCTCTATTTATACGCGACTGTATAATTCCTTAAGTTTCTCTAACGTCGATCTTCAGAATAACGTGATGCAATCTTCTGCAACAATCTGATCCGGCACAATGAAACCAACTCCTGAATTAAACTAAATTATACGTGTACAAGACGGTGGCGCGGGGATCAAGACTGCATCCTGGATGTTAGACGGGTTCTATCAAACGGAAAGTCTTGGAGCCGCCTGGAGTGGCCAATTCGAGTTTAGTCGCAGGACGGAGTTGATGAAGGCAACCCAGTTTGTCGGGTCGGTATCGGCTGGAAGATGGTGCTATAGGAGGTCTTGAAAATGTCGAGAGAAATGTTGCAGATACCTACGGGGCAGGTGCTAACGATTCTCAATCCAGAGGATCGAGGAAGTTCGGTTCCACCCGATTCGGCTGGGACATTTGAAGTGATTGCGCACCGGTATATGGCCGTCAACGAATCGCGATGGGGAGCTAACAGCGACGCCACCGCAAAGAGTGTTATTGGGAAGCACCTGATTGGGAATCTCGGTCCTCGGCGCGTGAACGAACTAACCGGCGCGGAGATCCAGACACTCATAGACGGGATGGTTAGGAACAACGCGAGCCACTCTCTTCTGAATAAGGCTATTGTGCACTTGCGCAGGATTCTTGACCTAGCGCAGGAATTGAACCTCATCATGAGCAATCCCATGCGAAGCTACACTTTCAAGTTGGAGCAGAAGTCACGAAAGCAAAAATCGCAGCGCTACCTGAGCCTCGTTGAATGCCGAGCACTTCTGTCGGAACTATCCGGCCGGAACCGCCTCATCGTCCGCTTGTTCATTCAGCTCGGAGTGCGCCCGGAGGAGTTGTTCGCGCTTCGGCGTAATGACGTCCATGATGAATTCATCCGAATTGATGAAGTCTTCACTATGGGGCAGATCCGAGAGGCGCATCTAGAGGAACACGGTATCAATGTGTACGTGCCCCCAGGGCTGCGCCAGGAACTCCATGCCTGGATGGCATCCACTTGTGGGAACGACGATGACTGGTTGTTCCCCACGGCGCGCCCGCGGGGGTCCCACAATCTATCTCCGATCCGCCGAGCCACTTTTCTAAACGCAGTCCTCAAGCCAGCGGCGAAAAAGGCCGGCATTTCTGACTTGGATATGCTCACACTGCGACGGACTTGCGCCGCACACTTCGTAAAGAAGGCGAATGCCGAGGACGCGCACGCGCAGATGCGCTTAGTCAGCCACTTCACCACCTCGAGGTATGCTCAGCAGCGCCCCTCGGATTCTTTAAAGAGCGCGGCCATGGCACTGGAAACAGAGATCTTTATGTCGGCGGAGCTGCGCGGTCCGCGGGGAGAAGCCCCAAGTCATACCGTCCCGCCGACCTTACGCACATTCTCGAACTTCTCAAATTGAATCGACGCCCCCCAAAGGACCAGGAGTAAAAACGAGGCGAATGCATTCCCTAACCGCGCTGGAGCATGACGTGATTTGAGCCTTCCCTGCCCCATTGGAGATTCCCCCGAGAGCCGAGCATCGACCCAAGGGTTCAGTTCAATTGCCATTTGTCGCTGGAGGAAGGCTAAGCGCGCCATCTGGGTTGCCGGGGCGGGGTGAATTCGGCCGGGCAAATTATGACGTTCTGAGGATAGAATAGCGGAAGGCATATACTGAGAAGATAGCCCCATGAGGATTCTGGTAGTCGAGGATGAAGTGAAGTTGGCAAGGGCCTTGAAAGAGGGTCTTGAGAGCGAAGGTTATACCGTCACCGTCGTACACACTGGAGAGGAAGCTTTTTATCTGGTCGAAACGGAAGGCTTCGGCTTGGTGGTCCTAGATGTAATGCTGCCAGGCCGAAGCGGCCTCGAAATCTTGGAGGCCATACGTCGCCGCCGTTCCAAAATGTCGGTTCTGATGTTGACAGCCAGAGATACCGTTGAAGATAGAGTGCTGGGCCTCAATACCGGGGCTGATGATTATTTGGTGAAGCCCTTCGCTTTCTCTGAGCTTCTGGCTCGCATTCGAGCACTGTCCCGCAGAGGCGCGCCTGACCCCGCTTCAAAGTTGGCAATTGCTGATCTTGAAATGGATGCCGTCGGGCGCTTGGTAACGCGCGGCGGTCAACTGTTGGATCTTACGCCGATCGAGTTCGACCTTCTTGAATATTTAGTGCGTAACCAAGGACGCGTTGTGTCGCGTGAACTGTTGGCAAGTGACGTCTGGAAAGCAGCGGGCCGATCTGCGCCCCTAAATAATGTTATCGACGTGCACATGGCCCGGCTGCGAGGGAAAGTAGACGAAAGATTTGAAAAGAAGCTTGTCAAGACCGTGCGGGGAGTAGGGTTCGTCGTGCGCGAGGACACCGACGCCCCTGAATTGCGCGGGCGCAGACTGAAGCCGCGGGAATGGTGAAATGGATTCCTAGTTTCATTTGGCGCCTCAGGAATGGTCTTGCGGTCCCAGCCGGTCAGCTGGCCGATCGCCGGGATGCTCATAACTCCGTACGGAGGAGACTCCGAGACTTGCAGGGCTTGCGGCGCAACCGTTTGCGCAGCTCTCGCGTGGCACTCTCGAGTACCATCCGGCCTGGCTAGTGCTGCCCCGCTGGAAGCCCCACTACGGCCTCTCCCATCTTCCGGTTTCAGCGGAACGGAAGACCGCTTCGAGGACGGCCATGTTTCCAATGGCGTCTTCGATCGAAACCGGAACTTCGCCGTCTCCCCGCACGGCCCGCGAGAAAATATCTCCCTGAATGGTGTACTGATCGCAGATCGGGAAAGTTTCCGTGCTCACGCCGCCGCCGAAAACATCGCGCCCGTCATCAACAAAGATTCGGCAAGGCCGGTCGTTCGGCGCGTTGAATGGTATTTCGATTTCGATGCGCCCCTTGGTGCCCAGGAACTGCATGCGCTGGTACGGAACGAGTTGCGTGCTGCACGTGAAAATGGACTGCCCTGCGGGGAAATCGAGCATCACGGAGGCCAGCCGGTCGGTTTGAAACTCCGGGTCTCTTTCCACCAGCCCAATCACTCGCGATGGCTCATCACCAAAGATGAACCGCGACGTCATGATGGGGTAGCAGCCGATGTCGTACAAGCCGCCTCCGCCCCAATCCAGAACATTGCGAATGTTCGCGGCGTCGCGATTGAAATAGCTGAAGACTCCTACAATCGAGCGCAAGTCGCCGATTCGGCCGGAGCGAATCAGCTCCCGCGTGCGCAGCCATTGCGGATGCGTTCGCACCATGAACGCTTCGCCAATTTTTACACCCGTCCTGTTGCGCGCATTGAGCAGCGCCTGCGCTTCCCGAACATTCAGGCCGATCGGTTTTTCGCACAGCACGTGCTTCCCTGCTTCGGCAGCCTTGATAGACCACGGCACGTGCAGATGATTCGGCAATGGATTGTAGACCGCCTCGATCTCCGGGTCGGCCAGGAGTTCTTCGTAGGACCAGTAGGCTTTGGGGATGCGCAGTTTGCGTGCGACGGCCTCGGCCTTTTTGCCGTCGCGGGAAGCGATGGCGGCGATCTCGCTCCAGGCCCCCAACTGCATCGCCGGAAGCACTTTCTGAACTCCGATCCCCGCCGTGCTCAGCACGCCCCACTTGACCTTTTTGTTGCTCACCACTGGCCTCCTCGATCCCGCCACTCCGTTCTATCACGCCTCCGGGCTTCGGCAAAATGCGGGCTCCCGGTCGCGATTTGTCTTAGCGCTGCCGACCGCGTATAAGAATTGCCATGCTCCAGCGGCTCCCCATCGCCACCTTAGCAGACGCAGGCTCCGTCTCGATTTCCGAATGGCGCTGGGCCATTCTCTCGCTCGGAATCTGTGCGATTCTCCTGACGATCGGCGTCATAGCCACGGGAGTTTTTCTTTTCCGCAAGAAAAACACGGACCGCACGCTTCTGTATTTCGGCGTCTTTGTGATCCTTTACGCAGTCCGCATGTTCATGCGCGATCAGCCGCTGCTTTCCGTATTTGTCATTCCGCCTGCGGTTGCCGGTCACATCGAGCGAGTCATCACTTTCACCATCGCACTACCGACTTTGTTCCTGTTTCTCGAAATCGTCGAAGCCCGCTGGCGCCGCATCATCTTGTGGGCTCTGGGCGTGCAATTGGCTTACACCTCGTTCGCGATTCTGTTCGACTTCTTGGGCATGGCCCGCCGAGAAGTCAATATCGTCAACAGCCTTCTCGTCCTGGCCTCCTGGATTCTTCTGACCGTCTTCCTATTTCTCCTCCGCCCCCCTGGCCGCCTTCCTCGCGACCTCCGCGTAGTTGCTGTTGGTCTGGGTGTTCTTGCGCTCTTCGTTCTTCATGCTAATCTCACCGGGCTCCACCTGATTCGCGGACGCGACCTGGAGCCAGCTGGCTTTCTTTTTTTCGTTTGCACCCTCGGCTATCTCGTGGCTCACCGCATTTTCGCCAAAGAGGAAAGCCTCTTCGCCATTCAAAAGGAACTTGAAATTGCCGAGCAAATCCAAGCATCCATCCTGCCGCGTGATGTTCCTTGCCGCGCCGGGATCGAAATCGCTGCGCGCTATCTCCCCATGAGCGCAGTCGCGGGCGATTTCTACGATTTCCTGACATTCGAAAGGAATCATTTTGGCATTCTCATCGCCGACGTCACCGGGCACGGCGTTCCTGCCGCGCTTATCGCTTCCATGCTCAAAGTCGCTTTTGCGAGCCAGGCCGTGCACGCCCAAGACCCTGCACGGGTCCTCACCGGACTGAATCAGGCTCTCTGCGGAAAGTTTGAAGATCACTTCGTCACCGCAGCCTATTTGTACGCAGACCTTGATGCCAAGATTATCCGCTACGCCGGCGCCGGGCACCCACCGGTTCTCTACAGCAACCATTCGAATGGCCCCGCACGCGGGATTGAGCAAAACGGATTGTTCCTGGGCATGTTTCCCGAAGCCGCGTACTCTTATCTTGAAATGCCGTGGCATCCAGGGGATCGCTATGTACTGTATACGGACGGCCTGCCGGAATCCAAAAACGCGACGGGCGAGGAGTTTGGTCTTACTCGTTGTCTGAAGGTTCTGGATTCCCTTCCGCGTCTTCCCGCAACCGCTTTCGCGGATCAGTTGCTCAGCGAAATTTCCCGTTGGACGGCCGAAGGTTCTGTCCGCCTGCAGGAAGATGACATGACCCTCATCGTGGTTGATTGCAAGGAGTAATGCGGAAGCCTTCTATTGAATGTCCGAGACGGTTGGCCAGGCAAGATGCGCGAGCGCGTATCGTGGCGGCTAGAGAAAACTCAGCTGTCTGCTCTCGAGCGCCAGCAGTTTTTTCTTGACCGGGAGGCCGCCACCAAAGCCGGTCAGATGGCCATCGCTTCCGATGACTCGATGGCAAGGAACGATGATGGGTATGGGGTTCGAACCATTCGCGAGGCCCACCGCGCGGGCTGCCTGAGGACTACCGATGCGCCGAGCCAGTTGTCCGTAGCTGATGGTTTCTCCGTAGGGAATCTTCTGCAGGTTGCGCCAGACAAGAAGTTGAAACTCCGTGCCATCGAGGACCAGCGGCAAATCGAAGTCTTGCAGCTTTCCTTCGAAGTAGGCTTCCAGCTGGCGAATCACTTCCTTAAACGGCGTCCGGTCTTCCATCCAATCACGTTGCGGTGACCTGGGTCGCCGCCCGGTCGCGAAGTGCACCTGCCGCAGACCGCCTTCGTCACCGGCCAGCTGCAAACACCCGACGGGGCTTTTTATCGTGGTATAAGAGATCAAACTCATTCGGAATTCCTTGTTAACTGGAACCGCTCTCGAAAGTTGCTGCGGCATACGGACTGTTGGCACGGTATCTCTTCTCAAATTCTTCGCGCGTGCACATCGTGCGTATGTCGGTGATGCGATCCACTGCCAGTATTCCATCGAGATGATCGATCTCATGCTGCAATAATTCCGACAAATTGCGCTCTTCACGTGCCCGAAGTTCTTTCCACTTCCCTCGCAAATCCTGGTACCGCACGACGATCTCCCGATGCCGTTCCACCTGCATAAAAATAGAGAGGAAGCTTAAACAGGCATCCCATACCACGATTTTCTCTTCGCTGCGCTCGGTGATTTCCGGATTCACTAGCGGCCACGGCCGGGCGCCCGGAAGCTGGAGAAAAATAACTCGCAAGGCAGACCCAATCTGGGGAGCGGCAATCGCACGGCCGTAGCCGGTGGTCTTCTTCCAGTAAGCAAGAGTATCGGCGAGGTCTTCCACGAGAGCGCCTACTTGCCGGGCGCAGGGATCTTCCACGCGCTTGGCAATTTCACGCAAGCCAGGATCGCCAAGTTGCAGAACAGTGCGGACCGCCATTGCCTTGCCTCCAAGCCAGGAGGTCTCTATCCTCTCGCGCCCAGCCACTATCGTACCTCAGTCAGGCACGTTCCTCACCGGCCGGGGATCTCACGGGACACACGCTCGGATCCTGATTGTAAAACGCATTGGATTTTACGATCTACGATTTGCCGACAGCCAAAAAGCAAGGCTCCGGCTAGAGACCTGCGCTCGATTCGCGCCGAATCTAGCGCGCCTCGAGCGGTTTATAGCCGTCCGGCACGTGGTACAGGAAAGCGCGGTCACCGTAATTGAGATCCAGCGCATTAGCCTTCATGAATGGGTTAACGGCAGAGCTTGAGCTTAGAAACGCCTTGTACGTCCGGCCCTTTAAGAGATCCGACCCTCCAGCGGTACCCGGACCGCCACCTTCCCAAGCGCCATCCTGGCTGGTGTACAGCTTTCCGTTGTCCAAATCCACAGCGAACCCCAGCGTGCCGGAATCCGGAGTCTTGTTGTTTCGCCGAATCATCACAAACGAGCCAGTCGCCTCGCCGTTCTCGTTGGCCGCGCCTTGCTCGGGCTGAGATTGCGCCACGCCGATGAAAAGCGTGACTTCCGCAAGCTTCTGAATGGCCGCGCCGTCTACTTTGACCTCGAAATACCATTTTCCCTTGATCTTCGGTTGGTTGCTTTGCATGTCATAAACCGGTTCCCCGTCCGAACTTGCCGCAGGAGCGGGGTTGGCAGCAGGCGCAACGCTGTTCGACTTCTGGTAGCTTCCCAGCGCTTCGACGCGCGCGTTGGTGAGCCTCACGACGCAAACCGTCTTTTGATAATCCTTCAGGAGGTCTTGGAACCATGCTTCGCGGTCGCCTTTGCTCCAGGTGATCCCGCAGGTCTGGTCGCGGGTCTTCAACCAGGCGCGCTGTTCGCCTCGCAGCGTGGTGCGATCTTCCGGCGAAAGAGACTTCATCAGCGCAACATAAGTCCTGTTGATCGTGCTATCCGAACCCTTCAATTCTGTCTTGATGCACTCCGCGCGCGCCACGTCCGTCTTGGGATTGTCGCACTGCGCCCGGGTCGCGCTGGCCACAAGAATCGCAACGGTCGCGATCAGCGCGCACCGCACCAAAAAATGAAGATTTCGCATAGAGTCTCCGTCCACAGGGATTGCCGCCGGGAACACCCAGCATCTCGAGAAACGGTAACAGTCTCAATGTGCGGGGGCTATCTGAATACATCGCGGGTGTATCTAAAGCCGCAATTACCCTTCAGCATCGCGCGAAATCCGGGCAGTTCCGCACCTCGGCCCAGGGAGCTTCGCTCCCGTCCTGCGATCAACTAAATTGCTTGAAAGTAAACGACTTATGGTGATAGAGTTCGCCCATCGAAGGGATGCGGGCGCCCTTTGCTTGGGCTAGAACTCCGGGGAGTACTTGTGAAGAACCAGAAGGGTTTCTCGCTGATTGAGTTGCTCATCGTCGTGGCCATTATCTTGATCATCTCAGCTATCGCCATCCCAAGCTATCTGCGGTCGCGGATGCAGGCCAACGAAACCTCAGCGGTCGGCTCTGTTCGCATGATTAACACTGCCGCCATAACCTATTCCTCCACGTATGTAACTGTCGGATTCCCTGCAAATCTGGCGGACCTGGGCGGTGCGGCTCCGTGCTCGGCGACTGCGACCTCGGCCTGCATGCTGGAAAATACGCTATCCCAAGGTACGAAAAGCGGCTACACGTTTGTTTGGACTGGTGATGGCGCCCACCCGTCGATTGCCTATTCGCTCACCGGCACACCACAGGCTGTCGGAGCGACGGGCCAACGCATGTTCTGTACTGATCAAACGGGCGTGATCCGTTATGACCCCTCGGGCGCGGGCTGTAACGTGTCGAGCAGCCCGGTGCAGTAAATCCATGGAGATTTAGTCGGTGCATATGGCTATTGAGCCGGAAGTACTTAAGACTGCGGAAATCATTCCCATCGAGCTAAAGCAAGAACCGCGCTCGAAGGGGATCACGACGCCTCGCAAGAAGAAACCAAAAGAACTCGCGGTGATCACCGAGTGCTGTACGGGCTGCGCAGGCTCCCCAGCCTGTGTGGAGTACTGCCCGGTCGAAGATTGCATGTTCTGGGTGCCGGATGAGGATCATCCACCGTTCGGGCGTATCCAAGTAGATTCCGTTCTGTGCATCGGTTGCAAGAAGTGCACCAGCAAGGGACCAGACGGCGCGTTTCTGGATGGATGTCCGTGGGATGCGATCGTCATGCTGGATATTGCCGAAGTCGAGAAAGTTGTCGGAGTAATGACCTTCTAGGGCCACCGCAGCGTGGAATCTACGGCTATCGCCTGGCCCTTTCCCGAATCGCCTGCTCGGTAAGCACGGCCTGCTCCTTAACTCGATTGGGAATCTCCGGCAGGTCCCCCTGGTAGATGCGGACGGCCGGCAAATCCTCAGGTTGGCCCACTAAATAAAGTGCCCGCAGTGCTTCCCAGACTTGCTCTGCGCCGGGATCCACAGTAGCCAGTTCCGCGCCTCGAAGAATTTCCGTGCCCGCGACCGCAGAGAGTGTACGGATCCGACCGCTGAAAGGAGAGCGCACTTCCGCAATCTGCTGGCCATCCTGTAGTTTGGCAATCAAGCCACCCTGATGGACCGCCGTGCCAACGTGGTCGGTGCCGATCACACGGCCAGCAACAGGGGCCACAATCCTCGCCGGCTCGAGTAGCACCACAATCTGCAACCGACCTGCGGCATCGCCAAAGCGAACCAAAGACAACGCCGCGTTTCCCCTGACCATCGGCGAGGGATCCTCAAGCATTTTCAGTAGCGCTCGGTGAAACCCAGCCTCGGTCGTGTCCTGCCCCATCACCCATGCATCCGTGTTGCGCACTTCCTCCACGGGATGGGAGGCGAGGCGCTCCAGGTCGGGATACCAACGCGCGGCGCTCGCGTCATGCACCGTCAAGCGCTCGCCCAACTGCACCAGCGCGTGCTGGATATGTCTCGGATGCTTCTGATCGTTGAGGAATTCGCTGAGCTGCTGGTCCGACAGATGCCTGCCAAACCAGGTGTTCCACCAAAACAGGAATGGCATCAGCACAATCAACCACGCGGTAGCGAAGAAAAGCAGCCGATTCCGTGTGGACATGCGGTGCCGCACATGCACCGGCCCGACCGGACCGTCATTAGAGGCTTCACCAACTACTTGTTCCTCCAGCTGGACCGCTGGTAACCCGGAGGGAACTTGACTAGCCGCCATTTTCTCTCACACCCTAGCCGACCTTCTGCGCCGGCGGTTCTTTAGGCAAGACCGCCTTCTTCTTGTGCAAAAAAGGCAGCCAGCCGCGAGCATCCATCTCGAGCAAAACATTCAAAAAGAAAACGCCGGACAGAGTCAAAAGAATGAGGCTCATAAACAGCCCGTCAACGGATGTGAGCGACCTCGTCGCGAGAATCCACGCAATCCCGGCCAAAGGGATCACTGCAAGCAAGATGGAAATCAGGAGCATCACGGCAAGCAACCCACCTCCTAAAATCTTCCCGAGCCGAACGGACCGTTTTCCTAGAGGCTCGGCCCGCTAACAATCTGTCGTCCAGCCGCCCTGGCGGTCCTAAGGCTGGGCCTTAAAAGTTACATCAACAGTCTTGCTGTCTTTAGCAGCCAGGGTGACCTTCTGATCCTGCTCGCCTAGTTTTTCCTGGACGAAAGCAATCGTATAGTCCCCGGGCGGCAGTCCGGTAATTTCAAATTTCCCGTCCGGCCCAGTCACAGCGAAGAAGGGATTCTTCACCACATTCACAAACATTCTCATCCACGGGTGCTGGTTGCATTTTACCGGCAGCAACAATTCTTCTCGTGCGAACACCTTTTCGAGCGCCGCGGCCTGCGGAGCCTGGGACTCGTTCCATTCGCGGTTGTCCTTTGGGGTGGGATGAATGTTGTGGGTTGTGGGGTCCCCATTGACGATCTTGATCGTCTGCCCGGCCATCACGCCGAGCACATGCGGCTTGTACTTGCAGCCCACTTGCGTCAGCGTCACGGCATCTTTCGGAAGGTCGAAGGTCCGATTGCCCAAGCCATCCTTCACGAAAACAAAAACATTGGCTACTTTGCCATCGGCAACCACTATATTTTCCGCAGTGTTCGAACCAGCACAATTGGGATCCTGGCTCATGTCAATCTTCGCGGCCTTCGGCGCCGCTCCATCAAACTTTACCGTGCCACTGACCGATGCCACGGTCGCGGGATCGATAGGCGTAGCCGTCGGCCCAGGTGTCGACGCCACAGGCGCAGCAGGCTGCTCCTCTGCTTCCTTCTTGCCACATCCCGCCAACAGGGCCAGTCCGGGCAGGACGCAGATCGCTATCCATTTTTTGGTTTTCGTCATATCAGCGCACCTCGCTTCAAGTTTAGAAACTCACAATATCTACTTGCGACCGCCACGGCCGCCGCCCGTACTCTCGCCGGCTGGCGCGGCGCCACTGGCAGCCCGGGCATGCCCCATCGATGCGCTCACGCGGCGCTGCTCCTCTGCGGTGAGTTGGAAGATGTAGTCCACCAGCAGCTTGGTATGGTCCTTATCGTAACCCTGGAACGAAGCCGGCGTCGGCCCCGAAAAAACCCAGTGATTGTTCTCCCGCTTGAAAAGTCCGGAAGGCATCGAGGTGCCCGGGCTGATCGCCTGCGGGTCGATAATCCAGCGTTCCACCCAGTCCGCCTTCAAGCGACCCTTAGCCTGGAGAAAGTTGGGCGCGGTAGCGGTGCGATCGTGGGCGGGATCGCCCGTGGCGTGGCACTTCAAGCAAGGCGCGGCAGGACTGCTGAAAAGACTGCGTGCCATTTCTGTTTCCTTGGCGGTCAGCACCGGCGCTTGATCTGGAATGTACGGGAAGGGTTGACGAGCGAGCGCCTGGAAAAACCGCACTAACTTGCCAAGTTCATTTTCGGAAAAAGAGAAGGTGGGCATGCGCACCTGGAGATAGGGCCGCACACCGTTGCGGTTGGTGTCCCGATCGTTCAGGGCGGGGTTCGTCAAAAAGTGCAGCAGCCACTCTGGCTCGACGCGCGCGCCTTCCGTCAACAGTTTGGGCGGCAGTTGTTCTTGTCCGTCAGCTCCCCCGTAACGCGTCATGGTCATCAACGACGTTTTCTGCCCGGCAACAAGCTGGTGGCAGCCCATGCAGTTATATTTTTTTACCACCCACCAGCCTTCCTGAATATCGCGGCGATAGTCCAACGGCCGGTACTGGTAGCTGGCAGGGAGCGCGCTCTCTGCGCTGCCCATGAGAAACGTCGTGAGGGCCTGTACTTGTTCCTTGGTCAAGTGCAGATTGGGCATCCGAAGTTTTTCCAGTTCGGGCTTGATCTTGCCTTTGTCCCAGACATTCGGTTCCGCGAGTTTGTGTTCGAAGAAGCCTTTGTGGTCATACCACGGGCCGTTCGCAGGACCTTCCGGCAAGCGCGCCAAATCGTCCGCATCGACGATGGGTTCGCTGCCGCCGCGCTGCGCCACTTCGGTCAACAGCGCGAAGTCGAGGCGTTCAATCGGTTTGCTGCCTTCAAACGTCAGCTCCGTGCCGATGCGGCCTTCCTCCTCCATCCCGGATATTTCGTGGCAGCCAGAGCAGCCGTAGTGGCGAATCCACTTCTTGCCCTCTTCCTTGAGCTTGGGATCGTCCATAAACGCCGCGTCGGGATAAGCGGAAGGCTCTTGCTTCTTTAGCGTGACGAGATAGCTGGCCACGTCTTCAGCATCTTCGGGAGAAAGCCGCAAGCTGGGCATCACCGTCATGTTTTGCACTTGAAGCTCGTGTCCATCGTTCGGGCACCGCGAGTGCTCCAGATCAAACACGTATGGCAAACCCTTCCGTTGGTAGTCCTCCGGACCAATGTCCTTCTTCTCGTACATGCAGTAAGGACGAGTGCGTTCGCGCGCGTTATGCACCCAGCGCACCAGATAGTCGTAATTGTCTTTCTCGCCGACGCGCGTGAGGTTGGCCGCAAAACTACCGCCCTCCATCTGATCACCCTCACCGATGGAATGGCACGCCAGGCAACCGCGCATCTCAAACAATTCTTTTCCATGCGCCGCGCTGCCGGGCTTATGTTTGGGCAACGGGTCGGTCAGCCCCGATTGCCACAGGTAAGCGGAGATGGCTTTAATCTGTTCGTCGCTCAACCGGAAATTCGGCATCTTGGTGGTCGCGCGAAAATCGCTGGGCTTCTTCAGCCAAACCGGGATCCAATTCTTGTTTAGCTTCAGACGCGCGTCCTTCAGATTTGGGCCGGTCTTCTTCATGTCCTGCAGCAGGCTTTTAGTGCTGCGATCAAGCTGCACAAGCCGAAGGTCCAGCTTGCTGTTAGTGACTTTCAGCGCCACCGCTTGATCGTTCAAGTGATTGGCTTCGTCATTGCTCTCGGCGGCGTCGGCCTGTTTCATCAAATAAACGGACTGTTTCAGATTCTCGGTTTTCTCCTGGTCGAGCTGCTTGATCTGCTGGGCGACCGAAAGCAAATCCTCCGGTTCCTTGTCGTAACCCTCATAGCGATGACAGCCCACGCAGCCGCGCTGGCGGAACAAGTCCTTACCTTCGTTGAGCGTCCGGCCGACCTCGTTCATCACCAAAACCATGTCCGCGGCGTGACACGTCTGGCAGCCAGCTTCCACATTTCCTTTCGGAAATAGAGGCCAGAGCCAATGCTCGTAGGTGCCATGCGCTTTCTCGATGCTGGTGGTCGCCCGGCCATTGCCCTGGTGACAAGGCGAGCAGCCAAACTTTTCCGGATCATGTATCTTCAAAAGTTCAGCATCGCGATGCGTGGTGAAGGCCCGAGCGTAGTGGTCCGGCTTCTGGCCCTTCACCGACATCGAAGCCACGGTCAGCGTCACTGGCTCGCGAATCCCCAGGTGGCAGGACTCGCAGCGGTCCACGATGTTGGCTTCTGGCACGTTGATCTGCTGGATTTTCGGGCTGGAAGCCTCGGTCTTGTCGAGCAAGCCGGTGATCTGCGCGGGCGTCAAGCTGACCATGTGATCGGACAGAAAAGCATCCAGTTTGGCTTTCTGTTCGTTGACGGGCTTGATCAATTCGCCGAGCTCTGCGCTCAGCGCCGTCCGTTCATTTCTCAGTTCGTTGTAAGTTTCCTCGAGATGCGGATAGTCGTAGGTTTTGCTGCTGCCGTCGGGGTACTTTACGGTCGTCACTTCCTGCTTGTATTTGTCGAGGTCGCCCTGCTTGCTCTGCCTGGAAGAATCGCTGGTCTCTGTCTCGATGGCGTAGGTCGACGCGCTTACGTACGCCCGCCGGTCCGTGAAGGTATTCTGCACTGCCAAGATTTCCGCGCCAAGATCGCGCAGTTTTTCATTGATTTCCTTGATGCGCGGGGCCGCGTCCTGGCTCACGCGTTCGTAAGCCTGCTTCAGCGCCAGATACTCCGGATCGCTCTCAACCTCTTTTTCGGAAGTATTCGATTGCGAATGCGCATTCTTCAAAAACGCCGAGTAGCGCGTTTTCCATTCATTCTCGAAAGTCTTCCATGGACGCTGTCCAAAATCCTCGTCCCACAAAGCCCAAAACAATGTAGCCATCAAAACCAGCATGGCCACAAGATAATGTGGCGCCAGCGATTTGCTGACTACCGGATCGTCTTCGAGGATAGGCTTCTCAGCCACCACTTCCTCCTAAACGTTGAACCACGGCGTAATCCACACATATTTAATGTGCAACACCAGACGCAACAGCATCTTGATCGGCAATCCAACCATGGTGATGAAAAAAACCATCAGAATGGAGTACTGCAGCAAACTCATCCGTTTATAGTTTTTTGGATTGTAACGCCGAAACAGCGCGTGCACCGCGAGTCCGCCCACCACAAAAAACCCGCCGACCACAGCCGCGCCAAATATGGCCTTTGCCCAATTCGATGTGATTCCAAAGAGATCCGGCAAGTCGCGGTTCACTTCATAAATGAGGCGGTTGTGATCCCAGGTCTGTCCGGGCCAGAACCACTGCCATCCAGGCCCGCGAATGAAGGTACCGATGGTAATCATCGAAACCCACAAAACGATGAACCCAAAAAGAAAAGTCCCGATGGCAAACTTGCGCTGCTTCCAGGTGTAATACCCCGCACCCAGCGGGTTCGTATCTATATAAGGAATCACCATCAAGCCGAAGATGATGAGCGTGGGCATCACCACCCCGGCAATCCAGGGATCGAAATACACCAGCATTTCCTGCAACCCGAGGAAATACCACGGCGCCTTGGCCGGGTTCATGGTCAGATTCGGGTTAGCCGGTTCTTCGAGCGGCGCATTCAAGGTGATCGACCAGATCATCAAAATGATGGTCACGATAATCGCGGCCAGAAATTCCACGCGCAGCAGAAAGGGCCAAACGTGCACTTCTTTCTGCCACCCCGGCTTGAACGGCCAGGCCTTTCGATGATGCGTCTTGGCCAGCGCAGGGTCGGCTTCGAGCTGCGCGATCAGCGAGTCATTTGCTTTGGCCTGCCGCCAAGCGAGATAAATGTAAAACGCGAGCAAAGGAATCATGGCCACGATCGGCACGTTGTCAGGTGCGGAGATGATTTCCCAAACTTGTCTCCAATCCATGGTTATTTCCGCGCCTCCTTTACCTCAGAGTCGAGGATGACCGGCGCCGGTCCCGAAATGCCGCCGTCCTTACGCACTCGCCAGAAGTGAAGAACCATAAAAATCGACGCAATGATGGGAATGCCGATGCAGTGCCAGATGTAAGACCGCAGGAGCGCGTTGGCATCCACGATGGATCCACCCAGCAATCCAAATCGCACATCGTTGTACGGAGTCATATTGAGATAGTTGCTGAAGGGACCTTCGTGTCCAAGGAGTGGCGTCGCCCGCGCCATGTTGGTTCCCACGGTAACAGCCCAGAAGCCCAACTGGTCGTCCGGCAACAAATAACCAGTGAAGGACAGCAGCAGTGTCAGCACCAGAAGAATGACGCCGACGTTCCAATTAAACTCCCGCGGCTTCTTGTAGGAGCCCGTGAGAAACACTCGAAACATGTGCAACTCGACGGCGATCACCATGAGATGTGCGGCCCACCTGTGCATGTTGCGCAGCAGCCTGCCAAAAGGGACGTCGTGCTCGAGGTATAGCACATCGCGGAAAGCCTGCACCTTGCTCGGGTGGTAGTAAAACATCAGCAAGGTACCGGTGAAGGTGAGCACCAAAAACAAATAGAAGGTAATCCCGCCCATCCCCCAGGTGTAGCTGTAGCGCACCGAATCGCGGTTAATCTTGGCCGGATGCAAATGCAGAAAAACATTGGAGAGCACGCCCAGCGCACGATTGCGAGGTGTGTCGTCATGCTTGTGTCGGAAAATCGAGGTGTAGACTTGCGTCTTGGTCGGATTCTTGAGCGTTTCCAGAGATTCTTTTGCTTTCGCAGGGAGATCCGTCTTAAGGGATTCCAGATCCTCTTTGACACCTGTTTTGATGGTGTCTACCAGGCCGGTCGACCGGCCATTTTTGCCGTTCGAGTTTTTCTCATCAGGCATTTCTTCTGCTCCCGTTCGCTCTCCCGCTCGTCGAACCGTCGGTGTAAATTCGTGGCCCCTTTACTTCATTACTTCGCGCGTCCTCCTCGAGAGCTACATCCGCCACTCCGGCCTCTACACATTCAAAAACGAACCAGGATCGCTGAAGTGACTCGGCTGCCCCTTGGGCCATTCAAAAAGCTGCGAAACGTCCACCACGATCTGGCCATCCGGCGCCAACTCCACCCGCGCCCGATCCATGGGACGCGGCGCAGGCCCTTCGAAGTTGATTCCTTCACTGTCGTAACCGCTTCCGTGGCAGGGACACTTGAATTTGTTCTCGCTGGCCTTCCAATCCGGCGTGCAGCCCAAGTGTGTGCAGCGCGCGTAGATGACGAACATGCGGTCCGGCGTGCGGTCCACCCAAATACGATACTTTTGCTGCCATTTCGTATCGACACCCAACGCATAGTCGGAGGGATACCCAATTTTAAAAACTGTCGGAGGTTCAAAAAGTGTCCGTGGAAGAAAAAAACGAAGAAACGCGATAAACCAAGCCCCCAGAAAACCGACCACCGCGCACCAAACCAAACTTCGTCGACTCTGATTCATCCCGCTCGCGGCCGGCCCAACCGTTGGTAAGCCGGCAGCAGGCGCGGCTTTGGAGGTACCGACGGCGGGCGTGCCCACAAACTTGGCAGCTTCGCCACCACCGGCAGTGGGCGTCTTCGCTGCGTCCGGTTTCGGATTGGCCGAATTGGATTCCGGTGCCGCCATGCATTACCTCCTGGATACCCTTTCGTCTACTTATGCCGCGGGCACAAACGACGCCGCTACTGCTCTCCCCTGAACGCGAGCCCACAAGCTTTCGGTCCCAACCGGAAGGCACAAGGATCTCATTTCGCTGAAATCCAAAAGTGTCTGCTCTAGAGAAGAAATATTTTCGAGCGCGGAGAGAATTTCAGCAGCGACGCACGAACGCTCGAGCGTCAAAAAACGCGAATCACTCGTTCGAACACACAGGGACCGCCTGGCCTGTGGAAGCGTCGTTGGTCCGCCGAATTTGAAGAGCGTGGCAGCGATACATCGCAAGCTCCCTACCATTCCACCGGGCCCCCCAAGGAACGGGCCGGATGTTACTCAAATAAAAAAAATTCGTCAACACCTGCAGTAACATTTTCTGCAATTCAGCCATTAAAGGGGGCAGAAACGAGCGGTTGGAGCGTAGGAGGCCGATGTATTCACAGTGTGGCTGGGAAGAGCGGGCCCTGATCGAGCTGAGGTGTTAGGCCGCGACGAAGTCGTCGTGTCTTAGCCAATATTTTTCATCGCGCCTGCTCCTCGAGCGTCAGCAGCACTCCTGACACTCAAACGGAGCCGGTCGTGCCACATACCGCATCGCAGCGGATGTCGAGGTAAGCGGCTGCAGGTGAGATCCTCAGTTAGTGTCGGAATTGCAGTAAAATTTTCGGCAAGCGCGATCTCGCCAGTCGCGCGAACAAGAAAAAATCAGCCGTTGTTCCCAAAACTCCACCACCCCGAAGAAAAACTAGAGAACTGCAATAACCCGCTTGCGCTTAGAAAGACCTGTGGTAGACTCGCCCCGTTTTCTGGCTTTGGGATCCAGATTCCGAAGGTTGCGCGGCCGGATTATTGGTAACGGGCGGATTATTCGACCGGGAGGTCAGGGTACATGGGCCTAGTTCTTCTCGTGGTTATCTGGCTGATCACCTTCATCAGCGCGTACTTCTTCATCGCGAAGACGTGGTGGTTGCCTGTCGGCGCTTCGGCTGCAGCCGCGGGCATCGATCATCATTTCGCTACGACGTACGTTCTCATGGGCATCGTGTTCGTGGCCGCGCAGCTCAGCCTGGGCCTTTTCGCTTGGCAATATCGCGAAAAGAGCGCAACCACTCCGAGAGCGCAGTACTCCCACGGCAATAACACGCTAGAGATCACCTGGACCGTGCTCACCTTGATCTTGTTCGTCGGTCTGAATTTTATGAGCAGCTCGATTTGGGCGTCCGAACGTTTCCGTCCCGCAGTCTCCGACGCCGTCGAAGTCGAAGTCACTGGAATGCAGTTTCAGTGGTATTTCCGCTATCCGGGACCTGACGGAAAATTCGGCGCGACGAAGCCCCAGCTGCAGGATCCTTCCGGGGGAGGCGAAGCCGCTCTCGGCCTCGACCCTGCAGACCCCGCCTCGAAAGACGACATCGTTGCCGGCACAATGTACGTCCCGGTGAATCGCGAAATCGAGGTGATCCTCCGCGCCGAAGACGTGATCCACAGTTTTTTTGTTCCTGCCATGCGCTTCAAGCAGGACGCCGTCCCGGGTATCGCCATCCACATGCACTTTACGCCCATCACCAGGGGCGACTACGAGATCGCCTGTTCCCAGCTTTGCGGTCTGGGCCACTACAAAATGCACGGCATCCTTAGAGTCGTCAGCCAGGAAGAGTTTGACAAGTGGCTGGCAGTGCGCGAAGCGGAGAAGCAATAAATGGCTACTGGCGAATTCGCGGCCCACGTTGTACATGCCCACGCGGCCCCCACAAGTTGGATACGCAAGTATGTTTTCAGCCTCGATCACAAAGTCATCGGCTTGCAGTACTTTTTTCTCGCGCTGACGGCCGTCTTCGTCGGCATGTTTCTATCCTTGCTGATGCGCATCCACTTGATCTGGCCCGCCGCCGCCTTGCCGTTGCTCGGAGAGATCAAGCCCGAGACCTACCTGACTTTGTTGACCATGCACGGCACCATCATGGTCTTCTTCGTGCTCACCACCGCCCCGCAAGGCGGCTTCGGCAATTACTTCCTGCCCATTCAAATCGGCGCTCCAGACATGGCCTTCCCGGTTCTCAACATGCTCTCCTTCTGGGTGACGGCCCTGGCCTTTTTTGTGATGATTGCCGCCTTCTTTGTGGTGGGCGGCGCACCGCTCCACGGCTGGACCGGCTATCCGCCACTTAGCGCCCTGCAATCCGCAGGGCCAGGTGAGGGTTTAGGCGCGGATTTATGGGTCACGAGCATCGCTCTGTTCTGCATCGGTGCGCTGATGAGCGCTCTCAACTTCATCACCACCACCCTGGACATGCGCGCCAGGGGCATGACGCTCATGCGCATGCCGCTAACGTGTTGGGCCTGGTTTATTACCGCGATTCTCGGTCTGCTCGCGTTTGGCGTCCTCTTGTCCGCGGGCATTCTGCTCTTGCTTGACCGCAACGCGGGCACGAGTTTCTTTGTGCCCCTGGTCACCATCAATGGGCAGCTTACGGGACATAAAGGCGGTTCGCCTCTCCTGTGGCAACACTTGTTCTGGTTCTTTGGCCATCCCGAGGTCTACATCGCCATTTTGCCGGCCATGGGTTTGTGCTCGCAATTGCTCTCCGTCTTCTCTCGCAAACCAATTTTTGGCTACAAGGCCATGGTCTACGCCATGTTGTCCATCGGTTTCCTGGGTTTCATGGTCTGGGGCCATCACATGTTCATGAGCGGCATGAGCCCCTATACGGCCTTCGCTTTTTCCGTAATGACCATGGCCATTGGTGTTCCCTCGGCCATCAAGACATTTAACTGGCTCGGCACGATCTGGCGTGGACGGATTCGTTTCACCTCGCCCATGTTATTCGCCCTGGGTTTCGTTTCCCTCTTCATCTCTGGCGGAATCAGCGGTCCATTCCTCGCTCAGCCCGTGCTGGATATTCCGTTGCACGACACCTATTTCGTCGTCGGCCACTTTCATCTGATCATGGGTGTGGCTTCCATCTTTGGCATCTTTGGCGCCACGTACTACTGGTTCCCCAAAATGTTCGGCCGCATGATGAGCGAGAGCCTGGCGCGCTGGCATTTCTTTGTCACCTTGATCGGGACCTACGCCATCTTCATGCCCATGCACTATCTCGGCATGGCGGGGCATCTGCGCCGCTACTCGCAGCTCTCCGAACTGAATTACCTGCACGGGTTGATCCCCTTGCAGGAATTCATGACCTATGCCGCGTTCCTTACCATCGCGGGACAATTTATCTTTCTCTTCAATCTTTTCTGGAGCATGAAGTTCGGCAAAAAAGCGGAGGACAATCCCTGGGAAGCGACCACGCTCGAGTGGACCACGGCAACTCCGCCCCCTCATGACAATTTCGGCGGACGCATGCCCGTGGTTTACAACGGACCTTACGAATACAGCGTCCCAGGGGCGCCTCGCGATTTTGTGATGCAAACCGATCCAGCAAGCGTCGAGGCCCACTAGGCAACCCATGGCCACCGTCACCACAACCGCGTCTGTAAAAACAGCTCAAATCCTTCTGGCAGCTGACGGCCGCCCGGATCAGAATGCGGCGGATTTCGCCGTGCGTCTGCGCCGCGCTCGCTTGGGACTCATCGTCGCGCTAACCGCCGTCGTTATGATTTTCGTCTCGTATTCGAGCGCTTACGTAGTGCGGCAGGGCCTTCCAACTCTCGATCCGAGTACTGGCACGATGGTTCGCGACTGGCTTCCGTTACAGTTGCCAAACTTTTTGCTGGTGAATACTCTGATCTTGCTGGTCAGCACCCTCACGATGGAGCTGGCCCGTCGCCAAGCCATCCGCACAGCTCTCGCCCATGGAAAGCAGTCCCACGCCGTTACCCGCACGGAAACGGAGGGAATGCCCTGGCTGGGGCTAACCGCCATCCTCGGCCTCAGCTTCCTGGCCGGACAATGGCTGGTGTGGCGCGAACTAGCCGCGGCCGGCTTCTACGTCGACACCAGCCCCAGCAGCTCCTTTTTCTATCTGCTCACGGGGATGCACGGCATCCACCTATTCGGCGGCATCCTCGCACTGCTCGCCGCGGGCGCCGCCTCTCTCTTGCGAAAATCCGCGGCCTCGCTAGGCGTGGTTGTCGACGCGACCTCCTGGTACTGGCATTTTATGACGGTCTTGTGGGTTTATATCCTGTGTTTGCTGGAGTTCGCACGCTAGTCCGACGTCCAGGGCGGCCCGCCATAGGCCGCAGGTCACAAGGAGGCCAAGCGCATGTCTGAAGCGACGCTGCCGCACGAGGCGCCAACCATCTACGAACCGTCGCTCTTTGGAACCTATTCAAAAAAAATCGGCATGTGGCTGTTTCTCATGTCCGACTCGCTGACCTTCGGCGCCCTGCTCTACGCCTACAGCTACGGTCGCATTTCCACACCGAACTGGCCTACGCCCTTCCACTCCCAAAGCATCGTGAACGCCACCATTATGACCGCGTTCCTGCTCACCAGCTCGCTAACCATGGTGCTGGCCGTACGCGCCTCCGCCGAAGGCAACGCCAAATCGCAGCGCCTCTGGCTGCTCGCCACAATGGCTTGCGGCATGGGGTTCGTCCTTCTCCACGGACGTGAGTGGACAAAACTAATCGCCGAAGGCTTAACTCTTCCGGTTTTTCCGAAACCAACTGGGCAGGAGGTGACCCCAGAATTTGTGAACGTCTCCCAAACTGTTCCGCAGTTTGCCGCAACATTTTTTGGCCTCACTGGAATGCACATGCTGCACGTCACGCTTGGCGTCGTGTACCTGGGCATCGTCGCCTTGCGCCGCTATTTCATTCCCATTCTGCTGGTCTTTTGGCTAGTCGCCTGGCTCGGCACACCCGCCTACAGCCCCTTCCATTACGGCGCCCACGTTCTCTTGTTGGCCGCGATTGTCTCGACAATAATCCTGTGGCTCAAGCCCAAAGTTTACGACTCCTCGGACGTCGAAGTTGCCGGCCTCTACTGGCACTTCGTCGACTTGGTCTGGATGTTCATTTTCCCGCTGGTCTATTTAATGTCCGCCAAAATTCTCTAGGAGCTCTAGACCTATGGAACCCGATCAGATTGCCATCGCCACACGGGTCGCCGAAGAACAACGCCACCACGGGAAAGGCCAATTCTTCTGGGTCTGGGGCGCTCTTCTTGTTATGACCGCCATCGAGGTCTACCTCACCTACCAAAACATGCAACCCATCCGCATGCTAAGCATCTTGATGGGGCTCTCCCTGCTGAAAGCCGCACTCATCATCGGCTATTTCATGCACATGAAATTCGAAGTCTCTCGCATGAAGTGGCTCACCATGGCCTCCCTAATGGTATGCTTGGCCTTGATGATGATCTTCTTCCCGGACGCGCTGCGCATTCTTTCACTGGGTGTGAAATGAGACTTCGCGCCCCATTGGTCGTCGCTGCTCTTCTGCTGTCCGCGGTCCCGGCCTTCAGCCAAGCTTGCTCCATGTGCTACAGTACCGCCAAGGCAACCTCCCGAGAGGGCCAGCGCGCCATCAGCAAAGGCGTGGCCGTCCTTCTGATCCCCCCTGTCGGTTTCATGACCCTGGGCATCGCATTGGCTTTCCGCTACGGGAAGAAACGCGACCTCGAGCAAATTCAATAGTCTCTTCCGGGCAACTCCGCAATCCCAGAAGGGGATGCTTTCCGGGACCTGTTCCAAATCGAGACTTTCCGCCCGCAATGGCGTACGCCCCGCTAAGCTTGCCACTCTCCTTAATTCTCTGAATAAGGTATCTTCTTGAACATTCGAGAGCTTACCAGCGCTCCAGGCGACTGGAAAAGAGGCGCATACTTGGATGCGTTCGTGCAAGAACAGTTTGGAAGGTTCAGAGGCCCACGAGGAACAGAGAGACTCGGCTCCCAAGACATTCAGGGGGCTTTCGGCAAGAGTGGGTTTCGTTCGGTGATACTTGAAACGGCTTCAACCAAAACGTCTCGAGCACACGGGTTTCGCGAAATCGGTGGACCCACGCGCGGAGTTCCGGCACATCGAACGCCGAGAATGGTGGCTGTGGACAGCCGCGGCCGTTATCACTCTTCTGCTGACCATAGGGCTGGCCTCTTTTCTCGTTCCTAACGCCCACCTTCGTCAAGACTTCTACTCCCTGACTTTCTTGCCGCAAGCCATGCGAGGCCTGGTGGGCTTGGTTTTCCTTTTCGATCTTTACACCATCTATCAGTATCTTCTGATTCATCGCATCCGCCGCGAGCTCGTCGATCGCGAAGTGCTGTTTCACCTGATCAGCGAGAACGCCGCCGACATGATCGCCGTCGTCGATATGGACGGCAATCGGATTTTCAACAGCCTTTCTTATCAGAAAGTCTTGGGATATTCGGCTGAGGAGTTGCAAACCTCTTCCTCGTTCGAGCAGATTCATCCCGATGATCGTGCGCGCGTCCAGAAGGCCGCTGAAGACTCGCGGCGTTCCGGAATGGGAACAACGCTCGAGTACCGCCTTCGCCACAAGAATGGTGCGTGGCTTGTCCTGGAATCAACATCGAGCGTCATCCGCAATGACAAGGGGGATCCGGAAAAGCTGGTCATCGTGAACCGCGACGTCACTGAGCGCAAAAGGGCGGAGGAAGCTCTCCGGCGCTCGGAAGCTGGGTTTCGTTCGGCGGTCGAGGACGCACCCTACGGGATTTATCGCGCGAGTACGGCTGGCCGGTTTCTGCAAGTAAATCCCGCCCTGCAGAGAATGCTCGGCTATGATTCGACGGAAGAGCTTCTCGGCAAAGACCTGACCAGCGAAATCTTCCGCAACCCTGGAGAATATCAGCGTTTGATCGAGCACCTCATCCGCACGGAAGAAATCAAGGACGTCGAAATGGAGTGGAAGCGCAAGGACGGCACGCCTATCACCGTGCATTGTTCCGGCCGTCGCGTCAACGATGAAAACGGCGCTATGGCCTATTTTGACGCTCTCGCCGAGGATGTCACCGAAAAGCGAATCCTCGAACGACAGCTCCGCATGGCGCAAAAGATGGAAGCGATTGGGCGTCTCTCGGGAGGGATCGCGCACGACTTCAACAATCTTCTGGGGGTGATTATCGGCTACAGCAGAGTGCTGAAGCGGGAGTTGGGGACCAACACTGCCCTGTGTGAGCATGCTCTCGAAATCGAAAAGGCGGGACAGCGGGCCGCCTCATTGACAAAACAGTTGTTGGCCTTCAGCCGGCAGCAGGTCTTGACGCCTGCCATCCTGAACCTCAATACACTCGCCTCCGATATGGAAAAGATGCTTCCGCAGCTTCTGGGCGAAGACGTCAAAGTATCCCTGGTGCTTGATGCAAAGCTTGGCAATGTGAAAGCCGACCAGAGTCAAATCGAGCAAGTCATCATGAACCTGGCCGTCAACGCGCGCGACGCCATGCCCATGGGCGGCAAGCTGAAGATCGAGACCGCCAACGTGGAGCTAGACCAGGCTTACGTCTGGGCCCACCCAGGCGCCAAGGTCGGCAGTTACGTGCTCTTGGCCGTCACTGACACGGGCACGGGCATGGATGCCGCAACGCTCACCCATATCTTTGAACCGTTCTTCACCACCAAGGAACTTGGCAAGGGCACCGGACTCGGGCTCGCAACCGTCTACGGTATCGTCAAACAAAGCAACGGATATATCGGCCTGGAAAGTGTTCTCGGCAAGGGCACATCCTTTCAGATTTACCTCCCGCGCCATGCTGGAGAGCCCGCGGTCGACGAACAGAAACCCGATTCGACAGATAATCTGCGCGGCTCGGAAACCATTCTTCTGGTGGAAGACTCTGAGCCCTTGAGAAAGCTCGCAAAGACGTTCCTGGAATCCAGGGGATTCCTTGTTCTATCCGCGGAGAGCGGCGAAGACGCTCTGGTAGTTGCGGCGCGTTTCGGCAAAGCCCTTGACCTCCTGCTGACCGATGTCGTCATGCCCGGCATAAATGGCCGCGTCTTGGCGGAAAGCCTGTTGCCGCGCCAGCCGGGGATGAAGGTCCTCTACATGTCCGGTTATTCCGACAGCTTCATCGCGGGACACGGAGTTCTCGACCCCGGAACCCACCTCCTCCACAAGCCGTTCATAGAAGAGGTTCTTATCCGCAAGATCCGCGATGTGCTCGATGAGGGGAAGAAACCGGCGTCCGCTTCAAATCCTGTAGCCGAACTTGTTGAAAGCAGCATCCGCCCGGGCCGATAAGGGGACCTTCGTAATGGAGAAATTGTTGATTGTGGACGACGACGAAGCCTTGCGGCGCTTGATGCGTCTCGAGTTGAGCGAGACCTTTGAAATCGTCGACTCCGGCGTGCCTGAAGAAGGCTTGGCGCTAGCCCTCGAACATAAGCCTGACGCCATCTTGTTGGATCTTCGCATGCCCAACTATTCCGGCTACGAACTCCTCCAGACCTTTACGTCTTTCAGCCACACGCAAAAGATCCCCGTGATTATCGTCAGCGGAGAGGCCGGCGGCCAAACCAAAGAACACTGCAAACAACTTGGCGCCTTCGCTTATTTCGAAAAGCCCATAGACTTCGACGCCCTGCGGGCCTGCCTCGGCCAGCTCACCAAGGCCCGCCGCTTCGTGCCGCGCTCCGAAGTCCGTGTCCGACTGCGTGTCCCGCTCATGCTGCGGCGCATGGACGCTCAGGGCAACAAGGTTGACCAGGAAACGATTACTGAAAACGTCAGTCTCAGCGGCTTTCTCTGTACCTCTAGCACGGAGATGGAAATCGGCACCATTGTCGACGTGTATCTCGCGTCTTCGGGACCTCAGGTGGGCAAAGCCAAGCTCGTTCATACCGACACAAAGGCCGTGCCCCTTCGCCATTATGGTTTCCTCTTCACGGAGAAAACGGGGGCCTGGGTACTCAATTAAGGCTCGATGCGGAATTCTTCCATGGCCAATGCCAACGCCCCTCTCTCCCAGCAAAAGGCATCCATTGTCGTTGCTGGTACCAGCGATCGTCCCTCCGTTGTCCGTGTTCTCGCCGTCGACGACGAACGCGCAGCGGCAAAACTTCTGGCCATAATGTTGCGGCCCCCATCTTACTGCTGCAGCACCGCCACGAATGGTGAAGAAGCCCTCGTAGCTCTGCAACGCGAGCCATTCGATGCCGTAATCTCCGATCTTCAAATGCCCGGCATCAGCGGCCTCGATCTCCTCGCCGAGGTTCGCCGTTCCTACCCTCACGTTGCATTCCTGGTCACTACTGGATTGGACGACGTGGAAGTGGGTGTTCAAGCCATGCGCTCCGGTGCCGACGACTATCTCGTCAAACCTCTCATGGAGAGTGCCGTCCTTGCCAGCCTGGAGAGCGCCCTTCATAAGCGCTATCTCGAACAGCAAGTCGAAAACTATCGCCAGCATCTCGAAGAAATGGTCGCCGAACGCACCGGACAGCTGCGCCAGGCACTCGAACGGCTTGAGCGCAGCTATGAAGACACCCTCGAAGCCCTGGGTCGGGCGATCGATCTGCGCGACACGGAAACTTCCGGCCATTCCCAACGCGTGTGCCTTTATTCGATAGAGATTGCGCGGGTAATGGCTTGGACTGAGGAACAGTTGGGAAGTCTAGCCCGAGGTGCCCACCTGCACGATATCGGCAAGCTCGGAGTCCCCGACGCCATTCTCCTTAAGCCCGGGCCGCTCACGGCGGACGAACGAAAACGCATGCAACGCCACGCGCAGATCGGCTTCGATCTCGTCAAAGACATAGCCTTTCTCAGCGACGCTGCCGAACTCGTCCTCAGTCATCACGAGCGCCACGACGGCGGCGGCTACCCACGCGGCCTCAAAGGCGAGGAAATTCTTCCCAGCGCCCGGATCTTCGCCGTCGCCGATTCTTTCGATGCCATTACCTCGGACCGGCCCTATCGCCGTGCTTCCTCGTTCGAGTCCGGCCTCCAGATCATCCGCGACTGTTCAGGTACACAGTTCGATCCGCAAGTGGTCACCGCGTTCCTCAGCATCGCCGCAGAAACCTGGCCAGCCATCGCAAACCATCAACGCCAACTCGCTCCGCGCTTTCCGATCTCCGTGTAAGTCGCTCTCCGAATTCCCCGGCCTCGGGCACCGCACCCTTGGCCCGCGTGTTTGCCAGCGACCCTGGCAGTAGAGCGAACCAGCGTTCCGCTTGGTCTTCCGGACTCACGGCCTAAAACGGACCCAGGCCTTGGGCTCCTTCTGCCCGCGGCACAGTCGTCCTTGCAGCATAGGTTCTGCGAGTTTTTCGTGCTCGCCAAACCAGCAGGGCACACACACCAAGAAGGACCGCAGTAAGTCCGCCGCAAGCACTAGCGATTGTGAATGTGAGTAGGTTTGCTGCAATTGTGGATCAACGCAACCGAAAGAAGACCAAAGGCCCGATCTGAGTCGGGTGCTGGCGGCCTGGGAGTGGTCAGCGGCATTGTCCCCGCCTGGGATTTGGCTTGATCTCCAAGAGCAGGCAGCACCCCGGCTCCAGATACTTGAAACCCTGGGCCCTCCCCGGCTCTTAGTTGGTTGGCTGTCTGGACTTGGTAGTCGCTGCGACCGGTAGGGAGGAGTCGAAAAGCAGGTGAGCGAGACGAGAATTTCATGCTCGGCGGAATCATGATCGGCGCTGCATCGAATACTTGGATGGATAGATCGTCGCCTGCGAAAGCTCGCTGATCGTAGGAGACCCCCTCGTGAAGCACGCGCACCAGGTACGCTTTCCCAGGGTGCCTGACGTGGAGTCTAAATGCTCCCCGTTGGCCCATCACGTCGATATCGGCGAACAGGCTCACTTCTCCTCCTCTAGCCCTTCGTTGACGTGACAGCGCACCGACTCAAAGGCTAGGTTTAGCTTGGCGAGAGCGTCATCAAGAAAGCTGTGCGGAACGCGTATCGCTCATTCAATCGACCCACTCCCACCCGTCACCGTCGTGGCATGAAGCACCGTTTCTTCGACTGTGCCAGTGCCGCCCTCCAGCGTGTCAACAAAGTAGGTGTACTTACGGCCGTGGTAATAATAGCTGTGCGCCACATGCGTATAGTCCGCGACGACACTAAAGCCGTCTAGCAGATTGTCGCTCGTACCGCCATACTCACCGGTGAAATAGGGGCAGGTTGTACTGCCTGACAGCGTAAACGTGTCTCCGTCATGCGTACCATCGCCCTTCGTCCAAACCTTCGGGCCGAATGTAATCGGATCGCACGGCGACAGATAGCCATTATTCAGGAAGCCAAGCTGGAACGGCACTTCAATAGCTGAGCCGTAGCCTCCACCAGTTCCGCCCTGAGTCAGACAAATAGTGCCCCTGTCTTCGGAGTAGGCAGTAGGGTCACCATTCCACGAAGTGATGGCTGAACACGGCGTCGATCCGTTGAATGTAAAAGTATCTGACGACGGTACGGCTTGTGCCTGAACTACGGGTATCCACACTGCCGCTGCTAGTGCTGCTGCGAGTAGCCTGCTGATCTTCATGTTCACCCTCCTTTGCGATTTACCTTCCAAAATTTTATTAACCCACGCTTGCCTTCCACTGCGTCGGCAAGCCCGGATGGACCGCATGGAAGCATCAGCATGGAGCGAACTGCAGCGCGGACTTCAAATCCGGCTGCCGCGTGTGGAACGCCCAGCGCAGATCATGCAGCACGCCGTTTAAACGGCACCCATGCGCTTCCGAAAAAACATGCAGCGCCACGCGCAGATCGGCTTCGATCTCGTCAAAGACATAGCCTTTCTCAGCGACGCTGCCGAACTCGTCCTGAGTCATCACGAGCGCCACGACGGCGGTGGCTACCCACGCGGCCTCCAAGGCGACGAAATTCTTCCCAGCGCCCGGATCTTCGCCGTCGCTGATTCTTTCGATGCCATTACCTCGGACCGGCCCTATCGCCGTGCCTCCTCGTTCGAGTCCGGCCTCCAGATCATCCGCGACTTTTCAGGCACACAGTTCGATCCTCAAGTGGTCACCGCGTTCTTCAGCATCCCCGCAGAAAACTGGCCAGCCATCGCAAACCATCAGCGCCAACTCGCTCCACGCCCTTCCGATCTCCGTGTAAGCCGCTCTCCGAATCCCCCGGGACCCGGCACCTTACCCTAGGTCCGTGTGTTTGCCAGCGACCCTGGCAGTAGAGCGAACCAGCGTTCCGCTTGGTCTTCCGGACTCACGGCCTAAAACGGACCCAGGCCTTGGGCTCCTTCTGCCCGCGGCACAGTCGTCCTTGCAGCATAGG
>Ga0210394_10001983_pt1 | contig 29862 bp, 28 predicted proteins | sample IncBWC12MmetaG_FD_160121 | JGI IMG/M metagenome (GOLD analysis project Ga0210394, IMG submission 160121) | Forest soil microbial communities from Barre Woods Harvard Forest LTER site, Petersham, Massachusetts, United States - Inc-BW-C-12-M | ecosystem: Environmental > Terrestrial > Soil >... | reverse complement strand
AGCAGTGCTCCCCGTCTCATCATGTGGTGGGCGACCCAATCCATGGGGCGCCTCGCGGTGACGGAAACCGGGACGATCGGGCGGCCATCCGTCTGGTCGTCAACCACCAGATAGTCCTCATCGACCTCGGACGCCCCGCCGGCTATTCCGAGCGTCACGACGCCGTCAGCGACGAAAGCCAGTTTGGACAGCGCCGTGTGCAGGGCGACCGTCAGGGTCCATTCATCGGCCACGTAACATCGAGCGGGCAGGATGGTTACGATGGCGGACGGCGCGCGCGCGGCTATCGAAAGCACGGCGGCGGTGGTCGTCAGAGAAGACCAGCCCGTGGACTCGCTCAGGAAGCGATGCTCGCTTGGTATGAACCAGAGCGCCGATTCCCAGTGCGATCGATGCGCCTCGGCCGCCGTAACCAGGATGCGGGTCGCGTGTGCGATGCGGCGCGCGCGGTGCAGCGCCTTCTGGAGCATTGTCGTGGGCTCTCCGAGACCACAATACTGAACCGGCGCCGATTGCCCGTCGGTGTCCTCAGAGACCATCCAGTCCGGCGCCGCGGCATCGGCCACCACAATGCACCAACGCGAGTGAGTCTGAGGGCGAGGCTCGGTCATAACTCCACGGGCGGTTGTGTGGATGCCTGTCGAAAGACTAGTGCCGATGTGTCCGGCTCGGTAGCCCATATCTCTGGATACCATCCATCGCCGGAATCGATATCGTCGGTTTAATCGACTGCGGCGATGCATCCTATCGAGAGATATAGGCTAGGCAGCGTGGTGGGCGAATCCTAGTCTGTCCTCCAACGGCCCGCGGCCACCTTGGAGGGCGCATGTTGCACACCATCACGTTACCTCGTGCGCCCGAGAGCAACGCCATCGGCGCTCGGTCACTCCGCGCAACACGGCCACGACCCATCGGTCCCTGTCGCGCGGGGTTGTAGGGGTAACGGGCGCATCACCATGAGGATCCGCGACGTCATCTGCGCGTTAAGCGCCGTCGCCGGCCTCCCCTCGCTATACGAGTTCGCCAGGAAACCTGGCAGTCGCTCGCCGCTTCGACTTCCGCCCACGATCCTGCTCACCTGTCTCGTGTGCATGGTCGCCCTTCACGGCTGTGCCGATTTCGTCACGAGCGAATCGACGCCCTCCGCTCACTGGCAACCGCCAGTGGAGCGGCCGGTGACGATTCGCACGCTCGGTAGTGATCAGCGATTTTCGCAGTTGTCCTCGGCGACCGTGGCGGCGCGACTTCGTGCCCAGCACGTGGGCGAACCTCTCAATATCCTCGCACTGTCCGGTGGCGGCGCCTTCGGCGCCTTCGGCGCCGGCGCGATGGTCGGCCTCACGCGCTCGGGCTCGCGACCGGAGTTCGCGGTCGTGACGGGCGTCAGCGCCGGTGCGCTGGTAGCTCCCTATGCGTTTCTTGGGCCGACGTGGGACGCGCGGCTTCGCGATGTTTACACCAACGGAGCCGCAGGTCACTTGCTGCGATCACGAGGTCTTGGCGTAATCTTCGGCTCTAGCTTATATAGTGGCAAGCCACTGCAGCAGCTCGTTGACGCCTACGCCACCGATGAAATGATGCAAGCCATCGCGCACGAGGCGGGTAAGGGTCGCTTACTGCTAGTGGCCACAACCGACGTGGCTACGGCAGAGCAGGTTGTGTGGGACCTGGGCTCGATCGCTCGCAACGGCGGCCCCAGCGCTAGAACACTGTTTCGCGACGTCCTGGTCGCCTCCGCCAGCGTGCCTGGAATATTTCCGCCGGTCATCATCCGCGTCCGCGAGAATGGTGCGCCCCGTGCGCAGGCGCACGTCGACGGCGGCGCCACGGCACCGTTCTTCGTACCCCCGGCGTTCGTGCAGACTGCGCCTGAGGCAGGCGACGCGGCACCCCGTACAGCCGTGTACGTCATTATCGACGGCCCGCTCGGCGAAGCATCGGGAGCGACCCGATTGACGATGCGCGCGATTCTGTCGCGCAGTATTCATGCCGGATTGAACCATCTGCTGCGAACAACGCTTGAATTGACGGCTGCGACCGCTGAGCTTCAGGGGGCGACACTTCAGTATGCGGCGGTTCCGGCTGCCTACCCACACGTGGATGCCTTTGACTTTCGCGCCGCGACCATGCGGCCACTCTTCAGCTACGCCGACGAGTGCGCGCAAGCGGGACGGCTCTGGACCGCGTTCCGCAACAGCGGCGACGATGGCGAGACCGCGCTCGGCATGACGGAAGCGCACAGGGTTCCGTGTCCCGCTGACGATGCGTTCATCGGACATTTTGCCTCGCGCTGATAACAGCGGCTGGCAGGTTGACTGGAGAGTTTCATGAGATTCAGTGGCAAGTCTGCGATTGTTACGGGAGCCGCCAGCGGCATCGGCAAGCACCTGGCGCTGGCGTTCGCACGCGAGGGCGCCGCGGTGGCGGTCGCGGATCTGAATCCGGTCGCGGCAGCTGCGGTTGCCGCCGAGATCGAGGCTGCCGGCGGGCAGGCGCTCGGTGTGGCGATGGATGTGACCGATGAGCGGGCGGTCGACGCGGGGGTCGCGGCCGTCGTGGAGGCATTCGGGGGCGTCGACATCCTGGTGAGTAACGCCGGGATCCAGCTTGTCCACCCCGTTGAATCGTTCCCGTTCCCTGAGTGGAAGAAGATACTTGCCGTCCACCTCGATGGCGCATTTCTGACCACCAAGGCGTGCCTCAAGTATATGTACGCCGCCGCATCGGGCTCGATCATCTACATGGGTTCGGTGCACTCGAAGGAGGCATCGCCGCTGAAGGCAGCTTATGTGACCGCCAAGCACGGCATCCTCGGGCTGGCGCGGGTAGTGGCGAAGGAAGGCGCGCCGCACAATGTCCGCGCCAACGTGGTATGCCCGGGCTTCGTACGAACGCCATTGGTCGAAAGGCAGATCCCCCAACAGGCCAAGGAACTCGGCATCAGCGAAGCCGACGTCGTAAAAAACGTGATGCTGAAGGGGACCGTCGACGGGCAATTCACAACCCAAGAGGAGGTCGCCGAGGCCGTGCTCTATTTCGCCGGCGCCAGGACTAACGCGTTGACGGGCCAGTCACTGGTGGTCAGTCACGGTTGGTTCATGGAATAAGGCGTCATCGAGTACGTATCGCCGTCGAAGATGGATCCTATCGAGAGATATAGGCTTCCGGGGGAGAGGTGGCCCTTTTAGTCTGTGCCAACTGCTCATGCCAACCCATGGAGGACTCATGCTCGGCGCGACCGGCGGCAGAAACGTTATGAAGCATGCAGTGAGCAGCTTCAGTCTGGCAGTGCTTGGAACGGTGGCGCTCTGCAACGCGCCGGCGGTAGCTCAGGAACAAGCGCGCGTCCAGGCGATCCAGGTCTACCGCGGTGAGCCGGGCCGCGTGCCAGTCGCTGGCGCCGGCTACGCCTGGGCCCTCACGTACGGTAACGGCGTCACTGCCAATCTGGGAATCGGGACCAGGTACTACGTGACGACCAATATGTTTTGGGACCTGGGAATTCGTTACCGGGATCTTGACCGTGTTGTCAGTCTCGAACTCACCCTCCTCACCACGGCCGGCGCCGGAACTGCTTAAGCGCTCGTCAACCCCCCGGCGAGCTGCCACTTCCGCGCCGGCCGTCGTGACCCACTACTGCCGCAGTCAGCGCGATCCGATGTTCGGTTCCGCGCTGGCGCTCAAGGATCCCCAGAATGCCAACGCGCACGAATCCGGGTCATCGGAAGCACCACCAGGGGCTGGACCGGCCGCCGTTTGAGCAAATCGCCCTGCTGTTGCAGGGCGGCGGGGCGCTCGGCGCTTATCAGGCCGGCGTCTACGAGGCACTCTCGGAGGCCGGTGTTCATCCCGATTGGGTGGCGGGGATTTCAATCGGCGCCATCAATGCAGCGCTTATCGCGGGCAACCCCCCCGAGACGCGGGTCGACCGGCTACGCGCCTTCTGGGAGGGCGTGACCTCCCACCCCTGGTCGCTCGTCGGCAATGCCTGGGGACACTTGCTGGGACGGGGCGATCTGGCACGCGAGCTTACTAACCAGGCCAGCGCCGCGTTCGCACTTGCGGCCGGCGCCTGGGGTTTCTTTGCTCCACGTGCCTCACCACCCTGGCTCGCGCCCTCGGGCGCTGCGGAGGCCACGAGCTGGTACGACACCGCACCGCTGAGAGCGAGGCTGGAGGAGCTCGTAGACTTCGATCGGGTCAACGCGGGCGACATGCGGCTCAGTGTCGGCGCTGTCAATGTGCGGACGGGCAATTTCACCTACTTCGACACCATGACGCACACGATCGGACCGGCGCACGTCATGAGTAGCGGCGCCCTGCCACCCGGCTTTCCCGCGGTAGAAATCGACGGCGAGCACTATTGGGACGGCGGCATGGTGTCCAACACACCATTGCAATGGGTTCTGGAATCGGAGCCGCAGAGCGACACGCTTGCGTTCCAGGTGGACCTCTGGAGTGCACGCGGCGACCTTCCACGGACCCTTGCTGAAGTCACGACGCGACAGAAAGAGATTCAGTACTCGAGCCGTACTCGCGCCAACTCAGACCGCTTCAGGCAAGAACAGCGGTTAAGAGCGGCGCTCGGGCACCTGCTTGACGAGCTGCCCAATGACTTGAAGCAGAGTGCCGAGGTCGAGTTGCTAAGGGAGGTGGCAAGCAGCAAGGTCTACAATCTCATTCAGCTGATCTACCGCTCAAAGCGCTACGAAGGCGCCTCGAAAGACTACGATTTCTCCGCTCCGAGCATGCAGGATCACTGGCGTGCCGGTTATCACGACACCGTGCGCACGCTGCGTCACCCGGAGGTATTGGAGCGACCGGAGGGGCGCGGCGGCGTGTTTACCTTCGACCTCGGTCGCGACGGCCGCGAGTAAAATTCCATTTATTGCATGGCTTTTTTTCGAACCGGCGACTCACGACCGGGAGCGCCGTCGATCAGTCGTTGAAACATCGCTTTGAGGTCCCCGGAAAGGCTGGCGGCGTTTGCGTCGGCCAGCGCCTTGCTGCCAATGACTCTGCGAAACAGCGATAGACCCATGACCACGGCGAGAATCATCGCGGCTCGCTCACCGGTCCTTGGACCCCGCAGCAAGGATTTCAACGGTCGCTCGAAATGGCGAGCGATGCTGTCCCGCAATATTTCCGCTGCTCGGGGATTGGGCGCGGAGCGCAGCAGCAGAAAGAATGGATTCATGGGCTCGGCGTCCTTGTCGGTTTTTGTCATGACCGCGGCCGTTAAGCCCTGTGCGAGCATTGAGGGATCGCCTTCGAACAAGCTGCGGTCGGCAAATGCGATCTCGACCGCGGCGGCGAACAGTTCCTCCTTCGAGCCGAAATAGCGATTCACAAGAACGGCGGTCACGCCGGCCGTCTGCGCGATTTCCCGAACCCCTATGCCGTCATAACCATGGCGCGAGAACGCGACCAGGGCCGACTGCAGGATGGCCTCGCGGGTGGCCACCGCGTTTCGCGGCCGCTTGTATTGATCGATGGGCAGTCTTTGCTTGTCGGTCATGTATACACTTGTTGACTTATCCCCGGAATAAGTATACACTCGTATACATGGTCCGACAATCTCTTTCGGCCCCCGCTCAACCGCAAACGATGTTCTGGCAGCGCGAGCCGCCGCCTTCCGCCAGCGCCTCGATGTCGCGCCCCGCCTGCTGTCACCGCTTCGCTGTTCGTGAGGCCGTATGCGCGTTAATCAAGGTCCTGGCTGCTTTCGGGGCACTTTCCGAGGGGCCGTGCAGGCTCCCGAACGTCAGGCGGCTCAAGTGACTACCCTCCCAGAGCAGCATGAGCGAGTCCCCGAGGACGTCGGCGTCACGGGCGCGCATCTCACGCGCCAAATTCCTGAAGCGTCGGCGCAGCTGGGCCTTGTATCTTTGGATGACCGGACGTGCCGGATGGTCCGGTTCGGTGATCTCCACGGCGGCGTTTGCGAGCGCGCAGCCACGCGATTGCTCGGTACAGGTCTTCTTCACCAGCAATCCGAACAGCGTCTCGACCTGCGCCTGCGGGTCCCCGGCGTGTGCCGCGACCGTCGAGTCCCACCACTCCCACGCTTCGGCCTCCGCTTCACGCAAGTACTGCGCCACGAGCTCGTCCTTGGAGACGAAGTTGCGGTAGAAGCTCATTTTGTTGGTGCCGGCCCCGCTTGCGATGGCATCCACGCCGACGGCGCGGATGCCACGGGAATAGAAGAGATCGTTGGCGGTTCGCATGATGCGATCGCGCACGCGTTCCTTGGGCGCGGCACGCACAACCTCTTGTTTTACAGCCGCTTGAGCATTTCCCGGTCCATTCATGACAAATCTCCGCTTGACAAGTTACTTACCGGTCACTAACTTATCTGCTATGTGACTGACTGGTAACACACGGTGCGTAGCATGGGACGCCTAGAGTCGCACGTCAAGTCCAGCAACGGGCAATCGGCCAGGGGCCGAGCGGTTCGCAGGCAACGCGTCTCGGCCAGCGACGGCGCGCGCTTCATAGCGATTGGAGCAGGCACATGTTAGATGGAGTTTCACTGGACCAATTGCGCACCTTCATCGCGGCCGCGGACAAAGGCAGCTTCTCGGCCGCCGGCCGCCACCTGAGGCGGGCCCAGTCCGTCGTCAGCCAGACCCTGGCGAATCTGGAAGGGCAGCTCGGCGTGAAGCTCTTCGATCGCAGCGCTCGCCTACCGCTGCTAACCGATCAAGGCCGCGCACTTCTTGTCGATGCACGCGCGGTAGCCGGTGACATAGACCTCTTCAAGGCCCGGGCAAGGGGCCTGGCCCGTGGGCTTGAACCGGAACTGAGCGTGGTCGCCGACGTCATGTTTCCGATCACGCCGATCACCGCTGCCGTGGCCGCCTTCCAGGAGAGATTTCCCGCAACCGCGTTGAGGCTCTACGTCGAGGGGCGGCGCGCCGTGGTCCAGCAGGTGCTCGACCGGCGCAGCCCGGTCGGCATCGTGGCGTCCTTGTTGCTCGCGCCACCGCTGCTCACTTCCGAACGGCTGCTGACGGTCAGCATGACCCTGGTCGTTTCGCCACAGCACCCGCTGGCAATCCACGATGGGCCGATTCCGACCACGCTCCTTGCTGAGCACCTCCAGCTCGTACATACCGAACGCTCGGATCTCCCGCCGGGCCGCGAATTCGCGCACCTGTCCCCGAGAACGTGGCTCCTGGCCCATCTCGGCGCCAAACTTGCCTTCCTGCGCGCAGGGTTCGGGTTCGGCTTCATGCCGCTGCACGTGGTCGAGGCGGACCTGGCAAGCGGCGAGCTCGTTCAGATCTCGGCCGAGGACACGCCGCCCGAGGGCCACGTCATAGCCATGTCCGCCATCTACCGGACCGACAGCCCCCCGGGGCCAGCGGGGCGCTGGTTCATCGACCACCTCAAGCAAGAAGACGCCCGGCGGCCGGAACACACGCCGTCCCCATCTGCGGCCAGGATCGCCGAGGCGGCCCCGAGGAACGCCGTGGTCTTCCCGCACCACCGCGTGCCCGAAGGACGATCGAAGGAGATGAGAAATGTGTGATGAACCTGAACCACCACGCAACCCCGTCCCCCGCGCAATCAAGCATAAATCTGCTGGAACGATAACTGCTATCGGGAAATATGGGCTAGCCACTCGGGAGTGATGACGATGGATGATTCAAAGCTGCGGCAGGACGTACTCGATGAGCTCGACTGGCAGCCGTATATTCCCTCAGCACAGATTGCCGTCACGGCCGATCAGGGTGTTGTCCGCCTATCGGGCTACGTTTCGACGTACGCCGAAAAAGTTGCGGCAGAGCAAGCCGTGAAGCGCGTGGTGGGCGTCCGTGCTGCAGTCGTTGAGAGCCTTGAAGTGAGAGTCACGGACGGAATCGCCGATGCGGACGAGGAAATCGCTATGCGTGCGCGTACCTCGCTCGGCTGGGCGGCTCTCGTCCCCAGCGGTCAGGTGGAAGTGAGTGTCGAAAGCCGCTGGGTCACGCTATCTGGTCAACTCGAGTGGCATTTCCAGCGAGCCGCCGCCGAAACCATAGTCAGGGATCTGGCCGGCGTCGCCGGAGTCTCAAACGAAATCACGCTCCGGACGCGGCCGCAATCCACGAACTTAAAGTCACACATCGAGCGGGCGCTCAGGCGCAGCGCCGATCTCGACGCGCGCTTTATCCGCGTCAAGGTCGTCGACGGTTTGGTGACCCTGGAGGGCGCGGTGGGGTCGTGGTACGCCCGCGAACGCGCCAAAGATGCGGCGTGGATGGCACCGGGCGTGAGCGCCGTCCGTGACTTACTGGTTGTCACGTAACGGATCCGCGCAGTAATGGTTCGGGCGTTGAAACTCTCTGCTGACGAGCGCCCCTAACCCCGTCGCGCTGGTTGCACTGACCCTCGGACGGCGTTGCGTCGATCCGCGCACGCCTCCGTCCGTTCGACGGTGAACTGACATCGAGTCCCTCAGGAGAAACACTGAGCGAAATATCGCTCATGCAGATAGTTTCCATCTAGAGAGATAGGCTTCCGCGCCAGATGTCGGCCTTCTAGCCTAGCGGCGTGAAGAGTCGTGGTGCACATGAGTCGGTGGGAGCCAGGTGGGAGAGATTCTGCGATCTGCCCGGGCACAAACCGCCGCGTCGCGTGTTGCACAACTCACGCACTGCCCTCGCGGCTTGCATCCACTTCGGCTTTCTCATGCTGCTCGTTTGCGCAAACTACGCACCCCGGGCCGCGGACGCGCAATCCTTCTGCGGAAGCTGTGAAGTGCAGGTCGGACTGGGCGGGACCTACCACTACTGGGGCGCGACCGGCAGCCTGGTCCTGCCAGTGTCTGTGACCTGGAGCGAGAACCGCTACGAGTTCGGAGTCTTTCGCTTTACGAATCAACAGCTGCTCCACCTACCCGGAACGCGCGAGGAGCGGCATATGGCCAGTCCCTACTGGGGAACATCCCTCTCACGCCGCTGGCAGGTGTTCGAAAGGGGTCCGGTAAAGGGATTTGTCGGATTCGGATTGGCGGCAAAAACCCGTTCGGACGCTCTGAGTGTCACGCGGTGGGACTTTGCTTCTCAACTCGGGCTACGCTTTCCCCTGCTCGGCAACCGCGCAATAGGTGAGCTGACTGTACGTCATTGGTCTAACGGTGGCATCCGCCTGCCGAACCACGGTCAGGACTTTGCGACGCTGACAGTCCGGCTCAATTCGGGACTGTTTGGCGTCGGTAACACAAGCCAATACCCAATCGACGCCACATTCAATCTCGACCGGGCGCTGGCCGCCAACAGCCCCGACTACGAAAGAGAGCTCTTGCCATGAACGACTACGAGTTAGAACAGATCATCGGCAAAGCGCGCAGGCTCAAGGAGCTGCGCCGCGCGAAACAGCGCGTCAGACAGTTGGAGCGCGAATTGCGCGGAGGACCTCCAAGGCCTGAGGAGCCGGCCTGGGTCCCCGAATTCCTGCGCACGCAGGTAAGCCGCGGACTGGCGCATCTCACTGCTGCCGATATGACTTACTACGCGATCAAGAGCAATCGCGCGCATTGACGACTATGGGTGGTTTCCGAGAACTCAGATCCCTCTTGGCCGGCGGTCCGCGCGCGACTTAGCCGAATGGACATCCGCTTCGCGCGGACCGTTGGCCGAACCGGTATCGACTGCGCCTGCGCAGAACTGTCCGGGCGCGAATTAAATCAGCATATTCCGATACAGTTTTAATCCGATCTCTTAACTGCCTGCGCACCTTTTCGGCGTGCGACACTACTCGACCGCGCCGGCTGTCCGCAGGCACGTTTTGCGCGGCGTCGAAGTGAGTCGCAAGGGTCTCTCACTCATTCGTTACCATAGGCGAGATGAGAATCGTTACCTACAACGTAAACGGCATTACTGCGCGCCTTCCCAATCTGCTGCGCTGGCTTGATGAGGCCGCACCGGATGTCGTCTGCCTTCAGGAATTAAAGGCGCCTCAGGAAAGATTTCCGTACGGCGCGATCCGCGATGCGGGTTACGGAGTGATCTGGCATGGACAGAAAAGCTGGAATGGGGTCGCGATCCTGGCACGGAATTCCGAACCGACAGAGATAAGGCGTGCACTTCCCGGCGATCCTGATGATGCTAACAGTCGGTACATCGAGGCGACGGTCGATGGCGTCGTAATCGGTTGCCTCTACCTGCCCAACGGCAACCCCGCGCCGGGTCCGAAGTTCGACTACAAACTGCGCTGGCTCGATCGCCTGATCGCGCATGCCGCCGAGCTCGTCTCCAGCGGCTCCGCAGTGGTCCTTGCCGGCGATTACAACGTCATTCCCACAGAGCGGGATGTATACAAACCAGAGCGATGGGTCGACGACGCCCTCTTCCGCGTCGAGGTGCGTGAAGCGTTTGCGCGACTGATTAAGCAGGGATGGACCGATGCCATACGGGTGCTGCATCCCGACGACCAGATCTATACGTTCTGGGATTACTTTCGAAATGCGTATACGCGCGACGCCGGTCTACGCATTGATCACCTGCTTCTCAACCCGCCGGTTGCGGAGCGACTGGTGAGTGCGGGCGTCGAGCGAAATGTACGAGGCTGGGAAAAAGCGAGCGATCACGCACCCACATGGGTCGAGTTGCGAGACGGTGGCGCCCGCACATGAAGCCTGCCTGAGAGGTCGAGGAGAGATTCGATGGGATCGAACCGTTTCATGGCTCGCGCAGCGGCGGCCCTCATCGCGCAGCTTGTGCTCCCCGCGTGATGCGCGCATGCTCGCGCGACGGCCGCTCGCGGCGCGATAAGAAACGCGGCCTGTGAGGCCGCCCTAGCTGTTCATTTTAGGGGGACAAATGCAAGCCACATTCAGGATTCTGTTCGTCGGAGCCGTCCTTGCAATCGGGACGGGCGCGGTGGTCGCGGCGGCACCGGCTGCAGACCCGGCAATCGGGACGTGGAAGCTGAACCTCGCGAAATCGAAGTTCTCTCCCGGCCCGGCGCCCAAGAGCCAGACTCGCACTTACGTTGAATCGGCTCAGGGCATCATGCTGACGGTGCAGACGACGGCAGCGGATGGCAAGGAAACGACGACCACGCTGACCTTCAAGGACGACGGCAAGCCCTACGCCGTCAGCGGCAGCCCGGACTTCGACATGGTGTCGGTCAAGCGCGTCGATGCGAACACGGTCCACAGCACCCAGATGAAAGCGGGCGCGACCGTCGGTACTGGGGTCCGCACTGTGTCGAAAGACGGGAAGACGCTGACTTTCGCGCAGAAAGGAACGCATGCAACCGGCGTGAAGTACGACGACGTATCGGTCTACGACCGGCAGTAGTTGGATGGTGGCACGCGGCGCGCGGCCCGTGCCGGCCCTGCGTCCCGCTTGGCGGCCGTGACTCACCGCGGCCGCTCACCGGGACGCAAAGCTATCAGCCAGTCCCGGCCCAGGGCGCGACGTGGGTAACTTATCCCAATAGGGCGGAGCGCCGAAAGCGTGCTGCAACCAAGCCGTCAACACGCGAATCTTCGCCGAGGAGCGCAGATGCTCAGGATATGCGACAAAGATCGTGGCGCCCTCGGGTTGGGCGCCAACGTCAATGACTCTCAGCGTGCGTTTCCTTAGCGGGGTTTCAAGAAAGAAGGTTGGCAACAGGGCAATTGCAAGCCCAGCGACGACTGCATCGCGCATGAGCAGCCCGTTGTTGACGCGTAGCGCTGGGCGCGGGCTCACGGTCACGAACTTCCGGCCCACTCGGAAGCGCCAGTCGGAAGCGCCGCGGTTGGTATAGATGACGCCCCGATGCCGCGCCAGCTCCTGCAGCGATGTCGGGCTGCCGTGGTGCTTCAGATAATCCGGAGAGGCTACCAGCACGCGCCGGCTGGCCGCCAGACGCTTGACGATCAAGCGCTTATCGTCCACCGGTCCGTGCCGTACGACCGCGTCATAACCCTCGGCCGGCACGTCGACAAAACGATCGTCGAGTTCCAGTGTCAGCTCAATGCCGGGGTATTTCGCAAGAAGGCCAAACAAGGCCGGCCCGAGATGCAGATTCCCAAAACTAACCGGTGCGGATATTCGCAGCGGCCCCACAAGTGCACCGCGCCGTTTTGCCACTTCGGCTGCGGCACTATCCACATCGTGCAGAATTTGCCTGGCGCGCTCATAGAAGGCATTACCGTCCTGGGTCAGCGAGAGTCTGCGAGTGGTCCGATGTATGAACTTCGCACCCAATGCGCGTTCCAGTTCCGTTAAGCGCTCGCTGACAACGGACTTGGAAATTCCCAGGCGACGCGCGGCTCCAGCAATGGAGCCGGTCTCTGCGATTGACACAAAGGACGCGACGGATTCCAGTTTGAGCATTGTTCGGTTTATCCGAAAACCGGATCAGGGAATTATGGCTATCGCGCTTTCAGTTAGGAAGACTAGACTTGAAGAGTGAGTCGTTGCGGGCTGGCGCCAGAGCAGGTGCCGAACAAGGGGGATCGTATGTTTCGATATCTTTTCGGCGCGCTTATTGCGGCTGTTGTCACGATCCCGACCCAAGCGCGCATCACGCCGTTTCCCGCGAGTTTCAATACCCAGGTGGTGCAGACCAACGGCACCAGTCTCTACGTTCGCGTCGGCGGGAAGGGGCCGGCTGTAGTCCTGCTACACGGCTTCGGGGATAGCGGCGACATGTGGGCGCCGCTGGCGGCACAGCTGGTCAAGGATCACACCGTCATTGTGCCGGACCTGCGCGGCATGGGGCTGTCCACGCACCCGGATAGCGGCTACACCAAGAAAAATCAGGCCGTTGATATCGCCGGCGTTATGGATGCCCTCCACGTACAGAAGGCCGATCTTGTGACCCATGACATCGGCAACATGGTGGGTTACGCGCTGGCGGCGCAATTCCCCGCGCGTATTACGCGCTGGGTCGTGATCGACGCTCCGCTCCCCGGCATTGGCGACTGGGACAATATCATCCGCAGCCCTGTCCTATGGCACTTCAATTTCCGCGGACCGGATGTAGAGCGGCTGGTGCAGGGCCGCGAACGCATCTATCTAGACCGTTTCTGGAATGAGCTGTCGGCCAATCCGAAGGCAATCGACGAGGAGACTCGCGCGCACTACGCTGGCCTTTATGCGCAGCCACATGCCATGCACGATGCGTTCGAGCAATTCGCCGCCTTTAGTCAGGACGCAATTGATAACAAAGCGCTGCTCTCCAAGGGCGGCAAACTGAGGATGCCGGTTCTGGCCCTGGGCGCCGAGAAATCCTTCGGCGCGGCGATGGCGGACGATTTGCGCTTCGTCGCCAGTGACGTCACGAGCGGCATCGTCCCCGGCTCCGGCCACTGGATCATGGAGGAAAATCCGCAAACGACCGTCAAGCTTGTTGCGGAGTTCCTCGGCAAATGAGCTCCCGCGTCGCCGCGGTATTCCTTGTGCTCTTGCTGACCGTGGCGTATGCGGCGCCGGTGTCGCTCCCTCAGCTACGCTTGACGCCCGGCGACGTCGACGCGATTCCGGCGCATGAGGCAGGCGCCGGCACGTCCGGCGTCGCCGGAATCCGCACTACCGTGGTCGCTGGCGATCCGTCCATGCCGGGCCCCTACACGATTCGACTGAGTATTCCAGCAAATACCCACATCCAAGCTCACACGCATCGCGACAATCGCAGCGCTGTCGTGGTGGCGGGTGTGTGGTACTTCGGTTACGGCCCGGTCGCAGACGCCGGCGGAGAAAGAGCGCTGCCGGCCGGCAGTTTCTACACTGAGCCCGGCGGGGTGGCGCACTTCGCGGAAACCAAGGCAGACCCGGTGCTTGTCTACATCACCGGCAACGGACCCACGGACACCCGATACGTCCAAGATGCCGCCGACTCCCCGCACAGGTGATGGCGGTGCCTCATGAGGAACTGCTCCGCCATGGCTCGCGCTTCGACGGGTAATCGAACCTCCACGGTTACGGCTAAGCACGCGCTGTGAGACCTGACGAGACCTTCCGAAAAAGCAAAAATATCTCACGACAATGCCGGCGAATCTTCTCGTCGCCGATCTATCATCCATAGCGCAGGCATCTCGGCGGCCGCCGCACTGACGCCTATATCCTTCTACGTCGATTTCTCACGGAGGCCCGGCCATGCGCTCGTTTACCACCAAAGACGGCACCAGCATTTCTTATAAGGATTGGGGATCTGGAAAGCCGATCGTGTTTTCTCATGGGTGGCCTCTCACGGCCGACGCGTGGGACGCGCAAATGCTGTTCCTCGGAATGCACGGCTATCGCGTGATCGCGCACGACCGGCGCGGGCACGGGCGCTCAGGTCAGACCTGGGACGGCAACGAGATGGATACCTATGCCGACGACGTGGCGACCCTGTTCAACACGCTTGATCTCCATGGTGCCATATTTGTCGGACACTCAACCGGCGGCGGCGAGGTGGCCCACTACCTCGGCAGGCATGGCACCTCTCGAGTGTCGAAGGCCGTGCTGATCGGGGCAGTGCCTCCGGTCATGCTCAAGTCAGACAACAATCCGGAAGGATTACCCAAGAAGGCATTCGATGACATCCGCAATGGCGTAGTAAACGATCGCTCGCAGTTCTATCGCGACCTCGCTATCCCGTTCTACGGCTATAACCGACCGAATGCGAAAACATCCCAAGGCGTCATCGACTCGTTCTGGCTGCAGGGCATGCTGGGTGGCATCAAGCCGCAGTACGACTGTATCAAAGCGTTTTCCGAAACTGACTTCTCCAACGATTTAAGGGAGATCGACATTCCCGTGTTGATACTTCATGGCGACGCCGACCAGATTGTGCCGATCGATGATTCGGCGAGGAAATCGGCGAAACTATTGAAGAATGGTACGCTGAAGGTTATTCCCGGCGCCCCGCACGGCATGTGCACCACGCTTGCAGACCAGATCAACAGCGAGCTTCTCGCGTTCATCAAGGATTGAGCCGCTGCGACGCGTCGGCGAGCCCCGTGCGACGGGCGCCGCCGGCGCCGAGGCCGGTCTCAAGCTCTGCGTTTCGCTACCTGGGTTGATGGACTATGCCGACTCGCATTCTTGTGAAAACCACAATAGGCCCTGTGGCGGACGACTGGCATGTCGGGCGCTTCGCGCTGCTCACCGAGCATCTGTGCTCGCTCAAGGATTCATCGGGCGGCGTTCTCTACGATGTTGTCGCGCGTGACCGCAACGAGAATCCAAAGGGCGACGATACCGACCTTCTGCAGCTTGCGAACGGAGCCTATGACCAGCTGTGGCTGATTGGCACAGACGTAACGGGCGCACTGACCTCCGCAGACGTTGAGAACCTGGCGCAATTCCGCAGACGTGGAGGTGGAATTCTGCTTACTCGCGATCACCAGGACCTTGGCGCCTGTCTCACACGACTTGGAGCGCTCGGGACGACGCAGTACTTTCAAACGGCTAATCCTGATCCCGATGAGTCTCACCGAAGTTGTGATGACGTCGAGACACCCTCAATCAGCTGGCCCAATTATCACTCCGGCGCCAACGGCGACTTGCAGACAATTGACGCAATCCATCCCGTCCATGCTCTGATGAGGAGCGCGTCGGGAACGGCTATTCGCCGCCTGCCCGCTCATCCACACGAAGGATCAGTCGGCGTTCCGACGGCGCTTCGGCATATCGCGCGCGTCGTTGCTCAGGGACGAAGTCTGACTACGGGCGTGGCGTTTAATCTATGTGTCGCCGTTGAGGAGCCTGGCATGGGCCGCGCGGTCTCGGATTCAAGTTTTCACCATTTCTGCGACTACAACTGGAATCCACGGATGGGGTGTCCGAGCTTCGTGAATGAGCCCGCCGGGGAAGATGTTCTCTCAAGTCCTGACGCACTGGACGATGGACATCGCTACGTCGAGAACATTGCTGCGTGGCTTGCAGGACAGAGCTGATTCGCGCGACTGCATCGCAAGGTGACAACCAACAATTCGTATTCAAATCTCATTCCCTACGAGAGGAACGTCATGAAGACTAGCAGAGAAGATCTGGTGCACAGGCAGAGCGCTCCACTGGCGACGCCTACCGACCTCAAACCCGCTGCGACCAAGGACATCGCCGCTGCCATGAATGCCGTTCTGGCCGACGTATTCGCGCTTTATCTGAAAACCAAGAACTTCCACTGGCACATGAGCGGCCCGCACTTCCGTGACTACCATCTGTTGCTCGACGAACAGGCGGATCAGTTGTTCGCGATGACCGATGCCATCGCCGAGCGGGTACGCAAGATCGGTGGACCCACGCTCAAGTCCGTCGGGCATATCAGCCGCCTGCAACGCGTGGAGGACAACGATGCCGACTATGTGGAGCCGCAGGACATGCTCGCCGAAGTGCGCGAGGACAACAAGACACTCGCCGCGCGTCTGCGCGAAGCGCACAACGTATGCGACGAACATCGAGACATCGCCACCGCCAGCCTGATCGAAGTCTGGATCGACGAAACCGAGCGACGTACCTGGTTTCTGTACGAGGCTGCTCGCCAGGGTGCCTCGGGCAAACCTTGAACGACACTCAGTAGCCGGCCGTGACGCGCTGGCGCGAACGCGTGGCCGTTTCCGGGTCGAGCAGGCGACCCACTCGAAGCGGCGTGCAACGCCGGCACCCGTGCTGCCGTGGTGCACTGGAGCGCGGCGGGGCTCGCTGAGGCAGACAGTTTGCGCCGTGAACCGGCTAAGGTTGAGATCGGCATAGTCTCCAGATGAGCCAGGTCGTTTCGACGCACCCTGCGCGCTCGGCGTTCAGCGCGTTTCATCACCGCGCGTTTACCGTTCTGTGGACCGCCACGGTGGTCTCAAACATAGGCGGCTGGATGTATAGCGCCGCCTCGGCGTGGCTCATGACGACGCTGGACCCGAATCCGGTCGCGGTTTCCCTGGTTCAGGTGGCGACGAGCCTGCCAACCTTCCTGTTCGCGCTGCTGGCGGGTGCGCTTGCGGACATCGTTGACAAGCGCCGCCTGCTGATTGTCGTCGAATCCTTCATCACGGTAAGTTCCACGGCGCTTGCGGCGCTCGTTTGGCTGGACCTCGTCACGCCCGGCAGGTTGCTGTTCTTAACCTTCCTCGTCGAGACGGGCGCGGCGCTGAGCGCCCCGGCGTGGCAATCGATCGTACCCCAGCTGGTTCCCACGCAGGACCTGCCTGAGGCGGTGGCCGCAAACAGCGTGGGTGTCAATGTCAGCCGTGCGGTCGGCCCCGCCCTGGGTGGGGTCATCACGGTCGCGTGGGGAATCGCCGCGCCATTCTGGGTGAACGCCGGCAGCAATCTTGGATCGATCGGAGGATTGTTGTGGTGGCGCGCACCGCAGACCGGCCAGCGTCGCCTGCCAACCGAGCGTCTCGTGAGCGCGTTGCAGACCGGCATACGCTATGCGCGACACAGTCGGCACCTGCGCGCGACACTGTTGCGAGCGGTCGGATTCTTTCTGTTTGCGAGTGCTTACTGGGCGCTTCTGCCGCTCGTCGCACGCGACCAGATCGCCGGTGGCCCCAAGCTCTATGGCATCCTGTTGGGCGTCATCGGCGCAAGCGCCATCGCCGGTGCGTTTGCGTTGCCGCGGCTGAAGAAAGAACTGGGTCCGGATCGCCTGGTGGCAGCCGGAGCGATGGGTACCGCTGGCGCGCTGCTGCTGTTCGGCCTGGCGCGCAATCCGGCCACGGCGATTGCGGCCGGCGTCCTTGCAGGCATCTCCTGGATCGCGGTGTTGTCGAGCCTCAACGTGTCGGCTCAATTCGCGTTACCCGAATGGGTACGCGGGCGTGGGCTCGCCGTGTATATGACGGTGTTCTTCGGCACCACGACACTCGGCAGTGCCATCTGGGGGGAAGTTGCCAGCGTGGCCGGGCTGCCCGCCGCTCATTTCCTCGCGGCTGCCGGTGCGCTGCTTGCAATCCCGCTGACCTGGCGGTGGAAGTTGCAGACCGCCTCAGGTATGGACCTCACGCCATCGATGTCCTGGCCGGCGCCGATCGTCACCGGGCATGTGGGAAACGATCAGGGCCCGGTGATGGTAACGGTCGAATATCGCATCAGCCCCAAAGACCGGGAAGCATTCCTCACTGCACTCGAGAGGCTCGGCCATGAACGGCGCAGGGATGGTGCCTACGCCTGGGGAATCTTCGAAGACATCGCCGACCGCAGCCGATTCCTCGAGACGTTCTTTGTTGAGTCGTGGCTCGAACATTTACGCCAGCACGAACGGGTGACGAATGCGGACCGTATGCTGCAGGACCACATTCATCGCCTGGTCCAGGGCACACCGAAGATCACACATCTGATTGCCGCTGAACCGGTCGGCGGGCACTAGGCGTGGATCCGCTTCGACTCGGGGTCATAGAGTGGCTTGGCGGAAACGATGGCTGGAAAAGGCTTGCCAGCTATATCTACCTGCCACTTTCCGCTGTTGAGGAAGGCCTCATCGACGGGCGCCTTCGGCTCGATCATCACAAGGCCTACGGCGCCGCCCAGGGTATGGCCGTACGATGCCGCGCGAACGTAGCCGACTGCAACGCCGTCGCGGCGTACGACCTCGGCGTGGAACATGAGCGGTTCGGGATCCTTCACAAGCACCTGGACGAGGCGGCGGGTCAGCGGGCCCTTAGCCTTGCGAGCGAGCACCGCTTCCTTGCCGATGAAGCCGCCCGGTTTCTTGAGATCCAGCGCAAAACCGAGGCCGGCTTCGTGCGGCACATCGGTGTTGTCGATGTCGTGGCCGTAGTCGCGGTAACCCTTTTCCATGCGCAGACTTGAGAGCGCCTTGAGCCCGGCGTGCACCAGCCCGAATTCGCGTCCCGCCTCGACGAGGCGCTCATAAACATGCGTCGCCTGCTCGGCGGGGATGTAGAGCTCGTAGCCGAGCTCGCCCACATAGGTGATGCGAATGCAGAGTACGCGTGCGAACCCCATGTCGATCTCGCGCGCGGTGCGGAACGGGAATGCAGCGTTCGAAAGATCCGCGGACGTAAGCTTCTGCAGGAGCGCGCGTGAATTCGGACCTTGCACATTGAGCTGGCCGTAGGCCGAGGTCACGTCGGTGACGCACGCCTGCGCCTCATCGGGAATATTGCGCTTCATCCAGGTTTCGGCATGACGCACCATGGTGTCGGTGACGACCACCAGATATCGGTCATTGCTGAGCTTGGTCACCGTCAGATCAGCTTCAAGCGTGCCGGCCTGGTTCATCCACTGTGTGTAGGTGATCACGCCCGGCGCGCCATCTACATCGTTGCCTGAAATGCGGTTGAGGCAGCAGCCGGCATCGCGCCCCTGGACCAGGAATTTCCCCATGAACGACATGTCCATGAGAATCACGTTTTGGCGCGCGGCCTGATGCTCTTGCTGCCAGCGCGAGAACCAGCTCGGCCGGCCCCAGGTCAAGGCACCGGGGTCGGGCTTCGTGCCGGGCATGCCGTACCAGTCCGGGCTTTCCCAGCCGCTCACCTCCTTGAAATACGCGCCAGCCGCGGCCAGGCGATCATGAAACGGGGATTTGCGCACGCCCCGCGCGGTGGTCAGCGACATCGCGGGGTAGTGACACTTGTAAACCATGCCGAGCGATTCGACGGTACGCTGGCGACGGTACTCGGGATTTGCCTGATAGGCGTGGAGGCGATCGATATTGAACCCCGTGACGTCAACATCGGGATTTCCCGTGACGATCCAATGGGCCAGCACGCGACCCAGACCGCCGCCCGTCAGCACACCGATGGAATTCAAGCCCGCCGCTACGAAGTAACCTTCGAGCTCCGGCGCCTCGCCGACGATGGGGCGCAAATCGGGCGTAAAGCTCTCCGGACCACAGAACAGCTTCTTCATGCCGACCTCCGCGGTGATCGGCACGCGTGACATGGCGCGCTCGAGAAAGGGCGTCATGCGCTCCCAATCCGGCGGCAACTCGCCGAAGGAAAAATCGCTGGGAATTCCTGCCACTTTCCACGGCGCACAGACCGGCTCGAACAGCCCCACCATCAAGCCGCCGCCCTCCTCACGGTAGTAACCGTAGGCACCCGGATCCTCGAGTACCGGCATGTTCCGCGGAAGATCCCTGATCGGCTCGGTGATCAGATAGTAATGCTCGGCCGCTTGATTGGCGATCGTGACGCCCGCGAGCGCACCGAACTCACGCGCCCACATGCCGGCGCAGTTGACGACGATATCGGTCCTGATGTCGCCAAGCGACGTGCGAACGCCGGTCACGTGCCCGTGGTCGTGCAAAACGCCGCTCGCAGGCACGCCCTCGATGATTTTCACGCCCCGCACGCGCGCGCCCTTGGCGAGAGCCATCGTGACGTCCACCGGATTCACGCGGCCGTCTTCCTTCACGTAGAAGCCGGCCTCGATGTCATCCACCTTCGCGAGCGGAAACAGGTCCTTCACTTCGCGCGGCGACAGCTCCTGTACGTCCACGCCACAATAGCGATTGAACGCTGAGATACGCCGATATTCCTCGAGCCGGTCCTTGTCGGAGGCGACTTCGATGAAGCCGATTGGCGCGAATCCCGTGGACTGGCCGGTTTCCGCCTCGAGGCGACCGTAAAGGGCGCGTGAGTATTTGCGCATTTCGGTCGAGGTTTCGGAAGTTGAGCCGAAAGTCACCATGAGACCCGCGGCGTGCCAAGTCGTCCCGGAGGTGAGCCGGTCACGTTCCAGCAGCACGATGTCCTTCCAGCCCATCAGAGCAAGGTGGTACGCCACAGAGGTACCGATGACTCCGCCCCCGACAACGACGACGCGGGCGTGGGCGGGAATGCTGACGGGGGTCGAATTGGCAGCGGTCACGGGGAGTGGGTGTCCGGGTCAAAAACGCGATCCTGGCATCATCCTACGGGTCTCGCACGGCGACAAACCGCCGTCCGTAGGTCAGGGAACAATCTCCAGGCGCGTGATCTTGTTGGCATCGAGCGTAAAGAGGTAGCGAAGATCGACCGGGCTGCCCGGGAACGTTCCGGAAACCCGACCCATGACGACCAGTTGGCCGTTCACCTCGGTGAGCTCGTTGACTGCGACCTTGAAGTGATATTTTCTTACCGTTTCCTCCATCCACTCGCGGATGGCCGCGAGGCCGCGCCGCTCCTGGCCCTCATCTCTGACGATGGCACCGTCGGCGAAGCCGGCGAGCATGGCGTCGATGTTGTGAGTGTCGATCGCGGCGAAATAGGCCGCGAGGGGTTCGGGCAGTCTTAAGGGCATGGGTAGCTCCAAATTCGCTTAGCGGGCAACAGCAGTACTCCGCGCTCCGCATTGCTCCCGCCAGATGGTGGAGCCAGGCTCAGCCTATGACAAGAACGCACGAAAAAGTAACGCCCTCACCTGAAGGTAAAGGGGGCAACCGGTACCCAGGTTGGCATCGGGCCTCTGGAACGCTTCCAAAAACCCCTTTGGTGCGGTGTCGCACATAACGCTGTGCTCCGCATCACACAATCGAGCGCGACCTCGTGCTTGATTTCACGGACTGATTGGGATAGGGGGGATTATTGTCAACACCGTCGTAAAGGGATTTTACGTTGCAAACATGCAGTTGCTGATCGTCGAAGACAATGTGTCCGATGCCGAACTGACGGTATGGCAGTTGCAGGCGGAGGGCATTGACTGCACATGGACGCGTGTGGCGACCGAGGATGCCTTCCGTGATGCATTGCTGTCTGCGCCCGACCTGATCATCTCCGATTGCACACTCCCGTACTTCGATGGCGTTTCGGCATTTTCGATTGCGGCCGCCGAGACCCCCGAAATCCCGTTCGTGTTCGTCTCCGGTACGCTCGGCGACGAGCGGGCTCGCGAGGCGCTCAAGCACGGCGCGGTCGGCTATATCGCCAAGGGCGATCGTGAACACCTGGCACAGACCATCCGAAGTGCGCTGCAAAGGGGACCGCCGCCCCACCGCAGAGCGAGCGATCGATCCGTGCTGTGGGCCGACGCCGGCACCGGCGCGGCTCAACATTTGATCGCCAGGCGCAAGGTTCTGGACGAAACGCTGCAGCAGCGGGATTCCCCGGCGATGACCAGCATCATGCTGCGGACGGCGCCGAGTCCTGCAGCGCTGCTCGTGATTGAGTCACAGCTGACGCGGGATCGGTTCGCAAAGCTGCTGCCGCTGGCGAACCTTGAGATCGACATGGCGCGCAACGCCGACGAGGCGCTCGAACGCCTCGCCGATCGCGTTCATGCGCTGATGTTCACGGACAACATAGCCCTGATACGCGGCGCGCGCGAGCTGCCCTCGGGCGAGGCGACACACATCGTCTTCGTGAGCGCCGGCGGCGAGTCGCTGCAGTCGGAAGCCATCCGCGCGGGCGCCAATGACTGCGTACCAAGCGATACCTGTGGCGAACACTTCTGGACCCACGTGACGAGCGCACGCCGCATTGCCGATTTTGCAGCCTCTCTGCAACTGGCGGTGCGCGACAACGGCGTGCTATCGACTATTGATGAACTGACGAGCGCCGGACGCCGGCACTACTTCGAGGAGCAGTTTCCGCGCGAAGTTGAGCGGGCAGCCCGCCTCGGCCGGCCGCTGGCAATCCTGATGGCGGACATCGATGACTTCAAGGGAATCAACGACCGTCACGGGCATCAAATCGGAGATCAGGTACTGAAAGAGTTCTGCCATCGCATTGGTGGCGGCCTGCGCCTTGGGAGAGACTGGATCGCCCGGTTCGGAGGCGACGAATTCGCCGTCGTGCTTCCTGACACCACTGCGTCCGAAGCGGGCGCGGTGGCCGACCGGTTGTGCGAGAGTATCCGGTCGCAAGGGTTCACGGATCAATCCCGCGAGATCCCGGTCACGGCGAGTTTCGGGGTTTGCGCACTCGATCACGTCGCCGGTTGCAGCAGCGATCTCGCAGAACGGATGGTGAGAGCAGCTGATGCAGCCCTCTATGAGAGCAAGCGCGCAGGCCGCAATCGTGTGACGGCCGGCTGCATCGCCGCTACGGAAGAGCGCAGCGTCTAACGACGCGGCTTGTCGTCGACGGCGGCGACCTCGCCTACGACCGGACCGACGGCGCGGACACTGCCCGATTCGATTGCGCCGATAACTTCCGGCAAGTCGCCGGCCCGCACCGCAATTGGCCGCGCCGTATCAGGTTGGCGACGGCTAACAGGCCCATCGCGCCCAGCCACGAGGCGAGCGCCCCCAACAACGTGAATCCGTACTCGCCGATCATCGGTATCCCGAGTACGCGGGCCGCCAGACCACACGCAATCGCCGCACCTACGACTCCGGTTGCAAAGTCCCGCAACGCGACACGGCCGATGTCGGCATAGAGGATCAGGGTCGCCAACCAGCCGACCAGCACCGACAGAATCAACAAGGTTATGACGCTCATGCGCGGGCCCTCGAATTGCTGCTTGCAATCAGTATCCGATGGTTGCCCGGATGATGCGCGTCTTTCCGAGCACTAGCCGACAACGAGGCGTCTGCGATGTGCAGGACTTGTACTTACTTGTCGCGGGTTTGCGACTCAACCGGCAGCACGCGCCGCGAGAACGCGTCAGGGGCGCGTCTGCGCGTCCGCGGCGACCGCGAGCGCTCCGAGTGGGCCCGCCAGCGTGCCCAGGCCCGGCGGCGCGATGTATCCCTCGAGCCCGCCAGCCGCTCGCTCGATGTCCACGTAATCGTTGAGGCTCACACGCAAGTAGTCGCGAATCCGGGGAAAGAGATGTGCCCGCTCGCTCACCACACCACCGCCAATCAGAATCCGCTGCGGCGCCACCGTCAAAACCAGATTGTGCGCCAGTTGCGCCAGCGCATGCGCCACCGTGTCCCATACGGGACTGTCGGCCGGCAGGTTCGCGGGCGGTGTGCCGCTGCGCGCTTTGATCGCCGGCCCTGACGCGAGTCCCTCGACGCAAGCGCCGTGAAAACGGCAGTTCCCGGGCCAGTCGTCCCCGGGAGCGCGTGCTATGCGAATGTGTCCGCCTTCGGGATGGTGCCAGCCGAAGACGGGCTTGCCCGCCGCGATGAGACCGACTCCCACGCCGGTGCCGACCGTGACGTACGCGTAGTCGCTCAGCCCCTTGCCTGCGCCCCAACGGCCTTCGGCGAGCGCGGCGGCGATGACGTCGGTCGTCATCCCCACGGCATCTGCAAACCGATTGGCAAAGAATCCTGCGACGTCCACATTCTTCCAGCCTTCCTTGGGCGTCATACCAATCTTGCCGAAATCGGGCGATTCGGGCCGCAGCTCCAACGGGCCGAAGCATGCGATCCCGATAGCACTGAACGTGCCGTGTTTGGCCGTCCAGCCCCGCAGGATTGCTTCGATGCGCCGCAGTGTTGCCGCCGCGTCGCTCTCAGTGTTGAGCGTGATCCGCTCCCGGATGTCATCGGGTGCGGTGCCGACCAGGCACTCGCACTTCGTTCCGCCCAGCTCCACTCCACACATCAGGGATTTCGGCGTCATCGCAGCTCTCGTTTTGCGGTTTTGGGCGGCAGCGACTCTCGCGGCTCAGTTTGGGATCGAAGGCCTCGGTGAGCAACGCCACAGGGTCGTGGCTTCACGTTAAGGCGTGCACGGTTGCAATACATCAGTTAAATCAATAAGTTCAGCGCGCTCGCCCGAAGGCGCAGACCGGTTTTGAGCTCGATCTGGAACTGGACTACAGTGAGATCTGTGAGCGCGAACCATTCCTCCGTCAGACGCGATCCCGGTTATGTCGGCCTGACGACCGCCGTCGACAGCCTTCCCGCGTCGTTTTATTTTGATCCAGGGCACCACCAGCTGGAAATGACCCGGATCTGGTACCGGAATTGGATCTACGTCTGCCGTTCGAGTGACATAGGCACACCGCGCACCTTTCGTACCCTCGAGGTGGGTGACCAGTCGATCCTGGTGGTGCGCGGCGAGGACCGCGTCGCGCGCGCTTTCCACAACACCTGTCGGCATCGGGGAGCCGCGCTGTGCCGGACCTCGGAAGGTCGATTCTCCTCTGCCGGAATCGTGTGTCCGTATCACAGCTGGAGATACAGTCTGCGCGGCGATCTCCTGCAGACGTCTTCAAGGCAGCACGGCGACGGCTTCGACCGGCGCGATTTCTCACTGTACAGCCTGCCGCTTAGCGAGTGGAACGGTTTCGTTTTTGCCGCATTGACGAATGAGCCGCCGCCTTTCAGTGCAGGTTTTGATCTGCCACTGAACCGCCTCGATGATTGGCAGCTGGGCGAGCTGGTCGTAGGGCACACGCTGCGCAAAACGATTCAGTGCAACTGGAAGGTATTCTGGGAAAACTACAACGAGTGCCTGCATTGCCCCGGCGTTCATCCCAGGCTGGCGCAGCTGGTGCCGCTGTTCGGCAGAGCGTTGCTGGAGCGGCGCGATGATCCGAGTTGGCAGGATCACGCCGACGACGACGATCCGAAGTACGGGGGCGGATTGCGCAGCGGAGCCGAATCATGGTCCATGGACGGCAAACCGGTCGGAGTGCCGTTTACGGGAGTGAGCCCCGAAGACCGCAAGGCCGGCCACGTGTATCTGACGTCTCTGCCTTCGATGTTCATCGTGGCACACGTGGACTACGTGCGCGTCGTACGTCTGCGGCCACTCGGGCCGGAGCGAACGGAGATGAGCATCGAGTTTCTCTTCCTGCCGGAAACGCTGGCCGATCCGAAACGCGACCTCATGAATGCGGTTGAGTTCACAAACATCGTCATGAGTGAGGATGCCGAAATCTGCGAACTCAATCAGCGCGGATTGCGCGCCCTGCCTCACGCCGGGGGCGTACTGATGCCTGAGGAGTATGCGATACGGCAGTTCCAGAATTGGGTCAGATCCGAGTTGACCCGGCCCTAGCGCGGCGCCGGATGATATGCCCGCCGCCGCAGCTGCGGGCCAGACTCTTTACGAACGCGTACCTGGACGCGGATCAAGAGCGGACTCCAGGCGCGGCGGGCGGCGCGCGGTCTCGCTGTCACCGTGCTCGTCTTGCACGCCATGGCGGCCGCCGACCTCGAGGAGCTCCGATGCGGAGGACGCGGGTAGTGCCTCGACATTCGCGCGGTGCAAGGCCATGAGCTCACGCGGCGGCGCAGTCTCCTCCGGTATCAGGAACAAACCCCAGCGTCGCGCGGTCCTTCCGGCGCTGGTGCGACTCGTCCAAGCGGTAAACCATACACCGCAAATGAGACCGACCAGCACCGGCGCCAGCCACCAGAAAAAGCGCGGCGCCACCCGCAGCATGATTGCGCCCCACGCGAGACCGAAAGCCAGGTGCCATTTCTGCCGCCGGAAGGCTTCCCGCAGCGTGACTCCGCGGTCGGCGCGGGATGCGGCATTCCACGACACCGTTTTGCCGAGCAGGATCTGTGCCACGAACGTCGAATGGAACAGCATCATGGACGGCGCCAGTAGCATGCTGAAGAGCTGCTCGACGAGCAAGCTTGCGCACAGCCGCGCGGCTCCACCGAACTCGCGGCGCATTTGCCGGTCGCGGAGTGTCAGGACGGCAGCGAGAATCTTCGGCAGCAACAGCACCGCCACAGTCAGCGTAAACAGCACGGCAGTCTCACCGCCCCGGAGTTGCGGCCAGTTAGGGAACAGACTGCGCAGGCCCGGCACGAAGTATTGCGGCTTCTTGGTCGTCTCGATGGCGCTCACGAGGGAGCTGACCAGCAGCAGCCCGAGCCACATCGGTGAGCTCACGTAAGACAGGATGCCCGTCACAAAGTGAACCCTGCTCAGGGGATGCAGCCCGGGAAATCCCAGCACGCGCGCGTGCTGCAAGTTGCCCTGCGTCCAACGCCGATCGCGCACCGCGTAGTCGATGACGTTCGCCGGAACTTCTTCCCAGCTGCCGATGAGATCGGGGAGCTGGCGCACCTCGTAACCTGCGCGACGCATGAAAGCGGCTTCGACGAAGTCATGGCTCAGAATGGCTCCACCCAGGGGCGGGCTCCCGGGCAGATGCGGCAGCGTACAGTGACGTGCGAAGGGCTGCAGGCGCAGGATGGCATTGTGGCCCCAGTAGTTGCTCTCCCCCAGCTGCCAGAATGCGACCCCGCTCGCCAGCATCGGGCTCGATAGCCGCGCACCGAACTGGATGAGGCGTCCAAACAGCGTCTCGCGTCCCGCCGGCAGGGGCAGAGACTGCAGAATGCCTATTTCGGGATGCGCCTCCATCAAACGCGCGAGTGTCACCAGAGCCGAACCGGTCATGATGCTGTCCGCATCGAGGACGATCATGCATTCATAGCCCGCGCCCCAGCGACGCACGAAGTCGGCAATATTGCCCGCCTTATGGTCGCTGCGATCGCGACGGCGGCGATAGAACATCCTGCCGGCGCCCTGGTGGCGTGCGACCAACCCATGCCACATCGCCTCCTCTTCGGCAGCGATGCCCGGATCGCGCGTATCGGAGAGGATGAAGAGATCGAATGCGCCGCACTCCGACTCCTGCGCCAGCGAAGACCAGACCGCCTCGAGGCCCGCTGCCACGCGCCGCGGATCCTCGTTGTACACGGGCATCACGATGGCGGTGCGTGTGCGCAACGGCCGTCCGGCGACTTCGCTGAGCTGAATGGCCGCGGGATCGCGCCAGGCAAGTTGAATCGCAAAACCCGCGATCGCGCTCCAGAAGGAGCTGGCAATCCAGGCGAACAGGACAAAAAAGAGCAGTAAGCCCAGTAGCTCGATCCCGCTCAGACGGTTCGCCTGCAGAACATCCAGCAGCAGCGCGCTCGCACAGCCAGCCGTGAGAAAGGTCAAACCGAAAAACAGCGTGCGGCGCAGGCGCGCGTGCCAGCGCGTCTGCGAGCGCGACCGCCCGCTGCTCAAGGCGTCCATTGATAGACCCAGGTTTCCGTCAGCGCCTCGCCATACAAGCTGAGATAGCAATGCAGATCGACCGGCTTCTTTATCTTGGGCGTGACCACAAATGCAACCCGCCAGACGCCCGTCGCAAGGCGCTGCACGGTCAACGCCTCAATCTGGCCGTTGTCGGCGCTCACGTCCGCCTTGACCGGTTGGGCGCCGTCGAGTCCGTCCAGTTCCCCGCCGGCGAACTCGACCACCATGCGGCGCGCGCCGCCGGCAAAACGCCCTTTGTTGTCGCCCATCGCCGGATTGCCGTTGCGGGTCGCAACCACCCGGCCGCCCGGCGGCCACTGCGGCGCCTGGGCAAAGGCGGACACCAGATAGGAGAATGACAGGGGTTTGCCCGCCACCACAGCCTGCGCGGGTACCCAATAAGCGACCATGTTGTCGTGGATTTCCTCATCGCTGGGAATTTCAACCAGCTCCACGCCGCCCTTGCCCCAATTCCCGAGAGGCTCGACCCAATAGCTCGGCCGCGACTGATATTGGGATTCCACATCCTGGTAATGAGCGAAATCGCGCTCGCGCTGGATCAGCCCGAAGCCGTGCGGATTTTCGTCCATGAAGCGATTGACCCGCAGCTCGCGCGGATTGGCCAGCGGACGCCAGATCCATTCCCGATGACCGGTTTCCGTCATGAAACCGTCGCTGTCGTGAACCTGCGGACGGTAATCGTCAAAGCGCCGCGCGGTGCCGTCCTCGCCGTACAGAAACATGGAGGTGAGTGGCGCCACGCCCAGCTTCCCTATAGCGTGGCGCGGGTAAAGGTCGCAATGCACTTCGACCTGAGTGATGGCGCCGGGTCGAATCTGGAATTGATACGCGCCGGCCACGCTCTTGCCATCGAGTAGTGCATAGATGGTGAGCACGCGATCGGCTGGCTGTGGCCGCACCAGCCACAGATCGGTGTAGGTGGGGAATTCCTCTCCGCTGGGCGCTGCGGTATCGATCGCCAGCCCGCGTACCGAAGCGCCGTAATGCTGATTGCGGCCGAGCACTCGGAAATAGGAAGCACCGAGGAAGACGATCAGCTCGTCTTTGAAGGCGGGTGACTGCAGCGGATAGTGCACCCGCAGACCCGCGAAGCCGAGATTCGCCGCAGCCTTCGGGGGCTTCAGCAGGCGGCCAAAGGTGAAGAATTGCGGGTTGTACGCAACCGGGCTCGCGCCGGCCGCGCTCACCTCGAAGATATTGACACGCTGCTTGGTACGGTAGGCGCGGTGGAAAAACTGCACTTCGAACAGGGACTGGCCGTGCCACAGCGCGCTTTCGGGGCGAAAGCGAATGTCGCGGTACTGATCGTAGCTTAGATTGGCGAGCGCCGCGGGCAAGTCCTCCGACATGGGCCGATAATCGTGCGCCGCGCGTTCTTGCGCGAGCTTTTGCACGTCGGCGAAAGTGAAGGGTTGAGGTTGAGCGGGCCGTGCCGTCTTCGCCGCACTGGCGCCGGCCTGACGGTGAATTTGGGTTGTCGGCGCTTTAGCGGGCGCGCCCGAGCTCGTGGCTGTGTCTTGGGACAGCAGTATCGACGCGAGCAGAACGGCCGCGATCACAGCCGGCTGCCGCAGGCGAAGCCACATGCTCGCACCTGGGTTCTCTCTGACTACAGGAAGCAGAGCACCGCATGATACATGGAGAAATTATGCCGAGCTCACAGCGGCCGATTGTCTGAAATTGCCTGTCCGACGCGGCTGACAAACCGGGCCGCATCGCAAGCTTGAGCGTTGCAGATCATCGCGGATCTCGCGGCGCGCCTTGGCCCTCGCGAGTGCCTCGCGCAGGGACTCGTGTCGTGCCGCAACGCTCCTCCAACGCACGGCTCGTGCGTGTTTCGTCTCTACTTTCGCTCCGGTGGCGCCGCTGCAATCGTGACGAGAACGAGTCCGTCGGGTGGAATTTCGAGCGACAGCGCGCCGGCCTCCAGCGGGCGTACCACGGGCGCAGGCAATGCGGCAGCGGCGCGCAATTCGGCGAGCTGGCGTTGCGTCGGATAGCGCGGAGATCCCATCCGCTGGTACGCCGGGTGAACGTTTCCGTGTTCGGCGTCCAGTGACTGAACGCTGGCGGTGCGGGCGGCGCTG
>Ga0210394_10001981_pt1 | contig 29869 bp, 18 predicted proteins | sample IncBWC12MmetaG_FD_160121 | JGI IMG/M metagenome (GOLD analysis project Ga0210394, IMG submission 160121) | Forest soil microbial communities from Barre Woods Harvard Forest LTER site, Petersham, Massachusetts, United States - Inc-BW-C-12-M | ecosystem: Environmental > Terrestrial > Soil >... | reverse complement strand
TTACCGGGCCACGGCGCGCGCCATTCAACACGAACAGGCCATCACTCCTGCCGCCGAATGGTTTGTGGATAATTTCTATATCGTCGAAGAACAATTGCGCGAAATTCGCGACGATCTTCCCCCCGGTTTTTACCGCAAATTACCGAAGCTCGCGTCCGGACATCTGGAAGGTTTTCCGCGCGTCTTTGGCGTCGCCTGGGCGTTTGTCGCGCACAACGACAGCCGTTTCGATCCCGAAGTATTGCGCCGGTTCGTCAGCGCCTACCAGCGCGTGCAACCGCTGACGATCGGCGAACTCTGGGCGGTGGCCATCACGCTGCGCATCGTACTCGTGGAAAACCTGCGGCGCGTCGCCGAGCGGATTGTGCGCAGCCGCAACGCGCGTGTGGAAGCCGACATCCTCGCCGATCGTGTGCTCGGCGCCGCCGGCCAGATCGCGGTTTCGCCGGCCGCCGTTCTGCGCCGCTTCGAGAATAAACCGCTGGAGCGTTCCTTTGCCGTGCAGTTGGTGCAGCGCCTGCGTGACCTCGATCCGAAGGTCGGCCCCATCCTGGTGTGGTTGGACGAACGCCTCGCCGCGCAGGGCACCACCGCGGATGAAATTGTCCGCGCCGAGCATCAAGAGCAGGCCGCGATGAGCGTGACGGTGCGCAATATCATCACCAGCATGCGGCTGACTTCCTCCTTCGATTGGGAAGGAGTTTTCGAGAGCGTCAGCCTGGTGGACGAAGTCCTGCGCAGCGGCAGCAATTTCGGAGACATGGACTTCGCTACGCGCGATTATTACCGCCATGCGATCGAGGATCTGTCACGCGGTTCGTCTCGCTCCGAGATCGAGGTTGCGCAGCGCGCCGCGCAACGCGCTAAGCACGCGCGCGCGGAACTTCACAGTGACGGGCACCCGCCCGACGAACGCAAGGCCGATCCTGGCTACTATTTGATCTCTCGCGGCCGGCTCGATTTCGAGCGGGAACTCGGATTCCACGTTGCCTGGCGCCGTGGTTTGTTGCGCTCCTACGTGCGAGCCGCCGTACCGGGCTATTTGGGCACGATTGCACTCATGACTGCGCTGATTTTGGCGCTGCCGCTGGCGCACGCCCGCGAGTTGGGAGTGGGTGCGCCCATCTTGGCGCTCCTCGCCTTGCTTGCTTCCGTACCTGCTTCTGATTTGGCCATTGCGCTGATTAATCGCGTGGTGGCGGATTTACTTGGCCCGCGCACCTTAGCGCGCCTGGAGCTGCGCGATGGCGTGCCCGAGGAACTGCGCACCATCATTGCCGTTCCGACTCTCTTGATCTCGCCAGAGGCGATCAAGGAACAGGTTGAGCGCCTGGAAATTCATTACCTCGCAAACGTTGATGGCGATTTGCGTTTTGCGCTGCTTACCGATTGGGTGGACGCCGCCACGGAAAGCCTGCCCGGAGATGACGAACTGCTGGCGGCGGCCGCCAGCGGCATCGCCAGCTTGAACAAATCCCACGGCCCTGCCCCTGGAGGCGGCGCGCGTTTCTTCCTGTTTCACCGCAAGCGCACCTGGAACGATCGCGAAAAGAAATGGATGGGCTGGGAACGCAAGCGCGGAAAACTGCACGAGCTGAACGAGCTGCTGCGCGGCTCGACGCAGACAAATTTCATTCCCGTCGGGGACCAGGTGCCCGAATCCATTCCCATGATCCGCTACGTCATCACGCTCGACGCGGACACACGGCTCTCGCGTGGCACTGCGGCACGCCTGGTGGGAACCATGGCGCATCCGTTGAACCGCCCGCAATTCAGCGCGGAACTAGGTCGCGTGGTGGACGGCTACGGCGTGGTGCAACCGCGTGTAACGCCTTCGCTTCCCACCGATCGCGAAGGCTCGCTCTTTCAGCGAATTTTTTCCGGACCGAGTGGAATCGATCCCTACGCTGCGGCGGTTTCGGACGTTTATCAGGACTTGTTCCACGAGGGGTCCTACACCGGGAAGGGAATTTACGATCTCGATGCGTTTGAGGCTGCGCTCGCCGGCAAGGTGAAACAGAACACCCTGCTAAGCCACGACCTGTTCGAAGGCATTTTCGCGCGCGCCGCGCTGGCTAGCGATATCGAGCTTTTCGACGAATTTCCATCGCATTACGAAGTGTCCGCTGCGCGGCAGCATCGCTGGGCGCGCGGAGATTGGCAGTTGTTGCCGTGGATTTTCGGGCACGGGGGGCTGTCGCAAGAGGAACGTCGCAAAGTTTCGATTCCCGCGATCAGCCGCTGGAAGATGATTGACAATCTGCGCCGCACGCTTTCCGCGCCGTGCATGTTGCTCCTCATGGTATCGGGATGGCTGATCCCGCAGGTGTCGCCCTGGATGTGGACTCGCTCGTCCTGGCCACCATTGCGATTCCCGCCTTAATCCCTTTTCTCGTTGGATTGAATGCCCGGCTGAGCGGCATTTCCAAACGCAGCCATTTTCGTGATGTTCTATCCGACCTGTCGCTGGGCGCATCGCAAATCGCTTTAACCGTCACATTTATTGCGTACCAGGCATGGCTGATGACGGACGCGATCGTGCGCACGCTGGTCCGTTTGTTGTTCACGCGCCGAAATCTGCTGCAGTGGGTGACTGCGGCGCAGGCCAAACATGCCGTGGACCTTGGTCTTTTGGCAACCTACGGACGCATGGTGGCCAGCGTGCTGGTGGCTTTTGCCGCGCTCTTGGCCGTGGCGGTCGCACGGCCTCAGGCTTTGTGGGCTGCGATTCCGTTTGGCGCGCTGTGGCTCGCCGCGCCCGCCGTGGCGCGCTGGATCAGCATTCCACCTCCGGTCGAAGACGTCGAGCCATTATCAGCAGCAGACACCAAGGCGCTGCGCACAATTTCCCGCCGCACTTGGCGGTTTTTCGAGAAATTTGTATCCGCCGAAGACCGTTTCCTGCCGCCTGACAATTTTCAGGAAGATCCCAAGCCCGTCGTCGCCCATCGAACTTCTCCCACCAATATTGGTCTTTATCTGCTTTCGACGCTCGCTGCGCGAGACATGGGATGGTTGGGCGCGCAGGAAGCGGCAGACCGTCTGGAGGCGACGCTGCAAACCTTGGGTCAGCTCGAACTGTACCGCGGGCATTTTTATAATTGGTACGACACGCGACGCCTGGTTCCGCTCGATCCCAAATATGTCTCGAGCGTTGACAGCGGAAATCTCGCCGCCAACCTGCTGGTACTGGGGAACGGCTGCCGCGAAATCGTCCAGGAACCGTTCGCCGCGTCGCGCCCGTTCACCGGAGTGGCTGATGCGCTGAATCTCTTGCGTGAAGCGCTGGAAGAAATTGCCGATACGCAGCGCACGCACACCGTAACGCGCAAGCAACTGGCCAACGCGCTGGACTCGCTGGCTGCGCTGCTCGAACCTGTTCCTGCCGGGCCGCGCGAATGGGCCGCGCGGTTTCTGGAAGTTCAGGAACGCGCCCAGACAGTTGCGGATATCGCTCAGGCTTTGGCGCAGGAGCTGGGCGCGCCTGCGGACTCCGAATTGTGCGTCTGGGCCGAGGCCGCGCGGGCCAACCTGGAAAGTTACGCGCGCGATGCGCGCATCATGGTTCCCTGGCTGCGTCTGGAACCGAGCGAAGTGCTGGCGATGGCGGAACGGCCGCAGGACGAGGCACCCGAGTGGGTGGCGATTGAACCTTGCTTTCGTCACCTGCCGGCTCTCGCCGACGTTCCGGATCGTTGTGAGTCCGCGGTGCGCGAACTGGCGACGCTGCGGGAGGGATTCGCCGCCGATTTCGCCGCGAATCGCGAAGTTCTCCGGCGCATGGATGCTCTCACGGTAGCGCTAAGCGGCGCAGGCCGGGATGCCTCGACTCTGACGCGTCGCCTGATCGCCATCGCGCACGCTTGCCAAAGCATGTTCGACGCAATGGACTTCGCTTTTCTCTTCGATAACTCGCGCAAACTCTTCTCTATCGGTTTTCGCGGCACCGACGGCGCGCTGGATGACAATTGCTACGACCTGCTGGCCTCCGAAGCTCGGCTCGCCAGCTTCATCGCTATCGCCAAAGGAGATGTTCCGGCTTCGCATTGGTTCCGTTTGGGTCGCGCGCTCACTCCGGTCGGCCGCGGCTTGGCCCTGATTTCCTGGTCGGGCTCGATGTTCGAATACCTGATGCCCGCGCTGGTGATGCGTTCGCCCGCGAACAGCATGTTGAGCCAGACGTACGAGCAAGTAGTCGTGCGTCAGATCGAGTACGGAGAGGAGCGCAGCGTTCCCTGGGGAATCTCAGAATCGGCATTCAACGCCCGCGACATGGATTTCACCTATCAGTACTCGGGTTTCGGGGTTCCGGGACTGGGGCTGAAACGGGGGCTCAGCGAAGATCTGGTGATCGCGCCGTATGCCACGGCGCTGGCCGCGATGATCAATCCAGCCGCGGCCGTGCAGAATTTCACCCGGCTGGCGCGTGCCGGAGCTGCGGGCAGCTACGGATACTACGAAGCGCTGGATTACACCAGCAGCCGTTTACCGGAAGGAAAGGATGTCGCGGTGATCCGTGCTTTCATGGCTCATCACCAAGGCATGTCCATCATCGCGCTTGCGGAGATACTGAATGGCGGCTTGATGCGCGATCGTTTCCATGCGGAACCGATCGTGCGGGCCACGGAGTTGCTGTTGCAGGAGCGCACTCCGCGCGATGTGCTGGTCGCCCGTCCGCGCGCCGAAGAAGTTTCCGCGGCGTCCAAGGTGCGTGAACTGGTCCCTCCGCTGGTGCGCCGCTTCAGCACGCCGCACGATGCGATTCCGCGCACACAATTGCTCTCCAACGGACGCTATTCGGTCATGCTCACCTCCGCCGGCTCGGGTTACAGCCGCTGGCGCGATCTGGCCATCACCCGCTGGCGCGAAGACCTCACCCTGGATAACTGGGGCCAATACATCTTCCTGCGCGACGAACAATCTGGAAATGTTTGGTCGGCTGGTTTTCAACCCGCCGGAATCGAAGCCGATGAGTACGAAGCCATTTTCTTCGAGGATCATGCCGAGATCATCCGGCGCGACCGCTCGCTTACGACGGCGCTGGAGGTAGTGGTTTCCTCCGAAGACGATGCGGAGGTTCGCCGTGTTTCGCTCAGCAATGTCGGTGTCCGCGCGCGCGATATTCAAGTCACGTCCTACGCGGAGCTTTCGCTCACGCCGCAAGCGGCCGACGTCGCGCATCCGGCTTTCGCGAAACTATTCGTCGAAACTGAATTTGTCGCCGAGGTCGGCGCCGTAGTAGCCACGCGCCGGAAGCGTTCCGAAGAAGAAACCTCCGTGTGGGTCGCCCATGTTCTGGTCACGGATGCCGAAACCGTCGGAGAATTGCAATTTGAAACGGATCGCGCGCGATTCGTCGGACGGACGCGCAATCTGCGCGATCCCGTCTCGGTGATGGATGGCCGGCCGCTTTCCAACACAGTGGGTGCCGTGCTCGACCCCATCCTGAGCCTGCGCCGCACCGTTCGCGTTCCTCCGGGTGGCACGGTCCACTTGATTTTTTCTACGATCGCCGCCGCCACGCGTGACGAGGTTCTGGATCTCGCTGACAAATATCGCGATGCCCGAACCTTTGAACGTACCCATACCCTGGCGTGGACGCAGGCGCAGGTGCAACTGCACCACCTGGGCATCAGTTCGGAAGAAGCGTTGCTGTTCCAGCGCCTCGCGAACGCTGTCCTGTATGTGGATCCATCGCTACGTCCCACCGCCGACGTGCTGGCGCGCAGCTCGCTGGATATCTCCATACTGTGGGCCCAGGGAATCTCCGGAGATTTGCCGATCATACTGGCGCGCATAGATGATCCCGACGATGTGGACATCATCCGGCAAATACTGCGCGCGCATGAATACTGGCGGATGAAACAACTGTCGGCGGACGTGGTAATCATCAACGAAAAAGCCGTGTCTTACATTGAAGAGCTGCAAGACTCCCTGGCTGCGTTGGTACGCGGCAGCCAGCTGAGGCTTTCGCCCGACTCCGGCGGCGTGAGCGGGAAAATTTTCTTGTTGCGCGGCGATCTCCTCACTCCGCAGGCGCGCACCGAACTTCAGGCCGTGGCGCGTGCAGTGCTGTTGAGCCGCCGCGGCACTCTCGCCGAGCAAATCGTACGCTCGCAGTATCCGGAACCAGCCGAGCGCACCCTGGTGCGCCAGGCACGGCCGACCAAATCGCCGGAATCCAGCTTACCGCGGCAAGCTCTGCAATTTTTCAACGGGCTCGGCGGTTTCGCGGATCGTGGCCGTGAATACGTGATTGCGCTGAATGAAGGTCTGCGCACTCCTGAGCCGTGGGTCAATGTCGTCGCCAATCCCTCCTTCGGTTTCTTGGTGTCCGAATCGGGTTCGGGTTTCACTTGGTCTCTCAACAGCCATGAAAACCAGCTTACTCCGTGGTCCAACGACCATGTTTTTGACACTCCGGGAGAAGCGATCTATATCCGCGACGAAAGCAGCGGCGACGTCTGGACGCCTACGGCTCTGCCTATACGCGACGAAGGCGCAAGCTACCAGGCGCGCCATGGCCAGGGCTACAGCCGTTTCCTGCACGGATCGCGCGGCATCTCCCTGGAGCTCTTGCAGTTTGTGCCGGTGGAAGACCCCATCAAAATCTCGCGCCTAACGCTGCGGAATGATTCGGATCGCGTGCGCCGCCTTTCGGTGACAGCCTACGCCGAATGGGTGCTGGGCAGCTCTCGCAGCGCCACAGCGCCGTACATCATCACGGAAGTGGAACCGCAGTCCAAAGCCATCCTCGCGCGAAGCGCCTGGAGCGGTGAGTTCGGAGGCCGGATCGCTTTCGCCGACTTGCGCGGGCAGCAAACCTCCTGCAGCGGCGACCGCACGGAATTTTTCGGTCGCAATGGCACGGCCGAACGTCCCGCGGCACTGGAGCGAACGGGACCGCTTTCGGGCAAAGTCGGCCCGGCCCTGGATCCTTGTGCCGCGCTGCAAACGACCATCGAGTTGCGCCCCGGCGCGCGCGTCGAGGTCGTATTTTTCCTGGGTCAAACGGAAAACACCGAACAAGCGCGCGACCTGCTGATGCGCTACCGCACCGCCGATCTGGACAAAGTTCTGGGCGAAGTCACGCGCCGCTGGGACGAAATCCTCGACACCGTGAGAGTTACCACTCCGGATCCCAGCATGGATGTGCTGCTGAATCGCTGGCTCTTGTATCAAACATTGTCCTGCCGTGTTTGGGCTCGCGCGGGTTTTTACCAGGTCAGCGGCGCTTATGGATTCCGCGACCAACTGCAAGACGTGATGGCTCTGAACATTGCGAAACGCGGAGTGGCGCGGGAGCAACTGCTGCGCGCGGCCGCGCACCAATTCCCGGAGGGCGACGTCCAGCATTGGTGGCACCCGCCTTCCGGCCGCGGCATTCGCACACGCATGTCCGACGATCTGCTGTGGCTGCCCTACGCCGTAGTCCAGTTCATCGAAGCGACCGGCGACATGACGGTCCTTGAAGAGTCCATCCCGTTCATCGAGGGTGATCTGCTGGCCGAAGGGCAAAAAGAATCCTATTTCCAACCGCGCGTTTCGGAAATTCGTGCGACCCTTTTCGAGCACTGTGCGCGCGCCTTGGACCGCAGCCTGGGAGTCGGAAGCCACGGCCTGCCGCTCATGGGCACGGGTGATTGGAACGACGGGATGAACCGCGTAGGACAGGACGGCAAAGGGGAGAGCGTATGGCTCGGCTGGTTCCTGCATACCGTCTTGTCGGAGTTTGCAAAGCTCGCAGATGCCCGCGGGGCTCACCAGCGCGCTGAAACCTGGCGCCTTCACGTCAGCAGCCTCAAGGCTGCGCTGGAACGCGACGGCTGGGACGGCGAGTGGTACCGGCGCGCGTATTTCGACGATGGCACGCCGCTGGGCTCCGTGCAGAACGCCGAGTGCCGCATTGACGCGATTGCGCAGTCTTGGGCTGTGCTCAGCGGCGCGGCAGAGCCAGGACGCGCAGCCCGCGCCATGGCGGCGGTGGACCAGCAACTGATTCGCCGCCCCGACGGGCTGATCCTGCTGCTCACGCCGCCTTTCGACCATCCGGATCATGATCCCGGCTACATTCAGGGCTATTTGCCGGGCATTCGTGAAAACGGTGGACAGTACACGCATGCCGCAACCTGGACCCTCATAGCCTTTGCCGAGCTGGGCGACGGCGAGAAGGCAGCGGAGCTATTCCGTATGATGAATCCCATCAACCGCGCCGACACGCGTGCCAACGTGCAGCGCTACAAAGTTGAGCCATACGTTGTCGCAGGCGATATCTACGGCGAAGCGCCGCACGCCGGTCGCGGCGGTTGGACCTGGTACAGCGGTTCGGCGGGATGGCTCTATCGTGCCGGCATCGAATCAATTCTGGGTTTTCGGGTGCGCGGGACCTCGCTCTCGATCGATCCTTGTATCCCGCGAAACTGGCCGGGATATAGCATGGAGTTCCGCTACCACTCCTCCGTGTACAAGATCACGGTCGAAAATCCTTCCGGCGTGGCGCGTGGCGTCGCGCTTACCGAGCTTGACGGGAAACTTCTGGCCGGTTCGTCCCCGATTCACCTGATGGATGACGGCGTGGTCCACCAGGTGCGGATCGTACTGGGGTGAACCCGCGGTTCGAACGATAGCCTGTCCTGGAGACCTCTCATTCGTCGAAACAGTAATTAGCTTCGTTTCGTACGCAGTTTCATTCGATGTCTGGTTCGTCTAACATTAATTGTGCCGCCTAGGGACATATTGAGGCCAAGGAAGCTCTCGCGCCGCGAGTTGCTGCGAGACTTGGCGGCGCTTTCCGCCTGTGGTATTCCGCTCGCCGGAAGCCTTTCGCTCCAGCACCCGGTTGCAAACCGGCAGGCCGCGCCTGTGCCCTCGCAGCTACCGCCTCCCTCCTACCTGTCTCCCCGAGACGATTCCTTCCTCGAGGAGCTCGAAAAAGCGATCTTTCAGTTTTTTTGGGATCAAACAAATCCCAGCACCGGAATGGTGAAGGACCGCTGCAACGTCCGTTCCTCCGACAACGGGGTGGTAAGCAGCATTGCGGCCACCGGCTTCGGCTTGACCGCGCTGTGCATCGGCGAAAAGCGCGGATACGTCTCGTTCACTCTTGCTCGAGAACGCGTGATCAATGCCCTGCGGTTTCTTTGGAAAAAACTGCCGACCGAGCGCGGATTTTTCTACCACTGGGCCAATATCAATACGGGCGAGCGGCTCTGGCAATCCGAATTCTCCTCGATTGACACATCCATACTGCTCTGCGGCATTCTCACCTGCCGCCAGCACTTCGAGCACTCCGAGATCAGCGAGCTCGCGCATCAGATTTTCAATCGCGTGGATTGGGACTGGTTGTCGGAAGATACACGCATCCTTCCGCATGGCTGGAGCCCGGAGACCGGATTCTTGCAATATCGCTGGGACAGCTACAGCGAAATGATGATGATGTACCTGCTGGGCCTTGGCTCGACATCCCACGGGCTGGCTCCCGCAACCTGGGATGCCTGGAAGCGCACCATATTCGAGTTCGACGGGATCAAGTTCATCGGCTCCTACGCTCCGCTGTTCGTCCATCAATATTCGCAGGCCTGGTTTGATTTCCGCGGCAAACGCGACCTCTACGCGGACTATTTTCAAAATTCGATTCTGGCGACGGACGTGCACCGGCGATTCTGTCTGAGTCTGGCGAACAAGTTTCCCGATTACAGCAACGACCTGTGGGGCATCACCGCTTCGGATTCCATCAATGGATACCGGGTCTGGGGAGGGCCACCGGAGACCGGACCGATTGATGGAACCATCGTTCCGTGCGCAGCGGCGGGTTCGCTTCCATTTTTGCCGGGGCCCGCGATGCGCGTGCTGCGCACGATTGACAATCGTTACGGCGCCGGCACATGGAGCCGCTATGGGTTCGTGGATGCTTTCAACCCGCTCACCAATTGGTACGACAGCGATGTGGTTGGGATTGATGCCGGAATTACCATGGTGATGGCGGAAAACGCGCGCACCGGGTTTGTCTGGGATACCTTCATGAAGAATCCGGAGGCGCAAAGAGGGATGGAACGCGCGGGCTTCAAAACCTATCAGCCGCTCGCGCCGCAGGAACTGGTGGGCATGCACCTGCGTTCGACGTCGTAACTAATTGGGGAAGGGAAACGGAGCGCTTCTAGGCAGCCACAACTCCGGCTGCGTAATGCCGCCGGCAGAGATCCGTCCTCGGAAAAACTAGCGATAATTCGCGGCCTGCAGTTCAAACATCTCCGCGTAATGCCCGCCCACTTTCAGTAGCTGGTCGTGCTGGCCCTGCTCGGCAATCTCTCCGTCCTTCAGCACCAGAATGCGGTTAGACATCTTGACGGTAGAGAAGCGGTGCGAAATCAGCAGCGACATCTTGCCTTCCGTCAATTCCGAAAAGCGTTGAAACACCTCGTGCTCGGAACGGGCATCGAGCGCCGCCGTGGGCTCGTCAAGAATCAGCAGCTGCGCATCACGCAAGTAGGCGCGGGCAATCGCGATCTTCTGCCATTCACCACCGGAAAGATCCACGGCGCCTTCAAATCGCGAGCCGAGAACCTGATCGAATCCTTTGGGCAACCGGCGGATGGCCTGCTCCGCAAGGCTCTTGTTGGCGGCGGCGCGGATCCGGAACGGATTGTTGCGCTCCTCGATGCGGCCGACCGCGATGTTGGCCGAAGCCGTCATCTCATAGCGCATGAAGTCCTGGAAAATTACGCCGATTTCCTGCCACAGGCTCTCCAGGTCGTACTCGCGCAGGTCCTTGCCATCGAGAAGAATTTGGCCTTCGGTCGGATCGTACAAGCGCGTCAGCAACTTCACGATCGTCGTTTTGCCCTGGCCGTTTTCTCCGACGATGGCGATGCGCTCCGAAGGCGCGAGTTTGAAGCTGACGTTCTTCAGGATCATGCGCGAGCTGCCCGGATACGCAAACGATACATTCTTGAACTCAAAACCCTGCTGAATCTTCTTCGGAGCCGGCAACGCGCCGGGCTTGGAGAAAATCTTCGGCTTCACGGCAAAGAACTCCAGCAGGTCGGTCATGAACAGCGCCTGGTTGGCGATTTCCGAAAACGTGGTGAAGACGGCCTGAATGTTGGAGCTCGCGCCGCCAATCGCCCCGGCCAGAAAAATCATGGTGGCGAGAGAGATTACGCCGATCACCGTGTGATAAATCACAAACGCGTACGTCCCGTAGTAGCCAGCCACGCCGACCATCGCCAGCAGCGCGCCAATTAACAGCCGGTGCCGCGCCACGCCTATGGTCTGATCGTGCAGCTCGGTAGCGACATCGGAATAGCGGCCCACGAGGAAAGGAGCAAGTCCGAAAAGCTTCAGCTCTTTCGCGCCTTCTTTGGTGCCGCCCAGCAGCCGCAAATAGTCAAGTTCGCGCCGCGCGGGGGTCTGCTGGAAGCTCAACGAATATCCGAGGAACGCGAAATGCGTTTCGCCCAGAAAAGCCGGTACGACGCAGGCCACCAGCGCGATCAGTAACCAGGGAGAGTAAACGAAAATCCCCGCCGCCAGGCTGACCGTCGTAACTGTTTCTTGAATCAGCCGGCCCGAGATCTTGATCATCTGCACGCGGTCAGTGCTCTGCACACGAGCGCGCTCGAGCTTGTCGTAAAAAACCGGATCTTCGTAGGACATCAAATCCAGATTCGCCGCGTGCTTCATCAACCGCACGCTGATGTGCCGCATGAACCTCTCGGCAAGCGTGGTGTCACAGAAGTCAATCACCCGCATCAGCACCGCCGCAATTCCGGCCAGCGCGAATTCCATCGCCACCAGCCCCCAGAAATAATGTGGCAGCGGCGTTTGCTTGGCGTTTAATGCATAAATCGCAGCAATGATTCTCTGCGTGACCGCCAACATGGAAAGCGGAATCAGCGCAGCCACCAGTCGCGAAACCAGGTTTGCGACAGCCACCGCAGGAGCCGCGTCCCAAACAAATTTCATTACCGGGGGAATGTTCTTCAGCGCGCGTAAGCGCTCAGCCCATCTAGGGCTGGGGATATCCTCGGCGGGATTTGCGTCTTTGCGGGCTGGGTTGCCAATTAGAGCTCTTGTACTCACGACTGGGTCTCCGATCTCCTGCTTTGCCGTCTCGCGTCGTCATATTGCTTACCGGCGAGACTTGATTATCCAGAACTGCACGTCCGCTGCCAACACGATTTCGCCGTAACTTGCTAATAAGTAAAGACCTACGGAAATGGCTGAAAACTTGCTACGCGATTTTTTTCGCGGTCCCGGAAAGTTCTACTCGAAATAGTACGCGGCGACAGAGCAGAAGTCTGCCGGCAGCCGATCCGCAGCAAGAATCCGTTGCCGCGGGACAGGACAATGCTCGTACAAGAATACCTCAAAAACCTGATCGGCGCGCCGCCTCCGAAGAGCGTATGGTTAAGCTGTGGGTACCCTTGTCAGCGAAGAAGTTCGCGGAACGGCCGGATCCAGATGGGCGAAGCTGCAGAATTTTGCGCACAACCTCAAGAGCAAAGTCAAACGCACGGTCTGGCGTTCCAAGGACGGCTGGCGCCAACTCACCGCTGGCATGGAGGCCGAGGATCTCTGGACCCAGTTCAAAGCCGAGGCATATGCCAGCTCAAGCCTCTATAAACGCGACGTTGACTGGCACGCCGTGCACTCGCAGAAAGCCTGGAAGCAGCCATTCAAGATCGTCGCGGCGCTCTTTGCGGGAATACTGAAAAAGCTTTCGCCGGCCAGGCGCGTTCTGTTGGTATTAAGCCTGCTTCTAGCTGTCCTATCGCTCATTGGTTTTCAGTTCCTACTCATCACCACCAAGGTGGAATTTCTCGCGGCCTTCGCGGGAATGCTGGTCTTGCTGATCATGGTTCTGGGCGATCACGTGGCGATGAAGCGCGACATCGAAATTGCCCGCGAGATTCAGCGCTGGCTCGTGCCGCGCGTTCCACCGGAAGTGCCGGGCGTTGATATGGCTTTCGCCACGCGCCCCGCCAACACCGTGGCCGGAGATTACTACGACGCGTTTCGTCGCGCCGTTGATGGTCCGCTCTTGATCGCCGTGGCGGACGTTTCGGGAAAGAGCGTGCCGGCGGCGATGCTCATGGCGAACTTTCAGGCCAGTCTCCGCGCGCTCGCGGGCGCCCCGGGTTCGCTTTCGCAGTTCGTCACGGACTTAAACCGGCTGGCCTGCGGCAACAATCTCAACGGACGGCGCTTCACCACTGCATTCCTCGCGGAATTGAACCCCGCCACGGGCGAACTCAGCTATCTTTCCGCCGGCCACAATCCTCCGATGCTCGTGCGGCAAGACGGGACTATCGAGCGACTGAACTCCGAGAGCATGCCTCTGGGAATTGAACTAACCGAAAAGTTTGTGGCCGGCGAGACGGTCCTCGAGCTCAATGATCTTCTGGTGATCTACACGGACGGAGTCACCGAAGCGCAGAACGAAAGAGCGGAGCAGTTTGGGGAAGGACGCCTGCTCGCGCTGCTGCAACCGCGAATAAAGGAACGCGCGGCGGTGACACTGTCAGGAATCATGAAACATCTCGATGAGTTTGTGGGCGTAGCCCCGCAGTATGACGACATCACCTGCTTGGTCGTTAGCCGACACTAGCGGCGGGGCGCTCTTTGCTTCAGCAGCGTTCGATGATCGCGGCGATTCCCTGGCCAACCCCGATGCACATCGTACACAGCGCGTAGCGCCCTTTGCTCGCGCGCAACTGATACATCGCCGTGGTCACCAGCCGCGCACCGCTGGCGCCCAGCGGATGTCCAATCGCAATCGCTCCGCCGTTGGGGTTCAGGTGCTGCGCATCGTCCGGTAAGCCCAGTTCTCTCGTCACCGCCAGAGCCTGCGCCGCGAAAGCTTCATTCAGTTCAATCACGTCCATCTGTGAAATTTTCAGGCCGGTCTTTTCCATCAGTTTTTTCGTGGCCGGCGCGGGCCCCATGCCCATGATCCGCGGGGCCACTCCGGCCGTTGCCGTCGCCAACACCCGCGCGCGCGGCGTCAAGCGGTGCTTCGCGGCCGCTGTCTGCGATGCCAACAGTAGCGCGCACGCGCCGTCGTTCACACCGGATGCATTTCCAGCCGTTACCGTGCCATTGGACTTCACGATCGGCTTTAGCTTCGCCAGCCCGTCCAGCGTGGTGTCAGGGCGGGGATGCTCGTCCGTATTAAAATTCTTCGGATCGCCTTTCTTCTGCGGCACGGGCACCGCGACGATCTCCTGTTTGAAAAAGCCCGCGGCATTCGCGCGCGCCCAGCGCTGCTGCGTGCGAAACGCAAAAGCATCCTGGTCCGCGCGGCCCACGTGAAACTCCTCCGCCACGTTTTCCGCCGTTTCCGGCATCGAATCCACTCCATAGCAGGCTTTCATTAGCGGATTAACGAAGCGCCAGCCGATGGTCGTGTCGAAAGTCTCGGCGTTGCGGCTGAAGGCACTGTCCGCCTTCCCGGTTACAAAGGGAGCGCGCGTCATGCTCTCCACCCCGCCGACGATCATCAGTTCCGTTTCTCCGCACTTGATCGCGCGTGCGGCTACCCCCAGCGCGTCCAGGCTCGACCCGCATAACCTGTTCACCGTCGCGCCCGGCACTTCCTTCGGCAATCCCGCCAGCAACAGCGCCATGCGCGCCACGTTGCGATTGTCCTCACCGGCCTGATTCGCGCAGCCGTAGATCACGTCATCGACGGCCGCCCAATCCACACCCGTGTTTCGCTCCAGCAGGGCGCGAATGGGAATGGCCGCAAGGTCGTCGGTGCGAACCGTCGCCAGCGCGCCGCCGTAGCGGCCAAACGGCGTGCGCACTGCATCACAAATGAAAACTTCGTTCACAAGCTTTCTCCAAAGTATTCGATGAAGAAGCGGCCCAGTCCGATTCGCGGGCGGCGCGAGGGGTGCACGTGCACAGCGCCGCGAGCGCGATTATCGGCTAGCAGCCGATTTTGCCCGCATAGTATATCCGACCAGGCGGCACTTTCTGCTGCCCGGCGTGCTTCCCAGGAAACAGAAACTTCGTGTAAGCTATCTCCATGAGCGAAAAAATTCGCAAGAGTGACGCTGAATGGCGCGCCAAGCTGAACGACAATCAATATTACGTCACACGCAAGCAGGGAACTGAGCCGCCTTTCACGGGCGAATACGAAAACGAGGAAGCCGAAGGGACCTACGTGTGCGTCTGCTGCGGCCAGCCGCTGTTTTCTTCCGATGCGAAATTTCATTCCGGATCAGGTTGGCCCAGCTATTACCAGCCGGTGGCGGGGGACAACGTGGAACTGAAACGCGACATCAGCCACGGCATGGTGCGCACCGAAGCCATCTGCAGTCGCTGCGACGCACACCTGGGGCACGTATTCGACGACGGCCCAGATCCCACCGGCCTGCGCTTCTGCATCAATTCCGCCGCGCTGAAGCTCGAGGAAAAAAAGAAAGCCGAGAAGTAAGCGTTCTCGCTTCCGAAGCAAACGCAGCCGGGCCGCTCGTAATCCGCCGCACCAGCAGCGCTCCCGGCGTTTATTCTCTGCGAATGATTATTTCCGCAAACGGCGGAATACGCGCGAAGGTACGAAATCCAAAAAAAGGAAGATGGAAAGCTTTCCCCTGTGCCCCGGTGGCAAATTTTCCAGCCGAGTCCGTACGCAGTTTAGTGGTTGAAGTAAATCACCTCGGGATGCGCGTTTCCAGGATTCGCATCCGTAGAGATCCCGCGGAAACCCCCCGGCGACACGATGTAGAACACCATCCCCGATGGCAAGCCGATCGTCGAGCCAATCTGCATCGTCCCACGGCCATTGCTCCCTACCACGTAATTCGGGATGACCACCGGCTGATCCGTGTGCGGCGTGCCGTTGTTGTCCGCCTCGTCCAGAATTCCCGTCATGGAGCCGTTGCCGTCGAGCGAATCCAATTGTCCGGTGATATTCAGAGCCGCCGGATCCAAAGTGGTTTCTGCGCTCAGCGTGTATCCGCCAAGTATCGAACTGCTGGAGAAGGGAGCGGTGGAAGTCTGCGCATCGAGCAAGCCGTAAGTAACCGCGGGATCCGAGCCGATCAGTATTCCTTGATTCTGCCCGGTCAAATACGCCGCGGCAAATCGCGCACCTAGTCCGGTAAATGCGATCCGCCCATTCGTGCTGGGATCTGCGGCATAGGTTCCAGCGGCGGCGTTGCTCGCAGTGACCGTGCCTCCGTCATTCTGATCGTACGTGCTGTTTGCTTCGTTGATTCCGCCCGGGGTCGTCATGCCGGTTAGAAGGCCGGCAAGAACGCTCGCATTCGAACCGTCTAAGCCGCTGCCAGTCACCACGCTGGTTCCGTGCAACGCCGTTGCGTCGAACACCGTGGAGGTCTGCTGCAGGATCATCTCGCCCGCCAGGCGCGGGTGCGTGGCATCGGTGGGATCCACGGCGATCAAGAAAATATCAGAAGGCGACACGAAGTAGAAAGTGTATTGCGGCGGTGGGTTGACGGTGGTCGACCCTGGAATCTGATAGGTCAAAACCAAAAGGCCCTTGTTGTTGCTCGAGCCTATCGAAAAACTGCCCGTAACCTGCACCGCCGAATTGTAAGTTCCGCCGTCGTTGACGTCGAACATACCCGGTGTGGTTATCGAGACGCCATCCGCGTGCGTAACCCCCACGATCACTTCGGGCTTTCCGGTGTTGTCCTGCCCGTCGAGCTCGAACACATAATTTCCACTGAAACTGGCGGCGGACGCAGCGCCCCCAACCACTGGCTTGATAATTCCGGATCCGTGCGTCTGCGGCGTGCCAATGGGGTCGTTCTCGATCATGTGGAAGTTCCCGCCGGAATCCTCAGCCAGCAGATAGTTCGTCGTGGACATCGCTCCCTTGCTATTCGTCGTGATGAGTTGCATCGTGCCGCGCCCATCGCTCCCGACGGAGTAGGTCCCGGTGAATGTGGAACCCGTAAACACGCCCAGAGTGCCTCCGGAGCGATTGCTGTCGAGCTGGCCGGCAAGCGTGCCGGTGCCGCTGGCGTTGAAGTTGCCGGCCATCTCCACGTTGCCGCCAGAATCGAACCCGTGAAACAGAAAGCTGTACGCACCGCTCAACAACGAATCGGTAATCGCAGTTCCTGGGTTAATCGCAATGCTCAGGGATTGCGGCGTGGACGTGTGCGAATTGGCGTCCTCGACCTGCACGGCAAATTTGGCGGTTGTCGCGAGAATAGGTGTGCCGGAAATAATACCCATCTTCGGGTCGAGCGTCAGGCCCGAAGGAAGCTGGCCGCTCGTTATGCTCCAGGTATATGGCGTCACTCCGCCGGTGGCCACCAGGCTCGCGCTATATCCCACGGCAACGTCGCCCGAAGGTAGCGGGGGCGTCACCGCCTGCAGCGGCGCGACGGTGATCACTGAAATTGTTACGCCTGTCGCGCTGGTGGCGTGCTGGGGTGGAATTGCAGAATCCGTAACCGTCGGAAAAAACGTGGTAACGCCAGCGGTCGTGGGTGTGCCGCTTATTAGTCCGGACGAAGGGGTCAGCGTCAGTCCCGGGGGCAAAGTCCCCGGCGGCACGCTCCACGTCAGGGGAGAAACACCTCCGGAAGACGCAATACCGGAGCTATAAAATGTGCCGGTAATCCCGTTGGCCATCGCCGTCGCAGTGATCGAGAGCGGAGGCGGTGGATTAATCGTAATCGTATAGCTTGGCGAAGCCACGGTCAGCGGCGGCGTCCCGAAGTCGGTGGCGTTAATCGTAAACGTGGACGTTCCGAAACTGCTGGGAGTACCGATAATCGTTCCCACGCTGTTCAGTTTCAGGCCAGCAGGCAGGGTCCCAGTCCCCACCGAATAGGTAATCGGCGCCACTCCGCCGGTGGTTATAATTGTTTGGTTGTAAGCAACGCCATTCGATCCGTTCGGCAGCGACGTAGTCGTGAACGTCACCGGCAGCACGATCGTGATCGTTGACGTTGCGGTCACGCTCCCATTCGCTTTGGCGATCGCTTCCAAGCTGACGGTTATGCCGGTGGTGAGGCCCGACGGGGCGGTGTAGGTCACGCCGGTGGTGGTGATGTTGGTCAAAGTACCGCAACTCGTCCCCGCGCACCCGGATCCCGTCAGCGGCTGCCAGGTGACTCCCAAGTTCTTCGTGTCATTGCCCAGCGTCGCGACGAAAAGCAGCGATTGCCCCTGATCCATGCTGGCGGTTTTAGGTGTGATTGCCAGTGTGATGGAACCGTTCCCACCGCCGCAGCTCGCAATGATCGTCAGGCACAGAAACGCTACCAAAGCGCAGGCGACCGACGACAGGCGGCGCCAGGGGAAGCCGCCGTTGGCGTTCTCTCGCTTTCTCAGCGCCAGGAAATCTATCATTCGGGCATACGCCTTCAATGTCGTCATAGCACCTTGGATTTCTTTTCGGATCCGCCCGGAACGGAGGGAGTTGCTCCCACATCGAACCATTGGCTCATTAAACGAAACTAGTTGAATAACAAAACGGCCGCAGCGTGTCAACGCACATCTCCAGCAGGCCGTCGGCCCGTCGCCGGCCTCAAAACCCTATACCAGCCAGAGATTTCATCTGCGATAATGCGCCCCATCGGTCAGCCATAAGGATGCAGACCAGGCGAACCTCGTTGCCCGGCTCCATGGCCGCTTCTGGCCCGGTTCGCCCTGGTGGTTGATCGGCCATATGCGGCCTGAGGGCCGACGAGAATCGCGGGTACGCAAACCGGGAGACAGTAGGGTGATTCAATTTGGGAAAAAACGCGACGCGAATCGCCAAGCTCAGGGCGGGACCTCCGCGTTGGGACGCCTGGAAATGCAAGTGATGGAAATCCTCTGGCTGCGGGGCGAGGGCAACGTGCGCGAGGTTGCCGGACAATTACGGCGGCCCCTTGCCTACACCACCGTGATGACCACCCTCGACCGCCTCTTCAAGAAAGGATTGTTGCAGCGCCACAAATCCGATCGCGCATTTTTCTATTCTCCGCGCTTCTCGCGGCAGGACTGGGAGCGCCAGATCGCCAGCGAATTCGTGGCCGGCTTCTTGGCGGGGCCGCAGTCATCGCGCCAGCTCCTGCTCTCCGGCCTTCTGGATGCCGTCGGGCAGCATGACGCGACTCTCCTGGAGGAGCTGGAAAAGAAGATCCAAGCCAAGCGCAAGGAAATCTCGGAAGGCCAACGCTGATGAACTTCGCATATCTGTTGCGCCTCGCGCTCCTGTGCTGCGCCTCATTTTTCCTGATCTATGCAGCTGCGGCGCTCGTCGCCGCGATGTTCGTCCCTGCCGCGCTAGGCTTCGCTGCAGGAATGAAGCCGCGAGCCGCCGCGCGTTTTCTCCACAGCGTGCGCGTGTTGCCGCTGATTCTCTCCGGTCTCGTGACCACCGCGCTTTGCGTACCAAGTTATCTGTGGCTTGAACCGCAAGGCACACCGGAGAAAGTCGGATTGGTCTGCCTGTTTGCCGCGCTGCTGACCGCAGCACTCTGGTGCGTTTCGCTCACGCGAGCGGCCACAGCGATTCTCCGTTCAGGCAGATGGATGCGAGACCTTCCCAAATCCCACCTGGAAATTTGTGTCGCCGGCGCTGCTTGCCACGTTTCATTGCTCGCGGTGGAAGCTCCGCTAATCGGATTGACCGGACTGCTGCGCCCGCAGGTTGTGCTCTCGGCCAAGGTGCTGCGCGCACTTTCCGCAGAACAATTGCATGCTGCGCTACGACACGAGCACGTCCACCGCATCGCGCGCGACAATTTCAAACGCCTGCTTCTGCTGCTGGCCCCCGCAGTTTGGCCATTCTCCGGCGCTCTGGCCGCGCTCGAACGCGAGTGGCTCAAACTCTCGGAATGGGCCGCAGATGATGAGGCGACCAAAGGCGACGCCCGCATCCGACTGGAACTTGCCGCGGCGCTGGTTTGCGTCGCGCAGCTGGGGATCGCTCCGCGCCGGCCGCTGCTCTGCACTTCGCTGGTCGCCGATGACCGCGATCTGGCCGCGCGCGTGCTTCGCCTCATCGAAGGCCAAGCCGCGTCGCAAGCGAAAAAATCGCCTTGGTATGTGCAGGGACTGGCCGGATCAGCCGCGCTGCTCGCGGTTTGCGGCACGACAGCGGCGTTCCTGCGTCCCGCGACACTCTACGCCGTGCATCGACTCCTGGAATATCTGGTCCGTTAATTTCCGCGCACGCGCGTCGCCGCCCACTGTGCGGTCAAGCCCTCGACCCGCCGATTCCTTCAACTACGACCTGTAGTAGTAGACCCGTTTCTCCAGTAACGTATCGCCGCTACCGCCAAAACAACGAACGAGCCGGCGAATAGCAGGAGCAGATCGTGAAACCGTGGCGTGCTGCCGTGCTAGTTGGTTCGCTGTTCATGTTCCCGGCGATTTCCGGGGGACAAGCATTCCGCGGCAGCATCATCGGCCATGTGGAGGACGCCTTCGGCGGCCGCATTCCCCGCGCCACAATCGTGGTCCATGCCCGCGCATCGGCTCTCGAGCGCACCGCCACCAGTGACAGCCACGGAGATTTCCGCGTGGATGATTTGCCTCCCGGTGGCTACCACGTCAGCGTCAGCGCCGCGGGATTTGCCGAGGCTGGCTCCGAACTCGAAGTGGTCGTCAGCATGGTGCGGGAAATCACCGCCACGCTGCAGCCGGCCCCCGTCCGGCAAACGGTGCAGGTCGCAGGTCAGGCCTCTTCGATCAGCACCGAACAGATCGAGCTTTCCAGCGCGGTTCATCAAGGCGCCGTTTCAGCCGAAGACCTGCAGGACATTCCTCTCGCCCACCGCAGCTTCGCCAACATCGCTTTCCTGGTGCCCGGCACCGAGCCGGTGGAACCTTCCGATCCCACCAAAGCGCGCATCACCGCCGTTTCCTTCGGCGGCAGTTCGGGTCTGAACGTCGAGCTATCCGTGGACGGTGGCGACAATTCCGACGACTACATCGGCGGCTTTCTGCAGAACTACTCGCCCGATGTCGTCCAGGAATTCGTGGTGCGCACTTCGCAGGAAGATGCGGACACGGGCCGCACCACCGGCGGTTCGGTAGTGCTCACTACCAAGCGCGGCAGCGACGCTTGGCACGGCGACGCCGCCTTCTACGAACGAGCCGCCGCACTCAACGCCCGGTTGCCGATTGATAATCCTCCGCCGGAACCCAAACAGCCTTTCTCCCGGCAGAACTACATCGGCACGCTCGGTGGCCCAGTGGCGAAAGGCAAGATTTGGTTTTTCTCCTCACTCGAATATGTTCACGAAGACGCCAGCATCGCCTACAGTCCCGCCAGCATTTCGGAATTCAATGCCTTGGCGACCTTAGCCACGGCCGGCCTGGTCCCCGAAGTGAATTCCATCAACGTTCCGTTTAGCGCTCCCGTGCCATTTAACGATTACCTGGTGACCACACGTTTTGATTGGACGCAATCAGCCCGGTCGCAATGGTTCCTGCGCGCCGCGGTGGATCGTTACACCACGACGAACGATTTAGTCCAGCAAGCCACCTTGCCATCCACCGGAGCAACCTCACGTTCGAATTACATGAACTTGCTCCTGAGCCAGCAATTTGTCTTCAGCCCCACCTGGGTGGGTTCGCTCGTCGCCGAAGCCAGCGGCTTGCACCACACCGAGAAGCGCAACGGAGATCTCGGATACGCGCTCGCCTTTCCATTCAGTTCGACGGACAGCACCATCTCCGGCTTCGAAACGTTCGGGGACAATCAGTTCGTCACTCCCATCACTGCCTTTCCGGTTCTGCGCAATCAGGAAAAATATCAGTTCCGCTATGACGTGACTCACACCGTCGGCAAGCACGCCCCGCGCTTCGGAATTAATTTCATCCATGAACCGGTGATGAGCGGAGCACTGGCCGGCAACGCCGAAACGCTCATCCAGTACCCCGAAAATCCCAGCTTCTACGCTGCAAATCCGTCCCAGTTCTACAACGATTTGACCTGCGCGCAGCCTGTCCCGGCGGGTGTGAAGTGCACCGCAACTCCTGCCGCGGACGGCAGCTTCGTGCAGAATGTGCAGCGCCTGGGCCTCTACGCCGAGGATTCCTGGCGGGTCACGCCCCGCCTCACCGTGAACTACGGTCTGCGTTATGACACCAGCTTCGGATTGTTCAACGCCTCCGGCCGCAGCCAGCTGGTGAATCCCGCATTTCTCACGCTGCAGGCCTTGGGCATCCCGCTGGTCTCGAGCGCTCCGCAGGATTATCGCCACGCCTTCGCGCCGCGCCTCGGCATCGCTTATTCTCCCGGCCAGTCGGCTTCCACCGTCTTGCGCGCTGGCTTCGGTCTCTATTACAACGACCTCGCGCAGAACGGCTGGGTCACGGCGTTCCAGGCTGTGAACGCGCCCTCCGGCCCTTGCGTCGTGCCGACTGATCCCAGCTGCCTGGCAGCTGGCTCTGCGGGCGCGTTAATTGACGGCCGGTACAGGACGCCGTACGCCATCCATACCACCGCAGGCGTCGAACATGCCTTCAACGCCCAGTGGCTCGCGAGCGCTGATTACACGCACGAACAGGGCAACCACGGCTATCGCCGGTACGATTACACCGCAGGCGTCAATCTGCCCGCGGACGCGCCGGACATCGCGCTGTTCAAAAGCGACAATCGTTCCAGCTACAACGGTCTCTCCCTTCATCTGCAGGGCAACGTCTCGCGGCATTTCAATCTTATTGCGAACTACACGCTCTCGAAGGCGCAAACCTGGGGTTGCGTACTGGGCGAACTGTTCGACTACGTAAACGGAGTCTGCAATCCTCTGGATCCCTTTGCGAAGGGCGATTACGGTCCATCCGGCGAAGACGTCCGCGACCGTTTCGTACTCGCTGGAGTGCTCCGCCTGCCCGAAGGATTCGAAGTTTCACTTCTCGGGCAAGCCGAATCTGCCCGGCCCTTCACCATCACCAACACGGATGGCACGGATCGCATCACCGTGAACGGCGTCAAAACCTCGCTCGACGAATTTCGCGGCACTCCCTACATCCAGTGGGATTTCCGCCTCAGCCGTCCGTTCCAATTCCACGAACGCTGCACGGCCACCCCGTTCATCGAATTTTTCAACATCTTCAATCGCAATAACCCCGGCGCGAACTACGTGACCAATGTCAGCGCATTTCCCGTGCCGGTCAACGACGCCTCCAACATCACCGGCATCTGCGCGAACCCGCCCGCCTGCTCGGACTTCACTCCCATCAGCAGCCTTAAACAATTGAGCTTTCCGGCAGGCGCGCTCGGCGATTTCTTTGGCCCCGGCACCACCGTCGGCGGCGCATTCGCAGCGCAAATCGGCGGGCGCTTCACGTTCTAGTGCTCTTCCCGCAGCGCGAACGAACCCGAAACGTGTCGCTGCGAGTCGCAGCTAACCGGGCCCCGAAGCTGCGCTGGGGTCATCCTTTGACGGAATATCGACCAGAAACTCGGTGCCGACTTCAGAATCCTTCCCTTTCGGGTAGTAAAGGATCACGATGCTCTTTTTCACGATGCCCACATTGAATGGCATCGAAGACCCGCGCACGCGCACCGCGGGAGCGATAAGCATCAGGACAAACAGCATGACGACGAACACGGTAAGTGATCGTTTCACGATGCAAACTCCCGCCTCGTTTTGCCGGGGGATCCTACGGAGAAACTGCGCGGCGCACCACTTATGCGGGTCCGCCGGGCCGTGCGGTGGCGAAATCCCGCGCAGCCCAACTCCACCCGATTTTCAATTTGGCGCGTTTTTTAGTATAAACATTTGTTTGGAACGGTCCGGCAGCGTTCCCGGGTTGATCTTCGTGGGAGGAACTCATTGATAGAAGTTCAGGATTTGACGAAGGCCTATGGCGCCGTCACGGCCGTAGATCACGTTTCTTTCACCGTGAATAAAGGTGAAATTCTAGGATTCCTCGGACCGAACGGCGCAGGCAAGACCACCACCATGCGCATCCTCACCGGCTACATGCCCGCCACGAGCGGGACCGCGAAGATCGCCGGCTTCGACGTATTCGGTGATTCCATGGAAGTCCGCCGCCACATTGGCTACCTTCCCGAAACTCCGCCCGTCTATCCGGATATGGCCGTTGAGGATTATTTGGACTTTGTCGCGCGCATCAAGAACGTCCCGGGGGACAAGCGCGCCGCGCGTGTCAGCGAAGCGATGCGCAAGACCAACCTCGAAGATCGCCGCGCCGAACTGATCAAGCGCCTCTCGCGCGGCTACAAGCAGCGCGTAGGCATCGCGCAAGCGCTGGTTCACGATCCTGCTGTCATCATTCTCGACGAGCCCACGGTAGGCCTCGACCCCAAGCAAATCATCGAAGTTCGCAACTTGATCAAGGGCCTCGCGGGAGATCACACGATCATTCTTTCGACCCACATTCTCCCGGAAGTCAGCATGACCTGCGACCGCGTGGTCATCATCAACAAAGGCAAAATCGCCGCCGTGGACACGCCGCAGAACCTGACCTCGCAGCTCAAAGGCGGCCAAAAAATTCGCGTTGAGGTTGCAGCTCCGGAAAAAGCTCTGCGCGACGCACTCACGCAGGTGTCCGGCACCACCCGCGTGGAAACCGAACCGCTCCCGGCGAATGGCCATCTCGTCGCGATCGTCGAAACCGCGCAGGGCGACGACATTCGCAGCGCCATCGCGGCAAAAATCGTGCAGAATGGCTGGCCGCTCTTCGAATTGCGCGGCGTCAGCCTGAGCTTGGAAGAAATTTTCCTGGAATTGACCACCGACGACGCCGCGCATGCGCAGGCATCCTCGAACTAGCCGGAATGCGGCAATTTTGCCAAGGAGTCTGAAGAACGATGCGTAACCTCTATGCCATCTATCGCAAGGAAATGCGGCATTATTTCGTTTCGCCGATCGCCTACGTCGTTATCGGAGCTTTTTTATTCATCAGCGGCTATGCCTTTAACGTCATCCTCAGACAGGTCATTGAGCGAGCCTTTGCGATGGAGATGCAGTCCATGCAGTTTGGCGCGCCTCCCCAGTTTGACGTTCCCATCATCACCATGGGAGGTTTTTTCAGTTTTCTCCCCACTCTGATTTTGATATTTACACCGGTTCTCACCATGGGCATTTTCGCCGAGGAGCGGAAGCGTGGCACGATGGAGCTCTTGATGACCTCGCCCCTCACCGAACTGGACATCGTTCTCGGTAAATACTTGGCAGCGCTCTCCGTTTTCGCACTCATGCTTCTTCCCACTGCCGGATATTTCGTATTCATTTTTGTTCACAGCGAACCCGCACCGCCCTGGCGCATGCTGTTGGTGGCATACGCGGCGGCGCTGCTGATCGGCGGCGCGTTACTGGCCCTGGGCACGTTTATTTCGTCGCTGACAGAAAGTCAGATTATCGCTGCGGTGTTGACGTTCGTGGCGTTCTTGTTCCTCTTCCTCGTTGGTTTCGCATCCGATTCCAGCGGGACAATCGGGGCGGTGATTCACTATGCTGCCATCACCAATCACTACGAGGACTTCACAAAAGGGGTGATTGATACCTCCGGCCTGATTTATTACTTCAGTTTCATAGTTCTTTTCGTTTTCTTAACCGTGCGCTCGATCGATTCGATGCGCTGGCGCCGCGCTTAACGCCCTCCTGCGCGGCCCGCAATTCATGGAGGAACTCGCAGAATGAAATGGGATCGTGAAGAGATAGCCAGTTTTATCGGCACGATTGGCGTGGCGATGCTGGTCGCCAGCGGCGTGCGTTATTCCATTCAAGGCGAGCTGCTCACCACCAGCAAAGTGCTGCTGATCGCCGGCGGCGTTTTCCTGCTGGCTGCAGTGATCCTCGGTTTTCGCGGCATCGTTAGAGCGTTTTCTGGCCGCGCCGCGCAGCAGGGCACCAATACCACCGTCCTCACGCTCGCCGTCATCGCGATTTTGGCGGTCATCAACTTCGTCGGCTTTCGCCATCACAAAACTTTCGATCTCACGACCGAAAAGCTCTACACCCTCTCCGACCAGACTCGCACTATCGTCAGCGGCCTGAAGCAGGACCTCACCGTCGCGCGCTTTGACAAGGCTCCCAACACCGCATTCGACGACCTGATGGCCGAGTACCGGGCCCTCAGCCCGCACTTCAAGTATGAATTCGTGGACCCGCAGCAGAAGCCGGAAGTCGCGCAGGACTTCGGCATAACGCACATGGGCGACGTCGTCGTTGCCTACGGCGTGCGCAAAGATCATTTGGATGCCGGCGCGCGCGGCCAGCTCGGCGAAGAAGATGTCACCGGCGCGATCGTTAAAGTCACCAGCGACAAGGTGAAGGAAGTCTGCTTCGTCACCGGCCACGGGGAAAAATCCCTCAGCGATGGTTCGCAGGACGGCTACAACCAGGTGGATGCCGGCCTGAAGAAAGAAAATTACGCGACAAAAACGATAAACCTGATCGCCGAAAACGGCGTGCCCGGCGACTGCAGTGTCGTGGTGATTGCCGGTCCCAAGCAGTCGTACTATCCCCAGGAAACCGCGATGATCGGCAAGTTTCTCGACGCCGGCGGCGACGCGCTGGTTATGGTGGATCCCGCGACGGATGTGAAACTCGACGACCTCTTCCAGGCATGGAATGTGGCTGTGGGCAGCAACGTCGTGGTGGACGCCAGCGGCATGGGCCAAATCTTCGGCGGCGGTCCGATTATTCCGGTGGTTCAGGATTTTGGTTCCAGCCCGATCACCAAGGGTTTTCAAGGCTCGATGGCATTCTTCCCCTTTGCTCGCACTGCCTCGATCGCGGACAGAAGCAAGTCGATTCCGCAGACGGTCGAGCTGCTGAAGACGTCCGAGCGCAGCTTCACGATTCCCAAGCTCGAGCCGGGCCAGAAGAAAATATCTTTCGACTCCAAGACAGACAAGATTGGTCCGCTTTCTCTGGGAGTCGCAGCGAATCGCAAAGTGGGCGAACGGGACGCGCGCCTGGTGGTCATCGGCAACTCGCAATTCGCGGCCAATCCCTCGGTGGGTCACGAAAGGAACGGCGATCTTTTCTTCAACACCATTGACTGGCTATCGCAGGACGAAAACCTGATCTCCATCCGCCCTAAGAGCGCCACGAATCGCCGCGTCAACCTGTCCGAAGCCCAGTCCGCCGCGCTGCACTGGCTGAATCTGATCTTTCTTCCGGGCCTGGTGATCTTCTCCGGGGTTTACATTTGGTGGAAACGCCGCTAACGCGCAGGCAAAGGATTTGTAAAATTTTCCGAACGCTATGATCAAGAAATCCACATTGCTTGTCCTGCTCGCCGCCGTCATCCTCGGCGCGGCCGCCTATTATTTCGATTGGAAGCGCGGACAAAAAGAAGCCGCGAACTCGCCGGCGGACTCAACCAAACCCGCATTCTCGCTCCCAGCGGATGACATTTCTTCGCTGACCATCTCCTATCCGGCCGACCCGAAATCGCAGCCCATCCACTTCGAAAAGCAAAATGGCGTCTGGCAAATTACCCAGCCCCTGCAGACGGGTGCCGATGACGCGTCGCTGCAGGGAATTCTGCAGCAGCTCGCCTCGGCCCGCGTCGCGCAGACAGAGCCTGGTACGCCAGATCGCCTGAAAGTGTTCGGGCTGGAAACTCCAGACGTCGCCCTCGATTTTCAAATGAAGAATGGCGCAAAGCACTCCCTGCGCTTGGGCAAGAAGGATTTCACGGGTGTCTCCGTTTACGCGCTCATCGACAGTGCGAAAGACGTAGCGCTGCTGCCGGAATCGTTGCTGGTCAGTGCGGACAAACCCCTGCAGGATTTGCGCGATCATTCCGTGCTGCACTTCGTCACGCCTGACGTAACTTCGTTCGACCTCAAAAATACATCTGGCGAACTGGCCGCTGCAAAGGATCACGACGCCTGGAAGATCACCGAGCCCGGCAACGCGCTCGGCGACGGAGACGCCATCAACTCCTTTCTCGCGGCCATCGCCAGCAGCAGGATGACTACGATCGCAAGCGAAACCCCGGAAAATCTAGCCAAGTATGGCCTGGCAAACCCGGCGATTTCGTTCACCACCGCGGATGCCAAGGGTGAGACCGCGACACTGCTCATAGGGAAGAAGGAAGGTGACGAGTATCTTGCGCGCGATACGGCGCGTCCCACGATCTTCCGCATCAATCAGGCTCTGTACAAGAAACTCTCGGAAAGCTTCAGCGACTTGCGCGATAAGAAACTCGTTCATTTCGATCCGGCGACGATTACCCATGCGGAGATTCACAACGCCAGCGGCACGATCCTATGCACGCGCAAAAATGAAACAGACTGGGCGTTTGACGCATCGGCTCAAAAGGATGAAAAGGCGAAGCAGAATGACCAGCAGAAAAACGACCAGCAGAAAGACAGTCAGCAGGCAACGTCGGTAAGTCTGGATAAGCTCTTCACCCCGCTGCAGCAAGCCACCGCCGAAGAAATCCTCGACAAGCCCACGCCCGCACTACTAGCCAAGCTGGCCAAGCCCGCCTTTGAAGCGATTCTCACCGACAAGAATGGCAAAGTCCTGAAAGTTGAAATTTCGAAGGAATCCGGCGGGTTCGTTTACGCACGCAGCAGCGAAGCCCCCACGGTCTACAAATTGAAACCGCGCACTCTGACCGACCTAAGCTTTAAAGCTTCGGATCTCACGAGCTAGCCGCGCGCAAAGCAGTTTGAGCGCAGCAACCGTCCAGCACCCGACCCATGCGGGGTCATGCCGCAGTATGCATCGCTTCCAGCACGCTCTCGACAGGCCAGGTCGCCAGCAGCAGCACTTTTCCCGTCACGGGAGAAATGTGCACGTAAAACACCTGGGCTTCGCTCTTGATCTCGTACAACTCAGGATGTTTCCTATCGGGAATCGCCTCCGTACCGCTGGCCAATAAATGGCGCAACTCGACGATCAATTCCGTGGGATGGTCCCGCAAGTCTTCTATCTGCATGTCACATGACCAACGCATCACCATGCTCCTCCCCCCGCCGCTTTTTCCTGCCTCGCTTACTTAATACGTTTGGATGCTTGGAAATGTTGCAAGGCTCCTCATTTTTTCACTTTAATATCGCCAAATTGGCACTCACCCGCGGCCGCCTCCAAATCAAGTATCGGAACGTTAACCCCTAACTTGTTACTTGCGCGGCCCTTCCAAACTTGCCATAGTCCCCACAGCGGAGGGAACCACTCATCGTGACTAAGCAAAGGCTCAAGAAGACCAGCCGCATGAAGCGCGACAAGCGGCGTAAGCACCACCATTGGCAGGTCACCGTGTACTACGCCGACGGCGAAAAGTTTGCTCGGGTTTACATTGATCGCGCTCGCGCTCAGAAGTTTGCCGACCGGCAGAAAAAATCCCCTGTCGTCAAGGCCACGCGAATTATGGAAGTTGATTAGCTCACGGTTCGGCGGCGCCGGCGCTCGCAGGTGGCACCGCGAATGCGCCACGCCGCCTCTTCCATTTTCTCATCCTCTCCCATCAGCAATCTCGATCAGCGCGCAGCACTGCCCCGTTCCCGCGCGAGCCTCTTCTGAAGCGCAGCCGATTTCTGCTATAGTTGCCGCCCGCTGGGCCACTTGCTCCAGATTTCGAACGGAGGCCCCACGCCGGTGTTGTCGTGGCCAGAATCTCCTGCGGAGTTTTCAGCGGCTATGCCCGATCAAACCTACGTCCCGCGTCCTGTGGACACATCGCAAGTGAGCCTGGAAGGCCTGCAACCTCTTCTAGAGGACCTCGCCCGCAACGCGCACGAAATCTGGGCACAACAGCGCCTGCGCGATGGCTGGACCTACGGCGCGCATCGCGACGATGTAAAGCGAACTCATCCTTGCCTGGTACCTTACGAAAATCTTTCGGAATCCGAGAAGGAATACGACCGCGTCATAGTCAACGAAACTTTGAAGGCCATTCTCGCCCTGGGATATCGCATCGGCAAAAGGTGAGGGATGCCTAAATC
>Ga0210394_10001980_pt1 | contig 29915 bp, 24 predicted proteins | sample IncBWC12MmetaG_FD_160121 | JGI IMG/M metagenome (GOLD analysis project Ga0210394, IMG submission 160121) | Forest soil microbial communities from Barre Woods Harvard Forest LTER site, Petersham, Massachusetts, United States - Inc-BW-C-12-M | ecosystem: Environmental > Terrestrial > Soil >... | reverse complement strand
AACGAAGCGTAGTCGTTCGTCCATCTTGTAACACTCCTGCCACGGCATTTTGCGTCCCCCGCAAATGCCGGAAAGTGTTACCTATGTGCTCGGAATGATGTGTAACCTATGTGCCCGAAAGCACATCATTAGAGTTGTTCCACCTTCACCCGCCTACGGTTCCAGGAAAAAGAAGCTCGCGGTTCCAAAAACGGTTCCTGTTTTGGCGCCAAAAAGAGGCGTGAGATTTCGGCTGTCCTTGGATGCCTGCGGACGAATCGGAGCGACGCCTGTAACCTCATTGCAGTACTTCCCCCAGCGATATCACAATGAGCAAGCAGATCCAGGACGCTAGCCGTTGGGGCAATCGTTCAGTCAGGTAGCTTGTCGACAATAGCCTTGATTGCTCGCATTGCTGCTTTAACCGAGGGCGCCGCGTCGCCCGCATCGAACGCTTCCAGCGCAACTACTGCAGTCTTAAGATGCCCTATCACAGCGTCGTTCTCTGTTTCTTGATCAATCTCCGTGCGGCACTCGAAGATCACCCGGATTGCCAATTCGAAATTCTTGTAGCCTTTCTTAACGGCCGTCTCGCGCTTAGCCTTCTCCATCCCTTCGGCTGCCTCGCGGAGCTTCATATCGACGAGTTGGTGTGATGCTGGTGTCATCATAGCCATAGCTTGGTTTCCAGTGATTCTCTGATAGGGCGCAGGAGCACCAGCGGGTTGATCGCGCCCGATTAGGCGCTGCCGACAGGTCCCGCGCGAAAGTTAGGCCGCGGACCTGCCAGCGAAGGCCCGAACCAATTAGACAACTTACCGCCATCTTCGATGGACACCGTTGCCGGCAATAACTCCTGCTGCGGTTCGTGGTGTGGCGGTTCTGATGGCTCCGGCTTTGTAGAGTTGAGCTCCTTCTGATTCGCCGGATTGCCAGCAGCCGGCGTGATGATCATCAGATTGCGGTGCGCCGGCTGCACGAAGGTCTCTTCGTAATACGCGGCAGGAAATTGCGCCGAAGTCGCCATTAATTGCCTGATAGCGTTCGCGGCCCCGATCGCCGGACCTGCTCCGTCTATCACCCCCAGTTCGCGGTGATCGTGAATCTGGACGGGCGCTTTATCGGGGCACGATGCTCCGGCGAGCGGCTTCAATGTAACAGCAAGGATGCACGCGGGCGTCTGCTCATCGAAGGCGTTGTTCAAAAAAACGACTCCAAGTATCCCGGTAATCGCGGCACCCAAAATTGTGTTCCTTGCGTCCACGCTTGCATTCTACTCGCCTACGGATGGCGCTACCATGTGACAACTATGCGCGCCACAGTAAGACCGGAAAAACTACGGGAGGCGTTCGGCGCAAAGCTCTCAACCGCGGTATTTGCGCTCCACAAATTGCGCGAAGCCGATCAACCAAGGCTCAATCAATATCCGGAGCCTCACAGCATAGTGGTCGAATTCCTGCATGCGTCTCGCGGGGTTTTTCCGATTGCCGAGACGTTCGACCCGCCGGGTTTCCTGGCTTGGGTGGCACAGTGGAAGCGGAAACGCTTGCCCAAGTCCGAGCAGCTCGCTCTATGGGATGAGATGCACACCGCGCGCCGCTTCCAGGAGCACGGCGAAGGCGCCGGATTGATACCCTTCCAAATCGAGGTCACCCAAGGCGATCAGATTCAGCGGTTTCACAATGCCACGCTTTTGGGCACGCGGTTATCTGAAAATCGGTCGTGGAAAGGCGGGGTGCGTTTCGAGGCTTACGAGGATCGGCCGGTGAGTGAGGTTTGCGCGGAGTACTTTGGTATGTGTCAGCAATTCGTCGATGATTTCTTGCACGATCATGCGCATTTGCTGCTGTGAGGGCCGCCAGCCGTTGCCCGAAACCGGCAAGTTATTCTTAGAAATCGCCCTGTTTCTTAGAAGACCTGCTCCATTAGACGGAAGTGTTGAACTCGAGATTTTGCGAAGTAAAACACAAGCGCGGTCTGATGATAAATACACTGAAGCGAAAAGTAGTGCACCCGCGGGGGGCGCAGATTTTCTCGCCTGTCAATCGGCTCCCGATGTAATGGCATGCCTTGAAAGCAAAATAAAGCAAGATCCGATGTTTGAGGGTATGCGCCAGCGGGCGGCTCCATGTGCAGGAGGGCCCGGGCTATGAAGGGCCTCCCTGTACGCTTTCGGACGAACTCCCTAGCGAGAGCGAAACCGTCTCGAACAGAATTCAACTCAATCAATATTATGCGAACTTCGCGCCTAACTTGCGGATTTAATTACAATAAAACGATGTACATGTTATGGAAGATGCTGGTTTCATAAGCTTTACGCCGGCGTCAACCTGTACTCCGGTGACGATGTCGAGATTCCAATGCGACGTCCATTGCGTCAACGACTTCGGGCGCATTGGCGCGCTGGGCGAGACGACGCGCGCGTCGCAGTGTCTCCTCGTTCAAATGTTCAGGAAGTCTGACGCGTGTTCCCGCGTAGAGGTCTCCCTGTGGAGCGATCTGAAGCACGGGTCGCCCGAATTGGTCCCCAGTCATGTCAGCGTCGAAAGACGCTTCCTTGACCTTAAACCTGTTAAACCAATGGCTAAGACCTTGTACTTTGGCGCTCACCATGTCGCCGCCGAACAACTCTCTTGCAATAACTGAAGTCGCTGCGCACTGACCGGTACTGGGTGTGCTCCCGTGAAAGCCTGGCGCGGCGGTATCGGGCCGATATGCCGCCTCCAATCGCTTGCGTAGCAATTTAAGTTGCCGCATGAGGCTTTCAGTATTTTTAAATTCCGAATGCATCGTCATGTGCCCATTCAGCTTCGAGCGAACTAATCCTTATCCTGCTTTTCCCAGGCCGCCGGTCCACCGCCGAGCTTTCTCACGCCACGACTTAGCTTAAACAGACGTTCGAGGTGCTGGATTATTGTACCGTAACCGAAATACAAGATTCCGAGTGCCGCCAGTTCACTGATTCCCTTCCATTTCTCACCGTATTTCGCCCCAATTCGAGGGGCCAAGAAGAGGTAAAGAACTAGGCCTGCGGCCAAAGATAGGAACGGAAGTAGCGTGCGCGCCGGCCTAGCGGTCACAACGACCGGCACACGCGAGACGAAGACCGCCGGCCAGGTGTCCCAAGGTGCGGCTGCGGCAACGACGGGGCCGGCCGGTCCTCCACCTGCGGGCGCAGTGGCGGCCGCCGGGGTGGTCCTAGAAACCGCATTTGCGCAAGGGCGATGGTCGTTTTCGCGGAATGGTTCCGCTCTAAGAGCCATCTCACTGTACCCAGGCTGCAAACAGGAGAACGTAAATTCAATAACATCGTAGCGCCCAACAACGAGATTCGACGAACCCTCGAGAGCAAACTGTGACTTGTCGAATTCGCAGTTGATAAGAACCGGTCGTTGGTCGACGTCCTTCGGCAACTCGCACCATTCGGCGACGCGCATTCGATAGCGCCTGGACTCTGTCAATGGAAAGCCGTCAATCGCCTCACGAGTTGGGCTAAACCGATTTTGAATGGATTCTGGCTTAACAACGGATCCCTCTTCGCTTCGAAAGCCCATCAAGTAGAAGAACGGAATACCTGAGAGACTCGGCTCACCATGTAACACCGCGACCATTCGCGCCCACGCCGCAATGGGGTCGCCGTGATCCAGCGCTGTGTCATTCACTTCGCACGCGGATTGCCGAAGATACCAACCGGAAGGCAGTGCTTTGGCGAAGTCGTAGGGCCCCTGTCCGCCGACGGGCCCTAGGACTCCTTGAGCCAGCGCGACTAACTTCTTGGCCGCCTCGTCCGCGTCGCCGGCCCCAGCGTAAGAATAGGAGGCAACGTCGAGACCGACTTTGAAAAAGGCGCCGGCTCGAAATCGAACAAAGACCATCGGGCCGATGGCCTCGATACCCAATATTGTTGCAAGGCGAATTGGGATAACGCGCTTGCTATCTTGGGAATGGAATATGACGACGATCCGGCGCCCCACATAAGCGTGCGGGTTCCGCGCAATCGCAGCCAGGATGGTCGTGTCGACCCACCGGTGCCGATACCGAAAGCGGAACTCGAAGCCGGCCGGCAGCGACAGCAAATGGGGAAGATCGTAGATATAGGGTCTCTGTGAACCCGTAACAGTCAGGAGTGGTGTCTCAGCGGAGGCGAACCCGCCGCGCTTGAGAAAGTTGAAGATGGAACTCTTCATTGTTTGTTAAGTCCCTTATTCACGACGTCGTAAACATCAAGGCCGTTGTCGTCCGCAAAGTAGTCGTGCTTTGCAGGGTCGTTCGCATAGTCGCGCTTAACGTCGAAGATCATCACCGGGCGTGCTAGCCTCCAAAGAAAGCCAAATAGAGCGAGTCGCCCGTCCGCTCTTCAGCGTCATTCATCAGGCGCCGGATCAAGCGACGTCGCATTGGCGGAAGAGACTGCATAGTAGTATCGCCGATATCAATTCCCGCGGCGGCGGCTTTCAATCGCTCCACATCGTTCGCAATGTCCAGATTAAGCTTCAGGCTGACGTCCTGAATTTCGCGTGGCCAGGGGAGCGCGGCTACTCCGTTTAAGCCGCTCAGTATCATGATCGCGGGAAATCCCGCATTCGAGACGAACACAGATTGAACAACGTTGTCCAGGCATTGCGGCGCGTAGGACGCTAAGTCTGACGCGTTGGCGGCTTGCAGTAATAGAACGTCGGCCTGCTCCTGGTTCTTGACTATCTCTTCAAACTGTCTCGAAGAGATTAGGCCAATCGGTATGTTGACCTCCAGACACTCAGTAACAGTCACAAACTGCGCGACGTTTCGCGCAATTTGGGACGCACCCGCACCCTCGATAACGACGGGCAGCCGCCACTCTACGGCGACCCGCAACGCTTCGGTGAAAGCCATCGCCGAGGGTTCAAGTATTCCAAATTGGATAAGCGTCGCGGTGAGATCGAGGGTGACTCTGGATAGTTTACGTACCGGCAAGTCAATGACATTTTCTGCTCGGCCGTTGTTAAAGTCCGAAAGAAACGCCGGCAGGATGGCGAATCGTTCGATGGTGTCCAACTCCTGTTTACGCGCACTTTCGAATGCCTTGCGAACCGCCGTCCGCGTGCCTTTGATCATTTCTCGTTTTTGCTCTTCCAAGGCGTCAATTTCACCCTCTATCACGGATCGCTGCCTCCGCAGTTCCGTAAGTTGCGCGGTTTGATCACGCGCCGCTTTTGATGATTCCTCGATAATAGTTTGCTTGCGTCGCTCGATCTCCGCGGTGATATTGGGAAGCCCTAACAGTTGTTCGATGATTTCTTGATTGTGTATCGCCTCGGCATCGATGGCTCTGAGGGCGCGCGAAAACCGGGCGCGCCGCTGTTCATTTAACTCAATTTCGGGTAACTGCTCGAGGATGGATTGAATTTGCGCCTTGGTTATCGGGACCTTATGCTCTACGGCGCGACGCAGCATCCGACGCGTCATCGTAATAAGCGCAGAACAATCATAAGCGGACGTCGGCGCCGGCAGGGGACCAACGACAAATTCGCTCTGTTCGACGAGGACTGAAGGAAGTGTCGCCCAGGCGTCCATGGGCTCATCGAAGGCGCTGTCTACGCTCAATCGCTCGACGGGCTCCAGGCTTGACCGGATGCATAGTCCATCCTGCGTAACAAACAACACTTTGTGGTAGCTCGGGCGCGCAGCCCATGACTTGATCGCTCCGCGCACTGAATCGTAATCGCTCGATTGAAAAGGAATGTGCTCAACCCGATACAATCCGATGCCCAGCGCCGTTGCTTTGACTTTGATGGGATTTGGGGTATTCATCTCTTCAACCCGATACGAGCACAACTCCCCGATTTGCGGCTTCGGCAGACCGGCATCCGGATGGAGAATCACTCGCCCTTCCTCAGGTACTGCTCGCAAGGTTTCAGCTCTTGATATTGAAAAGGCACGTCCGGTCGTAGCAAAACCAACGACATCGAGAAACGCCGGGCCGTGTGGAATGATTCGAACGCACTGGGCTATCACCTCGCCCGCTAGCAAGTCGACATCGTCCAGATCATGCTCGACAGGTAACCTCTGTGGCTTGGTGCCGACCTCCCGCACAGACGCCCGCCTTTCAGCTGTTTCATCGAGAAATTTGGCCGTCCCCGGGAATAAGGTTCGGTCAAACTTAAGCTGGTTTGACCAGAATCGTGATTCCAATGGGATACTACCGAGAGCGGAGACAATCGGGTCGAACGGCGTTGCGTCGTCGGGGGCCGACTGCACTCCAAATAATCGCCTGAAGAACGCCTCTAACTGCTCGTCTGACAACCTCTCCGGCGTTGGCGGCTCGGGCGGCGTCGCTTCGGGCGCCACGACCTGGGTCTCATTCATCGGTGTTTTCAGCAAGGCGAGCCAATCCGGCGGCGCCACCTCGGAGTAGAGCGCCAGTAGGCCGGTTCGGGCCAACTCATGCCTTTCTTTGCCGACCTCACTTTCCGCGCCACTCTCACGTGCCCGAAATTCTTGGGCGACCTTCGACGCGACCTCTGCAGTCGGCAAACCGAACCTCGTTCGCAACCATTGCTGGAAAATCTGGCGACCAGGATCCTTCAGTCGCAAAATCGCGTTAACTGCAGCCTCAGGCGTTGCGGGCTCGTTGCGAAGCTTCTCGCGTTCGGCCAATAACCGTCGAAATTGGGACTTAAAAAATTGGCGCAAATCAGCTGCCGATAGCCCATTTTCCAACAACCAACGGTGCCTGTCCGAATCGATGTCATGCCAACTCATAGACGTCCCTCAAGAGTCGCTCGAAGTTCATAACCTGTGGCCGTAGAGTGATAGGCCATCGACTCCAGCACATGGCTGCCAACTCCGTCGGAAGTCTCTTCCATATTTCAGGAGATAGTCTCACGTCGCCCCCAGCGTGATTCATACTAGTGACGCCCAGCAGCCATCGGCCAAGCTCACGTGCTCGGGGGTTAAGAAGTTTCGACGATGAAGCAGGTAGCGGATGCCAAACCAGCGATCCCAGGGCATCAGCTTCGATCGACAAAGACTTTGAGAGTTCCATTGTGCATTCGCCGGAATCAATCAACTCTTTGCTGGTTTGACCATTGATTTTGACGAGCGTTGAAACGCGAGGGTGCGTAGCCTTCAGTTTCAGAAAAGTTGGCCGTGCGGCTCCCTTGTCATCCGTTGTTAGTTGCGTTTGGATGCCGTTAAGCGGCATCTCCAAGCCATCATCGAGTACCCCAATCAGGAAACAGGTGTCATGCACCACATCGCGTGTCATTTGAAAGGACTCGCACACCCTCCCGTCGCACAGCAGCATATAACGACCGGGCGTTGACGGTTGCCACACCATCTCTAGCGCGCCCACTGCCTGACTCGCCACAACATCCGTGTCAGCGTCGAGAATTTGCAAGACGCAATTCTTGCTCGCCCGCACGATAATTGGTTCATCAGACAATCGAAACACAAAATTACCGCCGGAAGACGTGAATGATGGTAGCGGCCAATCCACCCACGCAAAGGATTTCGCCGGGACTATAGGGTGATTCAGCCAACCCTCGCACTTGCTGAGAAACTCCATATCAATGACGTCAGGTAGCGTCAATCCCAATGCAGCCCACTCTTTGCATTCAATCGTATCGACCACCTGGACTTCTGCCGGCTTGTCGGCCATTAATGGCCCGAGCCGCGAGGTAATGATCCAGAAAGATTGGCCAGCGGCGAGTGCTTCGCTCGCGCGAACTCGGCGCCCGTTAGAGCGATTGGCGTGAAAGACAATCGTTGGCGAGTCTAATGTGACACGAGCGGCCTGGAGCGCCGCCCAATAGTCCATATCGATGCTACCCTTCTTTACTAAGGTCCAAGGTGCCTTTGCAAATGGTACGGCTACAGTCTTTCCCTGCTCTAGCGCAATATTCGGTATCTCTTGATAGAAATCCTTCGCGTCGATCAAAATTGAACCCTGCACATCGGCATTCCCATAAGCCGGAAATGCAATGGAGAATTCCGGCGCGCCCTCAATGATCCCAAAGCACAGTTCGGCCAACTGCAGTGAATCTGTTTGGTCAGGAGAAGATCTGCCGCCGGCACTGGACGGTCTAGTCGACCACAGAGAAACGAATCGATCGCAAGTTTCGGCTCCCTCCCCCGAACGGTGGGCGAAATGCGACCGGCGAAGGCCGCCCTTCCGTAAAAACACGGGCACGCGACAGACAGGACACAAGTAAACGACGCGCCGGCGCGCTCGCTCGGCCGTAACGCTATCGCCACTCGCCGGGTCAAGCGCATCAAACATCGTTGCCCACGTGTCGCACCAAGGTACGAGTTCCGTCCAATTTAGGCAGTGACCGTCGAAAGACAAGTCGGCAGATCGCGCTCGATATCATACTTCCTGAAAATCAGCTCGGCTGGCGTGCCATTGGCCTCCAATCCGCTGCTATCTAGCAATGAGGGTATAAGTCCGAGTCGGTGAGATTTCTTTTCCTTCGTGACAATGAGCGCGCTTTGGGCATCATCGCGCACATTCCACCCCTCCAATTCGAGCATTTCTCGCAACGGCGCCAGCAATTTCTGTTGTTGCTCGATCGAATAGGCGTTTGGGGCGGTTCCTGCTTCGATGTACCGAGCGAGGTCTAATGCAATCGTGCGATCTAATCGGGCGTGTACAAGACGGTTCCCGTACGACCGGAGGCACTGTGTACAACTGCTCCGACATTCCGGATTTGAACAGTGACTCAACAGTCGCTTGGCATTGGCGAACACTTCGGCAAAATGTTCGCCAGCAATTCGCGAATAACCTGCACCTCCTGCCAACGCATCATACAAGTAGATGGCTGCTTTTGCCTCGTTAGCGGTTCGAGTAAGCCGATAGCCTGACTGGAGTTCACGGACGTCAATTCCGAGCGTTGTAGACGCCGCAATTGCCAAGCTGTTGGCGAGAGAGAGCAACGCGTCCGTTAGTGGTCCCCACAACGCCACATCGTCCAAATCAAATACGAATGGTGCTCTCAGCTGGGTTGTCAGGAGGAGGACGTCAGTCCGAAAGCGGTAACCCAAATAAACGCGCTCCGGATGTCCGTTACACAATCTGTTGCTAGGAAACGGGGGGTGGGTCGGTAACAAGTAGTCTCGCTCATGGGGGACGGAAAATTTTGCCGCGTCGGCTACTGCGTGCCCGCAATCGCGGCAAACCTGAAACCCACTCGGGCCAGTAGGCGTCTCCGTTCCGCGATTCACCATGATGAGGTCCACATTCCTACCGTGTTGCACATAAGAAAGCGGCCCGAACTCACGGCGGCCTTCAAACGCTCCCTCACTCGAAGGCAGTGGCAACTGCGCCACCGTGGTATCGGACGTCATTTGCTCATCGTCATCTTCCGGCAACGCGCGGGCACCCTCAGGCCAGGCGCACTCCGGCTGAATGGCCGTGATCATAGCCAAATCATCCCGCTGACAAACCGGGCAGCGCTGGCCAACCCGATCTGCATTTGGGTCTTCTGTGTACAAACAATTTGCGCACTGCAGATACACCGCCGGGTTGTCAAACAGGCGTCGCGCTCGGTTGACTTCAGTGTAAGGCGTGCTGGCCGTGACCGCTCCGATCCGATAGGTCCGCTTTTTTATGACAATCAAGCGACCAGGAGCATATTCGGACAACGCAATGCTCGCATTTTGCTGCGTACGCTCCTCCGTTTTTGGACGTCGATCAACCAAGCGCTCAATTTGTAATGTCACAAGATCGCGGGGAAACGCATAGGCTGGTAGAAATCCGCGCCCGAACAGATATTCAATTAGATCCTCCTCGCCGCTCTGAAGCTCCTGGGCGTTGGTCGCGTGCGCGGCGGACAACTCCTGGGTGAATTCGACGGCGATCGCCCTCGCGGTTTTCTTCACTGCCTTTGGTAACCATGCATCGACCCTGCGCAGTGCCTCATCGGCGTCGTTCGACAACCACTCGCGAAACGAAGTCAGCGAGGGATCATTTTGATTCGTGAAAAATGCAATCGTGTCTCCAAGCGACTTAAAAACATTGCTTGCATCATTAGCGATTACTGTTTCGCGAAAATATTCCTGCAGCAGTTCCGCAAAGACGTGCCGACGGACAAGGGCCACATTATCGACATCTAGACCGAGCAAATGGGGTTTCCCGGATATGAGATCGCGAGGATTGTCGAAATAGAAGGCGTCATGCGGATTGTTTTGAGCGTACGTTACGACAGTCGATACTGCGCTCCCACGGCGCCCGGCGCGGCCCGCTCGTTGCTGATAGTTGTGTCTCGAGGGCGGAATATTTCGCAAACCGACACCTATCAAGGAACCAATATCTATGCCCACCTCCATTGTGGTTGTGCAACTCAGCACATCGATGGCGCGTTCATTTTTGGCGGGAAGCAAAATATCCCGGAAGCGCCGCTCAAACGTCTCGGTAGTGGCTTCGAGATCGTCTGTGTCTCGAAAGCTCAACTGGGCGGTGTGCTCTTGTACATCTAGTGTTATGGGATGTGCAGTCCCAGCAAGAACTTGCCGCACCGGTTCCCGCCAAAACGTTTTTCTCGCTCGCAAGTAGTCATCGCCGCCGGTCCAGGGTTGTACATCCTTGCTCCCACAGTGGGCGCACGCGCCGAATAGAATTACGGGTGAGAGAAACGTACACGTGCGGCAACCATACCAAGAGCGATCAATCGCAATTTCTAGATTTAACCTGCCCGGCAACAAATTACAAACACCCGCGGTGGTCGGCTCAGCTAACTCCTCGGACAGAATCGCGTTGATCAAATCGAGTGTGGCCGGGCCTGGCAGAGTTTTCTTGAGCATTTTCTTTTGAGTGGCATCCAAGCCTGACTTCGAACCCAAATCATCATCCAACGGATGACCGGCCGCCCGGGTCCGCGTAAACCGGCGTACAGCAGTAGGAGAATAAATAGCGAAATCCTCCAGCATCCCTTGAATCCAAACGATCGATAAAGCGTGGGCATCAGACTCGCCAATGCCGAGTTTGCCCAGTCGTTCGAACACCTGACTTTTGGCTTTGCCGCGTGGCTGTAGATAGGCGAGCGCCAATGCAAACAGCGAATAATTTCGATTACCCAATGAACGCAAAACGTTCACAAAAAATCCCGACGGTGGGTCGTACGACCATTCTTCCAGAGCGTCCGACAAATCACCTTTATTTGCATTCATGAATGCGCGCTGATGGCGCAGTAGCTGATTTGCATCCTCGCCATCGAAGAAGGACAAGTGTCGGGTTGCTGTTGCGGCGACAAAGGCTGGATAGAGGGACTCGTTCCGAATACACGCTTCACCGCGAATGGCCCTCAACGACTGGCATCCGACGAGCAGCGCCTGTCGAAAGGCATCCGCCTCTATCTCTCTCGGGAGGTCGCGCGCCAGTCTCGCCGCTTTCTGGCGCCCGTCGGAGAACAAGAGCGACTTTCGCCCGGCATTCGGCGTAGATGCAGACGCCGAAGAAGATGCCGGCTGAATACGCACCTGGGCTGCGATCAGGTGTGCGAATGGCGCCTCGCCCTTCGTGACTAGGTCCATAATCTTAGGCACATTCGCAAACTTCCACCCCGAGCGACACACTGGACAAATCTTAGGGAAAGTCACAACAGGACGGCCGTTGATTTGAACGGCCGAAGTTCCCGGGGCTCGTAATTTAATGAACGTCTCGGGACTGTCGGTCTGAGGCCTTGGGAAAAGCCGTCCGGTGAAAATGTGGAGATACCGATCCGCATAATCGCCGGTATGATCCCGCTCGGTCTCAACTAACAAATCGATCGCATCGAGTACCCCTTGACGACCTGCACGTCCTGAGGAGGGTTCATGCCAAAGGAAATCCGCAGCTCCGGCGTTCCCCGGCCGAGTGTACCCTCTCAAGTACGCCGCACCACAATCGCGGTGAGTAAACAACTCATAGACTCGAGCCCCGCATTCACAGCGAAGGCGAGGCGTCGCGTAGAGCCGGCCAAGCAAGGTTATTCCTGAGGTTTCCTCCCGGACCGTGCAACGGGGGTTTGTGCAGGCGTATAGTCCTTCCAAGCCGCGGTATAACAAGTGCAGCCGACAAGCCAGGAAGATGCGTTGCATTTCCGGAGTCACCCGCTTGGCAAAATTACCGGCAGCAATTAACGCATTCATGCTGATCAATGGATCTGATGCATCGGGGAACAGCAGATGTGCCAGCTCATCCAGCTTTTGAGGGTTGCCCATGACCCTACAGACGAGATCCGCGGCCACTGGGAGGCGCATTAACATCTCAAAGGCTTGGCTCTGCAACTGCTCAACTGAGGAATTATCGAACACCTGAGGATCGCCTATGGAACGACTCAGATCACTTAATGCGGTCGCAATGCGTACTGGATCTAGCGGCGATTGATGTAGTGCCTCATAGTCGAACTTGGCCCACGCTTGCGCGTCCCGTTTGCTTGCGGGGTTCGCGCCTTGGGGCCTATCCTGCGTGCCGGGTATGATTGCAAACGACTCGCCATTCGCGTCCGCACCGGTGAGCGCAGCGGCAAATCGCCGAACGTTAGCCTCCGAACCATCGCCTCCTAAACTGGCGCTTGTTAAGATGAATCTCACCCGTGACCTTGGAATGCGAAGGCGCGAAATGAGTCGACGGAGCAGTAGTCCAACTTCACTGCCCTGTGCCCCCTGATAAAGGTGAGCTTCATCCAGTACAACGATGAATTCATTTTTGGGATCCGATTCGAGCCAGCTTTGCGTCTTATCGAAAAGCGGCTGTTCGACCGGGCGCAGCAGCATGTATTCAAGCATCGAGTAATTGGTGACCAATATGTCTGGGGGGCGGGAATGCATTTCGTGCCGCGAAAGTAGCTCTCGGTCATCCTTGTCGGTGGCCAGTGATGCGGCAAAGGCGCGCAGGTTCTTCGCCGGCCACTTACCTTCCTGCTCGAGGCGCACTTTTTGATCGCTGTACTCATCAAAAAAATCATGTATCCATTCGACAATGCGAGACTTATTTCGAGTTGCGGTCGCAGGTCCGGGGTATGGCGTGCGGCTGGTATACATACCAAACGTCGCGCAATAGCCGTCGGCCTTTCGTAGACCATTAGCAACAGTCGGGTTACCAAATAGCCGTCTTAGCCTCGACAATTGGTCCCCGACCAGCGCGTTCATGGGATACAGCAGTAGTGCTCTCACCGCAGGCTTTTTGTAAGTATTGGGCCGTTCCGACCGCTCAAGCGCCAGGGTACCTAAGATCGGTAATAGAAAGCTCTCAGTCTTCCCCGACCCGGTGCCAGTAGAAATAAGCAATTCTCTGCGATTGATCAGGAATTCCTGAAGTGCTGCCGCTTGATGAAGATAAGGTCGCTTGGGAAGTCCGGTCGCCTTCTCATTGGTTGCGATGGAAAGAAGCTCAGTGACAGCGGAAGGCAGTTTCAATTGATCGAATGGCTTATCGAGTTGGTATGTCGGCGTCGCCTCCAGATACGGCGATTGAGCGACGATGCCGGGGGTGCGTAGAAGCCGCGATCGCTCGCGGATCAGATGCGGATCCCAAATGTGGTATTGCGCTTCAAGATATTGCTCCAGTGTACTACCTAATGTGTTCACAACATTTTGAAGACTGTAAGCACCGCTACTCATAAGTTCCTTTCCTCGAGGCCTAATTGCGTCAGTACTTTCTGCATGATTGGAAACAATTCCTGTGAAGTCGTAATTTTCCAGGGAGTCGATGACTCATCGAATCCCCCCAAGGCCAGGAGCATCCGCTTTTCGGGCTCCGGTAGTGGGCGACAATGGATTTTCACCTCTCGTCCCACATGTCGAACAAAGAATCTGTCCGGATTGTTGTTGAGGGCGGCCAGCGCAATCTGAAGTCGAAACCGCAATTCCAGGTTTGAAGGGATCTCGGCCACCCCACAAAGTTGTCGCCCGCGGAACTCGCATAAAAAGTAGGTCGCGGGCGCTGAACCGCCCCCGCTTCTGCACATGGCCACATCCAGAAACAACTTTTGCGGCACCTCGCTCATCGCGCACCAACGGTTTCCAGCAACTCCCCAATGGCGATAGATCTGCAAGTTTTGCTCGCCGGCGGCGGCCGTTATCACGCGCAAGCAGTCCCTGATGAACTGCTGGGCCCATGCGCAGGAGTCTGTTGGTGCCGATAGCCAACGCGCCCAGGGAATTTTCGGCAAGTTGCTCCGAGATTCTAAGAATCGTCTTGCAAACCCGAACGGTAGCCGTTCAATGTTGCACAACTCGCGTAGATCGGAACTGGGACTGCCAGAAATGGCGAGCATCACGCGCGGATGCTCGACAATTGATGTGGGCGCGGGGACCCAAAGCCCGCGCGAGAGGGGTTGCGCTTCTCGCAGAAGATGCAGTGACTGTAGTAAGCCCGAGTATTCAGTCGTCACCTGTCGCCGTCGAAACTCCGACGACAGCGTCAAGACGTGTACAGGGACAAGCGCCCCCGCTCTTCGTGCGTTCGCGGTCAGAAGTGCGCGTGCAAGTTCTATCTCCGTAGACGTTTGAGCGGCGGTCGTCACGTATTCGAGCTATTTTTTCCGTTCCGGCCGCCGCACTTCACACGGGCGCATCCTTCACGGCAACACTCTTTCACGTTGTTTCGCGCTCGCAGGCCATTCTGCGAACGATGAGCCAACGATCTATTCTAGCGCACACCATGTCTATAACGCGACGATTTTAAGCCGTGCAGAAGGGCCGATAGCGCATCGACCGAGAACTCTTGCTCTAATCGGTTTTGCGAAACAGTCCCAACTGATCCAAATCCGCGTCAGGAAGCACTAGAGTCGGGCACCGTGACGGATCGGATAGACGAGGGTGTCTCTGCGCAGTGCATCGAAAGTGTCTGGTCTCCGTAGACGATTTACCACCCAGCGCCCGAACCAATAGCGGCCGGTGGCGTCTGCGTCAAACTGAGATGCTTTCATCGGAAAGACGTACTTGGGGTGGGTGCGAATCCCTAATTAGTAGTCCCACATTTCGCCCGTTTCCGCATAGTGACGGGAGAGGCGTTAATTCCACTGCGCAAGATCCGTCGGCATCACCGACTTCCTGTATGAGATGCGAGCGCAGGTTTCCTCAAAAGGGGTCAGAGAAGAGAGTTGGCTGTTCGAACGAACGTGGGTTGCTTACGCGAGCGCCGTGGCAGATGGGATGCACCAGCGTATGCTTGGATACTTCGTTAAGCACCTCATCTGAAAGGATCCGATTTCGCAACCAGCGCTCGCGCCACCAACTTGCGATGTGGCCACTAGCTGCCTCGCTGTTGACGAGCGGAGCGAGGTATTTCGGTTTTGAGTCGAGCCCGAGGAGAAACTCACCGAGATTATGAACCAGCCCTACGCCGTAGACGATACGGGGTCGGTGGTGTCGAAGAAGCAATTCTGAGGATAGGCCAAGTGTGTCAAGGGCATGGCGAACTTTGCGCAGCTTTGGGCTGACCCCTTCACCAAAGATGCTATTGACCCGCTGGCCATCTGCGGATTGCTGCACGAGATCAGTCAGGGCTTCAATCGTCTCCTCAGAATATTGCGAAGTTCCAAACGACTCGGAGCGACCCAGTTCCTCGTACCGTAGAATATCTGTAGCGTTGCCGCCTAAACGGTCGCACGGAATTTTAATGCGGTTGTATTGACTGGAACCTATGCCGTACAAGGATGTGGTCCCGAGTAGGACCAACGTCGGTGATCTCGCGATTGGTCTTCCTGCCATGGAAGACGCAATTTCGCTTTCAGCCCCTGCATATCGGCGCCGATACTCCAGCACTACCTCCGGGCTCGTTGCGAGCATCGCGACCAGTTTGCCGCCGAGAATCGCATTGTAGGGCTGTACGGCTCCACAGACGGTTATGTCAGCTACCGCGATCCCAACTCGATCTGCTTTCGCCTTCTTGAGAATTTTGCGAATTGCTTCTGCACCCTGCCCGTTGGAAGCCAGAGTGGTGAGCTTCGCCGCGGTCGGTTTGCTCCCCAGAGTATCTCGTAACACCCTCCTTGCGTGAAGGTAAGATGAAAGAGCCAGTGCTCGTTTGCTTCGAAAGAGATGTGTCCGAGCACGCTCGGCCCAGTGTCCTCCCTCGGTATCATTCGATCGCTTTCGCTTGTGGTCACGAGACTGCGCGTACCGGTGATGCAGTGACCGATGTTTGTTGCCGTCCGCTAAGAGCCTTGCGATGGTTGCGTCGTCCGGATTCGATAAGTTAGCTGTAGACAGGGTCCCGTCTTCGAGAAAGTCCGCGACGTATATCTCCGTGATCGCCGCGGCCACAGTCTCGACGAGCCAGCGTGCCAGTTTGTTGGTCGGCTGCTCCTTTAGGCGTGCCAGGAAGGCGTCGGGATGCCATCCGATCCACGTGTCACGCTCTCGAATCTGCATAACGGGACTGCTGAGTGCGCCGATGCCAACGACAGGATGAAACAGTGCTGCACGGTCACGCACGAGAAACATCATTGTGCGACCGGGAACACTCGTGTATTGGTTCGTCCAAGTGTGGCGGAAATACCGCCAAATATCCATCAAGCGTAGACCAGTAAACGCACAAGTCGCCCCGTCAGAGGCGACGAATTGAATGTACGGATCGCACAGCTTCGCGAGCACATCAGCCCAGCCGTTGTTCATATGCTCGCGCGCTTTTTTCAGGCCTGCGGCTAGTTCTCGGCCATCACGCATCAACGAGAAGATTGAAACAAACCTTCCGTCGAAGATGCGCCTGCGCTCAACGGAGCGTAAGAAAGCTTGTACCGATGCCTCTTTGAGTTGGGCATCTCTTTTTATAAGCTCCTGTCGACGAATGCGGACCTTCTCCGCTCTATGATCGCCGTTCAGCGGAGTTGGGGGTGCGACTTCCACCCGGTTGCCACGGACGCGAATCAGCCAGCCTTGGGCGGCGAGGTCGGACACGACAAAACCTGAAGCTAGCAGCGCTTGGCGATCGGAGAGTTTGGACGCCCGGACCTTCGAACCAAAAGTGGAGCGCACGTCGTCGAGCGCCTGTTCTACGTCGTCCTCCTTGGATAGCCGTGATAGAACGCGCGCGTAAGCGATCAACGCATCCTGCGACGGGCGAGTCTTCAGGCGAGGCTTAAGAACGGTCCAAAAAACGTCAGCTCGGCTCATTTGCCGTTTAAGAAGGCCGCTAGGGTGTTGCTCCAATCGAGCCGATGTCGTGTAAGTGTGGAGTCCTTGCCTTTCGCGCTGGCTTCGCTGCGCACCGCAGAGAGCAAAAGGAGTTCGAGTTTGACTCGAAGTTGCTGATCGCGGGGGGTGTCTCCGTCTGCTAACGGCTTGTAGATCTCCCGGTAGAACGGATGATCAGGGTTGAGCACGAGAACCAACCGCTCGCCATCGTAGGCGTACGTGAAAAAGCAGGCGTCCTTTACTGAAGCTTCGACGATGCTGTAGTGCGATTTCTTGTCGTCAGCACGGCGCAGCGCCGGATGACGCTTTTCCAATTCTTTCGCCAGCGCTTTTGACTTGACATCCGCCTTGGCAGGCAGTGGCTTGAGCAAATGATCGCGCTCATTGGCGACTCTTTCGGCTTCGGAAAAGCGTTCGCCCGCTTTGACCGCCAGATGCGCCTTTCGGACTCGGCCGTTCAACGCCCGTGCTATCGCTTCCAAATCTGGTGTTATCGCTTCAATGAGGTGACCTTGCGGTCGAGCTTGCTGCTTGGTGTGAGTGATTCCGAATGCCTCATCGAGGACTGGGTCGAACTGAATCTCGCAGCGCCACCAATCATCATAGTTCTCGCGGTGCTTACCTCCCATAAAGAACCAACCATAGTCGACCTCTCGGCCACCGCGCACGATTGATACTCCAGACCCCTTGGAGATGCCGATGCGGCGCTTTTCTTCGTTTGAGAGCCTGTGCCATTCGTGAACCGGAAGTTCCGAGAACCGAATTCGCACCCACCCGGTGACCTTTGGGTCGGTAGCGTTCGCGCGTACCTCATACCGGAGTTCCTCGCCGAACAAGTGAGCTCCTGACACTTCTGAATCTGCATGCAAATAGAGCGGGTCGAACGCGGCGACTGCGTCTCCGTTGATCGTGATCCGCAGTCCCTTCCATATGAAATGACGAAAGCGGCGGCCGAGTTCACTCTCGAGCTTACGAACGACCGTCGCGATGCGGCGGTTATCTAGTCGATCGCATTGCGTCCAAAGGATTAGAGTGCCTGATTTGCCTTTGCAAGCACTCGGCGGGTTCATGACGAACTCGGGGCGTGGAACTTCCTGCAATTCGTGGCGGACAATCTCGTCAACATCGAGATAGGAGCGGTAAACATGGGAGGGCTCACTCTCTGGGCGAGACCTGCCGTTCCCGGTACTTGGTCGCGCTCCTGAGGATTGCCAGGTGTAGACCATCACCCGCCGTGCCTGACTCAGCGAGGCATTTGGTAGCCCCATTCCATAGCGACCGAGGCCACTTCGATCACCGAACCTTGAACTACCTCCAAATCGCAGCGCCTGGCGAAGCGTGAAGAGGTCCATTCCACTCCCGTTATCGAGTACGGAAACCTCAATCGCTTTTTCCTCCTCGTCAGACGCAACCGCCGTTACTGAAATCGCTATGCGCGAAGCACCGGCCTGGATAGAGTTGTCCACGAGTTCTGAGATTGCGCTCGCTGTCCCCTTGTATCCAGAGTCGCGCGTCGCCTGGATGAACTTATCCAGGGCGATGATTGAGCAATCTGCAGTCTTGGACCGCTCAGCGTTTTTCGTTGTCATTGGACCTCCCTCACTCCGTTGCCATCCTACTTGCGCGCATCACGCAATTCCTTTAGGCGAATTGAATAGCTTCAGTTGATCGCTTTGGGTCGAGTCAGCCGGCTCCAGCCGATTTGAATATTCGCGGATGGCTTCGACTTCTTGACGAGTGAATACGACCTGGCGGTCTCGATACCTACGGCCCTGCGGAATCTTCCCGCCTTTTCGCCAGCGCCACAGCGTCTGGCGGGCCACACTGAGATCCCTCTGGATATCCGCCGCAGTGAAGTACTCAACTCGCTCGATGACAATCGGCACCGGATGCTCGCTAGGTTGCGCAGCGTAACACTCGTCTCATTTCGTCGCATGCTATCACCTACCGTCGCACACAGTTGCACATTTCGGCCCCTCATAACATTGTGATTTGCCGGACTTCGAGCGCCAGGGCGGTCATGGGATGGCGCCATTTCAGCATTCGCCATGCCTGATGCGCGCTATGGCAACTGCCTGATTTATCTGATGGTGCACTACCGCTATCGTACTATCGTACGTAACGCTCCCTTTCTTGACGGCACCCTTACCGTGCACCCCTCCTCAGTTCGCAAATTGGCTGACCGAGGCGTACCATGTGTCTATAAAGTATATGGATCAATTAACCGGACTAGCGAACGTGCTTTCTGCTTCCACTATTAAGTGCTCAACTTCCCGGTGGGGTCCGGAGCGGCGCCTCGAATTCATCGACTTCCGGCTGTTCTGGGACGGCAAGATCAATCGCGGCGAGTTGGTGAACTTCTTTGGAATCTCGATACAGCAGGCGTCCTACGACTTGGCGCGGTATGCCGAAGTGGCGCCCGGAAACCTCGCGTACGACAAGAGTGCCAAGACCTACCGGGCGGCAGCTGCGTTCAAGCCGATAGTTGCGCACAGCGACGCTCAGTATTTTCTGACCCAGATGGCCGAGCTTGCGACCGGCGCGGTACCTCCCTCCTCCTTGTACATCGGGTGGCGCCCGCCGTGCGACGTAGTCCGCTATCCAACACGTCCCGTGCAGACTCCCACGCTGCTGCGTCTGCTCTGGGCCATTCGGGATCGCGAGGATCTTCGCATCGTCTATCAATCGATGCGCCGCGCTTCGGCGACCGACCGATGGATTGCGCCGCACGCGATCGCAAGCGATGGCTTTAGATGGCACGTCAGAGCCTGGTGCCATGAGCACGCGGATTTCCGCGACTTCGTCCTCTCACGGGTACAACGTGTCGTTGAAGCCCGGCAAAGTATCGTGGACTCCGCCGCCGACGAGAGCTGGCACACACGCATCGACATCGTCGTTCGGCCGCGAGCCGGATTGTCCGACGGCCAACGTGCGGCGATCGAAGTTGACTTCGGCATGACGCAGGGACAGCTGATCTTGAACTGTAGGAAGGCGTTGGCCTTTTACGCGTTGCGCCAATTGCAGTTAGATCGGCCGACTGATGCCTCGGTCGCCGAACAGCCCCTGGAGCTGGCGGACCGCGCCGGCCTTTCCGACCTCATATCTAGGGCGAGGAAAGTGCCAGAGGACGAACCCGCCACATCCCTTTAACCAAAGGAGTTTTGAGATGACAGAACCCAGACAACCCCCGTACCCCTTCTTCGTCGATGCAAAGCGGTACGAAACCGACAAAGTGAGTCTCACCGGACTTGAAATCAAGACCGTAGCTGCTGTGCCCAGCAACTATCAGCTATTCCTCGAGGAGGAAGGCGACAAGCCCGATCGCGCGATTTCCGATGGTGACGCGGTAGACGTCAGTCATCGCGAGCAGCATTTCTTCGCCGTCCCGCCCGCCACATTCGGCCAGCGGCACACATGACTACAGAGCAATTCGCGGAGCTGCAAGCGCGACTTCGCGAACGGAGTCCAGCATCAGAAGCGGCCTTGCTACCGCTGCCCAACGGGGGCTCACTCATCAAGGTCACCCAAGTGGCTCTCGGACTCGGTTGGAATCGACCGACCGCGGACGTGCTCTTCGTCGCGCCGCCGGGCTATCCCAGTGCTGCGCCGGATTGCTTCTGGGTGCAACCCACTGGGTTGCGGCTAGCGAACGGCGGGACACCGCAGAATTCCAATGATTCGAACCCGATCCCCGGCGACAATGAACCGGGTCGGCTGACGACTTGGTTCTCATGGCATGTTCAGGGCTGGAATCCTAATATGAATTCCCTCTGGACCTACTATCTCGTAATCCTCGACCGACTTCGGCCCGCGCGATGACGACAGAACTCTGCATCGCCGCCGCAGATCTGGAATCGCTGCGCGCTGCGTTCTTCCCGTCGCGCGAGGAGCGGTGCGCTGTACTCTTCGCCTCGGAGAGCGATCGCAGCGATGGTCAACTTCGACTCCTCGTCCGAGAGATTCAATACCCGGAGTCCGGTGACTATTCAATGCAAACCGTCGACGGCGCGGAACTCACTCCCGCGTACGTGGCGCGCATCGCGAAGAAAGCGCTCTTAGGTCGGCTGTCGCTGGTCTTCGTGCATACCCACCCCGGCCCACCGGCGCCAGCGTTCTCGCTCATAGACGCGCGCGGGGAACGAGCCCTAATTCAATTCCTCTCCGTTCGAGGACTCATCGGCCACCATACGGCCCTTGTCATGAGCCTGGGCGGATCGCGCGCTCGCCGCCTTGGCGCCGATGAGGAAGTCCGGGTCGTATCGGTCGGCGCAAAGCGTATCGTGGAATTCGACCCAGAGTTGGAGGAGACCGCCTATTCACCCGTTTTCGATCGCCAAGTGCGAGCGTTCGGCGGCGCCGGTCAGCAGCGGCTCAAGCGTCTGCAGGTGGCCATTGTCGGTTTGGGCGGAACAGGCTCGATCGCAGCACAGCAGTTGGTCCATCTCGGCATCCTGCGCTTCCTGCTCATCGATCCTGACCTAGTCGAGGAAACGAACCTCAATCGAATTGTCGGTGCGACGAAGTCGGACGTCGGCAACGCCAAGGTCTCGGTGGCCGCACGGTACCTGCAAGGATTCAACTCAGATGTATCAACTGAACCCTTAATCGACAACGTCGTCCGTGACTCTGTCGCGCGCCGGCTCGTCGATGCCGACCTGATCCTCTGTTGTACAGATTCCCACGGAAGCCGCTCCGTCGTGCAACAAGTCGCATACCAGTACATGATCCCGTGCGTCGACGTGGGCTCGACGATTACCCAGCAAGACGACAGGATTACCGGCATTTTCGGGCGCGTCCAGCTCTTATCACCGGGACTGCCCTGCCTTTGGTGCTGCGAGTTGCTCGATCCCGGCGAAGTGCGCCGCGACATGATGAGCGAGTCGGAGCGTCGCCTTGACCCATACATTGTCGGTGGCCGGGAACCCGCGCCCTCCGTAATCTCACTGAATGGGACGGTTGTTTCACTCGCCGTATCGATGCTGCTCGGCATCGTGGCTGGGGCACCGATCGATGCGACTCACGTCATTTACAACGCTCGCGCCTCGACACTCCGACCGGTTCGAGGCACATCTAGGCCCGAGTGCTTCATCTGCTCCGCAAAGGGAGCCCTCGCCCGGGGCGATAGTCGGCCGCTGTTCACGAGGCACGATTGAACATGGCCATCTCGGAATTCTCGGGCGGGCCGCTGCGCAAGCAAATCGGATTTAGTCGGCTAGTGCCTGATCAGGCCCGGGATATCCTTTTGAAGCGGGGATATGATTGCTATTTGCTCGACGACGAGGCAATCGCGAGGCCCGGCCAGATCCAAACCACGGATTCGATTGTCCTCACTCAGGTGCAAACTGAACCATATCAAGTCCGCGAGGACCTCGAGCGATTCGGTCCTCTGCTTGATCACGATTGTCGAATCTATGTCCGATACGCGGCGGACGGTGGATCGAAAGAGATCGTCCTGCGTGCACTGAATGCGCTGAAGTTGCCGCCCTCCGGAATTACCACGAGCGACGTGAAGTTCTTCAGTGACGAATGGTTCGAGGGACCGAACGCCCCTGTCTTCGCCCCGTTCGTCCACGTCCTGACCGCTAACGATGATTGGGACTCCTTGGCGAATCTTATCGCAGGCAACCCAGCGGGCCGCGCGGCCAACGTCAATCTGCGCATCGACATGCGCGACGCCAAACATCAGCAACTTCGGCCTTCCACGGAGCACGATCTGATCCTCCGCCGAGCATTTTGGAATTGTTCGTCTATCGAAATGACGGAGAAGGGGAACGGTCTGTCAGACGTTCAGGCCTTCGAGACGTATGCCCATTTGGCCAACAGTGTTGTCGGCAGCAGATGGCCATACCGGTACTTCGTGAAGCTCGGCGATCGATTAAAAGTCGCTCGGGAATTCGACAAGTATCGAACGACGGCGCTCGAGAACGTGCCTTATCACTTGGGACCGCGACTACGCTTGGACCGATGCGTACTCGGTCGTTCCGAAGGTCTCATTGTTAGTGACTACGTGAATGGTGCGGAACCGCTTCGGGATTGCGTCCGGGACGGCCGCGGCATTCCAGCCATTAGCAACCTTTTCAATCTGACACTGCTCGCTTGGCGCCGCGCTGCCACGGAGGAGGAGCGTCCGCTGCAGCAGCTCTTAAGTGAGCTTCTGGGGAGAGATATCCCGGAGCACCGGGCGCCGCTGATCATGGCCTATGGGGCCAAGAGATCGATGCGGGAACTGAAGGCCTTGTTCCAGCGGGCACGATCGCCGCAGCGGATACTTACCGGTGTAGTCCACGGTGATCTGCATGCGACAAACGTGCTTGTACGGATGAATGATGCGGTAATCATAGACCTTGAACGTATCGATACCGACAAGCCGCTGCTATGGGATGCAGCGTCGCTGGAGGGTGGGCTCTTCGTAGATGGTTTTATTAATGATAGACGCACAGCCATGGAGGTTCTACTGTCTGTCGAATCTCTCTACACGCTCGCGGCATTCGACATCGACGACCACCATTGCCTACCCGCCAATGCGTCTGCATGGTTCTTAGACTGCGTACGCCAAATTCGAATGCAAGCCCGCCAAATGGAGCGCGGACCGCTGCAATACGCCTGGATTTTGGCGGCGGTACTTCTCAACAAGGCTTGCAACTCCAAAGACTTTCGGGAAATGGGGGAGAGCGGCGTTCCGGACGCCACGCCGCTCTCCCGCGAAGCCGTCAGAGCTCTCGCCTACGTGCTAGGGGAACGGCTCCTAGTTGAATTGGCTAATAATGATCAACCAGTCGCGCCATGACTCACTCCAAGATTTCTCTCAAGGCCGAATTGGGCTCCCGCGCCGGCGCATCGTCATATTTGACGACTGCCGGCGATGCCGTCCTTATCCAACGGGGAATCCCACGTTGGCTTCTTCTCCGGTGCCCCTGCGGCTGTGGCGACGAGATTCCGGTGAATCTGGACGCCCGAGCGGGAAAAGCGTGGCGGCTCTACCGCAGGCGTGTCAGCGGCATTTCGCTCTTCCCATCTGTCTGGCGAGACACGGGCTGCCAGAGCCATTTCATTATCTGGCGTGATCTCATACTGATGATCGGCACCGGCTATGGTCGCGCTTACTCGCCTCGCGACAGCCTTGACCTCGCTCCGCTCGCGCAGCGGGTGCTTGAGGCGTGGCCGCTCGGCCGCGCGCTCTCGTTCGTCGACGTCGCCGACGCGATGCAGGAGATTCCGTGGGATGTTCAGGAGGCGTGCCGCAGCCTAGCCGAGAGCGGCAAGTTGGTCGAGGGAAGCGGCAACCAACGAGGCTGGTTTAGCAAGAAGTCACCATAAGGTCTTGCCAATTAGGACATCCGGAGCGCGTTTCCGTGAAAGCCCCTGCTATGTCGTATTGTGTACGGAGGGCGCCCGCCTTCCTTCCGGTGGCTATTGATCGAAGCTAATATTCTGAAGGAGGCCCAAGATATTCTGCCTCGCATTTTCTTCGGTGTCGCCCACTATGCTTTGGCAAAGAGTACCGTTAAAGCTATGCGGTGTGAGGGCATGAAACGCGTTGTGCGGGATAAGGACTTGAAAGAAATGAACGCAAAGATCCTTATCTGATTTTTCTATAATGTAAGCAAGCGGAAATCCGTTGACGGTCAATTCAGCGACGCTGGAATTTAACTTGTCTCCGTGTCTTTGCCGATGGAGTTCGTCCTTTAATGCTGCAACTCCAGAATAATCTGTTATAGACGGGTACGCATGGAAAATGCCCCCATAGATATTTTTCAAGAAGTACATTTGTTCCGCATAACTGCTAGACGGAATAAAATCCGTGTCGGCACATAACCCGTCGCCACTCAGTAGCAAGACAGTTCCCTCCATTTTCGATAGGACGCACGCCCGATCCGGCCATTCCTTTGAACGAATAAAGAGCGCCTCCCTAACTGTGATAGCCCATGGGGCGTCATCTACGGGCCTAAGGAGCAGCGAAAGCATGCTTTCACGGGTACCATTCAAGGTTTGAATCGTTGTTTTGAGCAGTACGGAATTCGTCTTCTCCGTGGAGGCGTGTTCACCATTGTGCGAAAGGACTGAGAGGCCCAACTTTGTCAGGAGCCAATCCAGCCGCGCACTTATTGAATGGATTACCTTCGCGTCGTCGCACGCCTCCAGTTCATCGCCATGTTCTAAGGCCGCCAATAGAACCCGACCTTCCACGACGGAGTATGTCCCGGAGCGTATCAAATCGAATACTGCTGGATCGGATACTGTTAGCCGGGCTGCGTCGATCCTCGATCGAAGATCGGGCAACCCGCCGTACCAACGCTTGGATGCCAGCGTGAGTTCGCTGATTGCGAATGATACGGACGGCTCACAGGGCTCCGCAGCCATCGATCCATTCGCGATCAGCAAAAGCGCGAACCATAGCGGGGCACACGCCCTATGAGAACCGGGCCGCATCACCGCGAGTCCACGTTTCCACAATCAGGAGACATACCAGAGTCGTGTGGACCAGCACAAATTTCGCCGTTCGAGCATCGCAGCATCAAATCTTTGGTCCATTTATAAACTACGTCCTCTCGCGACACAGGCTTCACTAGCGAAGAATGATTGCGTGGAAACTCGCGGTAGATATCTGCGTCGGTCACAGCATCCTTCCGTGGAACTACTGTTAGGCCGAACAGCGGCTGAGTTTCGATTGCGGCCGCAAATTTCAACGATGGGCAAAACGTTCTTTGGTGCTTGTCACGTAGATCAATAATGGTTGCGTTCAGCATTTGAAGCCAATCATTCCCGTCGATGGGAACTAGCACACGAAGCTGTTGATTGTGTGAGGCTAATTTCGCCACGGCCCCGAGATATGAGCCTCCTTCTGGTGTTCCAAGCATAATCACCAAGCGGTAACGACTCAGATACTTATGTCCGTAACTCGCCTTCACGTGGAGCAGATATCTTCGTACAAGATTTCCGCCCAGGCTGTGAGCAATGAATTGCACGGTGCGATACTTCGAGGTGTTTAGAGTTTGAATCGCATCCTGAAGGTCCTTTTCAACGCCTTCAATTGATGGCCCCGCCTTAATTAGGTAGCTCTCGTAGTCGATTCTGGCTACGTCAAATGACGCCAGGTCCGGATCTTCAGCAATGAGCATTGGCCAGTACGCTTTTGACTTGGCATTTACCCAGGTGTCGCGGGCTCCAAAAATACCGTGGACGAAAATTACCAGGTCACGATCGCACGGATTTGGACAATTCGATTCGACGTGTTCGCGGGTAATTGTAACGACACCAAATGTTTGGCTATCGCCATCGTCTGCGAGACCCCATTGCGGAAAGCTACAGAGCCCGAGACTGATTAACAAGATTGCTTTCAACACGGTTGGCGCAGCGTCCGAATTGCGCATGAACTTCATCCCTTGGAAGCTTGGAAGAGCAGGCGTTAGACAGTTTACTCCTCTGAGCAATGCCTTGCTCTCTCGCCATTCCAGATCTTGCCGCATTAATCTTCTCCGCGTACTGCAGCGGCATCCGGGTCGACTTCCACCCTCCGGCCTGAGTGATTGCCGCTAAATCTATATCGAGCGCCGCTAAATCCTGCGTGGCCGCGAATCCGCACATGCGATAACTGTCATTATCAGCGGTGGTGATCTTGCGTATTTGCGCGGTTTTGAAAGCAGCCAATGAATCTTGTTCGAGGGGTTCTTCAGCGAAAGACTTCGTGTTCGCGAGAGCGCACGCGAGTCCGTTCCAATAGTCTCGCGGCGATCAACTCCTTCTCAGTCTGTGGCGGTGGCATTCTCTCGACAAATAGTTGAACGTCACGGGCTAGGCCCTGGTAGCCATCCTTCGCTAGGTTTTCGGCAAGAGTTCGCCAGCCGCTTTCGATCTGGCGCCGTGTTTCCACAAGAGTTCGTTTACTGGGCTCGACATGGACGTTCCCTTTAAGCAGTTCGGCAGCAACCGCCTCGGCTTGTGTACGGGCGTATGTAGAATCGCCGCGCATGCTCGCGCGATAGATGCCGTCCCTCTTCGCCTTGCGGCTTTCACCACGCACTGCTCGTTCGGTGGCGTTGGCCTCAACGCCAAGCATTCTTAGATTTCGAGCGAACTCCGATCGCCAATGCCGAAGCGTGACTTTCTTGATGTTGAGGCGCACGCCCTGTTCATTGACAGCCTTCAGTACGAGATGCACATGAGGATGAGCCTCATCGGTATGCAAGACGAAAGCGTAGCGGTGTTGACCCCAAAATTCCTCCCGAGCGAAGTTTCGCACCGCCCCCAACACTTTGTCCGGAGGCGTTCCAGGCGGCATCGAGAACATAAGCTTGTGGACAAGCTTCGGCGGCTTTCTGCCTTTCTTGGCGGCGAGGGTTGCTTGCCGCCGCACGTCGTCCAGATCAACGTCCCAGTCGTCCAAGAGGTCTTTGCCTATCCGACCACTCAGGCACTCGCCGTCGTCGGTCTCTAATTCCAGCTCTCCTTTCCGCCCGATGTAGTCCATGTGTTTGCCCACGGCCTTGAAGTCGTTGCTGGCTCGTGGCAATACCTTCACCACCGCTTCCGGCGTCCGTCGGACAGTCCGCTGGACCTGCTCTAGCTGCGCCGACGTCAATCTGCCTCCCGTCTCGCGAGGCCCTCCGCGACCATAGCTCACAATGTCCAACAATGGTTCGCCTTCTCGAATCCTAAAGGTCCGCTTGGGCATGCCCCGTCTCCCAGCTGGTCTCGTTAGCCTTAAGAAGCGCCTTGGTGTTGTCCCGCAAGGCTACGCATATCTTTAGCATCGCCCGAAATTCCGCGCCCGCAGAGTCCGGTATCCGACCACCCTGGTTAGCTATCTTGGCGATCTGGTTGATGTTCCGGCCAATCGACGCGAGCACTGCGATGCTGCGCTTGAGCGCCAGGTACTCATCCTTGGGCAGCGGCGTCAGGGATCGTAAATGGGAGCGGACCAGGACTGAGACGTAGGTTGCGGGTCGCAGACCCCGAGCCGCCGCGCGGGCGTCCAGCAGCAGACGATCCTCGTCGCGAAATCGCACGTACACCGGCTTGCAGGAGCCCTTGGGTCCTCGCGCCACCCTTGTCCGATGGGTGTCGTTTTCCCGATGCAGTTCACTTCCGCCGTCATTCGCCGAGTCGCAAGCCCGGATCTCTCGAACGACCAGCCGCTTGAGCCATGCTGCTTCCGTCACAAGGTCGCGCTCGGCGATCGCCTTCGCCTGAAGTTTGATCTCTGGTGAGACCCGTGCTTTCAAGAATTCCGTGCAAGTCACAGGCCACAATGTGGCCCAAAAGCAAGCCGGAGGCTATCCTGCCTTTGCACTAAATTAAGCGAAACTCTTACCGCGACGCGATTATTATTAATCGAGCGCCGCCGGTATCGTTGCGGATGGGATCACGTACCTCGAATTGAGACTGCGACAGCCCTGGACCAGGGGAGATCCCGTTGATACCTGCCACCATCCACTAAATTCCGGGGTTCGCCCGTGCACGCCTCCTCGGTAGTCGTTCATACAGTATTGGTGCGGCATTCACACTGGATGGACGTCGGTACCTGACGCTCGCGACAATTACCGGATGATGCCGCCGCGCCCACCACTCTCCGTCGTCAAGCTTTCCGATCATTTTGGTCAATATGTGTTGACGCTCAAGTGCGAGTGCGGTCACACGCGAATTGCGCAGCCGCAGACGCTCGCCGCCCTAGCGGGGTGGGATGCCTTACTAGTTGATGTCGTAAAGCGGCTGCGGTGCTCACACTGTGGCAGGCGTCAATGCAGCGCCATGGTAAGGCCTGAGGTAAAGCGAGACGGGTAAGTAGCTGGCGGAAACCGGATTGATCGCGCAGTGTCGTCCAAATCTTCCGCCACCAACGCAACCTCCAAGTACCACTCCCTCTGCCAGTGCGACAAAGAAAAGGGGAAGGAACGTCCCTAATGAGACGCGCCTTCCCCTAGATGCAATGCCTCAGGCGGCAAGCACGTCCATGGCCATATCCCAGAGACCGCTGTTGATCCGCACGTCCTGCGCAATAGCCGTAATCGAGCGGGTCCGCATCAGCCGCCCGGTGGCCGTTCGGCGCATTAGGCCCCCACGGAGGAGATTTTCTTGGATTCGATTTGTAACCCGCCAGAGATCATCCCCCACATCCTCCACTCGCCGACAGGTAAGAACTTGTGCAGGTTCTAGCCCGCTCCCGACTTCCTTCGGGAATCTCAGCTCCAGTGCGCGCTCCGCAAATTGAAGCTGCTCATCCTTCGGCAGTCGCCGTTGCTCCATTTGCTCAATCTGCCCAGCCAAGGTTTCGAATCTTTCGGTCATTTGCAGTGCACCAATTACCACCTCGTCGACGATATTGCCTCGATGACGCACGCACTGGGTCGGAAAAGCGGTGCGCGAAACGATCAGGCCATTCGTACAGACGACCCGAAAGATGCCGACGCGCAGTTGATAGGCGCTCGTTCCGTCATGACTATTTAAGAAAAGGATCTCCAACACGGAATCATCGAGCTGGACGGTCTCAACTCGCCGGCGAAGCCTCACGACATGCCGTGCGTGCAATAAACTCGTTGATCGGGTGTGTGTCTGGCGTGCATCGACCGGCACGAAGCCCACATTGATCAGGCCAGTCAAGACCCGTTCCGTCGGAATGAACGTATACCGCGGACTCATACGCTCGTGAGCAGTGGCTGCGAATACCGCAGGCGCCTTGTTCCGAACGCCCTCGAGAGACAGCTCTCGTGCCAATGCGTTGCTGTGGGAGGCAAAGGAGACATCGGACATGCTATTCATGATGGGATTCCTCGAATTGATCTTGGGCGGGATTGCCCGCGGCCCGACCATCGCGCCGCGCGCAGTTGTCAAGCAAAAGCTGG
>Ga0210394_10001979_pt1 | contig 29930 bp, 31 predicted proteins | sample IncBWC12MmetaG_FD_160121 | JGI IMG/M metagenome (GOLD analysis project Ga0210394, IMG submission 160121) | Forest soil microbial communities from Barre Woods Harvard Forest LTER site, Petersham, Massachusetts, United States - Inc-BW-C-12-M | ecosystem: Environmental > Terrestrial > Soil >... | reverse complement strand
CACTTCCGACGCAAAAACTCCTTGCCAAGTGGGGGCCATCCACACATGACCCGCGGGTCCACGTCGTTGTCAGTGGGCGCACAGCAGGAAGACGTGGATGGCCGGGTCAAGCCCGGCCAAGGGGTTGGAGAATGACTCCATCTGAATGGATGATGCTTCTAGGCCATTTGCGCACGGCGGGCGCGGTCTTTTCAACCTGCCTCAGCCGGTCGCGACGCGTCTGCGAAGTCAATATTGCAAGTAATAACAGCCCGATAAGCCAGAAGAAATCTGAGGTTGGACAAAGTCGTGGTAAGTCAACCAGGGAACTGAGCGCGACACGCACCTGTTCAACGGAAAGGCGATCCCGAAGGAGGGAACCCGATGTCCAAGACGACGATGACCATGGCTTTTGCAGTGATTACGGCAGGCGGCATCGCGATGGCCAGCGCGCAAAGCACAACGACGACGCCCCCACCGCCCACTCCGCGCGTCGAGATGACCGCGAACCATCTGCTGCCGAGTCAGCTCCGCGTCACCGAGATGACGGGTGCCGCGGTCTATGACAACCAGGGCCAGAATATCGGCTCGATCAAGGACATCATCCTCGATGGCGAGGGGCGCGTCGCCGCGGTCGTCCTCAGCGTCACCGGGACCCTCGGTATGGGCGGGAGATACGTCGCCGTCGGGCTCAACGACCTCAAGATCGCCGATACCAACGGCAAGCCGCGCTTCACGATCGAGTTGCTGAAGGAGCAGCTCAGAACGGCCCAGACCTATGACCTCAACGAGGCCAAACGGACCGGGGCATCGACCCCGCCCCCGCCCCTGCCGGACGATCGTACCCCGCCCTCCGACAGTGACCGCTAAAAGAGTGTTCCGGTCACCCCGCGAACGCGGGGCGCCAGGGCAGCTGCCGTAACCCCTTTACGCGGGAATCAGGTGACGTTTTGCGTGACCCGGGCCGGCATGCCGCCCGGGTCATTTTGCGGGAGGACTACCGGTCCGGCTTGATCCAAAGCGGGGCGCGTGCCACGGTTTCTCCCGCTATCCGATCACCAGCAGACCACTCATCAGCGAAAAGGGGGTAACCATGGCGTATGTCGATCCCCGCTTGCGCGGCAGGCCGGCGCCGATCGTGTCGGCGGACGAGATGGAACGGCAGAATGTCGCGCGCCTCGACGCGATGAAGGGTTCCGACCTCGCCTTCCTCGACCAGCGGATCCCGGGCTATCAGCGCGAGATCATCAATATCATCGGGATGGGCGTCGTCGAGAACCTCGACGATCCCGATCTCTCTCCCAAGATAGCGGCGCCGGCGCACGGCTTCGCGGTCACTTATGTGCGCCACACCCCGAAGGGCCACGGCGCGGCTTTGCATCGCCACCCGACCGAAGAGGTGTTCATCGCCGCAAAGGGCCCCTGGGAGGTCTTCTGGCTGGAAGGTGCGGTCGAGCGCACGATCACGCTGCAACCCGGCGACATCGTCAATGTGCCGATCGGGATCTATCGCGGGTTCCGCAACGCGGGCGAGGATCCCGAGGCGACGCTTATCGCCGTCGTTGGCGGACCCGACACCGGCAAGGTCGACTGGCATCCCAGCGTCATCGAGGCGGCGCGCCAGACCGGGCTCTCGGTCGATGACGACGGCAAGCTGATCGTCGCCGAGGCAGCTCAGTAGGTCGCCGGCGGTTCGTTCGATCCCCGGCGGCGCCATTCCATTCCGTGTCATACCGGCGAAAGCCGGTATCCATGATCAGGATGGATCCTGGCCCCCCCCACGGAACAAGTCCGTGGGCTGAAGGCCCACGGGATGGCGGTTTGGAGATGCCGCGAGCCTCCGTTTCAGGCTACCCCATCGTCGAGTTGAACGCACCGCCGTCCAAGAGCAGGTTCTGGCCGACGATAAAGCCCGACGAGGCAGCGCACAAAAAGGCGCAGGCGGCGCCGAATTCCTCGGGGTCGCCGACCCGGCCGGTCGGATTGGTGGCCGAACGCTTGGCCAGCATCTCGTCGAACGAAATATTCTGGCGGCGCGCCTCGAATTCGATCCCGGAACGCAGCCGGTCGGTGAGGAACGGCCCCGGCAAGAGGCCGTTGATCGTCACGTTGTGCCGCGCCACTTGACGCGCCAGGCCGGCAACGAACCCGGTCAACCCGGCGCGCGCGCCATTGCTCATGCCGAGATTGGGGATCGGCGACTTGACCGAGCCCGATGTGATGTTGACGATGCGCCCGAATTTGCGCGCGCACATCCCGTCGACCGTCGCCTTGATCAGCATAATCGGGGTCAGCATGTTGCCGTTGACCGCCTTCTGCCAATCCTCGATCCCCCAATCGCGGAAATCGCCATGCGGCGGCCCACCCGCGTTGTTTATGAGGATGTCCGGCTCGGGACAGGCCGCAAGCGTCGCCGCACGCCCCGCTTCGGTGGTGATGTCGCCGGCCACCGCGGTCACCTTGGCGCCGGTCTCGCGACGGATCTCCGCGGCGGTCTCCTCCAGCGTCTCGGCGGTTCGCGCGGTGATCGTCACCTCGACGCCGGACCGTGCCAGCGCCGTCGCACAGGCGCGCCCCAGCCCCTTGCTCGCCGCGCAGACGATCGCGCGACGCCCGGCAATGCCCAGATCCAGCATCTCTCTTCCTCGCTTTGTCGGTTGCTCCTGCATTCCTCGGGGTCGTTATAGCCGAGATGGCGCGCCGCGGCACCGGTTCCGGCGGGCTCGGTCGCCGGAACCCATTGCCGCGGCAGCGACGATTTCGCACACCTGCCCGGCGAGAAACTCGATTGCCGACGGCGCCAGCCTTGCTATCTTGCGAGCGACTATCAATTGCAAGCGAGGCCCAATGTACCGGGCTGTCGTTGCCGCGCTCTTGCTGATTTGCGCCGTTCCCGCCCTTGCCGAGGATCCGACGATTACGATCACCCTGCGCGATCATCAGTTCGTGCCGTCCGAGGTGCCGGTTCCGGCCGGGGTCAAGGTCACCCTGATCGTCCGCAACGAGCAGACGGCAACTGCGGAGTTCGAAAGCACCAGCCTGCACCGCGAGAAGATCGTCAGCCCCGGCGGCGAGATCACCGTCTTCGTCGGTCCGTTGAACCCGGGGAGCTATGAATTCTTCGACGATTTCAACGGGGCGACCCGCGGGCATCTGGTGGTGAAGTAGGACAATGTTGGCCACCGCGATCATCGTCTTCCGCGAGGTGCTCGAGGCGGCGCTCATCATCGGCATCGTGATGGCGGCGAGCCGCGGCGCGCCCGGGCGCGAGCGCTGGGTCGCCAGCGGCATCGCCGCCGGGATCCTCGGCGCGCTCGGCGTCGCCGCCGCCGCCGGCGCGATTTCGGCGGCCGCCGAGGGAATCGGGCAGGAACTGTTCGACGCGACGATCTTGTTCGCGGCGGTGGTAATGCTGGGGTGGCACAATATCTGGATGAGCGGGCACGGGCGCGACCTCGCCGCCCATGCGGTCCAGCTCGGCGGGGCGGTCCGCTCCGGCGCGCAGCCGTTGTGGGCGCTCGCCTTTGCGGTTGCGCTTGCGGTGTTGCGCGAAGGCTCGGAGACCGTGCTGTTCCTCTACGGCATCGCGCTGGCCAGCTCGGGCGGCGCGGTCGCGATGGCGCTCGGCGGCGCTGTTGGGCTGGCGCTCGGGGTGGCCGCCGGCACCGCGATCTATTGGGGTCTCGTCAGCATCCCGATGCGCCTCTTGTTCACCGTGACGAGCTGGCTGGTGCTGCTCTTGGCGGCGGGCCTCGCGTCGCAAGGCGCTGCCTTTCTGATGCAGGCGGATCTCTTGCCGCCGCTCGGCGCCAATCTCTGGGATACCTCCTTCCTCCTATCCGATCAAAGCATCCCCGGACGGATCCTCCACACCCTCATTGGCTATACCGCGCAGCCTGCAGGCATCCAGCTGGTGTTCTATCTGGCGACGCTGTCGATCATCGGCGGGTTGATGCGCCTCACCGCTGCCGAGCAGTCGCCTGCCGCGCCGAACTCCGACCGCGATCCGCAACCAAACGTCGGCGCCGCCGAGTAGTCGCCCGTGCCGCTGATGCGTCGCATTCTTTTCGGCGCCGTAGTGGCGCTGATCGCCGCCTCGAGCGCAGTAACCGGCGCCCGAGCCGATTTCCGGGTGAAATACCCGGACGCCGAACCCGGCGAATTCGAGATCGAGAATATCGGCAGCTACGGCCAGGATTTCCGCAAGGCTTTCAACAGCGAGCAAAGCCACACGCTGGAATTCGAATACGGGGTCAACAATTTCTGGAAACCCGAGCTCGAGTTTGAATTCAGCCGCGCCCCCGGGCCGGGCAACAAGACGGTGTTCAGCCAAATCACGCTGGAGAACGTCTTCCAGTTTACCGAGCGCGGGCAATATTGGGCCGATGCCGGTTTTTTTGCCGAATTCGGCAAGTCGACGCTAAACCACACCCCGGACGAGACCACGTTCGGTCCGATCTTCCGTAAGGAAATCGCCGGCACCGTCAATACGGTCAACCTGTTCATCGAAAAGGACATCGGGGGCTTTTCGAATGGAAGGCCAAATTTTCAGTACGCCTGGGAAACCCGGATTGCGCTCGGCAGCCTGATCGAGCCGGGCATCCAGGCCTACGGCCAGCCCGGCCCGGTCGGGCACTTCCTGCCGATCGGTATGCAGGATCACCGCATCGGGCCTCAACTTTTCGCCGACTGGCACGAGTTGGGGCCGGGCACGCTGCACACGAATGGCGGAGTGCTGTTCGGCTTGACCCCGGCCGCGCCGCGGCGGACGCTGCGCTGGCAGCTCGAATACGAGGTCCATTTTTGAGCCCCGTAATGGGTCGCTGTGCCACCGCCGCTTCCATCCTCTTGGCATCCGGCGCGATCGCATTTGCTGCGCCAGACGGCAGCATCATGGCGAGCGAGGCTACGCTGCGCGATTTCCTCGTCCAGAATGTCTGTCTTGACACCGGCGGTGCGGTCCTCCCTGGGATCTCGCCCGTTGACGGCGACCGGCGCTGCGCCGCCCAGCGCGATTTGCGGCCGGGCGAGCTTCTGCCCTATCACAAGCACGACCAGCCCTCGCCCAACGACGAGGCCGCATCGCCCTTGGGCTATCAGCGCCACGATTCGTTCCCGGTCGCGACCGCCGGGTTCGGCACCGTCGTCGAGCACTCGTTCGATTTCGGGGCGGGCGAAGGGCGACGGTTTGGCGTTTTCGACACCGGCAGCGACGGCGGCGACATCGCGATCCTCTCGCCCGGCATCGTCTCCATTGGCGCGACCGAGGCTGGCGGCGGCGGGTTCGGGCTGTGGGTCGGCGAATGTCACGGCCTCCTCACCGCTTCCGCCCTGACCCACTCGTGGATCATCGCCGAATTCGATCCGGGTCAGCCGACGCCGCTAGAGGGCGAGACAATCGCCCGGCTTAACGGCGTCGGGGCTGGCGGACAGGCGACCTGTCCGGCCCGCTTCAACGCCGCCTATACCAACTGGCGGGTGGTGCCGTTTCGCTATCGCGCCGCGCCCGGCCAGGGTGCGCCGATCACGCTGGCGACGTTAGTCTCCGACCATTACGGCGGGGCGAGACCTGCTAACGCCGATCACGTCGAGCGCTTTTACTTCACCCGCGAACTCGGCGGCACCCGCTGGGAGCGATGGGAGATCAGCAGCGGCAATCCGCGGTTCAGCGCCGCAAAAGTCGCCGAGATGGCGGCAGGGCTGGCCGCCAGCGGGCGCTGTAGCACGCCCCAGATGCCCAATGGGATCCCCGGCGGCGGAGCGACGCTGGTGCTGGTCGACTGCCGCGAATGGACCCGGATCGAGCCGCCGGCCGATCCGTCCGGCGACCGCCCCGGCTTTTTTATCGACAGGGTCCGCGCCCGGCCAGACGCCCCGGCGTTTTTCGCAGCGCCGGCCGGGCCTAAATAGACCTTGGTGCCGTAAGCGGGTTTCTGACGAAGGGACCCCTTTTTAGCCGCTGCGATCAGCCGGTTGCCAGCCGCCGCAAATGGGTGTCTTCGTAGAATGCGCTGAGCGGCGCTCGAAAGCCGATGCTGCCCAGCGACACTTCGCCGTCGCCCTCGATCAGTTCCGGCTGCTCCGGCCAGTTGCCGTCGGCTTGGCGGCGGAGCAACTCAGCGGCAATTTCCGTTGAACGCACCAGCAATATCTCGTGCAGCGATGGGATCGAGGAGTAGGCCCACACATTCCGGCGAGTCTCCGCCTCGTTGCTCGGCGACAATATCTCGATGATCACGACTGGGTCCGGCAACGCTCGCTCGGTTGCCACATTTGGCACACAGGTGACGGCAAGATCGGGAATGCGCACATTCGCCGACGCAAGGACGCGCGGAACGATTCCCGGCTCAGCGGCGACACGGCAGCCCGGCCGATGCGCGCGCAGGTGAGCACGCAGGATACTCCCGATGGTGATTTGCATCGTGCCGTGCGTGCCGCTTGCCGGCGCCATCGCCTGCGGCTCGCCATCGACAAGCTCGAATTTGCCGTCGGTGTCGTCGCCCTCCCAGTCAAGGAATTCGGCGACGGTCATGCGTGACGGGCCGAGTTTTGGCTGGGCGACCATGAGACCAATCTATCACCCTTTGCCGGCCCCGAACAGCAACGGGCCGGGACAATGCCCGGCCCACCTGCGCCGTCGCCGCTCAGGGCTGGTCGGGAACCAGGGGCGGGCCGCCGACCTCGTCCCAGATCCTCACATGGTGGTACGGCTCGCGCAGGAAGCCGAGGCTGACGACGATCCCGACCGCCGCGATCGCCATCGGATAGAGCAACCCGGCGAGGGCGATGCCGGTCAGCGCGGCGATCGAGGCACCAGCGAAGGGGACAAGGCCGCCGAACACGCCATTCCCGACGTGGTAGGGCAGCGACATCGAGGTGTAGCGGATGCGCGCCGGGAACAACTCGACCAGGAACGCGGCAATCGGCCCGTACACCATGGTCACGAGGATGACCAGGTAGAATACGAGGATGGTGAGGATGACCGGGTTGTCCTTGAATGTCCCCAGCCAGGTGAACACCGGCCAAAAGCTGATCACGGCGAGCGCAAAACCGGTGGTCATGATATTGCGCCGGCCGATCCGATCGGATAGCGCGCCGAACACGATGAAGAACGGTGCGGCCGCGGTCAGCGCGATCATCATGATGATGTAGACCGTGACATAATTTATTTTCAAAACCGTCGTCATGTAGAAGAGCGCGTAGAATTGCCCGGTGTACCAGACGACCCCCTCGGGGGCCGTGGCGCCAAACAGGGCGAACAGGATGAGGCCCCAATTCCTCCCGCTGCTGAAGCTTTCGAGCGCCGGGTTGTGAGAGGACTTACCCTGCTCCTTGAGCCGGGCATAGAGCGGCGACTCCTCGAGCTTGAGGCGGATATAGATCGACAGCCCAACGAGGATCGCGGAGATCAGGAACGGCACCCGCCAGCCCCAATCGCCGAACGCCTGATCGCCAAGCGCAAGGCGGCAGATCAGGATCACTAAGAGCGCCAGGACAATCCCCATCGTCGCCGTGGTCTGGATCCACGACGTAAAAAACCCGCGTTGGCTGTCGGGAGAATGCTCGGCGATATAGGTCGCCGCGCCGCCGTATTCGCCGCCGAGGGCGAGACCTTGGAGGACCCGCATCGTCACGAGGAGGATTGGCGCCAGGGCGCCGATCGTGCCGTAGCCCGGCAACAGACCGACGACAAATGTCGCCGCGCCCATCAACAAGAGGGTCAGCATGAAGGTGAACTTACGGCCGATCAGATCGCCGAGATGGCCGAAGAAGATGGCGCCGAACGGGCGCACCAGGAACCCGGTCCAGAACACGAAAAGGCTCGCGATCAGCGCGAGCGTCGGGTCCATGTCGGGCGAGAAGAAATGCTTGCTGAAGAAGACCGCCAGCACGCCATAGAGATAGAAATCGTACCACTCGATCAGCGTGCCGACCGAAGAGGCGCCGATGATGAACGGCAGGCTGAGACGCGGCGCGGCTGCCTGTTGCACCCCTATGGTGGTTGCCATCCGGTCGTTCCTCCCCGTTGCGGCGAGCCGTTCAATCGGCGCACCAAAGCGGGCGAAGCTATCGCAGAGGGCGAAAAAACGGAACGGTATCCTTTCGGTTGGGTCAACTGCCTCACAATACGCGGGATTCATGAAAAGGCCCGGCACATTGCCGGGCCTGATTGTGGGTCCGCCGCAACGAATCAGCGTCTGAGCACGTCGCGCAGGCGTTGCGGAACCGGCTCGTCTAAGACGTGATCGTAGAGCGCATGGAGGAGATCTTCCCCCTCGTTCTTGCCGGCGAGAAAGTCGCGGATATCCCTGTCGATCATCGACATTGCGATCCCGGGCTCCACTGCGGGGAGGTGTTTTACGGCGAGATACATGGCGATGTGTTCCTCTTGCGTCCGCGGAGCGGGCCTTGGCGTCTCATACGGCGGCGATGCGCCCGATCTGGTCACACTGGTGTCTCACTGATGACGAAATGCCAACAGTTTGTAACACGGGTCGATCCATGCGAAATCGCAAGGCAGCCATGCATCGTTGGATGGGGCCGTGCTTTTAGTCCCTAAACCGCGCCGGAAACGGGATAATGCGGCCCCTTCTGAACGCGCTGCGAGCTACCGACTGTGCCGAATGGACGGCCCGAGGCGGGCCGAGCTGTTACCGTTCGTTTAATATCCCGGCCCATGCGAACGTGCCGGCTCTGTCGGCCGGCGCCGCATTCTGGTGCGAACGGGGTGCGCCATTCGTCCTCCGGCTGCGCTATGATCGCGGCTGATGCGGGCCGACGAGAGCAGGGAGAGGTGGACGGGATGAGCGGGTCGACCGAGGCTGCCGGTTATCTCGACACCTTCCGGGCGCGGGGCGCGGCGATCGCCGACGCGTGCACCCGCTGCGGCGATTGCTTCCGCGCCTGCCCGATGACCGGGCCAGCCGGCATCGGCGAGGCTGATCCAGGCGTGACCGCCGGCGCCATCGTCGATCTGATTACCGGCGGGGACGGCAATGGCGAGGCGGTGCGCTGGGCTGAGGCCTGCAGCGGCAGCGGCTATTGCATTCCCGCCTGCAAGCACGGCATCAACCCGCGCTTCATGGTGCAACTGGCGCGCGGCTTCGCCCGCCGCAACGCGGGAACGAAGCCGCTGCCGACGCGCTGGCGCCAGGGGTTCCAGTCGATGAGCCGGGGCGTGCGCGTGTTGTCGCGCCTGCAGCTGCCGCCCGAAATTCTGGCGCGGTTCGCGCCATCGCGGGAGCCGCGCGACGGCCCGCCGGACGTGGTCTTCTATACCGGCTGCAACGTCTTGAAGACGCCGCACATCGCGCTTTTGTGCCTCGACATCCTCGACCTCCTGGACATCGATTACGAGGTGATGGGCGGGGTCGGCCAGTGCTGCGGCGTCTACCAGTATCGCGAGGGCGATTTCGTCACCAACAACAAGATCGCCTATGCGACGATCGACGGCCTCGCCTCCGCCGGGGCCGCGACGGTCTTGTCGTGGTGCCCCTCCTGCCAGATCTCGCTCGGCGAGGTGTCGCTGCCCAATTACGAAATCGAGTTCGGCAAGAAGCCGTTCGACTTCAACCCGTTCCTCGGCTTTCTCGCCGGCCATGCCGACCGGCTGGCCGGCTTGATGAAAGGGCGCGTCGAGAAGCGCATCGCCTTGCACGAGCGCCCGGTCTTCCCGGAGGTCATCGCCGCGGTTAAGAAACTCCTGTCGATCGTCCCCGGCGCCGAGCTAGTCGAAGTTGACGTGCCGCGCGTCGGGACGCAGGCCAACTCGCTGGCGCAACTGCCCGATTTCAAGCGCGAGCTGGTGCGGCGCGAGTTCGCCGCGGTCGCCGATGCGGGGGTGACGACATTGGCGACGATCTATCACGCCTGCCATCGCCAGATCTGCGACGCCGGCGAGGGGCGCAGCTTCGAAATCGTCAATTTCATGGAGATCCTAGGGCAGGGCCTCGGCCTCTACAGCGAGGACCTCTACAAGCGCTTGAAGCTGATCGGCGACATCGACGAGATCATCGTCGAGACCGCGCCCCTGATCGAGGCCAGCCACCTCCAACTCGACACCGTGCGCGACGCGCTCCTGGCCGAATTCGGCGCCGAGTAGACGCTTGTCATTGCGAGGAGCCGGAAGGCGACGAAGCAATCTCGACGAATGGGGCACAGCCGCGCGAGATTACTTCGCTGCCGCTCGCAATGACACGGAATCATTGACGGACCGGGCCGTTGCCCTTAGCTTCAGTGCCATGCGTTCGATGCTCTCGCGCAGTAGACGGTTGCGACGCCGCTTGAGCGGCGGGGCTCTCGTGTCGTGCGCGAGGCATGCTGCCGGTCACCGCAGGTGCGTCCTGACGCCGCGCTGACCCGCATTGCCGAGGCACAGACCCAGACCCCGCCGGTTCGCACCGGCGGGTTTTTTGTCGAAGGAACAAGAGATGGCATCGAACAAGCCGAGCGTGTTCATCGACGGCGAATCCGGCACGACGGGCCTCGGCATTCGCGCGCGGCTCGCGGCGCTCCCCGAGATCGCGCTCAAAAGCCTATCCCCGGCGCTGCGCCGCGACAGGGCGGCGCGCCGCGACATCATGGCCGAAGTCGATCTCGTCATCCTCTGCCTCCCGGACGACGCCGCGCGCGAGGCAGCGGCGCTGGCGGACGGGCTCGGGCCGGACGCACCCAAGCTCCTCGACGCCTCGACCGCGCACCGGGTCGACCCCGACTGGACCTATGGTTTCCCGGAGATGATGCCGGGCCAGGCCGGGCATATCGCCGGCGCGCGAAGGGTCGCCAATCCCGGCTGCTATCCAACGGGCGCGATCGGCCTCTTGCGGCCGCTGGTCGAAGCTGGCCTCGTCCCGCGCGACTACCCGATCTCGATCAACGCGATCAGCGGTTATTCCGGCGGCGGCCGCGCGATGATCGAGGCGCATGACCGGGATTGCGGCCCGGTCTTCGAGCTTTACGCGCTCGACCTCGAACACAAGCACGTGCCGGAGACCCAGCTTTACGCCGGGCTCAGGCGGCGCCCGATCTTCGTGCCGTCGGTCGGGCATTTCCGCCAGGGCATGCTGGTCAGCGTGCCGCTTCACCTCGACGCGCTGCCGGGGAAGCCGCGCGGCGTCGATCTCAAGGACGCGCTCCTGCGGTTCTACGGCGCTGCCGATCACGTCCGGGTGGTCGAGCCAGAAGCGGGCGGCAAGCTCGAGCCGCAGGCGCTCAACGACACCAACCGGCTCGAACTGAGCGTCTACGCCAACGAGGCGCGCCGCCAGGCGGTCCTGGTGGCGCGGCTCGACAATCTCGGCAAGGGCGCCTCGGGCGCCGCGGTGCAGAACCTCAGCCTGATGCTCGGCCTCTAGGACGCACTCTCGATGCACCGGCGCGATCTCCTGTCGGGCGCTGCCGCCCTCGCGTCGCCCTTACTTCGGAGCACGATCGCCATGACCGCTCCCGCGATGCTGACCCGCCCGATCCCGTCCTCCGGCGAAGCAATGCCGGTCGTCGGGCTCGGCACCTCGCAGGTCTTCGATGTCGGCAGTGACGGCGCATCCCGGCAGCCGTTGCGCGAGGTCTTGCGCCTGATGCTCGAAGCCGGCGGCAAGATCATCGATACCTCGCCCATGTACGGCCGCGCCGAGGCGGTGACCGGCGATCTCGTCGCCGAGACGGCGGCGCGGCCGCGCGTCTTTCTCGCCACCAAGGTGTGGACCAGCGGGAAGGAAGCGGGCACCCAGCAGATGCGGCGCTCGGCCGAACTGTTGAAGAGCCCGGTCATCGACCTGATCCAGATCCACAATCTCCTCGATTGGCGCACCCAGCTCGGCACCTTGCGGGCGATGAAGGCGGAGGGAAAAATCCGCTATATCGGCATCACCCATTATACGACGGGCGCCCTCGCCGAACTCGCGCGGATCCTCTCGAGCGAGCCCGGCATCGATTTCGTGCAATGCGCCTATTCCTTGGGGACGCGCGACGCGGAAACCGCGCTCTTCCCGACCGCCGCCGGGCGCGGGGTCGCGGTCATCGTCAACCGGCCGTTCGAGGACGGCTCCCTATTCCGCCGGGTACGCGGCCGGGCAGTGCCCGAATGGGCCGCCGAGTTCGACTGCACCAGCTGGGCGCAACTCTTCCTCAAATACATCATCGCCGAAGGGGTGGTGACCTGCGCGATCCCGGCCACCGCCAACCCCGAGCACATGGCGGACGACCTCAAGGCCGGTTTCGGCCGCCTGCCCGATGCGAAGCAGCGCGAGCAGCTCCGTCAGTTTTGGGATGCGCTATAGGCCGCAGACCGCGTGCCAGCGTCAGTGAAACGGCACGCCGGGCGGGTGGTAATATTGCAGCGGGACGCCCTGGCCGGGCATTGTCGGGATGCCGTTGGCGATCTGAGGCGCACCCATTGCGGCCGCGCGGTTGCGCAAGTCGACCTCGCGCTGCTGGCTCTCCCACCAACCCTGCTGGGCGGCGCCGACGTCGATTTGCGGGCCTTTGAACGCGTCGAGCGTCTTGTCGAAGTCGAGTTTGAGGGGCTCGCTTTGGGGCAGCAAAGGCGTCTGCGCCACAGCGTCGATCCGCTGTTGCATCGCTGCCACCCACAGATGCTGAACGCCGGTCAGGACGCCAATCCCGAGACCGAACGCGATGACCAGCCTGCCAATCGATCCCATGACGACCCGCTTCGATTTTTCCCCCGGGATGACGGTTATCCCAAAGCGGTTACGATTTGGTTTATCGGGCCGCTTCTGCTGTCGCGATAATAGCGGCGAAAAGCTGTTCGATCGCCTCGCGCCCGAGGTTGCGGGTGATGAAGACGAGGCGCGAGCGGCGGTCGTCGTCGGGCCAGTCTTCGAGCTCGACCGGGCGGTGCGCGACGTGCTGGACGGCCTGGACCACCACCGGCCCCTGAACCCCCGCGACGGCGACGAGGCCCTTAACGCGCAGGAGGTCGGGGCCGCGCAATGCGGTCAACACCGCCATCGCCTGCTCGAACACCGGCCAGGGCAATGGCGCGTCGAAAAACAGCGCGAAGCTGTCGATCCCGTGCGAATGGGCGTGCCCAGGGCTATGATCATGGTCGTGAGCCGGACCCTCATCGTCATTCCCGCGAAAGCGGGAATCCAGGGGCAAGCGACCAGTCTTGGGCCCCTGGATTCCCGCTTTCGCGGGAATCCAGGGAGGAAGGTTGAGTGCGGGTAAATCGAGGCCTTCATCGAGCAGAAAGCCGGGCGCGATCAGGCCATGCGCGGCGGTCGCGAGCGGCGCGGCGGTCAATTCCCGGATCTGCGCGGTCAGCGCGACGAGAGCGGCATTGTCGGCGCGGTCGGTCTTGGTCAAGACGATGCGATCGGCGAGCGCGACCTGCTGGCGCGCCTCGGGCATATGCTCGAGGTTGCCGGCACCGCCCGGCGCGTCAACGACGGTAATGAGCGCCTGCAAATGAAACATCTCGCCCAGCGCGCGGTCGCTGGCGAAGGTCTGCAACACCGGGCCGGGGTCGGCGAGCCCGCTGGTTTCAATGACCACGCGCTCGAAGCTCGGCACCGCGCCCCGGGCACGGTCGGCGAAGAGCGCGCGCAGGCTCTCTTGCAGGTCAGTGCGCACGGCGCAGCAGACGCAGCCATTGCCGAGGAGCACCGTCGCGTCGCTCGACGCGCGCAGAAGCGCGTGGTCGATCCCGACTTCGCCATATTCGTTGATGACGAGCGCGGTGTTGGCACCCTCGGGCCGCGCCAAGAGCTCACGGATCAGCGTCGTCTTGCCGGCGCCCAAAAACCCGGTGACGATCGTCACCGGGATCTTCGCGCCGCGCGCCCGGCGCTGGCGCCGCCCGAACGGCAGCGCCTCGGCGCCGGCGAAGAGTTCGGAAGGTTCGGATGCGCTCAACCCGCCCCTCACCCCTTCCCTCTCCCCGCCGGCGGGGAGAGGGCGCGCAGGCATGGAAGACGGGAAACAGTCGTTGAAAATCGTGTCATGCCGGTTTAGCTACGTTCCCTCTCCCCGCCGGCGGGGAGAGGGACAGGGTGAGGGGCCGTTAAGAGTCGGCAATGCCTCAAAAATCCATTTCGAGGGCATAAAGCCCGCCGACATGGCGGTCGACGCAGAAGACGATGCCGCGGTCGTCGACAAAGACGTCGTTAATCTGGCAGGCCCCGGTCGGCGCGTTCGCCACCTGCGGCACGAAATAGGCGATTTCCGCCGGCTGGTAGGGGTTCGACGTGTCGTAGGCTCTGAGGCCGCCGTTGAAGAAGGTGGCGAAGACGATGCGGTCGGATTTCCAGCAATTGGCCTTCGGCAGGTTCTCCCACAGATTGTGTGCGCCATAGCGCCCGCCGCGCCGCGCGAATGTGTCGACCGGCGGCAACGGGCAGGTCGAGATCGGCACCGGGTTCTCTTCGGTCCTGATGTCGACGATCCATACGAGCTTTGGCCAGTCGGCGCCGTCGTTGCGGGTGCATTCGTCGCTGACGACCAGGAGGTCGCGGTCGAAAAACGGCACGACGGTATGGGTGAAGCCGACATTGGGCGGGTGGTAGTCCCAGCGCGAGACCATCTTCGGGTGCGCCTTGTCGGCGATGTCGAGGATGATCATGCCGCCGTCGATATAGCCCATGTAAACGCGGTCCGGCCGCTCGGGATAGACGTTGGTGTTGTGCGGGCGGAAGCCCGAATCGTTGCCCTCGGGATGGCGCGTTGGGGGCGCGACATTGTCGCCCTGTTGCGTGCCTGGCAGCCACCAGCGGCCGATCTCGACCGGCTTCGACGGGTTCCTGACGTCGATCGATTGGTAGAACTGGTCGTCTTTGGGGTGGGTCGGGCGCGAGTCGGGGGAACCCGCGCTCATATGGATCGTCTCGCCATCGGCGAACCACAGCTGGTGGACGCCTCGCGAATTGGGTCCCGAGCGGTCGAAAAAGCTGATGCGGCGCGGGTTTTCCGGCACCGAGATGTCGAACAGCTCGAACCCGGCGGGCTCCAGACCCACCTTCGTCGTCTGGTAGGCGACGGCGAGGATGTCGCCGACGGTCTCCAAGGAGTTCGAGCGCATATGCGATTGCGGCAGGTCGGCGCGGGCGACGATTTTCGGGGCGCGGGGGTCGCTGACATCGACCGCGGTGAAGTTTTTCGGCGCGCTTTCATGGGCGAGCCAGAGGATGCGCCGGCCATCCTTGGCGAGCTGCATCGACATGCCCTCGCCCATCCCGCCGAAGCCGTCGAGCGTGTTGTGCCCGAGCGGCTTGAAATTCCAGATCAGCGTGTCCTTCGAAGAGGTTGCGGCGCTTTGGGACATTGGGGCCTCTGCGGCAAGGTGGGTGGGGATGGCACCACAGGATACAGATTGCGCCCTGTCCGCGCTACCGGCCCAACCGACCATCTCGTCCCGCGATGACGGGGTAACGGCGCAGTGACCCAAAGCTCGGGTTCCAAGCTCGACAGCGAGGACTATGGCGGCCGGCAATACGCGCCCATCCTGTCGCTCGAAGTCCCGGATCGACCACCCCGGGGGGCTGGCCCGCGTCGCCCTCGCCCCCTTGTGCGGCGCCGCCGTTCCCTCTAAAGATCGGCGAGGAGGAGCGCGGTTCCGAAGGGCCGCCATCGCCTGGACCCGAGCAATAGCCGCTAAGCGGCGACCGGAAAGAACAGCAGCATGGCCACGATCGAAGCGGTAACCCAGAGAACCTACGTCGCGACGCCGCGGCGCGGACCGATCACGCGCCTCTTGGAAGACGAGCGCTGGCTCGCCTCGTGCCTCCTATTTCCGACGATTGTGCTGCTCGGGCTCTTCATCGCCTATCCGTTTGCCAAGGGCGTCTGGTTGTCGGTCACCGACGCCAAGGTCGGAATTCCCGGTCATTTCGTCGGCCTGGCGAATTTCGACAAGCTGTGGCACGACGACATCTTCCACGTCGCCGTCTACAACACCTTTCTCTACACCTTCGTGACGACGATTTTCAAACTGGTGCTGGGGCTGTGGCTGGCGTTGTTGCTCAACCGCCACTTCAAGGGCAAGGCCTTCGCCCGCGCCTTCATCCTGTTGCCGTTCATCATCCCGACCGTCTTGTCGACCTTTGCCTGGAAGTGGATGTTCGACCCGACGTTCAGCGTGATCAACTGGATGTTGTTCCATCTCGACGTGATCCACAGCCGGATCAACTGGCTGGGCGACCCCAACCTCGCGATCATCTCGGTGATGATCGTCAATGTATGGCGGGGCGTCCCGTTTTACGCGATCAGCCTCTTGGCGGGCCTGCAGACGATCAGCCCCGAACTGCACGAAGCCGCCGCGATCGACGGCGCCCGGGCGTGGCAGCGCTTCCGCCATGTGACTTGGCCATTGTTGTTGCCGGTGACGATGGTCATCGTCTTGTTCTCGGTCATTCAGACCTTTGCCGATTTTCAGCTGGTCTATGTGCTGACCGGCGGCGGGCCGGCCAACGCCACCCATCTCTTTGCGACCTATGCCTACCAGATCGGCGTCGGCACGGGTCTACTCTCCGAAGGGGCGGCGGTGTCGCTGGCGATCTTCCCGGTGCTGCTGCTCGTCGTCATCATCCAGCTTCTTTATATCCGCCGGGTCGAGACCTTCTAGACGTACTGTCGGAATCACATGTTATGACGATCGATACCCTTGCCTACACGAAAGCGCTGGAGGCGGCGGGCGTCGATCACAATGCGGCGGCGCTCGCCAGATACGTGCTGCCGGAGTTGGTCACCAAGGGCGACCTCGATATCGGTTTCGAACGCCTCGAGCACCGCTTGACGTTTCGGTTTTTCGGCATGCTGCTGGGAGTAGTCGGTTTGATGGACGCGATCCTCTTTGCGCTTCTGCGTTTTGGCCACTGAAGGAGGAGGCTGCACGGTGCGTTCTCTGTTGGACGTTGAGCCATGATCGAAGGAGCACGCTGGCGCCGCTGGGTGTTTTTCCATCTTCCGCTGACGCTGTTCATCGTCGGGCTGCTCTTCCCGTTCTACTGGATGATCGTCACGACGGTGCGGCCGGACCGTGAGCTCTACCACCCGTGGAACGGGCCCAACTACACCCCGTTCTGGACGTTCCATCCGACGCTCGAGCACATCCACGACCTGTTGACCGAGACCCTGTTCAGCACGTGGATGATGAACACGATGATCATCGCCACTGCTTCGACGCTGATCTCGCTGTTCTGCGGGCTCCTGGCGGGCTACGCGCTGTCGCGCCTCAAGTTTCCGTGGGCCGGCACCATCGGCACCGGGATCTTCATCACCTACCTCGTGCCGCAGACCCTCCTCTTCATCCCGCTCGCCGACATCATCCGCAACTTCCACCTCGGCGACTCGCCCTGGGCGTTGATCCTGACCTATCCGACCTTCCTCATTCCGTTCTGCACCTGGCTGATGATGGGCTATTTCAAATCGATCCCCAAAGAACTCGAGGAATGCGCCCGGATCGACGGCGCGACGCGTTGGAAGGCGATGATCTACATCGTCTTTCCGATCGCCGTACCGGGCATTCTGTCGGCCGGGATCTTTGCCTTCACGCTGTCGTGGAACGAGTTCATCTATGCCTTGGTCTTCCTGTCCTCGCCCGAACAGAAGACCGTGCCGGTCGGCGTTACCTCCGAATTGGTGCGGGGCGACGTGTTCTACTGGGGCGAATTGATGGCCGGCGCGCTGTTGGGGTCGATCCCGGTCGCGTTCGTCTATTCGTTCTTTGTTGAACATTACGTCTCCGGCATCACCGGGTCGGTAAAAGGATAACTCGATGGCCAACGTCGTCATGCGTAGCCTCAACAAGATGTATGACGAAGTTCACGCCGTCATCGACGTGAACCTCGAGATCCGCGACAAGGAGTTCGTCGTCTTGGTCGGCCCCTCGGGCTGCGGCAAGACCACGACGCTGCGCATGGTTGCCGGGCTCGAAAGCATCACCTCGGGCCGCATCCTCATTGACGACACGGTGGTCAACGACCTGGCGCCGATGGACCGCGACATCGCGATGGTGTTCCAGAACTACGCGCTTTATCCGCATATGAGCGTCTACGACAACATGGCCTTCGGCCTCAAAATGCGGAAGTTCGAAAAGCCGGAAATTGCCAAGCGCGTGCAGGAGGCCGCCGAGATCCTCGGCATCGAGGATTACCTGAAGAGGAAGCCGCGGCAATTGTCGGGAGGGCAGCGCCAGCGGGTCGCCTTGGGGCGGGCGATCGTGCGCCACCCGCGGGTGTTTCTGTTCGACGAGCCGTTGTCCAACCTCGACGCCAAATTGCGCGTCCAGATGCGCGTCGAACTCAAAAAGCTGCACGAGCGGCTCGGCACCACCGCGATCTATGTGACGCACGACCAGGTCGAGGCGATGACGCTGGGCGACCGCGTCGTCGTGATGCGCGACGGCCGGGTGCAGCAGGTCGGTGACCCGCTCGAGCTCTACAACCAGCCGGCCAACCTGTTTGTTGCCGGCTTCATCGGCTCGCCGGCGATGAATTTCGCGAGCGTCCGGATCGCCGCGGAAAACGGCGGCCTCTGGGCGACCGGTGACGGCATCCGCCTCAAAATCCCCGAGCCCCTGACCAATCGCCTCGGCGCCCAGGCCGGGAAGGACGTCACCTTCGGCATCCGGCCCGAGGATCTGCGCGTCGCCGCCGAGGTTGATCCCTCCGAGATGAGCATCGAGGCCGTCGTCGAGGTCATCGAGCGGCTTGGCTCCGAGATCCTCCTCGACGTCGCTGTCGGCCCGGGGATGATGGTCGCCGCGGTCGAGCCCACCGTCGGCGCCAAAGTCCACGAACACCTGCGCCTCGCGGTCAACCCGCACCGCCTGCATTTCTTCGACGCCGAAAGCGAAGCCGCGGTCTGAGCGGGGTCTCCGACCCCCGCAGGTAGCCTCAGGGAGCGGCTTGTGTCGCCCGGCGGGGCTGGCCTACCATCGCGCCAACAAACCGGCGATCACGCCACAGGGGAGGAAATGATGACCGCGATCCGGCGACGCAGGTTCTTGCAGTTTTCCGGCGCCGGTATGGCGGCGGGTCCCGGCGGCCTCGCCGCGATCCTCGCTTCGGGCCGCGCCCCGGCCTATGCCCAGGGCACTACCGTGCACTGGCTGCGCTGGTCCGATTTCGTGCCGGCTTCCGACCAGGTGCTGAAGCAGAAGATCGTGCCGCAGGCCGACAAAGACCTCGGCATCAAGGTCAATCTCGAATTCATCGACGCCAACAGCATCCAGGCGCGCATCACCTCGTCGATCCAGTCTGGCACCGGCCCCGACATCATCATGGTCGTCAACAACTGGCCGCAGCTCTACCTCGACAGCATCGCCGATGTCAGCGATGTCGCCGAGGAGATCGGCAAGGCGCAGGGCGGCTTCTACGACCTGTGCAAAAACATCGACACGGTGGGCGGCAAGTGGATCGGCATGCCGTGGTCGGTTGGCGGCGGGCTCATTACGTTCCGCAAGTCATGGCTCGCCGAAATCGGCTATACCGACGGCAAGTTCCCCGACACCTGGGACAGCTATCGCGAGGCCGGCAAAAAGCTGAAGCCAAAAGGCCGGCCGTTTGGCCAGACCGCCGGCCACACCTTTGGCGACGCGCCCGGCTGGTGGTACCCCTATCTGTGGTCGTGGGGTGGCAAGGAGGTCGAGGCGGACGGCAAGACCGTCGTCTTGAACACGAAGGAGACGGTCGAATCGGTCAAGTTCGCCGTCGCGCTGTGGAAGGAGACGATGGACGAAGGCGGGCTCGCCTGGGACGATTCCAGCAACAACCGTGCCTTTCTCGCGGGCACGATCAGCGCCACCAACAACGGCGCCTCGATCTATCTCGAAGCCAAAAAGAAGCCCGACACAAATTCGACCCAGGACAGCAAGCCGCTGTGGCAGGACATACTTCACGCGCCAATCCCGAAGGGCGTTGCCGGCCCGTTTGCGTTGCCTGGCCCGAATACTCATCTGTTGATGAATTATTCGAAAAATCAGAAGCCGGCGAAGGACCTGCTGAAGTGGCTGCACTCTAAGGAGGTCTATTCGCAGTGGTTCACCTCGCAGCAGGGTTACACCGACGGCCCGACCAAGGACTGGGAAAAGGATCCGGTGTGGAATGTCGACCCGATCCTGTTGCCGTTTCGCGATCTGCCGAAGATCGGCCGGCTAGCCGGTTATGCCGGGCCGCCTAACCGCAAAGCCGCCGAAGTCGTCACCAAATACGTCATCGTCGACATGTACGCGAAGGCGATCCAGGGCATGGCAGCCGAAGAGGCGGTCAAATGGGCGCATGACGAGCTCGTGAAGATCTATGTCTGACCCAGTCTCATCCGTCATTCCTGCGGACGCGGGAATTGAGGAGCGGCCGGCACGGAGCCGATTGCCCTAGGTGACGGTTCGATAAACTTGAGGAGATTCGCCTATGATGGAAGTTACCCGCCGCCGCGCGCTACAACTCTCCGGCGCCGGAGCGCTAGCCGCATCGACCGGCGGTGTCGCCCTGATCCTTGCTTCGGGCCGGGCGCCGGCATTTGCCCAGGGCACGACGATCCATTGGGTCAGGGGCTCCGACTACGTGCCGGTCTCCGACCAGCTGATCCGGGGCAAGCTCAACGAGCAGGCGCAGAAGGATCTCGGCCTCAAGATCAACCTCGAGGGCGTCGACGGCTTGACGATCCAGGCTCGGGTCACCTCGTCCGTGCAATCGGGCTCCGGTCCCGACATCATCTGCGCGATCAACAACTGGGCGCAGCTATATGCCGACAGCGTCGCCGACGTCAGCGACGTCGCCGAGGAAATCGGTAAGGCACAGGGCGGCTATTACGAAACTGCGAAGGCGATCGCCTACGACGGCAAGAAATGGCTCGCTGTGCCCAACACGATTGTCGGGCTGCAGATCGTCAACCGCACCTCCTGGTGGAAGGAAATCGGCTTCGACGCCGAGAAATACCCGCAAACCTGGGAGGAATGGCGCGCCGCCGGCAAGATATTGAAAACTAAGGGTCATCCGTTGGGTCAGACGGTCGCCCATGCCTTCGGCGACGCCAACGCCTTCTGGTATCCCTATCTGTGGTCATGGGGCGGGAAGGAAGTCGAGGCGGACGGAAAAACCGTTGTGCTGAACAGCCCGGCAACGATCGAGTCGGTCAAGTTCGCCGCCGGCCTGTGGAAGGATGCGTGCGACGAAGGCGCCTTGGCCTGGGACGATTCGGGCAACAATCGCGCCTTCCTCGCCGGCACGATCAGCGCCACCAACAACGGCGCCTCGATCTATCTCGAAGCGAAGAAGAAACCCGACAACTACCTGACTGAGGACGGCAAGCCGCTCAAGGACGATTGCTTCCACACGGCAATGCCCAAGGGGCCGGGCGGCCAGTTCAGTTACCACGTGCCGTTCGCCGACATGGTGATGGGCTATGGGAAGAACCAGAAGGCGGCGAAGGACTTCCTGCGCTGGTTCCACTCCGAGAAGATCTACGAACAATGGTTCGTCACCCAGCAGGGCTTCTCGGTCGGTCCCACCAAGCTGTGGGAGAACCACAAGCTGTGGAAGGACGATCCGGTCATGGCACCATTCCGCACCGCGGCGGAAAGCGGCCGGTTTGCCGGCTATGCCGGGCCGTCCACCCGCAAGGCCGCCGAGGTCATTTCCAAATATATCATCAGCGACATGTACGCCAAGGCAGTGCAGGGCATGCCGGCCGCGGACGCCGTCAAATGGGCCCATGACGAGCTGGTGAAGATCTACGCCTGAGGCGCGGTCAGGCCGGCTAACCCAACCAGCGCGGCGGCGGCGCGGCTGAGCGGCCGGTCGAGCGTAACAAGCTCGGCATCCAGGCGTTGTGCCAGCCATAGGTAGCTTGCGTCGTAGCCGGTCAAGCGAAATCGCTGCGCCAGGGCCAAGACGCCGGCGTGATCGACCTCGGCGGTCTCGATTGCGAGACCGCCTTCTAGGACGAACGCCTCCAGGATCTCGTCGCGCAGATCAGGATGCCGGCACAGCCTTGTCGCGCAGGCGTTGACGATCTCAAAGCCGAGCACGGGCCGGCGCAAAGAGGCTTGCGCCCTCGATTTGGAGCGCGACCCCTTCACCCGCCGGCTCGTCGAACATGAGGGCGATGACAGATGAAGCGTCGACCACCTTAACCGCCATGGCGCTCATCGCGCAATTTGCGAACGATCTGGGCGGCTTCGTCCGGCATATTCATGTTGAGCTTCCGAACCTCCGCCAGCAGCTGCTGCAGAGGTGTCAGCCGCTTGGGTTTTTGCACCACCTCCTCGAGGATCGCCAGCGCCTCGCGCTGCATCGAGCGGTGGTTGCGTTTCGCCCGTTCTTTCAGCAGCCTGACAAGCTCGTCGGGGGCATTCTCGATCGAGATGTTGACCGGCATTTTGTGGCTCCGGAACGGATGCATTTTGGATGCAATATAAGCGTCAACCCGCCAACGCAAGCGCCCCGAGGATAAACCCGATGGACCTGATTGTCAGGAACGCCCGCCTCGCTGATCGCCTCGTCGAGGGGTCGCTAGACATCGCCGTCACGGACGGCAGGATCGCCGCGATCGGGAAGGAATTGGGCGAGGCGGCGGAGGTTTATGATGCGGGCGGGCGGCTCATTTGCGCCGGGCTGATCGAAACTCACATCCATCTCGACAAGTCGCGCATCATCGATCGCTGCCCACCGCTAACCGGCCGCCGGGTCAACCCGGTGACGATGACCGCGCCGTTGAAGAGGGACTTCACGGTCGAGGACATCCGCCAGCGCGCCGAGGCCACTTTGCGCGAATGCCTGGTCAACGGCGCGACCCGCATGCGCACCCAGGTCGAGATCGATCCGGCGATCGGCCTGCGGGGCTTCGAGGCGGTCAATTCGCTGATCGCCGACTACAAGTGGGCGATCGATCTGGAGATCTGCGTCTTCCCGCAGGACGGCCTCACCAACTATCCCGGGACCGAAGAGTTCTTGGTCGCCGCGCTGAAGGAGGGCGCGCCGGTGCTCGGCGGGGCGCCGCGTTACGACAGCGATCCCGCGGCGCAGATCGAGCGCATCTTTGCGCTCGCTCGCGAATTCGATGTCGATCTCGACCTCCATCTCGATGTCGGCGACAGCCCCGATGCCATGCACATCCATCAGGTCCTCGCCCTCACCGAGCGCTACCGGCGCGGCGGGCGGGTCGTCGTCGGCCACATGGCGAAGCTCTCGCTCTTGCCGCCGGCCGAAGTCACCGCACTGGCGCGCCGCCTCGCCGACGTTGGGATCGCGGTGACGGTGCTGCCGGCGACCGATCTCTATCTGATGGGGCGCGAGCGGGACCACGCCGTGGTGCGCGGCGTCGCCGACGCCAATTTGCTCGTCGCCAACGGCGTCACCTGCTCCTTGTCGAGCAACAATATCTTGAACCCGGCGACCCCGTACGGCGACTGCTCCTTGATCCGCATGGCCAACCTCTACGCCAACGTCCTGCAGATCGCCGGACCGCAAGAGCTGCGCCAATTGTTCCTGATGCTGACCGAGCACTCGGCGCGGCTCTTAAATCTCAAGGATTATGGGCTCGTGGCCGGCAACCCCGCCGATCTCGTCGTCATCGACGCGGCGACCCCGGAACAGGCGATCGCCGAGATCCGCCCGCCCGTCGCGGTGTGGAAACGCGGCAGACGCACCGTCATCCGCCATCCGCCCGAACTCCTCGCGCCGGGCTAGGCATAACAGCGCCGGATTCGCCCAGCCGACACGCAACCGCCAAAAAACTGCCACGAACCTGTTACCCAGCAGCGCTGTACTCGCCGATGAAGCGAAGGCGACAGGAGCAAGTGATGCCAACGGTTGCACGTTTTGGCGGTCGGCGTCTTGGCGGCGGCGTGGCCATCTCCCTTGTGACCGCGCTCGCGGCGACGGCTGCCGGAGCGCAATCGACCCCTTCCGACCGGATCGACGCGATCGAGCGGCAGATCCAGCAGCTACAAGGCGAATTGCAGGGCCTCAAGCACGAACTCACCGAGACAAAGCAGAAGCTGCGCCAGTCACAGGGCGAGACCGCCCGCGCGCGCGGTCAGGCGGAGCAGGCGCAGGCGGCGGCAACGCAGGCGCAGCGCGAGGCCGAAGCGAGGCCTCCGGTACCAGCGCCGGGCTCCCCCTCCCTCCCCGCGCCACATGTCGTGCAGACCGGCGGCAACCGCTTCGGACTGGAAAGCGCGGACGGGCAGAATTCGATCTATCTGACCGGGCGCCTGCATTTTGATGTCGGCGACTATCTCGACTATACGCCGCAGTCGAAAAAATTGGCGGCTGTTCAGGACCTTACCAGCGGCGTCAACGCGCGGCGCGCCCGGCTCGGCATCACCGGCAAGTTCGAGGGCGACTGGACCTATAGCCTGATCTACGATTTCGGCGGATCGACGGATGCCGCCCCCGGGGCAGCCGGCAGCGGCCTCCAGACGGCGATGGTGACCTATAATGGTCTCAACAAGGGGCCATTTCCCCTCGCTTTCGATATCGGCTACATGGACACGCCGTTCACGCTGCAAGAGGCGACCAGCTCGAACGATCTCCTCTTCGTCGAGCGCGCCTCGATCCAGGCCGTCGCCAGCAACATTTTCGCCAACGATTTCCGCTCGGCCGTCGGCGCCCGCTCGAACGATGAGCGCTATTGGGCCGGGATTTACGCGACGGGGCCGCAATCCGGCGCGTCCCATGTCACTGGCGAGCAATACGGCGCCTTCGGTCGGGCGACCTACCAGCTGCTCCAGACGCCGGAATATTCGCTGCATTTCGGCGCTGACGTTGGTGGCTTGCTCAAGGCACCGACGGTTGGCGGCGTTCCGACGATCACCCTTTCCGACCGGCCCGAGATCCGGGTCGACCCGACCGCAATCCTCAGCACCGGCGCGTTGGGCACCGCCGCCCATCCGGTCACGGGCGCCGGCGTCTATGGCATCGAGGGCGCCGCCGGCTACCAGAATTTCTTTCTGGAGGGCGAATACTATCACGTCGAGGTCGACCGCACCGGGTTGGCAAGCAACGGCTTCGACGGAGGCTACATCGAGGGAAGCTGGATCCTCACTGGCGAGCAGCGCAAGTATGTTGCGACGACCGGCGCATACACAAATCCGATGCCAACCCGTCGGTTTTCGCCGTGGGAGAATGACTACGGTCCCGGGGCGTGGGAGCTCGTGGGACGGTTCAGCACGATCAGCCTCAACGACCGCTTCATCCCCGGCATCGCCCCTGCTGCGACCAGCAACGCCGTCGGCGGCGGCAATCAGAGCGTCTACGCGGTTGGGCTCAACTGGTACCCCGACGCCAACATCCGCTTCATGTTCGACTATCTGCACGGGAATATCGACAAGCGGTTCTCGACCGCGGCCGGCGGCGGCATCGCCGGCACCCCGCTGGGGACGCCGGTTGGCGGAAATTTCGATGCCGTCGTGCTGCGCACGCAATTCGCGTTCTGACCTGCGGACCGCCTACACCGCCTACAGCATGCGCTCGTCGGGGCCGATCAGGTTGAGCGGGGTGTCGCCCAGGAGGGCGCGCCGGCAATTGGCGATCGCGCGGCGCAGCGAGACGTCGCGCCACACCCCGCCGCCCGCCGAATTGTGCGGCGAGCCGATCACATTAGGGAGGTCGAGGAACTTGTAGCCCATGCTAAAGCGGCCATGCCGCACGGGCTCGACCCACCAGGCGTCGATCCCGGCGGAAAAGCGCGGATGCGCCACCAGATGGGCGTAAAGCGCGGCCTCGTCGACGATCTCGCCGCGCGCGACGTTGACGAGGATCGCATCCTCCTTCATCAGCCCCAGCTCGCGGGCCCCGATGAGGCCCTCGGTGGCCTGGGTCAAGGCGGCGCTGATCACGAAGACGTCCGAGGCGCGCAAGAGGTCGTCGAGCCGTTCGGTCGTGGCGATCCAGTCGGTCGGCTCCGGGCTCGTGCCGCGCCGGTTGATCGCGTGAATCTTCATGCCGAAGGCGCGCATCAGCCGCGCCGTCGCGACACCGACGGCACCAAAGCCGAGGATCCCGCAGACCCCGCCAGCCAACATGCGGTTGGGGTTGCGCTGGTTGAATTCGCCGCGCTTCAGTTCGGCGTGCTCGACAAAGAGGCGCTTCGCTGCGGCGAGCGCCAGCGCCACGATATGCTCGGCCATCGGCTCGGCCGAGGCGCCCTTGTTGCCGGCGACCGGCAATTGCGGGGGCAGGTCGCGGGTCGGGACCCAATCGACCCCGGCGGCGCTGAACTGCAAGAGCCGCGCGTTGGCAATGAGCGCCGACTCGCCGGGGCCGAGCTCCCTCGCCGTGTCGTTGGCGAGCACCGCGCCCGCCCGGCTGAGCGCCGCTTCACGCTCTCCGGGCATCAGATCGGCGAGGTAGATCACCTCGGCCACCCCGCCCAGCTCGTCGTCAAGGATTGCGCGGCTGCGCTCGGTCAGCTTATAGGTCACCACAAGCGGTCCGCTACTCATCGCCTCTCCTTCGCCGACGCGGCTCGCTCAGCCGCCGATCATGCCGATGAGCGCCCGGCTCAGCCCGCCTCGCGGGTCGGCGAGGGAATCGAGGATCGTGAAGTGGTCGGCGCCGTCGACCGGCAGCAGGTGTCCGGCCAGACCGCTCTCCGTCCATGCCTGGGCGTACTCGATCGACTGGCGGCATAGTTCGGGCAGCTCATCGGTGCCATAGGCGACGACGAGCTCACCGGCCATCGGCGGAAGGTGCAAAAGCGGGCTGTTGCGCTCCGCCTCTCGCTCATCGAGGCCGAGCTTTTCATTCAAATAGTTGAGCCGGATCGGTTCGAGATCGTAGATCCCGCTGATCGCGAGGCCGCCGCGCACCGCGCGCAGCGTCATCGTCATCGCCGTTAGGTGGCCGCCAGCGGAATGGCCGGCGACATAGAGCTGCTCCGGGTTGGCGCCGTAATCGCCGAGATGCTCGGCGAGCCATCCGACCGAGCGCCGCAGCTCGGCGACGATCTGGTCCATCCGCGCCGTCGGCGCCAGCGTGTATTCAATAAGCGCGAGGTTGATCCCGTTCGGCACCAGCCCCTCGGCGAGAAAGGCGAAATTTTCCTTATCGTTCATTTGCCAGTAGCCGCCGTGGATAAAGGCGAGCGTCGGCGCCTTCGGGAGGGCGGCGAGAAAGAGATCGAGCCGCTCGCGCGACGCCTCGCCGTAGGAGAGGTCGAGATGCCCGGGGCGCTCACGCCGAACGGCAGCGCTGCGGGCCGCCCAGCCGGCGATGATCGTATCGCGCTGCGGCACCGCGGCAGAATTGTTGTAGGCCGCGTCAAGCTGGGCGCGATCCATTCCGCGGTATAGCATCACAACCTCCGACTATTGCCCCCTGCCGAGGCGGGCCGTGCGCCGCGGCTTGCTGGCATCGTAGCCGCTAACGTCGAACCTCGCATCATTGGGGAACGAACGGGTCGATCCGCCGGCGCCGGAACCTCACTCCTAACCCTCTCCCGGTGTCCACGCCCGCATGCGGGGAGGGAAGGGAGGGGGTGACGGGGCCACCGTGACCGCTCGAAGGTCTTTTCAACGGCGCGCCGGCATTAGGCGCCCACCGGCACAGTGGCACTGATGCGGGGAACTCCCACCGAGCGCGTCGTGTGGCCGTGGCCTGTGAGATCGTCGGCGAGGACGACATCACCCGGTCCAAAACGGCGCGTGGTGCCATCGCCGATCCCGATTTCCATCAACCCCGCGAGAATAAAAATGTATTGTCGCCGGGGCGCGGTGTGCCAATCGCTCCAATAGTCCGCAGGGAAACAGCGGAACACGAGATTGGCGCCCGCCTGAAGCGCAAAATTATGGCTCTCCTCGGCCGGCAGAGGGAGATCTTCAAAATGGGTCTGGCCGTCATGGCCCGTATAGATCCGCACGATCATGCGCGTGCTCCTACCAGCTGTAGACTTTCTGCAAATTTCCTCCCATGAGCGCCGCCTTGTCAGCTTCGGACAGGCGCTTGGTGTCGCGGAACGGCGCGACGCCCTCTTCATAGGTCAGCATGCCGATCGTCCGCGTCCAGTCGGTGCCCCACATGCAACGATCCAGCCCGAACGCATCGATGACCCGCAGCACCGGCTCCCAGATATCGTCGTATGGGAACGGTTGGTGCGACATCGTGCAGGCACCGCTGATCTTTACCCTTACATTCTCGTATTGAGCCAAGGCGAGGAGCTTCGGAAGATCGGCCCAAACGTCGGCGGGGACCGGCGGGCGAGCAGGTTGCAGGAGGCCGAGATGGTCGATAACGATGACCGTACCCTGGTGGCGCTGGATGTGCGGCAGCCCTTTGTCCAGGATGCCCCAGCACAGCAAATTGACAGGTAGACCGTGTTTGGCGGCGGCAGCGAAAGCGCGGTTCAAACCGGGATGGTCCGCGTCCATCGGCAGGCCGTCTCGCATTCGTATGCGAATGCCGCGCGCGCCTGGCGTCGCCGCCCATTTCGCCACGACGTCGTCAACCCTTGGATTGGTCGCGTCGACCGGCGTCACAACCCGAAACTTATCCGGATAGGTGTTGTAAACTTCGAGCGCGTAGCTCGGATCGTATTCATAGGCGCTGAACGACGAGACCATGATCGCACCGTCGACGCCGACACTCTTCATCGCAGCGACCATCTCTTCGCCTGAGGCGGAACTGAGGCCGTGCGAGGGACTGGCCCACGGCCGGCCGGGATGGTTTCGATCGAAGGGATGAACCTGAACGTCGATGATTGGCATGGCCGTCCTCCCGCTTGTTCGACCTGTCTCGCTCTACCAGGAACCGGTGTTGGCCATGCTGGTCCAGGGTTCGGCAGGCGGCAGCGCGTCGCCGGCCTGTAATAGCTCGAGGGAGATGCCGTCCGGCGTGCGGATAAATGCCATGCGGCCGTCACGCGGCGGGCGGTTGATCGTCACGCCGTGGGCGATAAAGGCGCTGCAGGTATCGTAGATGTTGTCCACGGCATAGGCGAGATGCCCGAAATTGCGGCCGCCGGTGTAGGGCTCCGGATCCCAGTTGTAGGTGAGTTCCACGGCAGCCGCCTCGTCGCCGGGAGCGGCGAGGAACACGTTGGTGTAGCGGCCTTTCTCGTCCGGACGGCGGCGGATCTCAACGAGGCCCAGCACCGCGACGAAAGCGATGGTGTCCTCCAGCGAACTGACGCGGATCATGGTGTGCAAATATTTGGTCATGGGGTTGTCCTCCGATCGGCTTGTCCGTGATGGCGCGGCAAAAGGGTGGGGATGTGGTGATAAGGATGATCAGTGGCCGCCAGGATTATCCAGATCGCCTGATCTCACAATGCGAAACGTCCCCCTGATGGCAGGGCATCGCATTTGGGAAACCCTCCCCCTGGATGGGGGAGGGATTGGGTGGGGGTGATGCCGCGGCTCGCCCCGTTCCGGCGGTTGCGGAGCGGCCGGTGCACCCCCACCCCGGCCCTCCCCCATCAAGGGGGAGGGGGAAGAGAGCCAAATACGATTGCCCTGCCTCTCATGGGGTCGGCACGCCGATCGACTTCAACCGCGCATGCGCCCGGGCGGCGCGCGTTTTCATCCCGTCGAGATACGTGCTGACATCGTTCCCCGGCAGGTTCAGCACCTTGCACCCGAGCTGCCAATATTCCTCGATCTGCGCCTCGCTCTCCGCCGATCCGCGAGCCAGCTTCCCGTGTGCATTGCAGGCCGCTGCGATCCGCCGAACCGCCGCTTTGAAGGTCGGGTGTTCAAGATTGAGGTGAACCCCGAGCTGGGCGCTCAGGTCGGAATGTCCATACGCGATCATGTCGATCCCTTCGACCGCCGCAATCTTCTCGACATTCTCCAGGCCGCCGAGCGACTCGATCGACGGGAATATGATGATGTTCTCGTTGGCCCATGGCGCGTATTCGGTGGCGTGGCGCGACCCGTAGCTCTGGTATCCGGTGTGCGGCCCCTGGCCGGAGATGCCCCGGTTGCCGATCGGCGGATACTTCGCCAGGCGGACGATGGCGCGCGCCTCCTCGGCGTTTTCCACCTCGGACAC
>Ga0210394_10001978_pt1 | contig 29950 bp, 26 predicted proteins | sample IncBWC12MmetaG_FD_160121 | JGI IMG/M metagenome (GOLD analysis project Ga0210394, IMG submission 160121) | Forest soil microbial communities from Barre Woods Harvard Forest LTER site, Petersham, Massachusetts, United States - Inc-BW-C-12-M | ecosystem: Environmental > Terrestrial > Soil >... | reverse complement strand
CAAACAGCTCGCCTTAGGAGGCCGTCTCGTTTATTCAACCTGCTCGATGGAACCAGAAGAAAACGAGGAGGTCGTATCCGAGGTGTTGAGCAGCGCGTTGACCAGCGTGTCGACCAGCGCCCCATCAATCAAGCCCGTCGCACAGAATGAAATCGTCAAATCGCTTGCACCACACCTCGCACCCGGCCTCGATCCGCAAACTCTAATCGAAGCCAACGGCCAATTCCGCACTTCACCCGCCGCGCAACACACCGACGGTTTTTTCGCCGCAGTGTTGGAAAACACGGGAGCTACAAAACCGTAACACTCTTCGTGATTTCCCCTTTCCTGTTTTCGCTTTCCCCGCTAGGCTCATCGTCTGGAGCCAAGCAGACGCATGACCTTCCGCGAGCGCATCGAATGGATTTTTCGCATGGCGCTGATGCTGTTCATCCTCGCCTCCGTGGCATTTCTAAGCGCGCTCCTCGCCGTTCGTTTCACGATCCAGGGACGCGAAGTCGCAGTGCCCGACGTTGTAGGGAAAAAAGCCGTCGAAGCCCAGCAGATGCTGCAGGGCCGCGGGATAAACATCAAAATCGAAGACCACATCTACAATCCGCTTCCGGTCGACGAGGTCGTGCGCCAAAGCCCGCCCGCTGGCTCAAAAGTAAAAGTCGGCCAATACGCGCATGTGGTGCTCAGCCTTGGTCCGCAAAAGGCGACGATCCCCCTCCTCGAAGAACGCAGCCTCCGCGCCGCGAGAATTGAACTAATGAGGACCGGAATGCAGATCGGCGAAATTTCGTCGCTCTATCTTCCCGGCACAGCGAACGACGAAACGGTCCTTCGGCAGGATCCCGCACCGGGGAAAACGGACATCACCAGTCCCCACGTAAATCTTCTCGTTTCGCGCGGCCCTCGTCCGGAGTCCTTCATCATGCCGGAGCTTGCCGGTTTTACGCTTGCAGAGGCAGAGGCGAGAATGTCGGCAACGGGACTCAAGCTCGGCAAACTTACCTTCGTGCCCACCTTGGGCGCTCAACACGGCGTGGTGCTCACACAGCCGATCCCCCGTGGCTCCCGCGTCGAGGCCGGCACCACCATCGATTTACAGCTATCCCAATAGCTGCAATCTCCTGTGCTAAACTTCCTGCTGGCGTCATGAGCTACGCGCGCATAGAAATTGCCCCTTCTATCCTGGCCTCCAATTTCGCGAAGCTCGGCGACGAGATTCGCACGGTCGAACAGGGCGGCGCGGATGTGCTCCATGTGGACGTGATGGACGGCCACTTCGTGCCGAACATCTCCATCGGAATCCCTGTCGTCGAATCCCTGCGCAAAGCAACCCGCCTGCCCCTTGACGTGCATCTCATGATCGAGAATCCCGAGGAGTACATCGAGCAGTTTGTCCGGGCGGGCGCCAATCGGGTTCTGGTCCATGAGGAGGCCACAGTTCACCTGGACCGGGCCCTTGCGATGATTCGGGAGAATGGCGCTGAGGCGGGAGCGGTGATTAATCCAGCCACGCCTGTGGTGATGCTCTCGGAGGTCCTGGATAAGGTGGACACGGTGCTGGTGATGTCCGTAAACCCGGGATTCGGCGGCCAGAAATTCATCCCAAGGGCATTCGAGAAAATTCGCCACTTGAGTGAATGGCGCGCGCGATATAATGCCAAGTTCCGGATTGAAGTAGACGGGGGAGTCGATCTGGAAAACATAGCCGAGCTTGCGAAAGCCGGAGCCAACACGTTCGTTGCCGGGACATCTGTCTTCCACACATCCGATCCAGCGGCTTCCGTGCGTCAATTGCGTCAGCTCGCAAACAATGCTCTGAGCCAGAAGGCTTGAGCGGAAATAGCCCGTCCAAGACGGTCAGCCGGTGGGGGATAATGAGAAAGCAGCGATTTCTTAAGGCTTTTCTAGCAGTCGGAATTTTTCTCGGAATCAACTCCAACGTCAGCGCGCAGTTGATTAAAAAGCCCGGAAAGAAAACGCAGCCCGCGAAGCCAGCGGTGGATACAGACCCCAACTCTTCCGCTCAGCCTGACAAGATTCTTTACGATCGCGCGCTCGAAGACATCAAGCACGCCCGCTACACAGAAGGTCGGCTCTCGCTACAGACTTTAATCAACACCTATCCCGATAGCGAGTATCTCGCTAAAGCCAAACTGGCCGTCGCGGATTCCTATTTCAAGGAAAATGGCACGTCAAATCTTACGCAGGCGGTGGCCGAGTACAAAGATTTCATCACCTTCTTCCCGTTTCTCGAAGAAGCCGCTTACGCCCAGATGCAGGTCGGAATGGCGCATTACAAAATGATGGAAAAGGCCGATCGGGATAGCTCGCAGGCTCAAATGGCCGAAGACGAGTTCCAAGCGATGCTGTTGAAGTATCCCCAAAGCCCGCTTGCGCCACAGGCGGAGCAGCGTTTGCGCGAGGTGCAGGAAGTGCTGGCTGACGGCGAATACAAGATCGCGCATTTTTATTACACCAAGCAGGATTATCGCGCGTCCGCCGCTCGCATTTTGGAAGTCGTCAATCGCTACCCACTATACAGCCAGACTGATGAGGCTCTCTGGATGCTCGGCGACATCTACACGCGCGTTAAGGTCGGATCGAAAAACGAAGACCAGCGCAACTACTGGAGCGCTTTGTCGGGCAAGGTGTATGCGCAAATCGTCGAGCAGTATCCGCTCTCGCCGCGCGCACAGGATGCCAAAGCACGCCTCAAGCAAATGGGTCTCCCCGTGCCGGCGTCGAATCCAGATGCCGTGATCCGGATGCAGAAGGAACGCGATTACGAAAGACAGCATCACGAGAGTGCGTTAATGAAGGGCCCCAAGAATATGCTTCACGGCGCGCCAGACGTGTCTCTTGCGGCCCACAATGGCCAGCCCAATCTAAACCCGCCCGATGACGCGGTGGCCGCCAGCGAAGTGCTGAAGCCAAACTCCGGCGCTGGCTTCAGCTTGTCTGGATCGGCGTCCTCTGGCCCCGCGGATTCGTCCGCGGCCAGTCCCGCGAGCACGACCAAGCACGAGGATGCACCCGCTACACAGACAACCGTCGAGTCGGGTCCGGGCGGCGGAACTATCCTCGGTGTTCAGATCCTCACCCGTGACGCCAATGCTTCCTCCTCCGGTACTTCCGCAAATTCACCAACCGCGGGAAGCGAGCAGCCAGCTCCGGCGGCGCCCCTGCAACCTACTGCAAATGCGGCAGATTCTGGCGGAACCGCCGCCCCGGCGGCATCACCCACCGGCCCCGCATCCACAGCCCCAAATGGCCAGCCCGCGGGCTCCCAAGCGGGTTCGCAGACGGATCAATCCGCCTCTGACTCCTCGAGTTCTTCGAGCGGCAGCCAGGCCTCCACGCCGTCTCAAAGCAGCTCTTCCGACGATTCGAAAGACTCCACCAGCAAGAAGAAAAAGGGCGCCCGCAAGCTGATTCCCTGGTAACGGCCCCGTTAACCGCCTGCTAACATCTCAGGCACGCCTGTACTTCGTCTCCGTTGACGCCCCCGATGAGGGGTGCTGCAATAGGGTAGCGAAAGGGGTCGGCGTGTCGCCGTGCGGGTGCGCCGCGAGGTGGTTCAAGTGCCCAGAATTCTGGTCGCGGACGACAATACCAACATCCAGAAAATGGTCGTGTTGGCGTTTGAAGAGCGTGGTGTCGATGTCGTTGCCGTCGGCAATGGTGAAGCGGCCGTGCGCCGCATTCCCGATGCGAATCCGGATCTAGTGCTCGCCGATGTCTTCATGCCTGTGCGCAATGGCTACGAAGTCTGCGAATTCGTCAAGAAAGATACCCGCTTCGCCCACGTTCCGGTAATCCTCCTGGTTGGCGCATTTGATCCTCTCGACGAAAAAGAAGCGCGCCGCGTCGGCGCCGATGGCGTTCTGAAAAAGCCTTTCGTTCCGCCTGATCCGTTGATCGCCATGGTGATGTCCGCGCTCGAAAAAAATCCCAAGGTCGCGGCAGAGCTCGCCAAGGCGCGCGAAACGCCACCGGAACCGCCTCCGCCGCCAGTGATGGAAATTGCGGCCAAGGCCGAGCCGAAGCCACTTCCCAATTTCCCTGAGCCATCGCCGGAAGAAGCTGCCGCGATCTATGGCTTCGGCAAAGGCGTCCGCTCGCTCGATGACGAGCCCGAGACCGAGGCAGAAGAAAGAAAAGCACCGAAAGCTCCCGTCGCGAAAGCAAAAGACGCTGACGAGGACGAAGACGATTTCGACGGAGCCGCCACCGCAACCGATTGGCGCCGCACCGGCGGAATGGATTTCGAAATTCCCGAGAACACCGCTGTCGATCCTGCATATTCTTACGGCAAAGATCTGGCTCCGATCACGTTCCCGTCGGAAAAAGAAGTTCCGCCGAAACGTATTCACGTTCGCGACGACGAACTCGACGAGGAATCCGTCGCGCCCCTGGCTCCGCTCGGACAACAACTCGCTCCGAAGTCCGTTGAGCCCCAGCCAGCGTCAGATGTACAGGAAACTCAATCTTTCGCTCCATACGGCATGAGGCTCTCCGCGGATCCGTCTGCTTCTGAAGCGGACGCTCCCTCAGCCTGGCACGAGAGCGCGGCGTTCCAGTCCGCGGTCAATAATCCAGCTGCTGCTGAAGAAGACCAGCCGGCACCCGCTGCTCCGGCGCAAAAGGACGAAGCTCCCGCCGTAGTCGAAGTGAAGCCACTCCCGCCTGCGCCGATCGCCAGCAAAGCTTCTCACTCTTCCACTCCTTGGACGGATTTGACTGCGCCGCCTTCGGAGTATCCCGAAGGCAGCTGGATGACGGATTCAAGCTCCGCTCCCGCTGCTCATGTTTCTGCGCACGAGCCCGAACACGTATCGGAGCCGGCCGCCTCTGCTCCCGCATGGCGCATGGAACCTGCGATTGCGCCGCCCACATCTTCAGAGTCTTCGTGGCGTTCACCGCTTGAATCGCGGCCTGCGCACGAGCATCGCGCCGAAGAAGCATCGGCGCATGAAGAGACGCGCCCACGCAAGAAATCCTGGTTCGCCGACGCCATTGAAGCCGTCCGCGAAGTGGTCCAGGGCGGTACCCCGGCCTCGGCTGAACAGCCTATCAGCACGGCGCACGCCGAAGCGAGCGGGTCGGATGAAACTTCCGAGCGAATGCCCGAACCTGTCGTCAGCACCGCGCTCGTAGCGCCTGTTCGTGAAGAAGTCCATCAGCAGGTCCATCAGGAACCTATCTCTGCGGAAAGTGCCGAGGTTCCACCGCAGTTCAGCCAGCCCCGGAGTTTTGAAACGAAGTCAGACGCCGAAATCGTCAGCGCGCCAGTCGACAGCGCGCCCTCGCACAAAGATCCCGCGCTCGAAATGCCACCCGCGGCGCACGTCACGCCCGAACCTTTGCTCGTTCGTGACGAACAACCGGCATTCTCATCGTACGAAGACCATCACGAGCACACCGCGCCGCTTCAATCGTTCCCATTCCCGAGCGAACCCGAGCCCAGGAATGGCGAATCGGCCACCGATCTCGTCGCGACGTCGCACGAGGAAGAAGCGCCCATTTTTGTCGCCGCTTCTGAAGCATCGGTCGCTGACGAACCCGCGCACGCGGATTTCAGCGAGCGCATCCCAACCGTTCCTCCGCCCAATCGCGAAGCTCTCGCGGACATTCCATTCCTGATACCCTCAGCCGCGGCTCTGGAACAGGTAAATTCGCCGCAAGCTCCCGCGACCCAGGCCAACCTTGACGATGTAGTCCAAAGGGTTCTCGAGCGCCTGGAGCCTCAGCTTCACGAGCTGCTCTCGAAGAATCTGCTGAAGCCTCTCGTCGAGAACATGCTCCAAGCGGAGCTTGCGAAAAAAGACAACAGATAACGGATCGCGTAAGCACGCCTGTCGCTGCCCCTTCCAATCAGCGCAGCTCTTCTACTCAACGTAGCTCAGGTCCCGTAGCGGCCACTGGACGCGACTGACTCGAGGATTTCGCTCGCCACCCGATTTGACGCTCGCCACTCGCCGCCCTTATATTATTTGTTTCTTCTTCGCGCAAAATTCAGGCAGACGCGCAAAGGAATAGATGCCCCGCGAAATACCCAAAGCCTACGAGCCGCAGGAAATCGAAGCCCGCTGGGCCAAGAGGTGGTTTGACGACAACCTTTTCCGCGCTGAAAATTCCGGCACCGCCAACGGTCCCAAATTCTCGATCGCCCTCCCTCCCCCCAACGTCACCGGCTCCATCCACATGGGCCACATGCTCGAGCACACTCAGATCGACATGCTCGTCCGCTGGCACCGCATGCGCGGCGAACGCACACTCTGGCTCCCCGGTATGGATCATGCCGGCATCGCCACCCAATTCGTCGTCGAACGCATGCTCGCGAAAGAAGGAATCAAGCGCCAGGATCTCGGCCGCGAGGAATTCGAGCGCCGCGTCTGGCAGTGGAAAGCGGAAAGCGGCGGCGTGATCAAAGGCCAGATGATCCGCCTCGGCGCCTCCTGCGATTGGACGCGCGAAAAATTCACGCTCGAGCCCGCGCTCTACCGCGCGGTTCTCGAAGCTTTTCTTCGCCTCTATCGCGAAGGCCTTATCTACCGCGGCCGCTACATGGTCAATTGGTGCCCGCGCTGCCAGACCGCCATCAGCGATCTCGAAGTCGTCCACAATGAGCGCACCGGCCAGCTCTGGTACATCCGCTATCCACTCGTCGGCGCTGACGGACACCTCATCGTCGCCACCACCCGCCCCGAAACCATGCTCGGCGACACCGCCCTCGCCGTCCATCCCGACGACGACCGCTGCAAGCACCTCATCGGGAAAAAAGTAATGCTGCCGCTGATGAACCGTGAAATCCCCATCATCGCCGACATCTACGTCGACCGCGAATTCGGCACCGGCGTCGTCAAAATCACGCCCGCCCACGATCCCAACGACTTCGAAGTCGGCAAGCGCCACAATCTCCCGGAAATTGACGTGATGACCGACGACGCCCACATGAGCGAAGCTGCTGGGAAATACGCCGGCCTCGAACGCTTCATCGCCCGCGCTCGCATCGTCGCCGATCTCGAAGAGCTCGGCCTCATTGATCGCATCATCGAGCACACCCATTCCGTCGGCACCTGTGACCGCTGCAAAGCCATCGTCGAGCCGCGCCTCTCCACGCAATGGTTCATGAAAATGAAGCCGCTCGCCGAGCCCGCGAAAAAAGTCATCCTCGACGGCCTAATCGAAGTCGTCCCCGATAATCAGCGCACCATCCTGCTCAACTGGCTCGAGAACATCCGCGATTGGTGCATCTCCCGCCAGCTCTGGTGGGGCCATCGCATCCCCATCTGGCACTGCACCGATTGCAAGGAAATGATCCCCGCGCTCGATTCGCGCGTCGAGATCGTCGGCGGCCACGCCCGCGCAGCCAGCCCGCCAACGAAATGCCCGAAATGCGGCAGCTCAAAACTCACTCAGGACAAAGACGTCCTCGACACCTGGTTCAGCTCCGGCCTCTGGCCCTTCTCGACTCTCGGCTGGCCCGACGACACCCCCGACCTCCGCACCTACTACCCGACGAGCCTGCTAATCAGCGGCTACGACATCCTGTTCTTCTGGGACGCCCGCATGATCATGATGGGCCTCCACCTCAGTGGCGATCGTTTCGAACATAGTTCGCGTGAGGGCACGCCTTCAGCCGTGCAGAGTCGTGTTGAGTTTGCGGGTGCCCCATCCTTCGCGTCGTCTGCGAAGGGTGGGGGGGTTGGTTCTGGAACTTCAGCTCCTAAAGGAAACGTCGCGCACGTAATTCCCTTCCACCGCCTCTACCTCCACTCCCTCGTCCGCACCGCCGAAGGCGCCAAAATGTCCAAAACAAAGGGCACCGGCGTCGACCCCCTCCAACTCACCGACCAGTACGGCACCGACGCCATGCGCTACATGCTCGCCAGCATGTCCGCCCCCGGCACCGACATCATCCTTAGCGAGGACCGCATCCTCGGCGCCCGCGCCTTCGCCAACAAAATCTGGAACGCCGCCCGCTTCCTCTTCTTCAACCTAGAGAAAATCGAAGCTCAGGGCGTCACCCTCGAACAACTGGCCGCGCCGGAAATCCGCGCCGAAGCCCCCTACCTCACCAAAGGTGAAGGCGATCTCGTCCATCGCTGGATGTTCTCGCGCCTCTCGACCGTCGCCACCGAAGCAAACAAAGCCCTCGAAGACTTCCGTTTCCACGAAGCCTGCCACATCATCTACCAATTTTTCTGGGGAGATTTCTGTGACTGGTATATCGAATGGGTCAAGCCTCAGCTAACAGACGAAAATCGCGACGTAGCAATCGCCGCCTGGCGCAATATCTTCGCCGCCTTCGACGCCGCCCTGCGCCTGCTGCATCCGATAATGCCGTTCCTGACCGAAGAACTCTGGCATCGCCTGCCACAACCAGCGGGAGCGCCTTCCATCGCCCTCGACAAATTTCCCGAACCGCGCGCCCAGTGGACAGACGCCTCAGCCGAGCGCGACATGGCCGCGCTTCAGGAAATCATCATCGCTGCCCGCAACATCCGCGCCGAAATGAAGGTTGACCAAAAGAAAAAAATCGCTGCCGATTTTTCGTCCGCCGATCCCGCGATCCGCACTCTCGTCCAACAAAACCTCGATCCCCTGCTCCGTCTCGCAAGCCTTTCCGCGCTCCAAATCTCCTCCCGCCGACTCGATTCCGCCGGCGCCGCCGTCCGCTCCACCGCCCAATTCGATCTGCGCATCGCTTACGGCGACACAATCGACAAGCAAGCCGAAATCGCCCGTCTCAAAAAGGAAATCGAACGCCTGGCAAAAGATATTGAATCCAAGAAAGCGCGCCTAGCCGACGAAACCTTCTTGAGCAAAGCCCCGCAGAAAATCATCGACGAACTGAAAGCCACCCTCGCCCAGCGCATCATCGAGCATCAAAAACTCCTCGACCGCCTCGCTCAACTCGAATAGTTCAATAAATCCCTCAATGTGGTTTGGGTTCCAGCTTCGCCGATCCAGTCTCCTCGGTAACCGCATATCCAGGCGGGATTTCAAAGAGCGAAGCATCCGGTTGCTTGGGGGTCAAATTCACAAGCTCAGTTCGAGAAGTGCCTCTCGTAGGGCTCGAGAGAATTTCAACCAGAGTTACACCTAGTTCATCCGACGCCCATATCTCCGTCACCCTCGGCAATGGATCCCCAGTTTCGGAGTTCGTGTCGCCCGTACGCGTAAACCGCCCTCCATGCGCTTCCACGCCTTCGATCACTTTTAGACCGAGGTCTTCGAATTGAAGGTTTGGTGTAGGTTTTGTGTGGGAGTTCGGAAAAATATGCCCCGTCCACGGACGGGAATTCGCGGTCACAATGACCCGCGGAGGCGACGTAGAGTGTCGGACAATTGCGGTGCGAGTGTTGCTGCTTAGCTGGATCGAAGTGCCCGACACTGGATCGCAAATCAATGTGCTTCGCCAGGCGGCGGCAATTTCAGCCTCCGACGCATTCGGTCCAAGTATCTGTACGGGTCTCTCAATCAGGCCTCGTCCCGTGTTGTCACGCGCCACATGCCCTCGTAGGACTTGGGTTTGTTTTGTTCCATCTTTGGCGAGAAACTCCGCGGTCTGAATTCGATCCCCGAAAAATGGCTTGCCAGCCTGCAAACTTATCTGCTCCATCCCGATCGATCCCACTGATCCCGCAGGACATTGGGCCCGTAAGGGTACCGCACAGATGGTCAAACAAAAGACGAGAGTCACATATCTTACAGTCGAACCGAAGGAATGACGCAACATTGAAACCTCCCTAGAACGCTCCGATCCTACTCTGACGCAGTCGCGTCTTCGACTAGACCATTCTTTGAGCCCTTGCATCACGACAGATTGAGCCTACTTGACTACGGCGTCACCTCCGTCAGCAGCTCCACCGAAACCAACCGCTCCGGCGAATCCGATTTCGCCTCAAACAACTTCCGCCACTGCGCATTCGCATTCTCAAACGCCGTCCGCGCCCCGTACGCAGCCATATCCTCGTACTCGATCACGAGGATCACTCCGCCCGTGTCCGGCCCCGGCACCGCGCTGCGAAAAATCCGTACCCCCTTCGGCATGGCCTCACTATTGAACTCCGGCCCCGCCGCCTTCTGCAGCTTCTCGATAAAATCCGCAGTCCGCCCCGCCTTCACGTCATATCGAAAAATCGCCAACACCGCCATTGTTCTCCTCCATGTAGTTCAGCCGGCATTTTATCGTGTTCGCCTTTGCGGTTCTGGCGGAATGCGCGTGGGCCCCACGACGAGAAAAGCATCGTCGTGGCTACCTGGTCACACGGCGTAAGATTACTATAGTAGGATGGACGGGCACGGAGGATTCGCATGAAGACCTGTACACATCTGGATCAAATTCGGCACGTTACGCCGGGCACGCCGAACGGGTGCGAGGAATGCTTGAAGATGGGCGACACCTGGGTGCATCTACGGTTGTGCCTGGAGTGCGGACATGTGGGGTGCTGTGATTCGTCGAAAAATAAGCATGCCACGAAACACTTCCACCGTACCAAGCACCCGATAATGAAGTCGTTCGAGCCCGGCGAGGACTGGGGCTGGTGCTACATCGACGAAGTCGAACTCGACTCCTCTTCAATGGCGGCAAGCGCGTAACGGCTCACTGGCGCGCAATAAGCTGGTCGAGCTGTTTGACGTAACCCGGTAAGGGCAACTCACGAGTTCGCGGTTCCGCGTAGCCTGGCAAGTTCATCGCAGTCGAAGACTAGATCGCGATCACGCCCGATTTGATAGCGAGTAGCGATGCGATTGCGACTATTGCCCACAGCACCACGCCCTGCATGAGGGGCCTCGTTCCTACCTGCTTTAGCGTAGCTCTCGATAAACCCGTGCCAATCAAATAGAGCGTGACCGTGAGGCCGATTCTGCCTGCGCGGCTGAGGATTGCGTATGCGGGGGCGAATTGCGGGAGGTAGGTATTCGCGAAGGCGGCGAGGCAGAAGAGCAGTATGAACCAGGGCCATTGCACATTACTTTTGCTTTTCAATTTGTAGGCGGTAAAGAGCGCGATCGGAAGAATCCAGAGGGCACGCGCCAGTTTTACGGTGGTGCCTATCGCCAGGGCTTCATTACCGTATTTTGCGGCAGCGCCGACGACGGAGCTAGTGTCGTGGATTGCGAGCGCAGCCCACAGGCCGAACTGAGATTGGCTCATGTGTAGGGCGGAACCGATGGGCGGAAACAGCAGCAGGGCGACCGAGTTCAACACGAAGACTGTGCCCAGCGAAACGGCAATTTCTTCATCCGTGGCGTGAGCGATGGGCGCGACCGCAGCGATAGCGCTCCCGCCGCAAATCGCGGTGCCTACCGTGGTCAAGAACGAAACCTTTCTGCCGACCGCGAGGGCACGGCCCAAATAAATTCCCAGCAGCATCGTGGCGGCAATACCTACCGCCGTGTAGACGAAACCGGAACGCCCGGCGCGAACGATCTGGTGGAGGTTCATGCCGAAGCCAAGGCCTACCACGGAGGCTTGCAGAAGATACTTCGAGAGCATCCGGCTTTCGGAGACATAGGGATGAGAGAGAGTGAAGCCGAAGAGCAGGCCGCCGAGAAGAGCGAGGGGAGGCGAAATAAAGCCAGAGGCGGCAAGGAGCAGGCCGGCAAAAAAGATTATCTTCGAGAACGTCAGCATCCAGCGATTTCGCCCCAAATTGCGCGGAGCGACAATACACCATCAAGCGACGGCGCTGGAAGAACTTGTGCGAGCCGGAGTTTCGGCGGCGTGGCCGGTTTCCTGCCCGCGCAGGACGAGAACCGGGCACTCTGCTTCTTCGACGACTTTCTTGGCGACGGAGCCGAAAGGAATTCTGCGCCAGCCCGTCATGCCGTGGGTGGCGATGACGATCATATCGGCGTGTTCGTTGTCGGCAATTCGCACGATTTCCATGCCGAAGTCATTGGCGGTTCCAATCTCCGTGCGGACATTAATGTTCTTAGCAGAGAGGCCGGCAGCGAGATCGGAAAGGCGCTTTGCGGCCGCATCGTGGAGACTTTGATCGTACTCGCCTTCCTTCAAAATCGAGACGCTGCTGGGCAAATCGGGAATTGCCGGTACGATATTGACGAGAATCAGCTCGGCGCCGAGGCGTGAGGCGAGGTCGGTGGCAACTTCGAGAGCATTGTTTGAAAAATCACTGAAATCAATCGGCGCGAGAATCGTTTTGAGGCTGGTGGTTGAATCGCTCATGGCGTGGCGTGTCCTTTTCTTGAAATCCTCAGATAACAATGCAATGCAGGGCGTCATGCTACCAGACGACTTTCCCGGGATGTGACTCAACTGTTTCAATTCTGTTAAATTCCAGTGCCCCGCATTCCCCGTATCAAAGACCGCGCAGGCCCGGATCAGGCGTAGTCAGCGTCTTCACTCCAACTCTTAAGACGATTGAGTGTTCACGCGGCTGTCACATTCCAGTAACCGAGAGCCGGTAGTTTCTCGGCGCACCGACAACCGCAGACTCGTTAAGAAAATCGGCTGGAATACTTTCGATTGAAGGGGTGAAAGATGGCAGCAACGGGAACAGCACCGGCGCGGGTACCTACCGACGCGCCTCGAGTGTCGCCGCTCGATGCCGCAAACATGCAGGCAGGAGCGGCCGCGAAAATAGGGATGGGCATTTTTGGCGTGGTGCTGATAATCGGAATGATTTTCATCGGGCGCCAGCTGATCGGCGACTTATCCGAAGTGCACCCTACATCGGTGATGCCGTACGTGTTGCTGGGCTTGGCGCTGCTTGTGGCGCTGGGCTTTGAATTCGTGAACGGATTCCACGACACCGCGAACGCGGTGGCGACCGTGATTTACACCCACACACTTGAGCCGCATGTCGCGGTGGTGTGGTCAGGCTTGTGGAACTTCACGGGAGTGGTGCTGTCGAGCGGCGCGGTGGCGTTTGGGATCGTTTCGCTGCTGCCGGTGGAATTGATTCTGCAGGTGGGAGGCAAGGCCGGCTTCTCGATGGTGTTCGCGTTGTTGTTCGCGGCGATCATCTGGAACCTCGGGACGTGGTACTTCGGGCTGCCGGCTTCAAGCTCGCACACATTGATCGGCTCCATCATCGGGGTAGGAATCGCGAATCAGCTCATGTCGGTGAAAACGGGAACGAGCGGCGTGGATTGGGGGCAGGCTGCAAACATCGGCAAGTCGCTGCTGCTCTCGCCCATCGTAGGATTTATTTGCGCCGCGCTACTGCTGATGGCGTGCAAGGCGCTGATTCCGAATAAGGCGCTGTACGAGGCGCCCAAGGGGAATGAACCACCTCCGTTCTACATTCGAGCGCTTCTGGTGCTGACGTGCACGGGCGTGAGCTTCTTCCATGGATCGAATGATGGCCAAAAAGGCATGGGGCTGATTATGTTGATCCTGATTGGCACGGTGCCGACTGCTTATGCCGTGAACCACGCCGTGACGACCCAGCAGACAGCCGACTTCGTGGCTGTTTCCACGCAGACCGCTGACGCGCTGAGCCACTACGTTTCGCCTTCCGCGGTGGTGGGCGACTCGCGCGATGAGGTGACCGACTACATCCGGACGAAGCAGTTCACGCCGAACACGATGCTGGCGTTGCGCGGGTTGGTCAACGGAATCGGCACGGAAATGGCGCAGTACAAACAGTTGAAGGCAGTGCCGCAAGATCAGGTGCGCAACTTCCGCAACGACATGTACGTGGTGAGCGAGGCGCTGCGGTTGATGAAGAAAACGGGCGAACCGAAGTTCAGCGCGGCCGATTCAGCTGTGATCGCGAATTATAAAAAGCACATCGACAATGCGACCAAGTTTATTCCGACTTGGGTGAAAGTAGCTGTGGCGCTGGCCCTCGGGCTTGGAACGATGATCGGATGGAAGCGCATCGTGGTGACGGTCGGCGAGAAAATCGGGAAAGATCACCTGACGTACGCGCAAGGTGCGGCTGCGGAGATCACAGCGATGGCCACGATTGGAGCGGCTGACGCGTTTGGCTTACCGGTGAGCACGACTCACGTGCTGTCGTCTGGCGTGGCGGGAACGATGGCGGCGAATCATTCCGGGCTGCAATGGGGCACAGTGCGGAATCTATTGATGGCGTGGGTGCTCACGCTGCCTGCATCGATCATGCTGGCGGGATTCTTGTTCTGGCTCTTCCGCAAAATGAGCGGCGCTTAAGAAAATCTCGATCGCGCAAGCGCACCATCGCTTCACTGCTCCGTTCGTTGGTAGAATTCGGGTGAGGCTCGGCCATGCGGTTGAGCTCACCTGATATGTCCGCCACGACGAAATTTTCCATCCGCAAGGCTGTTTCTTCCGATGTGCCCGTGTTGAGCGCACTGATTGATGCGTCCGTGCGCGGCTTGCAGGCTGGGGATTACACTCCTACACAAATTGAGAGCGCGCTGGTAACAGTGTTTGGAGTGGACAGCCAGCTGATCGCCGACGGCACGTATTTCGTCGTTGAGGCGAAGCTGCCTGACTGCACCACAATTGCCGGGTGTGGCGGCTGGAGCAAGCGCAAGACGCTCTACGGCAGCGATCATTGGACAGGGCGCGAGGACGAATTGCTCGATCCGCGCGTGGATGCAGCAAAGATTCGGGCGTTCTTCGTTCATCCGACCTGGGCTCGACGGGGAGTGGGCAGCTTGATTCTGAAGACGTGCGAGGATGCTGCGATGGCGGCCGGTTTTACGCGCTGCGAGATGGGAGCGACGTTGACCGGCGTGAAACTATTTGGGGCGAAGGGCTACGTTGCGCTCGAGAATATTTCCGTGCCTCTGAAGAATGGCGAAGGCTTGCCGGTGGTCCGTATGGTGAAGCAGCTAGTGTAGCGGCTTCTCAGGGTTGTTGCCCAAGCGCAGCTCCCTCTCTGATTCTAGATCGTGCTCCAGGCAATGGCGGCAGAGACAGCCTCCTGGTTGTGGTGACCAGGAGCGCGGCGGTAGTTGGGCGCACCAGCAGTTCCCTTCCGGCTGGCAGGTCATTGGTGAGTTGCAGCGTGCGCAACGAGTTTCCACGGAGTGGATTATTGCGCTGCGGGAGACGGATTGGAAGCGCGTCGAGCGGGAGGCATGCAAGAGGCTGGATTAGCGCTGCGACGAATGCGTCGCCGCGCCAGTGGCCACGGCGGAAGTGTTGGCCGCGGTGGATGATGCCGAGGCCGCCGCATCGGAACCGGAGCTGCTGCTCGGGCCAGTGCTGGCCGATGGTTCGGATGCTGGTTTTGGGGCCGCTGCCGGTGCTGACGTTGCGGGCGCGGTGCCGTTGGGCGAAGTTGAGGGTGAAGTCGAACAGCATGACTTTCCCTGAACGGGCGTTGGCTGCCTCGGCGCGGAAACGCCGGCTATGCCCGATCCGAGGCCCATCTTTTGCAGGCTCGTCGCGTCGAGTTTGCCGCTAGGGTCGAGGCCATTGGCGGACTGGAATTTTTGCATGGCGGCAACTGTGTGGGAGTCCCACTTCCCGTTTGGCTCGCCCTGGTAATATCCGCCGCGCGCCAGCGACGACTGAATTTCGGAGATACGCTCGGGCGTGGGAGCCTTCTGCGTCGGCTCACGGCGCGAGTGCCGCGACTTCTTGCTGCTCGCTTTCTTTTTCTTCGAGGATGCCGGCGAACTATGTGCCGATGACTTGGACGCGGAGCCCGAAGAATTCGCAGCCACCACAGAACTGGCCTGCTGCGGCTGCAGATAGCGAACTGCCAGAAGGGACGTCCGCGTGGTATCCACCGCATGGTGCTTCGGGCGATTATTGCGCATAGGATGAGAGGGATGAGATTTGCGCGAATGTGCAGCCGGTTTACGCGAATGCGGGCTGGACTGTGCGGCGGAGGCCGACGCGCACAGCACAAGCACGCTGGAGCCCGCCAGTAACCATCGCACGACAGGAGTCATCTTCATCATTCGACGCTCTAAACCCGGAATGTGATGCCCAGCGGTGAATTCACACCCTTCTAATTATCGGCCATTCGAAACGGAACTCAAGCCACCACCCTTGAGGGTGAGCTTAAATGACAACCAATCACAATTCAAGAGTCACCCGAGACGAACGGCGACTGACGCCGCACGCAACGCTGGGCTGGGAGCGCCAGCGCTATTGAACCACTTGCGACGGAACTGCGCCTGCCAGGAACAAAGTAAGCACCCGGTCGTTATCCGCATGGCGCGCCACTTTGAACAGCACGTCCTGCCCGGGCTTCAGCGTAGCGATTTCGCGACGGTAGTCAGCGAGGCTATTGATCGGCACGTGGTTTACTTCGACAATCACGTCGCCGCGTGAAAACTCGATGTCTTCGCCGAAACTAGCAGGCTCCACTTGGGTGACGACGACACCGGTGAGCTTGCCCATGCCCAGCTTGCGGGCGATATCGGGCGTGAGTTCTTCGACGTGCAAACCGAACTGGCCGGGCTCTTCGCTCTGATCGGGTTCTTCTTCGGCGTTCACGGCTGTTTGCGGGAAAATCTTCGAGCGGTCCGCGACCACCATTGAAACGTCCTTGGCCACTTTGTCGCGGACGTAACGAACCTCCACGGACTGGCCGATGGTCGTCTGCGCGATCGGATTTACGAGATCGGCGCCGGTGTGCACCGGCACGCCGTTGATGTTGGTAATCACGTCGCCCGGCTTGAGGCCCGCTTTCTCGGCAGGGCTTCCCGGCTCAATCGCTTCGACGACGATTCCGTATGGTGCGCCGAGTTCCCTGAGCAGCACGGGGTTATTGCTGCGGTCTTCCTGGAAGGTGATGCCGATCGAACCGCGCGTGACTTTGCCGACGGTGATGAGCTGATTGTAAACCGAGATAGCGGTGTTGGATGGCAACGCAAACCCAACTCCTTCAAATCCGCGGCTGCCTGTGTAGATCGCGGTGTTGATGGCAATCACTTCGCCGGCCATGTTGACGAGCGGTCCTCCCGAATTTCCGGGATTGATCGCAGCGTCGGTTTGCACGAAACGCTGGAACTGATGGCCCACATTGGATCGATCCTTCGCGCTCACAATTCCCGCCGTGACCGTGGAATTCAGGCCGAACGGGCTGCCGAACGCCAGCACCCAGTCCCCTACCTGCACGCCGTCGGAATTGCCAAGCTTTGCTACGGGTAATTCACGATCGGCTTCGATTTTGATCACGGCAAGATCGGTATCTTTGTCCGCACCGACGAGATGCGCATTGTATTTCCGCGGATCGCCATCAATCGCCACTTGAATTTTTGTGGCCTGGTCGATTACGTGGTCATTCGTGAGGATGAAGCCTTTGTGGTCCACGATCACGCCCGATCCGAGGCTGCGCTCGGCATCGGGCCCGTTATCAGGAGAATCAAAAAAGCGATCGAAGAAATCCTGGAAAGGATCGTTCAGATGATGAGGCCGCTTCACGCCGCCTTTCGGCTTCTCGATCACTTGGGTTGTGGAGATATTCACGACCGCGGGCCCGATTTTCTTCGAAATGCTCGCAAAGGAGCTCGAGAGAGTAATCGGATCTGGCACAGCCAGCAGTGACGCTCCGCTCGCCCCACTTTGCCCGTGCGTTGCGAGAGCGCGGCCGGAAATGAGCGTGCCGATCATGATGCCAATACCGAGCGTGGCTACCACGAGGAGAGCGGCGAAGACCTTGCGGCGTCGCGCCCAACTCACCAATTCGTAAAATTGAACGCCCATCCCCGTGCTCCCTTCCTGCCTATGACTGCAACGATTGCCGAAGAATAGCGATTATAACACCCATTTGATTCGCACCGTGGCAGGACAGTTTCACGGATGCTCACAAAAACACTGTAGTGGCACGCTTGTGAGGGTACTGACCGGAAGCGGGAGGCCGCGCCTTGGCGGCGGCCCGGCTACGCAGCCGTCGCTTCTCCCGGGTCGCCACCCCAGCGAAGCGCGACCCGAGCCTCGTACATTGGGAGCTTCCGATTCCAGCTGGAAAAGAACGAAGGGGCCTGTGGTGTTTGCGGCCTTCAGCCGACCAAATCGCCGCGAGGATGAGGATTAAGACTTGGATAACCTAGGATCGAGGCCGAGCTCTGTATCAGTGGCGTCACCCGGCAAGCTCAGGTGAAAAGCTTCGTTTCCGGACGCGATATCGTCCCCTTCTGCACGGGGTTCCAGTTTCTTCTGAGCGCGGCGCTCCGCCTTCATGCGGGCTTTCTCCATGCGCTTCATCTCTTTTTGGCGCTTCTTGAATGTAGTCGTCATTTAATGGCTCCTTTTAAGGATTAGATGCGGCCTCGCTGGAACAGCCCTCCAGGCATCCCTACCTCGCCGGAACGAATCGCGCTCTAAAGCTGCTGATTCTATACACCATTACGGTGAAGCAAATCCAAACGGGTAAGGGAGACCGCCATCCGCGCGCACTTGCTCGAAAGACCCTGCCCCCCGAGCGCGCATCTCTACTATAACACAGGAGAGTTCCAAAAACCGCATAGCACGTTACTGACGCCTGACGCTCTAAGGTTTTCGGGCGGCCATCCAGAGCGTGTCGCTGGTCGGCAGCCGATCCAGCGCTGGACGCGGCTGCGGATTGAAACCGGCCAACCGGAGCATGCGGCCCAGGGTCGACGGGGTGAAATAGTTGCAGTGCGACGGGATATGGATGCCGCACCAGTTTTCGCCCATGACGGTCCGGTTCCAGCTGGCATAGTTGGGGGTCTTGATGACCAGAACGCCGCCAGGTTTCAGCGCCCGGAACGCCGTCTCCAAACCGAGCCGAGGTTGCCATTCGTGCTCGAGATAGCCGAATTGGGTCACGATGTCGAACGAATCCGCAGGAACGGGCGCATCGGTGACAGGACTTACGAAAATCGGCGCTAGTGGGACGCGGGCTTTGGCCTCCTCGGCTGCACGCGGGCTCAGCTCGACGCCCACTACCTTAAACTGCCTGGCGGCCATCGCCAGAAATCGCCCGTCGCCGCAGCCAAGGTCCAGCAGCTTCCCTGCCCGTTTCCAATGAGTGACGTGTGAAAACTGGCGCTGGGTGGCGTCGGTGCGAAAAGGACGAGTGAGACGCGAGAAAAACATTAGCAGCGGCCGGTCTCTCTTGCGGCGCCAAACTTCCTTTTCATAATCGTCCACCCAATCGTGCTCGGCGGCCTGGGTCTGATATGCAAGCGGTTGGTCACCGATGAACACCATGCCGCACGCCGTGCATTTCACGACGTGCCACGCATCGCGTTGAAAGACAAGGCGGCGTTCGAGTGCTTCGCACAACGGGCAAGGCCGCTGGTTGGATTGAGGCGTGGCGTTCGGAGCGATGATCGGATCCTCGAAGCCCGCGATATTATCACCTGTTGCCAGGTTGTTCTGAACGACGACGTTAACCCAGAATATTTTCCTCGCCGCCAGCCGGAGGATTGGAGTTGATTTTATTCCTCTGTTGACGTGGGCGTCACCGAGGGATGTAGAATTCCTGTACACCCGCCCATGCAGAGCCCGGGGCACTCGCACGGGTAGCTGAAATTACGCAATTGAACCTATAAGGAGACAAAGTATGGCAAAAGCCACGAATCCGATTCCCAAGGGATATCACACCATTACTCCGTCGCTCACCTGCCGCGATGCGGCCAAAGCGATCGACTTCTACAAGAAAGCATTTGGAGCGCAAGAACTGATGAGAATGCCATCACCTGACGGTAAAATCAGCCACGCAGAAATCAAGATCGGCGACTCGGTCGTGTTCATCAACGACGAGTTTCCCGGCCGCACTGCAGCCCCGGCGCCGACAGCCACGCCGAGTAGCAGCTTGTTCTTGTACGTCGAGGATGTTGACACGGTTTTCAATCAGGCTGTTTCCGCCGGCGCCAAGTCGACTATGCCGCTTCAGGATATGTTCTGGGGCGATCGCTTCGGCAATGTGCTAGATCCGTTTGGTCATCAATGGGGGCTCGCGACGCATATCGAAGACGTTGCACCGGAAGAGATCGGGCGCCGCGCTCAGGCTTTCTTCGCGAAAGCTGCAGGACACAGCCAGTAAACCGCTACCGAGAGTGGAACTGTAAGGACAGGCCGTTCGCTCACCCGGACGGCCTGTTTTTATTTTCAGCGGCGCGGCATGATGGAATGCGCTAACAACGGGACCCTGCACCGACATACTTCGCTTGCTTTCACCCATCTCGGCTTCTACAAGCCAAGGCCGGGCTTTATAATGCCGTTATGAGGATTCTGCTATTCACAGGCAAGGGCGGCGTGGGAAAGACGAGCCTCGCCGCTGCCACAGGGGTGAAACTCGCTAAACTCGGCCATCGAACGCTGGTTATGAGCATTGATGCAGCCCATAGCCTGGGGGATTCGTTCGACCTGGACACGGATCTCTTCCATCTCCAAACCTCGGACCCGCTGCCTATCAATGATCGGCTCTCGATCATGGAGCTGAATATTCAGAAAGAAATCAAACGTCACTGGAAGGAGATTTCGTCTTATATCACCGCCGTGCTGCGCACCACCGGGATTACCGGAGTCGAGGCCGAAGAACTTGCCATCCTGCCGGGAATGGAAGAGCTCAGCGCGATGATGTACATCAACCAATACTGGCGCGAGAGAAGTTACAACGTCGTCGTGCTCGACGCGGCTCCCACCGCCGAATCCATGCGGTTCATCAGCATGCCCACCACTCTCGATTGGTACATGAAGCACATCTTTCCCTTCCAGCGCAATCTGCTGAGGGCCGTGCGACCGATCGCAAACCGGGTCGCGCCGTTCGAGCTGCCCACGGACAGCTATTTTCTCAACATTCGCGATCTCTTTGGCAAATTAGAAGGCGTAAACGAAATTATGGAGGACCCGCAAGTCACCAGCGTGCGATTGGTTACGAATCCGGAGAAGATGGTTCTGCGCGAAACGCAGCGAGCGTTCGTATACTTCTCGCTTCACGGGTTGACGGTAGACACTGTGATCGTAAATCGGCTCCTTCCAGCGAACGTCACGGATGGATGGTTTAAGGATTGGCACACGTCCCAGGAGAAGGTCCTCAGGGAGATCGAAGATTATTTCGCGCCGGTTCCCGTCAAGCGCGTGCCACTGTTTGAGCATGAAGTGCTGGGGAAACAGCGGCTCGAAGATCTCGCGCAGGTGCTGTATCCTGGGCAACAGGATCCATCGGCAGTGACCCGAACGGAGAAATCGTTCACGTTCGCAAAACGCGATGGGGGCTATGAAGTGCGGGTGCTCCTGCCGTTTGCGACAAAGGGCGAAGTGGCGCTATTCAAAAAAGGTGATGAGCTTGTGGTTGAGATCGGCACGCTCCGCCGCCACATTGGCCTTCCGCGGTCGATGGAAACATTGCTGCCGGGCAGAGCGAGGCTTGAGAATCAGGTCCTTACCATTGAAATGAAGGAGGCTCAATGAACGAACCAAATCCGAACCAGCAAACGGCCAGCGAACGCGGCCATCACGAGGGTTGTCTCTGCTGCGAAGTGTTGGACCATCTGCACGAATGCTTTCATGTTTCGCCTGCGGTGCGAGAACACTTATCGAATTCGCGGATTGAATTTTTAAAGGCGATTCGTGGAGTGATCGATTCGCGCATCGAGCGCCTGTCGCATTCAGGTCCGCGTGGCGCCAAGATTGCCGTCGAGTAAGTAAAACCTGGCATGAAGCGTCGGCCTTTGCGACGAGCGTGAACTCGCGGGCTGCAGAAAGCCTGTCGCTAGCCTGAAAAACTGCGCAGCTGCAGAGGCCCAGCTCACGGCTCGCAACGAAAAAGCCGGCCCCAGCTCGCCTTCCAGCCACAACGATTGGGATCACTTCCTACTGATTGTTCTTTGCCACCTTCACGTCCGATCGCATCTGCATCGACAGGACCAAGTACTGCCGCTCCTTCTGATCGCCTTCCGGATCCCGCAGATACATCTTGTCTTTCTCGATGCGGAACTGCACTGATTCTCCCACCGGAAGAAGTTGCGGGTGCTTGTCATCCTTTGGACGGATACGATACGTGAGCCGGTCACCCTGCAACACATATTCCTGGCAGAGGAGTTCTTGCGTCTTCTTGTGCGCCGCATCCGTTCCCAAAATCTCGCCCGTCACAGTCTTCCCGCCATTTTCCGATGTGCCGCACATCGTCGATTCCATCGAGAGCAAGACGCCTTTGTCGTAGCTCGGTGGATCCTTCGCGAATAGTGACGGCGCCACGACCAGCGCGAGACTGGCAAGCGCGATTGTAGTCTTCATAAAAGCTCCTTAATCGAACGCCTTTAGCCCAAGGTTGCAATCGAAGAACCACGTCTGAAACCCTTGTAACACAATGAGATAACGAGCTTGCGGCCGAACGAGGCTACTGAAATGAAGGGAGAAAATGTAACCAGTTGAGAGGCGGCGAAACTAACGGCTCGAGCGCGCTTCGATTCGCTGCCGGTTTAGCCACCTACCTGTGTTTGGATTACTGCGAAGCGGAATAAACGTAAAACATCATTGCGAACAGGATTGCGAAGCCGACGATGGACCCAAAAACTATAACAATGAAGTCACTATTCAACGTGCTTTCAAGCATAAGTCGGCGCCGTTCTACCTCATACGCCCACCGCTGTTCCTCAAGTCGCATATGCGCTTCCTATACAACTAAGACTAACGGTGTTCATTAGATTGTCCAGTACCGAAAATACCGTACGAAAGTACTACGTGCGCTTTCGGGTTTTCTTTGCCCGACAAGAGCTTCTTTTCATATATCCGATAATTCCGCTGGATTTGCCTGACCGCTCGTCAAAGTAAAAGCCTAGAATAAGAGGCGTGCAACGAATGCCTCTCCATCCCAGCCCTGGGGGTGAGGATCTGGACCATTCCACCATTGTTGGGAGAATACGGCTATGACGCTTACTCGCATGAGGGCAGCAATTCTCGCTCTGGCCATTTGGTTCGGCGTTGCCGGAGCCACCAGCGCCCAGAACACCAATCAAGTGTTGGGTCAGGTTGATTTTGACGCCAAAACGAATATCGACAAGGGCTCCGGTGTCTGGGTCGACGGCCAATACCTGGGCTACGTGGGCGAGTTGAAGGGCAACAAGAAAGTTCTGCTGATACCCGGAAAACACGAAATTGCCGTCCGGCAAGTGGGATTCAGGGACGTCACCCAATCGATCGAGGTTACACCGGGAGGGACGACGATCGTCACCGTGCGAATGGAAAAGGATCCCAACGCCGTCAAGGCGAATGCGACGGGGGAGGTGAAACTCAAAGTCACCCCGGACCGGGCTGCGGTATTCGTTGACGGCAAGTATGCCGGATACGTGCACCAATTTGGCGGCGTGAAGCGCGCCATGCTTATCGCTCCCGGGAAACATCACATCAAGATCGCGCTCCCCGGCTATCGCGATTTTGAAACGGAGATTACCGTCCAAGCCAATCAAAAGGTGACGGTGAAAACCACACTGGCCCCTGCAAGCATCACTGCAGAGGGTTCGGAATTGAAGTAGCCAAGGACAGATTGGCGGCCGTGCCGCGGACTTGTTACAATGGTCGATGGCCGGAGCGAAAAACTCCGGCCCGTCCACCGGGGCAACTCCCCGCAGGTGACAACAACCAACCGTATGGCTCCTCGCACCCTGTTTGAAAAAATCTGGGACGCGCATCTGGTGCGCGAAATCCCGGGACAGCCGTCCATCATCTACATCGACCGACATCTGATTCACGAAGGAACTTCCCCGCAGGCGTTTGCCGGACTGAAAGCCGCCGGGCGCAAAGTACGGCGTCCTGAGTTGACGTTCGCCGTGATGGATCACTCCGTCTCGACGAAAAATCGCCTTCTGCCGGTGCTGGACGCGGATGCTGCAGGTCAATTTGAAGCCCTCGCGCGCAATTGCGAAGAGCACGGCGTGCACCTGTTTGACATGCACAGCAAAAACCAAGGAATCGTGCATATCATCGGGCCGGAGTTGGGAATCACGCAGCCGGGGCAAACGATTGTCTGCGGCGATAGCCACACTTCCACGCACGGCGCTTTTGGCGCCCTCGCTTTCGGCATCGGAACCAGCGAAATCGAGCACGTGCTCGCCACACAGTGCCTCTCCCAATTCAAATCAAAGACGATGGAAATTCGCTTCACCGGCAAAAAGCCGCGTGGCGTCACCTCCAAAGACATGATCCTCGCCGTAATCGGCAAAATGGGAATTGCGGGCGGAAATGGAAGTGTTGCCGAATACACCGGCGAAGCCGTGCGCGCGCTTTCGATGGAAGCGCGCATGACGATGTGCAATATGACGATCGAAGGCGGCGCCCGCGCGGGAATGGTGGCGCCCGACGACACGACCTTCGCGTATCTCGAAGGCCGTCCGTTCGTGCCGCGCGGCAAGGAATTTGACGAAGCGGTGAGCTACTGGAGGTCGCTCGTCACCGATCGCGATGCGAAATACGATTCCACGGTGACGATTGAGGCGGACAAGCTCGCCCCGATGGTTACCTGGGGAACGAATCCAGGAATGGTCACGCAGGTCACCGACCGCGTGCCCGATCCGCATTCTTTCAAAGATCCTGTGGACCAGAAAGCGGCCGAAAGCGCGCTGGTTTATATGGATTTGAAGCCGGGGATGCCGATCGAAGACATTGCGCTCGATCGCGTTTTTATCGGCTCGTGTACCAATTCGCGAATCGAAGATTTGCGTCTCGCTGCGAAAGTAGTTGCGGGCAAACACGTGTCGAAGGATTTGAAACAGGCGCTCGTGGTTCCTGGTTCGCGGCGCGTGAAAGCGGAAGCAGAAGCGGAAGGCCTCGACAAGGTTTTCACGCTAGCAGGATTCGAGTGGCGCGATGCGGGTTGCAGTATGTGCATCGGCATGAACGACGATGTGCTGCAAAGCGGCGAGCGCTGCGCCAGCACGTCGAACCGCAATTTCGAAGGCCGCCAGGGTAAGGGCGGGCGCACTCATCTCGTGAGCCCGTTGATGGCTGCGGCTGCGGCGATTGAAGGCCACTTTGTCGATATCCGCAAATGGAATGGCGTGGACGGCGCCGAGTAGACTGCAACGCAGCCGCAAAAATACTGACACTTAGCGTACGCAGAGAATCACGGAGATCACACAAAGAATGCAACCATTCACCAAACACACAGGGTTGGTCGCGCCGCTCGATCGCGTGAATGTGGATACGGATCAAATGGTGCCCAAGCAGTTTTTGAAATTTCTCACGCGCGAAGGCTACGGCCGCGTGCTTTTTTACGACTGGCGCTACCTGCCCGGCGAGAAACCGAATCCCGATTTCGTACTGAATCTTCCGCGGTACAAAGGCGCTTCGATTCTGCTGGCGCGCGCGAATTTCGGCTGCGGATCGAGCCGCGAACATGCCCCCTGGGCGATCCTCGATTACGGCTTTCGTGCGATTTTAGCGCCAAGCTACGCGGATATTTTCTACAACAACTGCTTCAAGAACGGAATTTTGCCTGTCACGCTCTCCAACGAGCAGATGGACGAGCTCTTCAAGCGCACAGAGCAGAACGAAAGCTACAGGTTAACGGTCGATCTACAGACGCAGGTGGTGACCGACGAACAGGGGCTGAGCTACTCGTTCACCGTCGATCCCTTCCGGCGGGAGTGTCTGTTAAAAGGGCTCGATGACATCGGCCTCACGCTCGTCCACGAAGCAGATATTTCTGCGTTCGAGCAGAAGAATCTCCGCCACCCCAAAATGTACGAGCCGGTCGACGTGAAATTTCACAAGCAGCCCAGCAACTAACATTCGATGGAAGCCGCTCACAGAAGGCAACGACGGTAACCGGTACAGCGTCTCTTCCGTAACGCCGGCGTCTCGCCGGCTCTTTTCCACAAATCTCAGACGCGCGATTCACGCGTTCACTCAAATTGACTCGGCGCCACAATCGGCTCAGGCGATTCTGGCGCAATCGGCGCAGCGCCCTTCAGTTCCGCCAACACAATCCCCAGAAGAATCAGCGCCGCCCCAAAAAGCACTCGGCCGCCAAGCCGCTCGTGCGCCACAATCCACGCCGTAATCACCGCAAACACCGGCTCGAGGCTGATAAATATCGCCGTGTGCGTCGGCGTCGTGTACTGCTGCGCCCAGGTCTGAAACGAAAAGCCAATCACCGTCGAGCCAATCGCCGTAATCAGCACCGCAAAAATAAGTTGCCCTGACCACACCAGCCGCGGCATCTCCCATCCCGCCGCAGAAAGCAGCGGAACCGCAAACGTCGCGAGTGCAGCCGTCGCCGCCACCTGCAGAAAACTCAACGCGCCCACCGAATGCCTCTCGACATATTGCCCGATGAAAATCACGTGCAACGCGAACATCACCGCGCAACCGAGCGCAATCGCATCGCCTCGATTTAAGCTGCCGAACCCTTCAGGCGGAATCATCAGGAAGTAAAGCCCGGCCAGCGCCGAAAACGCCCCAAGCCATATCCACATATTGATGCGCCGCCGGCCGAACGCCGCGAGAAAAACCGGCACAAGAACCACACTCGATCCGGTAATGAACGCCGCCTTCGACGCCGTCGTGAATTTCAATCCCGTAGTTTGAAACGCGTAGCCTCCAAACATAAAGAAACCAATTTGCACGCCCGCCCATATCGTGTGCCGGTTCAACCCGCGCAGCGCCCGCCAGAACAGAATCGCCATCACCGCAGCCGAAAGCGCAAAACGAATCGCGATGTACGTGAAGATAGATACGTCCGCCAGCGCGTCCTTCACCACGATGAACGTCCCGCCCCACACCAGCGAGCAGAACAAGAGCGCGAGATCAGCGCGGACGCGTCTACTCAAGATTGTTCACTCCACCTTTGCACAAGATTTGCTCGACGTGCCATCCGTTCTCCGGTACGCCCAAATGTCGAACGAGGAGTGTAAGCAGCCGCCTCCAGCGAGGCAAGACGCAGCGACCCTCTCGCGACGGCGGAGTCCGCTTCAGTCAGGATCAATGCCGCCGTGCGACGGCCATTATGTCTTAATCCGTTGACCAGCACGTCTCTCTCGATTGACGCTTAATGGCGGTATAGTAGAAACTTCGTTAATCGGTGTTCCAACGCATGTCGCGACAAATAGCTGCGATTTTCTGCATTTGTGCCACGCTCTGGATTCTGCCCGGCGCGCCAATGCGGGCCGCCAGACACGACACATGGGTCGAAGTACGCTCCCCGAATTTCATCATCGTCAGCAATGCCGGCGAAAAGCAGGCGCGCAGGACCGCGATCCAATTCGAACAGATTCACACCTTATTCCGCGATGGGCTGGCCGTCGCGCAGGGCCATCCCAGTCCGGTGATCACTATTTTCGCTCTCAAGGACGAGAAGTCGCTGAGCGAATTGCTCCCTGATTATTGGACCAAGGGCCACATGCACCCCTCGGGCGTATTCGCCTACGGCTTGTATCAATACTACGCGGCGGTGAATCTCGAAGCGCAGGGCACGAATCCCTTCGCGACCATGTACCACGAGTATTACCACTCGCTGACCATGCCCTATTTCCCGGAACTGCCCATCTGGCTGAGCGAGGGGCTCGCCGATTTCTTCGGCGAATCGCAAGTGAACGGACCCGTCGCGACAATGGGCGTCGCAGATCCCGCTCTGATCGAGGAGCTGCGGCACAACAAACTCATACCGCTCGACGTGCTGTTCCACGTGGACGCTGCGTCTCCGTACTACAACGAGGGAAACAAAGTTTCCGTTTTCTACGCGGAGTCCTGGGCTCTCACTCATTACCTGATGATCGGCGATAAGCAATCGCACCGGCAAATGTTAACCGACTACGCGAGCGCATTGTCAGCCGGCCTAACTCCCGACCAGGCTGCCGCGAAGGCATTTGGCGATCTGAAGAAACTACAGGACGATCTTTCGCGCTACATCGCCAAATTCACGTTTTCCTATTTTCAGATGAAAGCTCCTCCTGAACTGGCGCCGGCGGACCTCCACGTGCGCGAACTCACGGACGGCGAGGAAGAAGCCTATCGCGGCGGTTTCTTCGCGATTCGCAGGCGGCCCGAGGCCAAACAGATTTTGCAGAATGCCGTGAATCTCGATCCGAAGCTCGCCCTCGCGCACCAGAATCTCGGCATCGAGGAATTTCTCGAAGGTAATCGAGACTCTGCGTTAACTTCGATTTCCGAAGCCGTACGGCTCGATCCCCAAGACGCTTTCGCGCGTTATCTCCGTGCCTATCTCACTTTCTTTGGCGCCGGCGGTTTTCCCCAGGACTCGCAGATCGAAGAGGATTTGCGCCACGCTGTTGCATTGAAACCCGATTTCGCCCCGGCCAATGCCCTGCTCGGCCTCTATCTTTCAAGCCATCGGCAAACCGGTGAAGAAGCGCTCGCCTATGCAAAAAAAGCCGTGAACCTGGAACCTGGCAACACCGAATTCGTGTATGACCTGGCACAAGTGCTCGCACAGATGCAGCGTTTCGATGAAGCACAGTATGTCGCGGAGCGTGCCCGGGCAAACTCGCATAACGCCGAGTATCGCGCCCGGCTCGACCAATTCATCGCCTATCTTCAGAATGCTCGAAGCATTGCCAGTCGCAGTGCGCAATCTCAAAATACGGCGTCGACCACCCCGCCGATTCCCGAAACCGCTCCAGATCCGGTGGCGCAAAGCGAGCCGGCCAAAGAAGCGGACATTTCGCGCGAAGTCACCGGAGTGGTGACGCAGGAAAGCTGTGCCGGTGGCTTAAAACTTCAAGTCGCAGCAGGCGCCGAGGTCTTTACGTTTCATCTTCAGCCCGGCGCGCATTCGGCGATTCGCATGATGGCAAAACCCCCGACGGACTTCGATATCTGCAAATCCCTGAAAGGCACGCAGGTCGCGGTGCGTTTCGTTCCCGATGAAGCCAAGAAAAGCAGCGGCGCTATTCAACAGCTGACCATCCTGGAGGCCGACGCGCCTGCCTCCACTCCGATGCCGAAGCAGGCACCTGCGCGGGCTGCGACAAAACCTCTTCGCCTTGCTCCGGACGCCGGCGCGGCACAATCTGTGAGAGCCACTCTATCCGGGCGCGTGACCGCTGTGGCCTGCGATAAAAACGAGATGAGGCTGACGCTGCTCGTGCGTGACTCCGAATTCGAGCTGCACGCGCGCGACTATACGCGGGTTCATTTCGATCAAACTGTGCCGTTTGACACCGGTGAATTCCAGCCCTGCGTCAATCTGAAAGACCACGACGCGACCATCGAATATGTTCTCACCGAGAAAGAAAAATACGATGGCGAGATTCAGTCAGTAGAAGTGGGCAAGTAGGTTTCCAGTGGCACAGGCACTCCTGCCTGTGCGCGGTTCTTGAGGCCACCCGCAACAAACCTTGCCACCGACGCCATCTCGCTAGATTCCGTCCCCCGCTCCGTGCCTCTGTGCCTCCATGACCACCTACTTCTGCTGCTCGAAAACAATCCGACCGCCCGCAACCGTCATAGAGACATGTGTGGAGAGTAGTTCCCGCGCAGGAATGCGCGTGATGTCCACAGGAAACACCACGATGTCAGCCAACATTCCCGGCGCAATCGTTCCCTTCCGCTTCTCTTCAAACTCGGCATAAGCCGACCCCGCCGTGTAAGCGCGCAGGCAATCATCCATCGGAAGTTTTTCCTGTGGTTGCCAGCCGCCCGGCGGTCCACCATCGGGAAGTTCTCGCGTGACGCAGGCGTAAATTCCGCGTAGTGGATTGATTGGTTCCACCGGATAATCCGTTCCGAACGCCAAATGCACGCCGTCCTGTTCCATCGTGTGCCACGCATATGCGCCTTTCACACGTTCAGGGCCCAAGCGATCGGCAGCCCATCGCTCGTCGGTCAGCACGTGCGACGGCTGCATCGACGCCACAACACCCAGAGAAGCAAACCGCGCAAAATCGGCCGGAGCCACCACTTGCGCGTGTTCCACTCGATCGCGCCGATCGCGTGGACCGTTTGCGTTTGTCGCAGCGGCAAACGCGTCCAGTGCGATTTTGTTCCCGCGGTCGCCGATGGCGTGCAGAGCGATTTGGAATCCGGCGCGATCGCGCTCCACCGCCATCCGCATAAGCGCCGCCGGATCGAGGCGCAGAATCCCTGAAGTGCTTGGAT
>Ga0210394_10001977_pt1 | contig 29959 bp, 31 predicted proteins | sample IncBWC12MmetaG_FD_160121 | JGI IMG/M metagenome (GOLD analysis project Ga0210394, IMG submission 160121) | Forest soil microbial communities from Barre Woods Harvard Forest LTER site, Petersham, Massachusetts, United States - Inc-BW-C-12-M | ecosystem: Environmental > Terrestrial > Soil >... | reverse complement strand
CGCTGCCGCACCGCTCTATGCGCCGCGCATGCCGAAATCGGGACGGCCGTTTACCGTGCGCATGTCGAATTGCGGGCCGCTGGGCTGGGTCTCGGATGAGAATGGCTACCGCTATCAACCGACGCATCCTGAGAACGGCCGCCCCTGGCCGCCCATTCCTGCGGCCTTGGTCGCGATCTGGAACGAGATTGCCGGCTATCCGCACGCGCCGCAGGCCTGCCTCGTCAACTTCTATGCGCCGACGGCGAAAATGGGCCTGCACCAGGATCGCGACGAGGAGGATTTCACCGCGCCCGTCATCTCGGTGTCGCTCGGCGATTCCTGCCTCTTTCGTATCGGTGGCCGCAAGCGCGCGGATCCCACCCGGTCGCTTCGCCTTCACTCGGGCGACGTCGTGGTTCTGGGCGGCGATGCACGCCTTGCTTTTCACGGCGTGGATCGGATCTATGCCGGAACGTCGACCTTGCTCCGGCAAGGCGGACGGATCAATCTGACCATGCGTCGGGTCACACGGCCGGCCTCAGCGGAGGCTCAGTGTGCGCTCGCGGAGGTTCCACACCATGCGCCATAGGACGTTGAGCCACAGGACATTGAGCCGTCGGACATTCGCTTCGCGCCTGCGCGCCGGCTTGGCCGCTTTGTTCGCCGTGACGGTGATGGCCTTGCCGGCCCGGGCGGCCGACCCGGTCTATCCGCTCGGCTCGCGCATCGGGCTGGTGCCGCCCGCCGGCATGGCGGCGAGCGATGAATTTTCCGGTTTCGCCGACCAGGGAAAGGACGCGGTGATTCTGCTCGCCGTGCTGCCGGCCGATGCATTTTCCCAGATCGAAAAGACGATGGACGCCGATGCGCTGAAAAAGCAAGGCATCACGCTGGACAAACGCGAGCCGGTGCAGCTCGGCATCGGTAAGGCGTTCCTCTTTACCGGCCGGGAGGTGGCCGAGAAGACCCATTATCGCAAATGGCTCCTGGTCGCGGCGATGGGCGAGGTCACCGCCCTCGTCAATGTCCAGGCGCCGGAGAGCAGCGTCTATTCGGAGCAGGTCGTGCGCGCCGCGTTGATGACGCTTTCGCTGCGGGCGACCATCCCGGACGCCGAGCAGCTCAGCCTGCTGCCGTTCACGGTGGGCGAGCTTGCCGGGTTTCACGTCAACCGCGTCCTGCGCGGGCGCGCCCTCATGCTCAGCGACGCGCCAAGCGAGAGCGCCAAGGATGCGGCCAAGGACGTGGCAAAGGATGCGGCGAAGGACGCGGCCCCAGCCGGCATCCCGGCGCATTTGCTGATCGCCGCAGTACCCGGCGGGCCGACCGAGGCTGACGATCGCGGGAAATTCGCGCGCCTGGCTTTTGGCGAAATCGCCGGGCTGCGCGATGTCCACCTCACCATGTCCGAGCCGCTGCGCATCGGCAGGCAATCGGGATATCAGACCATGGCCGAGGCGAAGGACGCCGGCACCGGCGTCGACGTGCAGGTGGTGCAATGGCTGCGCTTCGGCAGCGGCGGATTCCTGCAAATGGTCGGTGTCGGGCCCACCGACAACTGGACGAACGTGCTCGCCCGGCTGCGCACGGTCCGCGACAGCATCGACCCGAAATAAATCGAGCCGCTGACGGCGTGTGCTCGTAAGGGCGACCGAGCTTCCCGTCGCGGCCTCCTTCTGGATTCCCGCTTTTCGCGGGAATGAGTGGAGATTAAATACCGCTCGTCCCCGCGCATGCGGGGACCCAGCTTCTTTGTCTCGGGCTCTTTCTGGATTCCCGCTTTCGCGGGAATGAGCAGGGGATCAGGGACACGGCTTCGGATCAACAAACTCAATCTTCGACAGGTCTCCCTTCAACACGAAGGTGCCGTAGTCGAGCTTGAGTTCATCGCTGACGCCGTTGTCGTACAATCGAAAGGATACCGCGAAGAGCGGACGCCCGATTCCGTTCTGACCGTGTTTGTAATAGCTCACCACGACTGGCCACGACGGCAGGCCAAATAACGTCTCCGCGTTCTTCACCGATTTGAGCTTCGCATTCCCGCCCTGCTTCAGCGACGGACCAATTTCCGCCGTGGTGTCGTAAACCATGAGGCCGTCACTGCCGTCATAGACCGTGGCCTGCAGGCGCGACTGACCCGCCGACGCGGCTTTCATGATGGCAACGCTGTCCTGTGTTGGGAACAATACATCGCCCGCGAAAGAAGCGGCGTCCTTCTCGGGCGCATCAAGCTCGGCGAGCACCGCGCCTTCCGTCCTCCGCGCGCTCCCTTTCATGGTCTGGCTCAGCTTGTTGTCGTCATATCGCGAGAAGCTGAATTTGAACTCGCTTCCATTGTAGTCTTCCCAGCTTTCGGAACGGACATCGCTGGCGGTTTTGCCGCTCTCCTTTGATATTGTTTCGATCGTGATACGCGTGCTCAGATTGTAACCTCGACACGCCGAACCGCTTAAATCATAGAACAATTGGCCATGCATATTTTGTATATTTGAATCAGCGTCGGCTCGGTCAAGAACAAGGTCATGAACGGTCTTATGCGCGGCGAGCACGACTTCCGCCACGCTGTGATCTGACCAACAGAACGCGCTGGAAAACGAAACTGCAATCAGCAAAAGCGACCGCTTCACACTATTCCTCCGTCGGACGCTGGCGCCATCAGCTGTTCGGCACTTGCACCAAGATGCATCCGGCGACTCGCAACGAGCCGTCGTCGAGCCGGCGCACGAGGTAGTATGCCATCCTCGTTGACGCTTCGCCGTCGGTCAGGGTCACCCGATAGGTCGGCAACCCGTGAAACGTCACGATGCCGATGAACTCGGCACCGGCGACAGCGGGGAGCGGAGCGTAATGCGCGGTCACGTCGTCCCTGAACGCGGTCGGCGTGCCGTATTGCGCCTGCAGATCGGGCGAGGCGAGGGCGAAGGCACCGGGCCAATCGCCGGCTCGCATCGCGGCGATCTGCGCCTCGATGAGTAGCCGCATCGCGGCCTGGTCCGCGCGCGTGAGCCCGGTCGCAGCAGGGAGGTCCGGCGGCGGCTCCGCATCGCGCGGCTGCCAGGGCTGTGCGCTCACCACGCTCGCGCCCACCATTATCCCGGCGACGAACACGCCGCCCAGCATGAGGCGCGCGATCATGGGCCGAGGTGGCACCACGGCGAAGCGCGACAGCATCGGAAGTCCTCCCGACGGCAAACCGGCAGCCGGAAGCTTACCAATACTCGCTGCGGCGTTGTAGCCACATCCTGCGGCACAGAGATCCCGGAAACTGGACAAGCGTGCTGGTCCCCGCTCATTCCCGCGAAAGCGGGAATCCGGAAGGAGCCCGAGACAAAGAAGCTGGGTCCCCGCCTGCGCGGGGACGAGCGGTATTTGGAATCAGAAAAATACCCGCTGCGCGCTTGTCCGTCGGCGCGGCGTACCGCTAGTCCCCGCTCATTCCCGCGAAAGCGGGAATCCAGAAGGAGGCCGAGACAAAGAAGCTGGGTCCCCGCCTGCGCGGGGACGAGCGGTATTTAGGAGAACATGCCCCTTGGCGAAGCCACGGGGCCCGGACCGAGTGGTCCTTTAAGAGTCTTGCGCGTTAAGAGAAGAGTCTTGCGCGTCAAGAGTCTCGCGCGTTGTCGTTGACCGCGCCGCGCGCGGTTCTTGCGCCGCCCTTCGAGACCCCGACCAAGGCCGGCCGCAGCACGCGCTCGCCGATCATGTATCCCGGCTGCACCACCTCGACGACGCTGCCCGCCGGCACCGCCGGGTCGGGCACTTCGAACATCGCCTGATGCACGTTCGGATCGAACTTCTCGCCGCGCGGGGTGAACTGGCGGACGCCGTTTTTTTCCAGCGCCTTCAGGAGCTCGCGCTCGGTCAGCTCGAGGCCGTCAATGAGCGCCTTGACGCCGGGCTCGGCGCTGGCGCGCAGTTCCGCCGATACCGCATCGAGCGCGCGGCGCATATTGTCGGCGACGGCAACCACATCGCGCGCAAACGAGGTGACGCCATAGAGCCGCGAATCGGCGACCTCGCGCTCGGTGCGCTTGCGCAGATTCTCCATCTCCGCCAGCGTGCGCAGCAGCCTGTCCTTGAGCTCGGCCGCAAGCGCGACCGGATCGGCTTCGGGCGTAGCCCGCTTGTTGGCCGGCGAGGCGGCCTCTGGCGCGGCCGCTGCGTCCTCGGCACGAGCGGTCTGTTCCGTCATATCAATACCCATGGTTGCCCTGCCCGCATATCAGGGTTGCGAGCGCAAAAATCAAGCGCGTAAGGCGGTCGGGCCGGAGGAACCCGGGCCGGCCCCGCCGGGCAAATCGGCACCCGGCGCTCTTAGCCCGCCAACAGCTTGCTCACAACCTTGGCCGTGTAGTCGACCATTGGAACGATGCGGGCGTAGTTCAGCCGGGTCGGGCCGATGACCCCGAGGACGCCGACGATCTGGCCGGAGGCATCGTGATAGGGCGCGACGATCGTCGAGGAACCGGAAAGGGAGAACAGCTTGTTCTCCGAGCCGATGAAGATGCGCACGCCTTCGGCCTGCTCGGCGCGGCCCAGCAGATCGATCACGTCGCGGCGGGTCTCGAGATCGTCGAACAACAATCGCACCCGCTCCAGATCGGCGACCGCCTTGAGATCCTCGAGGAGGTGCGCCTGGCCGCGAACGATCAGCTTGCGCTCGTCGCTTTCCCCGCCCGACCAGCTGGCGAGACCGGCGGCGACGATCTTTTGCGTGAGCTGATCGAGCTCGGCCTGGCCCTCCTTGAGCCGTTGCTCGATCTCGGCCCGCACCTCCGCAAGCGTGCGGCCGCGGATGCGCGCGTTGAGAAAATTGGCGGCCTCGACCAGCGCCGAGGTCGGCAGGCCGACCGGGATGTTGAGCACGCGATTCTCGACCTGGCCGTCCTCGGCGACGAGAACGACCAGCGCGCGCTGCGGCTCGAGCCGGACAAATTCGACGTGCTTTAATCGCTGGTTCGATTTCGCGGTCAGCACCACGCCGGCGGCGCGGCTGAGCCCGGAGAGAAGGCCCGAGGCTTCAGTCAGCACCGCTTCGACCGACTTCGACTGGCCGGAGCCCGCCACCTGCGCCTCGATCGATTTGCGGTCCTGTTCGGTCAGGTCGCCGATCTGCATCAGCGCATCGACGAAGAACCGCAGACCGATCTCGGTCGGAAGCCGCCCGGCCGAGGTGTGCGGCGCATAGACGAGGCCAAGCTGCTCGAGATCCGACATGACGTTGCGCACCGAGGCCGGCGACAAGGTCATCGGCAGGATGCGCGAGAGATTGCGCGACCCGACCGGCTCGCCGGTCGCCAGATAGCTCTCCACGATCTGGCGGAAAATCTCGCGCGAGCGCTCGTTAAGCTGGGCGAGACTGAGCTGGTTGGCCCCGAGCGGAAGGTCATGGCTGGCCAATGGTTAACTCCGGTGTCGGCGCAAGAGTCGGCGGCAAGACTCGTCCAACTCCAACATCGTTTCAAGCCGCGTTTGCCGCCAAGCGTTAACTGCGGGTCACGATGCGGGCCAATCGAAGCCGGCGGCAGCGCGCGGGTTTGCGCCCTTGTCGGCCCCGGCGCTCGCCCGTACAAGGCTCAGGCCATATCAGCCCGGCACGCCGAGAGGAACGCCGCATGCGGCCGAGCCGCCGACAACCCGACGAACTGCGCCCGGTCTCGCTCGAGCGCGGCGTGGTGAAATTTGCCGAAGGCTCATGCTTCGTGCGCTTCGGCGATACCCACGTCCTGGTGACGGCAACGCTCGAGGATCGGCTGCCGCCATGGCTCAAGGGCCAGGCGCGGGGCTGGATCACCGCCGAATACGGCATGCTGCCGCGCGCCACGCTCGAGCGCACCCGCCGCGAGGCCTCCGCCGGCCGACAGAACGGGCGCACGGTCGAGATCCAGCGCTTGATCGGCCGTTCGCTGCGCTCGGTCGTCGACCTCAAGGCGCTGGGCGAGCGCCAGATCACCATCGACTGCGACGTCATCCAGGCCGACGGCGGCACCCGCACCGCCTCGATCACCGGCGCCTGGATCGCGCTCTATGACTGCCTCGCCTGGATGAAGACGCGCGACATGATCGAGCAGGTCGTCCTGCGCGACCACATCGCGGCGATCTCTTGCGGCGTGTGCAGCGGCGTGGCGGTGCTCGATCTCGACTACGCCGAAGATTCGCAGGCCGAGACTGATGCCAATTTCGTCCTCACCGGCTCCGGCAATATCGTCGAGGTGCAAGCGACCGCCGAGAAAGTCCCGTTCTCGGAAGAGCAGCTCACCACGCTGCTCGCGCTCGCTCGCAAGGGCGTCACCAAGCTCGTCGATCTGCAGAAGATGGCGGTGATGTGAGGATGCCGCATCGCCGCATCGCGGGCCGCCTCGTGATCGCGACGCATAATCCGGGCAAGCTCGCCGAAATGCGCGGTCTGCTTGCGCCCTATGGAATCGAGGCTACATCGGCGGGTGAACTGAAACTCTCCGAGCCGAACGAGACCGGAATGACCTTTCGCGACAACGCGCGCATCAAGGCGGAGGCCGCCGCGCGGGCGACCGGCCTCCCCGCTTTTGCCGACGATTCCGGCCTGGCGATCGATGCGCTTGACGGCGCGCCGGGCATCTATTCCGCGCGCTGGGCCGGGCCGGACAAGGACTTCCGCCGCGCCATGGCCGAAGTCGAGACCCGGCTGCACGCGCGCGGCGCAACGACGCCGGAGCGCCGCCGCGCGCATTTCATCTCGGCCCTGTGCGTCGCCTGGCCGGAGGGCGATGTCGCGGAATTCGAGGGACGCGTCGACGGCGTGCTGGTCTCGCCGCCGCGCGGCGACCAAGGCTTCGGCTACGACCCGATGTTTCAGCCGGACGGCCACGCGCGCACATTCGGCGAGATGTCGAGCGAGGAGAAACATGAATTGCCGCCACGCGGCAAAGGCCTGTCGCACCGCGCCCGCGCCTTCTTCAAGCTCGCAGAGGCGTGTCTTGAAAAACGCTGACTCGCCCTTCGGCGTTTACGTCCATTGGCCGTTCTGCCTTTCGAAGTGCCCTTATTGCGACTTCAACAGCCATGTGCGGCGCGCGTCGATCGACGAAGGCCGCTTCGTGCGCGCGTTCGCGGCCGAGATCGCAGCAACGGCCGCGCGCACGTCGGGGCGCAACGTCGCCACGATCTTCTTCGGCGGCGGCACGCCCTCGCTGATGCAGCCGGCAACGGTCGGCGCGATCCTCGAAGCCATTGCCCGGCACTGGATCATCGCGCCCGACCTCGAAGTCACGCTCGAAGCCAATCCGACGAGCGTCGAGGCCGAGCGCTTCCGCGGCTACCGCGCAGCCGGGGTCAACCGCGTGTCGCTCGGCGTCCAGTCGCTTGACGATCGCGTCCTTGCCGAGCTCGGGCGCACGCACACGGCGCGCGAGGCGCTTGATGCGGTCGGTGTCGCCCGCTCGGTATTCGAGCGCTATTCGTTCGATCTCATCTACGCGCGTCCGCGGCAAACCCCGCAGGAGTGGGCGCGCGAGCTCCGCCTCGCGCTCGCGCAAGCCGGCGAGCATCTGTCGCTCTATCAACTGACCATCGAGCCGGACACGCCCTTTGCCGCGCTCCAAGCCGCCGGCAAGCTGAAAACTCCGAACGACGATACCGCGCGCGATCTCTACGACGCGACGCTGGAGATTTGCGCCGCGCACGGCCTGCCGGCCTACGAGATTTCCAACCATGCGCGTCCCGGCGGCGAATGCCGGCACAATCTCATCTACTGGCGCGCCAGCGAATATGCCGGCATCGGACCCGGCGCCCATGGCCGGCTCGACATCGGCGGAACCCGGCGCGCCACCGCGACCGAAAAAAGCCCGGAAGCCTGGCTCGCGCGCGTCGAGGCGCAGGGGCACGGCCTCGTCACCGACGATGCGCTCACCCGCGAGGAAACGGCCGACGAGTTCCTGCTCATGGGCCTGCGTCTTGCCGAGGGCATCGACCTCGCGCGGTTTGCGGCGCTCGCCGGTCGCCCGCTTGATCCGATCCGGATCGCGACGCTCTGCGAACATGGTCTGGTCGAGACCACGTCCGAGGGCCGCTTGCGCGTCACCTTGCCGGGATTTCCCGTGCTCGATGCCGTGGTCGCCGACTTGGCCGCTTAAGCAAACTCTGGCCGCTTGAGCAAATTCAAGTCGCCGAACCGCCGAAGCCGCGCGGCGGCGGCGCAATGACCTGCCCGCCGGTCGGCGCCACCCGCAATACCGAAAGCCCGCGCTCGTTGGTCCCGTCGGAGCGGAAGCGGAACAGCCCGTCGAGCCCGGTGAACCCCGACGGATTGGTCAACACCGGCGCGCTGAAGCGCTGCGGGCCTTGCGTCTTCACCAGGGCGGCAACGAGCGCGACGGCGTCATAGGCGAGCGTCGCCGTGCGGGCCGGATCCTGGCTGTAGCGGGCGCGGTAGCGTCCGGCGAAATTACGGAAGCCGGCGGAATCGGGCGCCGCGTACCATCCGCCGTCGAGCGCCGGCGTCGCATAGATGCGCTGGTCGTCCCACAGCCCGGTGCCGAGAAGCTGGATCTTTTTGGTGTTGACCCCGTTCGCGACCAGCGCCTGGACGACGTCGGGCACGGCGTCGCCGCCATCGGGGATGAAGAGGGCGTCGGCGCGCGCCGCCGCGAGCGCGACGGTCTTCACCGGCGCAGCCATGGCGGCCTTGTCGTGCGGGTAACGCTCCAGCGCGACGATCTGGCCGCCGCGCCGCGCCACCGCCTGCTTGAATGCGGCTTCGACCACCGTGCCGTAGGGGTTGTCAGGCACCAAAGCGGCGTAGGAGCGCTTTCCGGTCGAGGCGGCATATTGCACGATGCGCTCGACGTCGGATTCCGGCAGGAAGCTCAGCAGATAGATGCCGCTCGAGGCGACATTGGCGTCGGTCGAAAAGGCGATCACCGGCACATTGCGCGAGCGCGCCACCTGCCCGACCGCGCTGACCGATTGCGCGAACAGCGGGCCGAGGATGATCTCGGCGCCGGCGTCGAGCGCCTGCTGGGCGCCCGCCCGCGCCGCGTCCGGGTTGCCGCCATCGTCCTTCACCAGGATCTGGATGTTGGGCGAATTGAATTCGCTGAGCGCGAGCTCCGCGGCGTTGCGCATGGACTGTCCGGCAACGCCGGCATTGCCGCTCGCCGACAGAGGCAGGATGAGGCCGACCTTGACTTGACCGGTCCCGAGCGTCGTCCCGGCGGCGGCGTCCGTGCCCGCCGGCGCCGGACTTGAGGAGAGCGACGGGAACGAGGAGAAATAGCTCGAGGTGCCCGAGCAGGCGCCCAGCAAGACGCCGGCGATAGCCAGCAGGCCCGCGAGCGAGCGGCGGCGTGAAGGCATGCGCGAAGGCATGGCGGCCGTCCCCTGAACCGACGATTCCGCGGACAAGGCGGTTCTCCTCACGGCGGCCTTAACGCCGGTACCATAGGGCATCGCCAATCTGTCATTCTGGCGGCGAATAGTTAACCGAATGAAAAGGATTATGAATGGTTAACGCCATGACGGCAAAGCCGGTCAGGGCTAAATTACCGGGGATGCCCAAACTGCCTGCCAGCCCGTCCGGCCTGCATGAGCGCCGTGAGCGGCGCTATGTCCTTGGCAGCCAAACGGTCGATGTCGCCCCTCTCGCGCCGGGACTGCATATCGTCGCCACCCCGATCGGCAATCTCGGCGACATCACGCTGCGCGCGCTTGCAGCGCTCGCCGGCGCTGACCTGATCGCGTGCGAGGATACGCGCGTGACCCGCAAGCTCCTTGACCGCTACGCCATCGCCACGCCGCTGACGCCCTATCATGACCACAACGCGGCCAAGGTGCGGCCGGCGCTGTTGCGGCGGCTCGCCGAGGGCGCGGCCATCGCGCTCGTTTCCGATGCCGGCACGCCGCTGGTGTCGGACCCGGGATTGAAGCTCGTGCAGGCGGCGCGTGACGCCGGCCATGGCGTCACCGCGCTTCCCGGCGCTTCGGCGCTCCTTGCGGCGTTGAGCGTCGCCGGCCTGCCCACCGATCAATTCCTGTTCGTCGGCTTTCTGCCGCCCAAACAGGCCGCCCGGCGCGCGCGCATCGCCGAACTCGCCGGCATCCCCGCGAGCCTGGTGCTGTTCGAAACCGGGCCGCGGATCGCGGCAACGCTCGCCGATCTCGCGGCCGGGCTCGGCCCGCGCCAGGCGGCGCTTTGCCGCGAGCTCACCAAAATCCACGAGGAGGTCCGGCGCAGCGAGCTCGCGACGCTGGCGCAAGACTATGCCGGCCGTGAAGCGCGCGGCGAGATCGTTCTCGTCATCGGCCCGCCGCCGGCCCCGAAAAGGCCCAGCATTGCCGAGACGGATGCATTGCTGCGGCAAGCGCTGGCGCGCGCGTCGCTCAAAGACGCGGTCGGCGAGATCGCGGATGCGACCGGCCTGCCGCGCCGGGAGCTTTACCAGCGCGCGCTGGCGCTGACGAAACAAGCCGGCCGGGACACGAGCGATGGCGCGCCGCGCTGAACCGGTCGAGGTCGGCGAAGCGGCGCGGCCCGAACGCATCGCCGCATTCCGGCGCGGGCTCTCGGCGGAAAGCCGCGCCGCCATATTGCTCATCGCCAAGGGCTACCGGATCGCCGCCCGGCGCTGGAAAACCCCGCTCGGCGAGATCGACATTATCGCGCGGCGCCGCCGCGCGCTCATTTTCGTCGAGGTCAAGGCGCGGGTGCGCGTCGACGACGCGGCAGAAGCCGTAACCGAGCGCACGCGGCAGCGGATTATCGCCGCCGCCGAGCTCTGGCTCGCCCATCATCCCGACGACGCCGAACGCGAGATCCGCTTCGACGTGATCCTGGTCGTCCCCGGCCGGATGCCGCAGCACATTCCCGATGCCTTCGATGCGACCCGCTGAATGACACCGAGCATGGTGGCCGTCGCCGCCAAAATTGCGTAGACCTTTGCCTCCAATCGGACCGAAGTCCCCATTCGCGCCAACCCCGATCGACCGATGCGCCTGAACGTCGCCGTGCAGATGGACCCGATCGAGCGGATCAATGTCCGCGGCGATTCGACCTTCGCCTTGCTGCTCGAAGCGCAACGCCGCGGCCACGTCCTGTCCTACTACACGCCCGACCGGCTGGTGCTGCGCGGCGCCAAGGTGTCCGCCACAGTGCGCCCACTCGAGGTGCGCGACCAGCCTGAGAGCCACTTCACGCTCGGCGAGCCGCGCCACGCCGAGCTTTCCGCATTCGACGTGGTGCTGCTTCGCCAGGACCCGCCCTTCGATCTTGCCTATATCAGCTCGACGCACATGCTCGATCGCATCCACCCGAAGACGCTGGTGGTCAACGACCCGACGCATGTCCGCAACGCCCCGGAAAAGATCTTCGTCACCGAATTTCCCGAGCTGATGCCGCCGACGCTCGTTACCCGCGACCTCGACGCCATCAAGGCGTTTCGCGCCGAGCAGGGCGACATCGTCATGAAGCCGCTTTACGGCAAGGGCGGCGAGGCGGTGTTCCGCGTTGCCCGCGAGGATCTCAATTTCGGCTCGCTCTACGATCTCTTCGCCACGCTGTTCCGCGAGCCCTGGGTGGTGCAGAAATTCCTGCCGGCAGTGAAGGACGGCGACAAGCGCATCATCCTGGTCGACGGCGAGTTTGCCGGCGCGGTCAACCGCGTGCCCGCGGCCGACGATCTGCGCTCCAACATGGTGCGCGGCGGCGTGCCCAAGGCGACCGATCTCAGCGCCCGCGAGCGCGAAATCTGCGCCCGCCTCGGCCCGGCGCTGCGCCAGCGCGGTCTCCTCTTCGTCGGCATCGACGTGATCGACGGCTTCCTCACCGAGATCAACGTCACCTCGCCGACGGGCATCCGCGCGGTGAAGAATCTCGGCGGGCCGGACATCGCGGCGCTGATCTGGGAGAAGATCGAAGCGAAGCGCCGATAGGCTATCCCCGCGCCGCGGCCGGCGCCGCGGCGCTAAATCCGGCGGCGGTAGGTTTGGCGATGGTCAGGACCAGACCCGCCGCGATCAGACACAGCGCGCCGGCGATGAAGAAGGCGGGCAGATAGCTCGCAAATTCCGTGCGCGAGAAGCCGGCGCCGAAGGCCGCCGTCGCCGCGCCGATCTGATGACCGGCAAACACCCAGCCAAAGACGATCGCGGCGCGCTCGCGCCCGAAGCGATCGGCGATCAACTTCACCGTCGGCGGCACGGTCGCGATCCAGTCGAGGCCATAGAACACGGCGAAGAGCGAAAGGCCGTAGAACGTGAAGTCGGTGAACGGGAGATAGAGGAGCGAAAGCCCGCGCAAGCCGTAATACCAGAATAGGAGCCAGCGATTGTCGAAGCGATCGGAGAGCCAGCCGGAACCGACCGTGCCGGCGAAATCGAAAACGCCCATCATCGCCAGCACGCTCGCCGCGCTCACGGCGGTCAGCCCATAATCGGCGCACAACGTAATGAAGTGGGTCTGGATCAGGCCGTTGGTGCTGGCGCCGCAAATAAAGAAGGTGGCGAACAGGACCCAGAACAGCGGCACGCGGGCGGCGTCTCTCAGCGCCACGAGCGGCACGAGCAGCAAGGACGCAAGCCCCGCGCTCATCGCCGGCGGCGGCGTAACCACCGTTTCGCCGTAAGGCGGAAGCCCAAGATCGCTCGGCCGGTCGCGCATCAAGGCAGCAGCCGCCAGAGCGGCGAGCGCAAGGAGGCCGCAGACGAACACCAGCGCCATGCGCCAGCCGAAGCGCTCGGTCAGCTCAGCAATGAGCGGCAAGAACACCAGTTGGCCCGTTGCCGAGCTCGCCGAGAGAAGGCCGACGACCAGGCCGCGCCGCTGCGTGAACCATCGGGTGGCGACGGTCGCCGCAAGGACGATGGCGGTGAGACCGGTGCCGAACCCGATGACCACGCCCCACAGCAATACCAATTGCCACACCCGCGTCATCCCCAGCGACGCCAGGAAGCCCGCGGCGATCAAGGCGAGCGCACAGACGACGACGCGGCGGAGGCCGAATTGATTCATGAACGCCGCGGCGAACGGGCCGAACAAGCCGAACAGCAGGATGCGCAGCGCCAGCGCCGTCGAGATCTGCGCATTCTCCCAGCCGAACTCGCGTTCGAGCGGCACGATCATGACGCCGGGCGAGCCCATCGCGCCCGCCGTCACCAGCATGGTGAGGAAGGTGACGGCGACGACCACCCAGCCGTAATGGATGTTGCGGCGGGCGAGTGCGGCGGCCAATGCGGAAGACGTCGTCATAGTCGGGCGATGCCTTGGACCCGGTTGCACAATAATGCTCGCCGTCAATCTGGCATTGTCGGGGAGGAATTGCATGCTCCGTGGCGCCAGCCCGTCGACCGCGTCGCGGCGTGAAGGCCGGTTCGTTAGCGTCGATCCGTTCACTAAATGTTCTTGCGCGAAAACGGCGATTCCGCTACTCTTGCCTGCAGGCAGGGGCGGACATGGTCCAGCGCGTCTCCACGGTGGCGTTCGAGGGCATCGAGGTTCGGCCGGTTGACGTTCAGGTGCAGGTCGCGCCGGGCCTGCCGGCCTTCACCATTGTCGGGCTGCCCGACAAAGCCGTCTCGGAAGCGCGCGAACGCGTCCGCTCGGCGATGATCGCCTCCGGCCTCGCTCTGCCGGCCCGCCGCATCACCGTCAATCTGGCGCCCGCCGATCTGCCCAAGGAGGGGAGCCACTACGATCTGCCGATTGCGCTTGGATTGATGGCGGCGATCGGCGCCATTCCCCACGATGCCGTCGCCGGCTTCACGGTTTTGGGCGAGCTCGGGCTCGACGGCTCGGTTGCGCCGGTGGCCGGCGTCCTGCCGGCAGCGATCGGCGCTAATGCGCGCGGCGAGGGCCTGATGTGCCCGGCCGCATGCGGGCCGGAAGCGGCTTGGGCAAGCCCGGAGATCGAGATCATCGCCGCGCCCTCGCTCATCCAGCTCGCCAACCACTTCAAGGGCACGCAGGTGCTCTCACGGCCGCAGCCGAAGATCCTCGAGGTCGCCAGCGCCGCGCACGACCTCGCCGACATCAAGGGCCAGGAAAGCGCCAAGCGCGCGCTCGAAGTCGCTGCGGCCGGCGGCCACAATCTGCTGATGGTCGGCCCGCCGGGCGCCGGCAAATCGATGCTGGCAGCACGGCTGCCTTCGATCCTGCCGCCGCTCGCACCGGCCGAGCTCCTCGAGGTCTCGATGGTCGCCTCGGTCGCCGGCGAAATCGAGGGCGGCGCCTTGACCAACCGCCGGCCGTTCCGCGCGCCGCACCACTCGGCGAGCATGCCGGCGCTGGTCGGCGGCGGCCTGCATGCGCGGCCCGGAGAAATCTCGCTCGCCCACCATGGCGTCCTGTTCCTCGACGAGCTTCCGGAATTCCAGCCGCAGGTTCTCGACGCGCTGCGCCAGCCGCTGGAGACCGGCGAGGTTTCAATCGCGCGCGCCAATCACCGCGTGACCTATCCGGCGCGCTTCATGCTGGTGGCGGCGATGAACCCGTGCCGCTGCGGACGCGCCGCGGAGCCCGGCTTCGCCTGCCGGCGCGGCGCCAATGCCCGCTGCGCCGCCGACTATCAGGCCCGCATTTCCGGTCCGCTCCTCGACCGCATCGACCTGCACATCGAGGTTCCCGCCGTGACCGCCGCCGATTTGATCCTGCCGCCGCCGACCGAAGGCAGCCGCGAAATCGCCGAACGCGTCGCCCTTGCCCGCGCGCGCCAGGCTGCGCGCTATGCCGCGATCGGGCTGCCGCATGTGCGCAGCAACGCCACGGTCGCGGGCGCAGTGCTCGAGGACGTGGCCCGGCCCGACGCCAGCGGCCTCGCGCTCTTGCGCGAAGCGGCCGACGCGATGCGGCTTTCCGCGCGCGGCTATCATCGCGTGCTGCGCGTCGCCCGCACGCTCGCCGATCTCGACGGCGCCGACAAAGTCGGGCGCGTGCACCTCGCCGAAGCCTTGTCCTATCGCGCGCTTGCCGACGAGGTCCGGCGCGCGGCGTGAGATCGCGCCGGCATCGGCTTCGGCCGCTTGCAATCGCACATAAGCCGGTTCAGCGGTTGGATCGCGCCGGAGCGAGCGGCTAGACTGCCGCCGATGCCGAATCAGCCTCGAAAAATCGCCTTCGTCACCGCGGCGACCAATCACGGCACGCTGATCTTGAACCGGTTCGACCGCCACGTGACCGAGACCGGCGTCGGCTTCGGCGCCGGCTTTCAGCTCCTGGAGACGGCTTCGTACGATCCGGACGAGGTCAATCTGCTGCTTGGGCTGCTCGATTTGCGCCGGCGCCATTACGGCGACGGGGTGATCGCGGTCGACTGCGGCGCCAATGTCGGGGTCCACACCGTCGAGTGGGCGAAGCACATGACCGGCTGGGGCGTGGTGGTGGCGATCGAGGCGCAGGAGCGCATCTACTACGCGCTCGCCGGCAACGTCGCCATCAACAATTGCTTCAATGCGCGCGTCATCCATGCCGCGGTGACGAGCCAGCCGGGCGTGATGAAAATGCCGGCGCCGAACTATTTCGCCCAGGGCAGCTTCGGCAGCCTCGAGCTGCGCAAACGCGACACCACCGAGTTCATCGGCCAGCCGATTGACTATTCGGAAAACAAGATGGTCGACGTGCAGACGATCAGCCTCGATGCGTTCAATTTTCCGCGCCTCGATCTGATCAAGATCGACATCGAGGGAATGGAGCTCGAGGCGCTGGCCGGCGGCGTCAAATGCATCGGCAATTTGCGTCCGATCCTGGTGGTCGAAATGATCAAGACCGACCGCGAGGCGCTGCGCGCGTGGCTCGAAAATCTCGGCTACATGGCGATCGTCAGCGGCCTGAATTTTGTCGCCATTCACAAAGACGACAAGTGCATGGCCGACATCAAGGTCACCAACCCGAATCCGAGCTGAATTTCATCCCCCGCCGTTGGCGACGTGCGCCGCGCCGCGCATGCCGATGGCGGAGAGAAACTCCTGGCGCGTCTCGGCATGGTCGCGGAACACGCCGAGCATGCGGCTCGTCACCATGGTGACGCCGGTCTTGTGCACGCCGCGTGTGGTCATGCACTGATGCGACGCTTCGGTCACCACGGCGACGCCGTGCGGCTTGAGCACCGTTTCGAGACAGGCGGCGATCTCCGCCGTCATCTTCTCCTGGATCTGCAGCCGCCGCGCATAGACCTCGACCAGACGCGCCAGCTTGGAAATGCCGACGACGCGGTTGCGCGGCAGGTAGCCGATATGCACGCGCCCGATGATCGGCGCCATGTGATGCTCGCAATGCGATTCGAAGCGAATGTCGCGCAGCACCACGACTTCGTCGTAACCGCCGGTCTCCTCGAAGGTGCGCTTGAGATAATCGCGCGGATGGTCGTTGTAGCCCGAGTACCATTCCTCATAGGCGCGCACGACTCGCCCCGGCGTGGCGAGGAGCCCCTCGCGGTCGGGATCATCGCCGGCCCAGCGGATGAGCGTGCGCACGGCGGCCTCGGCCTCCTCCCGCGTCGGCCGGACCAGCCGGGCGGGCGCGGACGATCCGCCGCGCTTTGCATTCACTAATTTGTCCATCCGCTCTCTCCGACCCTCTGCCAATCACATCCAGCATATGGGCTTTCGCGCTGAAAAACCCAAGGCGATGTTAACAAAGCGTCAACCGTCGCTCCAATCGCCATTCCTGCCGGCAAGAGATGCGCAAGGTTCATGGGTCAAAACAAGGCAGCGTATCGATCACATGAAAGCGCCGCCGCGGCCTCTGACCGACCGCTATAGCCGGCGTACCGGAGCGGGACAGGGACCATGCGCCCACGCGCCACCCTCGGCAAACCCGCGATTCTCACCCGCCGGCTGTTCTCTCTTCTCGTTCGTTCGGCGGTCATCGGATCGATGTCGTTTGCCGTCTCCTTCGGCTTTCTCTCCGGCGCGACCTCGCCGCAGGCGCACTACGATCCTCACATGTTCGCGATCGGGGTCGCGGCGCTTCTCGGCGCCGCCTGCGGCGCCATCGGCATTCTCATCTCCCGCGTCCGGCAGATGAAGGCGGAGCTGCGCGATCTGGAAGCTCGCGTCGACAAGGAAGCGGATCGCAATTGGGAGATGCGCGAGGCGCAGGAACGCAGCAAGAGCTTCTTCGAGGCGCAGGGCGACGTCATCGTTCGCCGCGATGGCGGCGGCGCGATCACCTACGCCAACGACGCTTTTTGCGCACTCGCCGGCCGGCCGCGCGAGGACCTTCTCGCCACCACCTTCAGTCTGCCGGTCGAGGAGCAGAGCGAGACCCGCGTTCTTGCCGACGGCACGCGGGTGCACGACCAGAAGATCGCCGCTGCCGCCGGCGCGCGCTGGATCGCGTGGCGCGAAGTCACCGTGCGCGACGATGGCGGCAGTGAAATCCAAAGCGTCGGTCGCGACATGACCGACCGCGTGCTCGCCGGGCGGGCGCTGGCGGAAGCGCGCGATCAAGCCGAAGCGGCGAACCGCGCGAAATCCCGATTCCTGGCGATGGTCTCGCACGAGATCCGCACGCCGCTCAACGGCATTCTCGGCATGGCCGACCTCCTCGGCGACACGCCGGTGACCCAGGAGCAAGCGAGTTACCTGAAGGCGGTGAAGACCTCGGGCGAGACCCTGCTGTCGCTGATCGCCGAGATTCTCGATTTTTCCAAGATCGAGGCCGGGCGGCTCGATCTGGCGACGCGGCCATTCGCGCTCGCCGCCTTCGTCGAGGAGGCGGTCGAGCTCCTCGGCCCGCGCGCGCAGGCCAAAGGGCTCGAAATCTGCTGCTATGTCGACGAGCGCCTGCCGGCGCGCGTCATCGGCGACGCGGCGCGATTGCGCCAGGTGCTGTTCAACCTCGCCGGCAACGCGATCAAGTTCACCGAGCGCGGCGGCGTGTCGATCATCGTCGAGCCGGGCGAGCAAGCCGACGCGATCGCCATCTCGGTGCGCGACACCGGCATCGGCATCTCGCCGGACGACCAGGCGCGGATCTTCCTCGAATTCGAGCAGGCTGACGGCAGCTCGACCCGGAAATTCGGCGGCACCGGTCTCGGTCTCGCCATCTCGAAACGGATCGTCGAAAGCATGGGCGGCTCGATCGCCGTCGAGAGCGCGCCCGGCGAGGGCGCAAACTTCCGCATGACTCTCACGCTCCCCCGCGCCGGCGACGCCGAGGAGCCGGCACTGGCGGTGCCCGATCTCGCCGGCCACGACGTCTTGATCGTCGCGCCCGCGGCGCTTGAAGCATCGATGATGGCGCGGCGCCTCCAGCGTTGGGGCGCGCGCACCAAGATCGTCCCCGACGAGCAGGTGGCGGCGGCGCTGTTGCCCGAGCAGCTGTGGAGCGTGCTCTTGGTCGATCATGCGCTCGGCACGCCGGCTTGCGCGGCACTTGCGCGCGTCGCCGCGGCAATCCCCCGCCGCATCGCGCTGGTCACTCCGGCGACGCGCTCCGAGCTTGCCGCCCTCGGCGAGGCGGGATTCACCGGCTATCTGATCAAGCCGGTCCGCGCCTCCTCGCTCGCGGCGCGCTTTGCCGCCAGCGAGGCCTTCGATCCGGCCGGCGCGATCGGGCCGGCGGGGACGCCGGACCAAGCGCGTCCCGACGCCGGGCTCTCGATCCTCGTCGCCGAGGACAACGAGATCAACGCGCTCCTCGCGCGCGCCCTGTTGGCGAAGCTCGGCCATCGGCCGACGATCGTCCCGAGCGGTGCCGTAGCCGTCGAATCCTGGCTCGCCGCGCGCGCCGCCGGCACGCCTTACGATCGCGTGCTCATGGACCTGCACATGCCGGGCATGGACGGTCTTGAGGCCACGCGCCGGATACGGGCCATCGAAGCCGAGAGCGACACGCCGCGAACGCCGATCCTCGCGCTCACCGCCAACGCCTCCGCCGAGGATCGCGATGCCTGTCTCGCCGCCGGGATGGATAGCTTCCTGGTCAAGCCGCTCGAGCGCGAACGTCTAGCTTACGCGCTTGCGGCCGCGAGGCGTGCGGACATCGCCGCCTGATCGCGCTCACAATCTGCGCAACGCCACCTGCTCGACTTCGTGACTCTCGCCCTTGGTCAGGATGAGATCGGCACGCGGGCGCGTCGGCAAAATGTTCTCGCGCAGATTCAAAAGATTGATCCGGTTCCAGATCGAGGTTGCGGTCGCGGTCGCCTCCGCGTCGGTCAGCTTGGCGTAGCGGTGGAAATAGGATTTCGGATCGGCGAAGGCGGTGCCGCGCAATGCCAGAAAGCGGTTGACGTACCACGACAGCAGCACCGCCTCGCCGGCATCGAGATAGACCGAGAAATCGAAGAAATCGGAGACGAAGGGCACGGCCTTGCCGTCCTTCGGCAATCGCCCGGCTTGCAGGACGTTGAGCCCCTCGACGATCAGGATTTCCGGCCGGTCGATCTCGATCCACTGGTTCGGAATGACGTCGTAGACGAGATGCGAGTAGACCGGCGCGCGCACCGGCCGGCGGCCGGCTTTGATGTCGGAAAGGAAACGCAGCAAAGCCGGCAGGTCATAGCTTTCCGGGAAGCCCTTTTTTTCCATCAGGCCTTCCCGCTCGAGGACGGCGTTGGGATAGAGGAAGCCGTCGGTGGTGATGAGATCGACCTTGGGCACGTTGGGCCAGCGCGCCAGCAGCGCCTGCAGCACGCGCGCTGTGGTCGATTTGCCGGCGGCAACCGAGCCGCCGACACCGATGATGTAAGGCATTTTGGCGTCCTCGGTGCCGAGGAAGCCCTGCTGCGCGCGAAACAGCCTTTGCGTGGCGGCGACATAGAGCGAAAGAAGCCGCGACAGCGGCAGGTAGATCTCCTCGACCTCGGATATGTCGAGCCGGTCGTGCAGCGAGCGCAGCCGCGCGATCTCCGCCGACGCGAGCGTCATCGGCGTGTCGGCGCGCCGCGTCGCCCATTCGGCGCGCGAGAACACGCGATAGGGCGACAGATCCGGCTCGGTGCGCTGCTCCATCCCGATCGTCCTCAGCCGCCCTTGCGCGCGGCCTTCTCGTCGAGGCCCGATTGGCGCGTGCGCTCGGCGAGTGCCGCTTCGACTTCGGCCAGCGAGATACCGCGCATATGGAGCACGACGAGGAGATGGTAGAGGAGGTCGGCGGCCTCCGCGATCACCCGCTCGCGGTCCTGCGCGACGGCGGCGACCACGACCTCGACCGCCTCTTCGCCGAGTTTCTTAGCGCTATGGGCGATGCCTTTGTCGATCAGCCCGCGCGTATAGGAGGCCTCCGCGCTCGCCTGCGCCCGCGCCGAGATGCGCCGTTCAAGATCGCCGAGGGTGAATGCAGCCATGGCGCACTTCACTTAGCATCTCCGCCGCGCCGCGGGGAGAGGCAGCATCCATGGATGTTTCCTCCACCGGCACGGCCGGCCGCATCGCTCCGCCTCCGGATGAGGCTCAAGGATCGAGCCGCATCGGCAGGCCGGCACGGGCCATGTATTCCTTGGCCGCGCGCACCGAGTGCTCGCCGCAATGAAAGATCGAGGCGGCGAGCACGGCGGACGCATGGCCGTCGCGGATGCCTTCGACCAGGTGATCGAGATTGCCGACACCGCCCGAGGCGATGACCGGCACCGACACGCTGTCGGCAATGGTCCGCGTGAGCGCGATGTCGAACCCGCGCCGGGTGCCGTCGCGGTCCATGGAGGTGAGCAGGATCTCGCCGGCGCCGAGTTCGACCACTTCGCGCGCATACGCCGCCGCATCGATGCCCGTGGGGTGGCGGCCGCCATGGGTGAAGATTTCCCAACGGTCCCCCTCGCCTTCGGGCGAAACCTTCTTGGCGTCGATCGCCACCACGATGCACTGATCGCCGAATTTTTCCGCCGCTTCCTGCACAAAGGCGCGGCGCGCGACCGCCGCGGTGTTTATCGATACCTTGTCGGCGCCGGAGGCGAGCAGCGTGCGGATGTCCTCGATGGTGCGCACCCCGCCGCCGACGGTGAGCGGCATAAAGCAGGCCTCGGCCGTGCGCTGGACCACGTCGAGCATGATGGCGCGGTTCTCGTGGCTGGCGGTGATGTCGAGAAAGGTCAGCTCGTCGGCGCCCGCCGCGTCGTAGGCGATCGCCGCTTCGACCGGATCGCCGGCGTCGCGCAAATTGATAAAATTGACGCCCTTGACGACGCGGCCGTCCTTCACGTCGAGGCAGGGAATGACGCGGGCCTTGAACATTAGTTACGCGGTCTTTCTCTCATTTCTGAAAACTCAATGACGACCTGTCGAAGCTACCGTTTGGTACTGCTGAATAAGTTTAAGCGCCTCTGCCGCATCGAGCCGGCCGTCATAGAGCGCGCGCCCGGCGATCGCGCCTTCAAGCTTCCGCGCGCGCGGCTCGAGCCGCGCGCGCACCTCCTCGATCGAGCCGAGCCCGCCGGACGCGATGACCGGGATCGACACCGCATCGGCAAGCGCGATCGCGGCGTCGAAATTGAGGCCCTTGAGCATGCCGTCGCGCGCGATGTCGGTGTAGATCACCGCGGCGACGCCGGCATCCTCGAAGCGTTTGGCGATGTCGAGGGCGGAAAGCTCGGACGTTTGCGCCCAGCCTTGGATCGCCACCCGACCGTCACGCGCATCGAGTCCGACGGCGATGCGGCCAGGATGGGCACGGGCGGCGGCCTTCACCAGCGTGGGATCGCGCACCGCCGCGGTGCCGATGATAACGCGGGCGACGCCTTTTTCCAGCCAACCTTCTATCGTCGCCTGGTCGCGAATGCCGCCGCCGAGCTGCACCGGCACCTCGACGGCTTCGAGGACGCGCTCGACGGCGGCGGCGTTCATCGGCTTGCCGGCAAAGGCGCCATCGAGATCGACGATATGGAGATATTCGAACCCTTGGGCCGCGAAGCTGCGCGCCTGCTCGGCCGGATCGCGATTGAAGACCGTCGCGCGCGCCATGTCGCCCTGTTCGAGGCGCACCGCCAGACCGTCTTTCAAATCAATCGCCGGGAACAGGATCACGGCTTCCACTTGAGGAAGTTCGCGATCAGCGCCAGACCGAGCCGCTGGCTTTTCTCCGGATGGAATTGCGTGCCGACCATATTGTCGCGCGCGACGATCGCAGTCACCGCCCCGCCATAGTCGGCGGCGGCCACGAGGTCGGCGGGCTCCGCCGGCTTGAGCTGATAGGAATGGACGAAATAGGCGTGCAGGCCGCGCGCGCCGAGCTGCAAGTCGCCGAGCAGCGGATGCGCGCGCGCGACGTCAAGGGTATTCCAGCCCATGTGCGGGATCTTCAAGCTCGGATCGTTCGGCGCGATGCGGTCGACCTCGCCGGGGACCCAGCCGAGCCCCTCGGTGACCTCGTATTCGCGTCCGCGCTCGGCCAGCAATTGCATGCCGACGCAGATGCCGAAGAACGGCCGTCCTTTCCGCCGCACCGCCTCCTCGAGCGCCGCCACCATGCCGTCGACGGCGTCGAGCCCGCGCCGGCAATCGGCAAAGGCGCCGACGCCCGGCAGCACCACGCGGTCGGCGCGCGCCACGGCCGCCGGATCGGCGGTCACGATGATCGGCTGATCGAGCCCGGCGTCATGCCCCGCGCGCTCGAACGCCTTGGCGGCCGAGTGCAAATTGCCGGAGCCATAGTCGACGACGGCTACGGTCATGGGCCGGCTCCGGGTTTGGGGAACAGGCCGATCACATCGGGGGATTGCGGCATGCGCGCCGCCGGCGGCGCGGGATAAGAGGCGCTTGCCGACGGCTCGGCCGGTTTGGCGGGCTTGGCCGATGCCGTGCGAAGCCAGGCTTGGAAAAAGCGCTGTTCGGCGTCTTCGCGGTCATGGCCGCTGACAATGCCGATTTTTTCCCAGCCGCCACTATCGAGGGCGAAGCGGCGCAGCGTGCTCGCTTCGATGCCGATCAGCACCGATCCGAGCAAGCCGACGACGATAATGATCGCGACGGGAACGCCGGCATAATACATCGCCATGTCGATGCCGACGGCCGCGGCGACGTAGATCAACAGCACCAGCCACATCCGATGCCACAGCATCCACGGGGCTGCCGCCACGAATGCCCAGAACGAGAAGCCATCGCGCACGAACGCGAATCGTTCGGCAGCCGCCAGCGGATCGGCGGCGCCAAGCGGCGGCTGGTGGACGGTGTAGATCGACATGGTCTCATTCCACTTTCGGGTCGGGTCTCGTCGGTCAAGTTCGCCAGCGCGACTGGGCTGATCGTCGCTTATGCAGACGAGCGACAAATCACCCGCGCAGGGTACCTTTGGTCGAGGGCACCTCGTTCGCGGCGCGCGGATCGATCGCAACTGCCGCCCGCAGCGCCCGCGCCAGGCCCTTGAAGCAGGATTCGGCAATATGGTGATCGTTGCCGCCATAGAGCGTGGCGACATGCAGCGTCACCGCCGCGTTGATGGCGAATGCCTGGAACCACTCCTGCACCAATTCGGTATCGAACGGCCCCACCTTGTCGCGCACGAACTCGACATTGAAGACCAGAAACGGGCGGCCGGAAATGTCCACCGCCACGCGGGTGAGCGCTTCGTCCATCGGCACGTGCACGTCGGCGTAACGGGTGATGCCCTTCATCTCGCCGAGCGCCTGCTTCACCGCCTGGCCGAGCGCGATACCGACGTCTTCCGTGGTGTGGTGTTGATCGATGTGCAGGTCGCCCTTGGCCTTGACCTCGATGTCGATGCGCGAGTGGCGAGCCAAGAGATCGAGCATGTGGTCGAGAAAGCCAATGCCGGTCGCGACCGAGGCCGCGCCAGTGCCGTCGAGATCGACGGCGACCTCGACGCTGGTTTCTTTGGTAGCCCGTTTCACCGACGCCTTGCGCATCTTCTCCTCCGCGGCGCGCCGCGCGCCTTTTATCAGGGCTTTGCCGCTTGCGCCAATGTCCGGCACCGCGCAATTGCATTGGCCGCCGCCAACTCCTAGATCATGCGTCGAACGAAGGTTTTCCAGCACATGTCATCCCCCGAAACCGGTCTATCAGGCCCCTGGCACGGCACCACCATCCTGACCGTGCGCAAGGGCGGCGTGGTGGCGGTCGGCGGCGACGGGCAGGTCTCGATCGGGCAGACCATCGTCAAGGCCAACGCCAAGAAGGTCCGCCGGCTGGGCAAGGGCGACGTGATCGGCGGCTTTGCCGGCGCCACCGCCGACGCTTTCACGCTGTTTGAGCGGCTGGAGAGCAAGCTCGAGCAATATCCCGGCCAGCTCATGCGCGCCGCGGTCGAGCTGGCCAAGGATTGGCGCACCGACCGCTATCTGCGGCGCCTCGAAGCGATGATGGTGGTCGCCGACAAGGAGGTGTCGCTGGTGCTCACCGGCACCGGCGACGTGCTCGAGCCGGAAGCGGGCGTTGCCGGCATTGGCTCCGGCGGCAACTACGCACTCGCCGCCGCTCGCGCGCTGATCGACGGCCCGCTCGACGCCGAGGCGATCGTGCGCCGCGCGCTCGACATCGCGGCTGATATCTGCGTCTACACCAACCGCAACGTCACCATCGAGACATTGAAGAGCGCTTGATCCATGGGGTCGCCGGGCTACGCATTTCGTCCGCTGTCGGCCGCCGATCTGCCGATGGTCCGGCGCTGGCTGACGGCGCCGCATGTCGCGCGCTGGTGGGGCGATCCGGATGAGCAATTCGCCCTGGTCAGCGAAGATCTCGAGCATCCGGCGATGGATCAGTTCATCGTCGCCAGCGAGGATCGCCCGTTCGCCTATCTGCAATGTTACGATCCGGCCGCTTGGCCGGACAACGGCCTCGGCGAGCAGCCGGACGGTGTGCGCGGCATCGATCAATTCATCGGCGAACCGGACATGGTCGATCGCGGCCACGGCTCGGCGCTGATCCGCGCGTTCACCGACAGTTTGCTGCATGCCGGTACGCCCTGCGTGCTGACCGACCCCGATCCGGCGAACGCGCGCGCGGTCCGCGCCTATGAGAAGGCCGGATTCCGCAAAGCGCGTCTCGTGGACACACCCGACGGCCCCGCCGTTCTCATGGTGCGCGATGCATGAGTGATTTCTCCCCCCGCGAAATTGTCTCCGAGCTCGACCGCTTCATCGTCGGCCAGGCCGACGCCAAGCGCGCGGTCGCGAGCGCGCTGCGCAATCGCTGGCGCCGGCTGCAGCTCGACGACCGGCTGCGCGAGGAGGTGCTGCCGAAGAACATCCTGATGATCGGGCCGACCGGCGTCGGCAAGACCGAGATCTCCCGCCGGCTTGCCCGGCTCGCCGGCGCGCCCTTTCTCAAGGTGGAGGCCACAAAATTCACCGAGGTCGGCTATGTCGGCCGCGACGTCGAGCAAATCGTGCGCGACCTCGTCGAGATCGCCATCACGCTGACGCGCGAGCGAAAGCGCAAGGACGTGCAGGCGAGAGCCCAGCAGGCCGCCGAGGATCGGGCGCTCGATGCGCTCGTCGGCGCCAACGCCAGCGCCTCGACCAAGGACACCTTCCGCCGCAAGCTGCGCGCCGGCGAGCTCGACGACAAGGAGATCGAGATCGAGGTGCAGGCCTCGGGCGGCATGCCGCTGTTCGACATTCCCGGCATGCCGGGCGCGCAGATGGGAGCGATTTCGATCGGCGACATTTTCGGCAAGCTCGGCGCCGGGCGCACCAAGACACGGCGGGTCACCGTCGGCGATGCGCACGAAATCCTGACCAATGAAGAATCCGACAAGCTCCTCGATACCGAGCAGCTCACCCAGGAGGCGATCAGGTCGGTGGAGAACAACGGCATCGTCTTTCTCGACGAGATCGACAAGATCTGCACCCGCGACGGACGCATCGGCGCCGACGTCTCGCGCGAGGGCGTGCAGCGCGATCTGTTGCCGTTGATCGAGGGCACGACCGTCGCCACCAAGCACGGCTCGGTCAGGACCGACCACGTGCTCTTCATCGCCTCGGGCGCCTTTCACACCGCCAAGCCCTCCGACCTCCTGCCCGAGCTGCAAGGCCGGCTGCCGATCCGCGTCGAGCTCAAACCGCTCACCCGCGATGATTTCCGCCGCATCCTCACCGAGCCGGAGGCCTCGCTGATCAAGCAATACATCGCGCTGATGGCGACTGAAGGCGTGAAGCTGGAGTTCGCCGAGGACGCCATCGACGCGGTCGCCGACGTCGCAGTGGCGGTGAATTCAAGCGTGGAGAATATCGGCGCGCGGCGGCTGCAGACGGTGATGGAACGCGTGCTTGACGAAATTTCGTTCGCCGCCCCCGACCGCTCGGGCGACACCGTGACGATCGATGCCGCCTATGTGCAAAAGCACGTCGGCGACCTTGCCAAGAATGCGGATCTGAGCCGATTTATCCTATAGCGGCGCGGCGTCTTCAGGCGTGCAGCTTCGGCTGGGCCGGCTGCTCGCGGCTCATTTCGCGGATCGTCGCCATCCACTTCTCGACCTGGGCAAGGACGCGCTCATCGGACGCTGTGCCGCGCATCGCGGCCGGCTTCGATGGCGTTTGGGTGGGCTCGGGCATGGTCGGTCTCCGACGGGCTACGCACGGCTACAGGGCACGGTTACAGGGCACGGCTACACGGCGATCGAGAAAGCCTTGTCGCAGACGGAAATGACTTTTTCTTGTTCCCGGTGTGACCACGGATCGTTGGGGCTGGCTTTACCGCCCGCGGCGCAACCGCACGTAAAGCGCCCCTTCCCCGCCATGACCGATATGCGCGTCCTCGAATCCGAGGACCAAGGGGCGAAATTCCGCCTGGGCGAGCCACATCGGCACTTGCCGCTTGAGAACGCCGCGCTCGGCTGCCGCATCGCGGTCGCCTCTTCCCGTTCCCTTGCCGGTGACGACGAGCACCATTTTGGCGCCGTCTGCTTGTGCGCCGCGCAGGAAGCGCAGCAGCGCCGCATGCGCCTTGGCTTGGGTGTAGCCGTGCAGGTCGATGCGACCGTCGATCGGTTCGCGCCCGCGCGCGACGCGCCGCCGCAGGCGCCGCCCGAGCGGCGCTAGTGGCGGCGACTTTTCTGCCCGCGGCAGATCATCGCGAGCGGCCGGCTCCGCAGCAGCCGGTTTGCCAGCAGCCGAATTGGCGGCAGCCAGCTTGGCAGCCGCGGGCTTGGAAGCAGTCGACTCGGCAGCCGCTCTCTCAAGCGCCGGCGGCGCTTGCGGGCGATCCAACGGTTTGATCGAGCGCGCGAAGCCGGTCCACAGCGCGCGCTCCTCGTCGGTCAAATGACGCCGCCGGCTCATCGTCTGGCTCGCGGTTTCCGCCTGAGCTTGCGATCCGGCAGCGTGGCCGGTTTCGCTTCCGGAAGCGGCACCTCTTCCACGGTCGGATCGATGACGCCGTCGCCACCCGACTGCACGAAGGAGCGGGGGCGCTCCGGCGGCAGCGGCATATTGCGCCCGGCCTCGATCGGATCGAGCTCGCGCGGCAGCAGCATCACGAACTCGCCGGGATTGCGGATCCGGCCGGCGATCCGCGCCGCCTCATCACCCGCGCCGAAATAGATATCGGCCCGCGCCGGCCCGACGATCGCGGAGCCGGTATCCTGCGCGAACATGAGACGGCGGAATTTGCTCCCGGCTTTCTCGTTGGCGATCGGCAGATCAGCGGCGATGAAAAACGGCGTGCCGTAGGCATGCAGCGAACGATCCACCGCGATCGAGCGGCCGGGCACCAACGGCACGCCCTCGCCGCCCACCGCCTCGTCCTCGGTGGCCAGATCGGTGATGCGGAAAAAGACGTAGGATTTGTTCTGCCGCCGCACCTCCTTCCCCTCCTCCGGATTGGCGTCCATCCAGTCGCGGATGCGCTGCATGGAAACTTCGTCTTTGGGGATGATCTTGCGATCGATCAGCACGCGGCCGACCGGAGTATAGGGCCAGCCATTGTGCGAGTCGTAGTTGACGCGCAGGATCGAGCCGTCTTCCAGCCTGATCCGGGCCGAGCCTTGGATCTGCGCGAACAGCACCTCGATCTGGCTGCGCAGCCAACAGATTTCCAAGTGCCAGCCGTCGAGCGCGCCCTCCTCGATCTCGCCGCGGTCGTAATACGGCACAATCTTGCGGCGGCCGACGCGGCGGCCGACTTTCACTCCCTTGCTTGGAAACGAATCGCCGAGCTTGCGGCGGCCGGCGACGACCAGATTGGGCGGGCGGCGATAAAGCGGCGCGGTGAATTCACCGGTCGGCACCCGCGAGCCGTCGATGATCGGCTCGTAATATCCGGTGAGGAACCCTTCGGCGTCGCCAAGCTTGCTGATGCGCAGCGGCCGGAAATTGTCCTCGAAGAATTTCCGGGCGCCCTCCTCCTCGAGCGGAATCGCGGCGACGGCGCGTTCGCAGATCGGTTTGAGCGCCTCGTTGATCGCCGCCGCTTCGCGGCCCGGTTGCCGGGTGCCGTTGAGCGCGCGGCAGCTGGCGAGAAAGGCGGCAAACGCGGCGGCGTGATCGTCAGCCGCCCAGCCTTCGAGCGCCGGCCAATCGAGCGGCTGGTATTGCGTGTCGGCGAATTTTATCGGTTCCCGGGCACCGCTGCGCGCGACCGCCGGCAAGCCGAAAACGACCATGAGCGCGACGATGAAGCGCAAGCTCCAGGATGCCGCCATGGCCTCATTGTCCGGCTTCGGTTGCAACCACCTTCCAGTTCGGATCGCGCGAGGAGACATCGCGAGCGAAGGTCCACACGTCGGTGACGTCGGTGATCTTCTCGGCGTCGCCTTCGGTCACGGTCCCGGATCGGTCGCGCGTCGCGGAAATGAGCTTGGAGACGAAGCGCACGGTGATCTGAGCGGTGCGCGAGCGCAGCTCGGCCGCGGTGATGGTCGAGCCGTCGATCGAGACGAAGCGCGTCTCCGCCGTCTCGCCCCGGCTTTCACGCTCGCCGATGGCGGCGTCGAAGCCGTCAAAGACCTCGCGCGACAACAGGCTGCGCAATTGCCGGCGATCACCGCCGGCGAACGCGGTCACGATCATCTCGTAGGCGGCGCGCGCACCGGTAATAAAGTGCTTGGCGTCGAAGCCCGGCTCCGCTGCCGCGATGGCGTCGAGGCCGGCCGCCACGCCCGAACTCCCCTCGGCGACATCCTTCCAGCGATCCGCCGGCGGCGGCTGGACCTCGACCGGTCGCGCCGCGGTCTCGGCCGGACGCGGCGGCAAGGTCACGACCTTGTCGGTCGCCGGGCTGCGTACGGCATCGCGCGCCGAATAGGGGTCATAGGGCGGGCGTTCGCGGCCGGTCCGTTGCCCCAATACGCTGCGAAGCCGCAGGAAAATAAAGACTGCGAGCGCCAGAAAGATGATGGTGTAGATGTCGAACACGTCTCACATTCTCTTGGCGGCTTCGCTCGGCGACGCTGCGGCCCGGACAGTAGTTCAATTTGCGGTTCGAAGCGATGAATCCGCAAGGGGTGCCCATCCCCGTTGTATGTAGGCACGCGCGGGGAACCATCCAGTGGCGATTGTCCGATAGGCGCGCCGGGGCGCAAGCTTAGACGATCGCCGCCGCCAGGCCAACAATGGAAGCGCCGATCATTTGCCCGCGATAGTGGCGACGCCGGACGCCTCCGCGGACCGCGGAACACGTGCGTACGCAGCATGCTGATACCAGCCGCCGCCGCTTCGTTGCGCAGCAGGCGCTGCCATTGTTCACCCGCTTTGCCTGTGTTAGCCAACCCTTAACGCTGGAGCGGGACCGGAGACGAGCATGTCAGCGACAAATGGCGGTCCTCAGCCACAAGTGGCAATGCCGCAGATCGGCGTCCTCGCTCAATACGTGAAGGACCTGTCGTTCGAGAACCCGAACGCGCCGCGTTCGCTGGCGCCGACCGGACAGCAGCCGACCATCAACATTCAGGTCAATGTCGAGGCGGCGCCGATCGCCGGCGGCGGGAACGGTACCGACTTCGAAGTCAATCTCCGGCTGGAAGGGAAAGCCGAATCGCAAGCGACGCTGCTGTTCAGCTTCGAGCTCGTCTTTTCCGGCGCCTTTCGTATCCAGAACGTGCCGGCCGAGAGCCTGCAGCCGGTGGTGATGATCGAATGCCCGCGGCTGTTGTTTCCTTTCGCCCGCGAGATCA
>Ga0210394_10001976_pt1 | contig 29975 bp, 20 predicted proteins | sample IncBWC12MmetaG_FD_160121 | JGI IMG/M metagenome (GOLD analysis project Ga0210394, IMG submission 160121) | Forest soil microbial communities from Barre Woods Harvard Forest LTER site, Petersham, Massachusetts, United States - Inc-BW-C-12-M | ecosystem: Environmental > Terrestrial > Soil >... | reverse complement strand
TTCGAAGCGAACGTATCCGGCAAAGCTTTGTTGAAGTACATCGGCAGCAGCTTCGCGACGGAAGTGAGCTTGTCAGGGACCTCTTGCGGTCTCCTGAAGTCACTTCGAAATTGAAGCCAGAAGATTTCATCACGGTTATCACCAATCTGGCGCATGGTCTGGCAGTCACCCAGAGAATCCTTGGCGCAGAACTCTCTCAGAACAGCACGCGCAACCTCGTTCAATCGCTGTTCGATCATTTGATATCGTCCGCATGAGTAGTTGGCTAGCGCAATGCGTAGGTTGATTTGGAAACATGTCTTTGGCAAAGGACGCTGTCGATTTTGCACCATTCCACCGTCACCACTTGCCACTACCGAATGAAGGACAAAATCGGAAGTAGCGTCTCAGCTGGTGAGAACAGGCCTTAGCGCTCATTGACCTCTATTCAGATCGATGTATGTCTTCGGCAAGTTGCTGTATAACTGGTTAATCGGATAGAAACGCAAGGTGTCGCGATAGTCCGAGGATGAACGACTTGGGCCAAATCCTTGGTGGCAGACCGACAGCCGAGGAAATTGACCACTCCAAAAGCTCCGACGATTGATTCTTAGCGGACGAGCCTTGCTGATGGGCGGTGAAAAGCGTAGGTAGAATCAGCAACTTTTGCCGGAGGTAATTTCGGCTGTGGGGCTTATTCCCGCTTTATGCCCTGTCGGACTCGAATAGCGCAAGATAGGGAGCGTACCGAAATCTTCGGTTGCGCTGAAACCCTGTCATCTCCTCAAGTAAGCCGAGTTTAACGAATCGTTCGACTACCTTGCTGGCGGTTACGAAAGCGCACTTCAAGCGCTTTTCAGCCAAGCGAACCGTGGTGATGGGCTGCTCAAATAAGTATTCCAGAAAAACGAAATCGTACGGTGTCGCCCCGAGTTTATCTTTTGCAAGTTTCTCGCTCAGAAGTTGACGATGTTCTTCTCTTATCTTGAGAATGTTCCGGGCCGTATCGGCTGCCTCGCGGCTGACTTCATGAACCCCGCGGATAAAGAACTTCAGCCATCCTTCCCAATCGCCGTCGTTACGAATAGACATCAGGCGGTCATAGTAGGCGCTGCGGTGCTGTTTGAGGTAGTGGCTCAGGTAGAGCAGAGGTCGTTCGAGCGCACGTTTCTGGCACAGCAGAAAAGTGACAAGCAGTCGTCCGACTCGTCCGTTACCGTCAAGAAACGGATGGATGGTCTCAAATTGTGCGTGCGCCAAGCCGCATTGAATGAGCAACGGTAGGGAGTCATCGTGGAGGAATTTTTCCAGATTATCGAGGGCAGCCTGCATTTCAGGAACAGGAGGGGGCACAAACGTTGCGGTCGCCAGGGTGCAGCCACTCGGGCCGATCCAATTCTGGCTTTTTCGAAACTCTCCAGGTGTGCGATTCGCACCGCGAACGCCGGTGAGCAATTTGCCATGGATTTCGCGGATTAGGCGCAGACTCAACGGAAGTGTCTTCAAGCGGTCTAACCCGTAATCCATAGCAGCTACATAGTTGATCACCTCGTGGATATCTTTAGGGAAATCCTGACCTTTTGAATCGATTTCAAATTGAAGGACGTCCTCAAGAGTGCTTTGTGTTCCCTCGATCTGCGAGCTTAAGACAGCTTCCTGGCGTACGTACATGGAAACGAAGAGGTCGGGATTCGGTAGAACTGTGGCGATTCCGTCCAGTCGGCCTAAGGACCAGTCTGCGTCAGAGAGCAGACGAGCGAGTTCGGCGTCAATTTTTATGGGCGGAGTCGGCGGCAGACCTGTAGGGATAAAGGCAGCATAGCCTGTCGCTTGTTTTGCTAAGTGGCCTGCTCGCATAATATAATCGTTTGCGCGGAGTCCTTATTTCACTAGGGCTAAAGTGAGTTCCGGTGCAGCGATTCTTATTTTAGCGCAAGCCCATATCGCAAAACAAGGAATATGTGAAGAGGCGCTTATTTTGTGCAACAAAATAAGGCCTACGTCTGCCTGACTTATCTTATCAGCGGAATTCTACCGCTGCGAGCGCGTCAATTCATCTCCTTCGGACGCCGGAGTAACGACAGCCTGCGTCCGCTTTTTGTTCCCGCCGGGACTCGACTTGCGCTGCTTCGTCGCTCGCGCTTTCTTCCTGGCAGCCCGTTTCTTCTTGGCCTGCTGTTCGTCATAGCGCTCCTCATCGGACACATCCCATCCGGGGAGAATCACCAGGCGCGGCGGCAAACCCTTCTTCTTGCGCCTTTCCTCGGAGTCCTTGATGTCGAAATAAATGTCGTCCAGGTCTTTGGTTTTCTGCTTGTACTCGCGCTGGAATTTGTAGGCCCACGAGGCATCGTCCTCGACCATCTTGTCGAAGCTGTCGAAGAATTCCCGATTCACATCGACACGGGCAGTCTCTACTTCGGCGCGGGCACCTCGAATCTGTTCCGTATGGAAGGCTCGAACCCTCTCCAGGCTTAGGAGGCCGCGCATCACCTGTTCGAATGCCAGGTTCAAATCCAGGAGTTCTTGGAACAGGGCAAGCTTCATGGCTGTGCTCCGGCTCTGCCGTGTGGTTCGCTTTCAGCATCACCGGGCGGCTTCGGGTATTGCCGTTCCCACTCGCGCAGTTCCTCCGGCGTGAAGAACCGCACCTTGGGCGGTTTTCCCTCGCCGCGCCGGCGAGCTTCAACGATCTGCACATGCCGATAGACCTGCACTTCGTCAAGGGTGTTCTTCTCGTATTCGCGGTACCGAGCTTCATAGCGGGCCGAATCTCGCAACTCTGAGCCTTGCAGAGCACTGCAAACATAAGAATTGAGCCGCGCGCGCTGATCCTCGAACACCACGAGTTCTTCGTCGAAGCACAACGGATCGAGTTGCGATTCCTTGGCTCGTTTGAGGCGTTCGAGGCCGCGCACGGCTTCGTCAACCCCTTGATTCACTAAGAAAATTGCTTCGTACAGATGCGCCTTTTGCATTTGAATCTCCTCGTTGCTTGCGGCGGGAGCCGCGTCCCACTGTTAGGGAGATGTTGTGACACACGGATAGCGAGCGGTCGGAAGTGCGACCGTAATCGAGACAGATAAGCTTTAGGATTCAGTTGGGAGGAGATTCAGCGACCGGTTCGAGAGGGAACTGTTTCGAAAAAAACGAGCGCGATGCCAGTTGCGTGAGGAATGGAAAGTGGATAACTTCTTTTGCAGCCACGGTTGCACCTCCGGTGCGACTTTGGTCAGGGTCGCGCTCGTGTTGATAGCACGGGCGCGTCCCGCTTATTTCTTCTTGGCCTTCTTACCTGTTCTTCTGTCGATCCCTTTGCCCCAGTAGGATTCTGTCATGTGCTTCTTGATTGCCGCGAGTTCCTCAGTTGTCCAAACTCTCGCCAATCGACCATGAACGACGCCCGGCTTTGGAACTGGAATCAACCTGTTTCGAATCCATCGATAAAGCGTCTTTCGGTCTATCCCTAAGAGCTGTGCAGCCTCTGAGATTGAACATGATTTCATTTTCAATATGCCACACGTGTGGCCTTTGTCAAGCAAAAAAGCTAACCCGGACTGGCGTCTCAATGCCCGATCCGGGGCGCCGGAAGAATATCCCAATTCCCGCAGGAATGAGAGCGCCGAAGCTTCGAGCAAAGAAGCCTCACGCCCATCGCAATGTACGGTAGATCACCGTACACTAGTTCCGTGAGGATACGATGGCCCTGGTGCTCAAGACGCAACAAAGACAGTTCAAGAAAATCGAGAGGGTCAAAGCGCGACTCAATCCCGAGCAGAAACGCCGCATCGAATATGCGGCCAGTCTCAAAGGGACTTCGATCTCTGACTTCATGGTTTCCAGTGCCGACGATGCTGCTGTACGGGCCATCGAGCGGCATGAGGTGTGGACTCTGACAGGCCGGGATCGAGAAGCATTCGTCAAGGCGCTGCTGCATCCGCCAGCTCCGAGCGCTCGCATGAGGGCTGCTGTCCGGCGCTACAGAACCCGAATGCGCGCTTCGTGAATCGAGAGCTGGACACGGTTCAATATCGTATTGAACCGCTCGGAGACCAGCACAATCGCGCGGATTTTTCGTGTGGAGTGGAAGCACTAGACCGATATTTGCAAAAACAAGCGGGCCAGGACGCCAGCAAGCACGTTGCGGCAGTCTTTGTCATTACGCCGGATGGAGAGAATATCGCTGGATTCCATACGCTTTCGGCCCACGTCATAAGCCTCGCCGACCGCCCTGATAACGTTGCAAAGCAGCTCCCCCGGTACCCGAACGTTTCAGCAACTCTGTTGGGCAGACTAGCTGTCAGCAAGAACTTCCGTGACCGCAACGTTGGCGAACTTTTGCTGCTCGATGCATTTAAGCGCGTGCTGGCGAATACTCGCGAAGTTGCTTCGGCGGTCGTGGCCGTTGACGCCAAAGACGACAGGGCGCGCGAGTTCTATTTGCGACACGATTTCATTCCTCTTCCCAAACACCCGAACCGCCTTTTTACCCCGTCAAGACGATCGAGAAACTGTTCGGTGCGAGGCGAGAGCCGGAACGCGATTAGCGTGACCGGAGTCCGAGTTGCAATTGTCGTAGCGCGGCCGCAGACCTGCAAAGCGTGGGCGAACGCCGCGTTCAGATTCTCCAGAAGGATCTCGACGAGGAGCTGGAATTCGCATGGCCGTTGGATTGCCCTCAGATTGGTGGGTGCTTCGCGCCCTCTTCGGTTAACTGCCGTTGGAGTGAAAAATCGAAGTGCCCTATCTGGTGTCGCTTATAAAAAATCGGAGCCATTTTTCCTTCCTCCGTTGCGCCCACACCTGCGCCCACACAGCCATGACTTCGGAATGTCTCTGACAATCTCACGTGCCCGTCCGCTGAGCGGCCATTCTAGTGGAGCGATGCGTAAGACCGACTCGGATTGCTGGAGCCGGGTGCGGGTGGCGAGAATCATGAGTAATCCGCGCGGCCAGGGGACGAACGCAGAAAAACAGGAAGGTATGGGCCGCGAGTCCCCAATAGAACTATGGTCGCCAAATTTGATCACCTTCTGCTTTGTTGCTTTCGGAACTGACAGGCTTCGTCGCGAGGAAGCGATGAGAACGGCTGGTCGAGAAAACCCAAACCGCCGGGGTACTGTGCCCCGCAAGCGAGCACATGGCGCAGTAGGTCAAATCACATCTCGCTCGATTAAGTGGGCTGAGAAGCAAGAAAAATTCCAGCCGAAGGAGATGTGTTTTTTCTTGGCTGCTGCCTTCACAGTCACTTACCAGGAGCTAACGCGCGGTAACTTCACAGTAGCGGACTTCGCGACCGCGAGGAGCGCCTGAATACAGCGAACTAAGCACGCGGCTCAGCGAGGCAGTGTGGCGAACCCCAATTACTTCGACTAGCCTAAGCAACGTTCGCGAACTGTCCTCGGCTCCAGACGGCTGCGGCCCGCACTAAACCTTTGAGGCCGCCGACGCCAGAGCCGACGAACGCGCACCCACGCCATTCGTCTCCGACCAAGTCTCGCGAAGCTCTGCGGCGCGGCGGATCACCTGGTCGATCACCTCATGTGAGGACGGACTTTCTTGGATTTCTCTGGTTTCACCCGCAAATGGAATCTCCAGCGCCTCTAATTTTTCGAAGACAGGTTTCATCGCACGAGCGGGATTGCGGAGAAACGCCGAACTGCGGATGCGTGTGAATATCCAACCCATGCGTTCGAGGACAGACTGCCGGTCCATGTCTTCTGACACCTTCTCCAGTGGCTGATAGCGGTCGCCATCGCACTCGATGGCCAGACGCTTGCCCTCGCCTTCGACAACGAGATCGATGCGAAACGTTCCGATCTTCCAGTGCGGCGTGACACGGTAGCCCGCTGCGGCGAGGCATTTCATCACTGCACGTTCAAAGTTCGATTGCGTACGTTTGTCCTTCTCTTCGAGTGCGCGCATAAGGCGTGCGGGGTCGTCGGCATGTTCAATCAATTGCCGGCGCAAGTCATCGGCTTTCAGGTCGTTGTGCGGGCTGAGCGAATGCACGATCCACATCTGGTCGCGGGCGCGACTGGCGGCGACGTTAAAACGCTGCTTGAAGAGTTCCTGATCGCGCAGGGAAAGCGCGCCCCGTTCGGCAGTATCGACGAGCGAAATGAACACCACGTCACGCTCATCACCCTGGAATTGCGCGGCGTTGCCGCAAAGAACCCGATGAAGCTCATAGCGGTCAGGCGAAACACTTGCGCGGATGAGGTTGTCGATTTCGATGGCTTGTTCGTCACCGACGAGGGATACCACGCCGATGCTCAAAGGCTGGCCCGCGTCGTTCTTGCGGTATTCGGGTTGCTCCATGGCGGCGGCGACGAGCGAAGCGATGTGCAGAGCTTCCTGGCGATTGACCTTGCCATCGCGACTGGAGCCAGTCACGCGATGCGCGATGGTGTGCGGGCGCAGATGGACGCGACTCGCATCGCGCAGAGGCTTGATGCGCCCGTCGTAAGAAATCATATTGCTGAACTGAATGATTTCGGGAACGCACCGGAAATGTTCGACAAGACAAGTGGTCCCGCCGAAAGATTGGCGGGCGAGATCGTAAATGGAGATTTGTCCGTCGTAAAGGTCGGAGTTCGGGATGCCACGCAGATATTGGAAAATGAGGTTCTGAATGACGCCCAAGTCCTGTCCGACGGCGGACGGGCTGACCTGTTCGTGGTCGCCAACGACGAGGACAGTTTTGCCCAGATACAGGGCGACGAGTGCCATCACATCGCTTTGGCTGGCTTCGTCAATGATCACCACGTCGAAGCGAGTCGTGCGCGGGTCGAAGTTTTCTACCACGTGCGAGAGCGGCATGACCCACACGGGCACGGCTCCGCGGCACTCGCTCATTTTCCTGGCGGCTTCGGTGCGCAGCAGAGAAACGCGCATTCCGTGACCTTTGCCGATGCGGCGGATGGTGTCGAGCCATCCGACGAGCGCCTGACGCTGCCGTGAAGAGGTGCGGCGGGCTTGCGAGCCCCAGGAGAGTTTGTCAATGAGCTCGACGGTCGTGCGGCGCAACTGCTCGCGCAGTTTTTCGCTCTTGGTTTGTAGAGCCTCAAGGGAAACACTGCTGCGGCGATCGAGCTCGTCATTGAGCTGTCGCCAAGTCCAGGCGGAGGCCGTGTCGCGCGGTGGTTCGCCTCGTCCATACACACCGGTACGATTGCGAATCGCTCCGGCCCAGGCCGGGGCAGCGGTTTCCAGTTTTGCAAGCAAGGTGCGGCGCAGGTCAAGGTCCGCCTGCTTGCTCTTGAGTTCGAGCAGGCGCTCGTAGGCTTGACGATAGCGATTGGGATTCTCCTCGGCGACAGCAGCGAGGAGTTGGTTGACGACTTTGGAAGCCTTCGCTACGCGCCCAGCGGGTTTGAGCCGGCCTTTGAGATCACGAAAGTCTTCCTGGAGTTGCAGCAGTCTCAGTTTCTTGTAGCGCGAATCGAGAATGGGAAGCAGGGCGTCGGTCACCGCAAGGTGAATACGCGCCAACTCGCCCTCCGCACCAACGATGGCTGGCTGTTCGGCGAGGAATTCGTCCCACCGGAAGGCAAGGTCTTCGAGTTGTCGCTGCAACGCGACCCAAGTGTTTTTTTGCCAGTCCAGGCATTGTTCGATGGAGTCGCAGAACTGCATCAAGGTTTTCTCGATCTCCTCACCCATTTCTGCTGAATGAGGAGTGCCGAGAGCCGCTACTTGCCGGTCCCACCGCGCGCCGAGATCCTCGCGGAGGCCCGTGAGCCGGAAGAATTGGCGCAGTGCCTGGAAATGTTCGGGCAACCGTGGGCGCGTCCGGTTCACCTTCGTTTGTTCCAGAAATTGCCTCCAAGCCTTATGCGTAAACAACGTAATCGAACCCAGCTTCCCGCCTTCTTCGAGGTGCGCCAGGATTTCGCCGGCGATGCGCTCCTGTTCTTTCGCGGCGGAAGGACCGTTCCCCTCGGGGCCGTATTTGACGAATGATTCTTGCGCGTTTGCGGCTTCGTGATGAACCAGCCGCACGAAGCGAACGAGTTGATCCCAGGGTTGCCGGTGCACGTCACCATACTTGCCGGCGTACACAGCGGCGAGTTTCCATTTATCTTTGCCGGAAAGAGGCTCGACTGCCTGAACCAGAGCAGCGGCTAGTCCTTCGATTTCTTCGGGTGAGCTCTGTGCGGCCTGCGACTCCCACAGATCGGAGCGTAAATCGAGGTCTTCCATGGCGAGACGGTTGCGCTCGCTCACACTCGCTTCGAAGTCGTCGGCTCGCGGAAGATCGTTAAGCTCTGGAAGATGACCGGAAAGCTCATTCTCGTCTTCGCGGGAGATCGAGACACTGGTTCGGTAGAGGTCGGCCAGCTCGCCGGGGGAAACAGGCAGCGGCGCTACCGCGGCGACGGGGCCCGGAATCCAGCCGTGCGCTTCCTTCGCCTGCACGACGTGGCGTGCGCCGTCGGCAGGCGTCCACGACTTTCCAGCAATGGCAATCTCCCGATATTCGTCGGCGCGCGCGTCGGCGAGCTGGCTTCGGATTTCGCCGAGTTTCTTCAGCACATCCAGACGTTCGGCTTCCAGTTTCTTCGCTTCCTTTTCGAGCGAACTGGCATCGGCGCGCGACAATCTTTCAGCAATGGAACCCACCGCGCTTTCGAGCTGCTTGCGGCTATCCAGGTCACTTTCCAGCAGGCTGACGCACAACGGGCGCAGTTCTGGAACAATGTGATGGCGCACCATCCGCAAGGCTTTGGTTGTATGGCTGGTGACCAGCACGCTCTTGCCCTGCGCGAGCAAATGCCCAACAAGATTGCCGATGGTGTGCGTTTTTCCCGTGCCTGGAGGGCCCTGCACTAACACGCCGCCGTGCTCCTCGAGCTGCTGAGCGATTCGGATCTGCTCTGGATTGGCCGGTTTGCTGAGCAGCACTTCGCCATCCGCGTAAATGGTGTTCGAGGACAAATCCGAGTCTGCAACTTCGGGAATTGGCGACTCCTCTCCCACGATATTCAACAGGGACCACGGTAAATCTTCCCGTGTCCGCAGGTCCGCGAGGATGCCCTCGATTGCAGCGGCAAACCCCAAGTTGCGCGCACGCAAAAACAGCACCGGGTCGCGGCCAATACACGGGTCGCTTGCTTCCTTGTTCGGTGCCTGGTCTTCCAGGAACTCTCCGCGCGGAGACAGCTGCACAACCAGGCGCTGCAGAAAGCGGGACGTCGATCCGTTGATGAGCGGATGGAAACCGCCTTCGTCCAATTCCTCGCGGCACCGGCCGATCACACGTCCGTCCACATCGGACATGGACTGGAACAACGCCGAGTACAATTCGACCGGATGATCCGCTTCGCAGAGGGTGAACTCGGGTACGGAAGCATCGAAATGCAATTGAAGACGCTGCAGCAGGATTGGATGGAAAATACTGCCTTCGGCGCGCCGCCAACCAAGGATGCCATCTCCGAGAATGAGTTCCACGCGCTCGGCTTCTCGATCGATACGGCCGTAGAGGGTGTAGAACGTTTCGAAGATTTTCATCGCCGCGCGAGCAGGCTTTTCGCTCTCCACCCACGGGTCGCGTATAAGCTTCCACCGCGCCAGAGCTGCGCTTCTTGCAGGATCGTCGGCAAACTTCACAATCCGTGGTTCGGCGCCCTTCTCTCGGTCCTGTTGTGTTTCCTCGACGGCGACCGAGTTCCAAGGGTCGTCCCACCCGTCCTCGAGCCATGCCGAAATCTCTTGCGGCGGGTCGGGCGGACGTGTCAAGCGGGGACGTCGAACTTTCAAAATGTGACTCGGGCCTTCCATGGTCTGGCCGTTCTGGGCTTTGGCCTTTGCAGAGCTGGTCCTGGCAGCGCCCCTTTGAACGCACGCGTGATCGGGGAGGTCGCGCATCCATAAGGTCCAGGGTTGTTCGCGAAGCTGGCGTTTCGCTGGATTGCGGTGTTGGTTTAGCGCTTCAAGATAACGGAAGACGCGTGTAAGCTTTTCCCGCGCGACGCGGAGTTTTTCAGCATCCATGGCTCGCCGCCTTTACGGAGACACTTGAACGGGTCTGAGGGTGGTAGGGCAGCCCTCAGAATATCAGTCGGGCGTGGGTGGTCTCAATGGTACGCAGATAGTACTCCGTGTTTTTTCGCCTCAGATGATGCCGCCGCAGAGCGACGGCCCAAAGGAAACGCCTACTTTGCTATCTCGTTGAAAATTCAGGACTGATTCCCTGACGAATCGCGCACTCGCGCTGCAACCATGGGAATCGCCCAAACATCTTCCTTCGGCGGGTTTACAGCCACCAGCCTCAAAGCTTCTTGCTAATTCCTTCGCCGCCGAGCAAAAAAAGGGGACCTGTACCGCCGGACAGTATCGTCTTCGCGGCATGGCCAGTGCGGCTTTTGCCGCGTTCTGCGAGACTTATAAAATGATGGGTCGATTCATCTTCGCAACATTGTGCCTGGCGACGGCGCTCGGCCCGAATGTCCGGCCAGCCTCTGCGGAAACACCCGGACCTCGTCCCATCGCTAGAACGGAGGGTCGGAAGATTCTGGCCGCCATTCCCACGCTGGACGTCGAGTCGGAATCCGAAACGGACTGTTCCCATCTCGTTCACGATATTTACCAACAAGCGGGCTTTCCCTACGAGTACGCTAGTTCGCGCGAACTCTACATCGGCAACAGGAATTTCACACGCGTGCGCGTCGCTCAGGCTGGCGACCTGGTTGTCTGGCATGGCCATGTCGGCATCGTCATCGATACCCAACAACACTCTTTCTTCAGCTTCCTGAGTTCCGGTCCTGACACGCAATTCTATGACTCGCCCTACTGGCGCTCGCGCGGTATCGCTCGTTTCTTCCGCTACGTGACCGACAAATCGCTCCAGGCCGATCGCACGCTCGAGGCTGCGGATCGCCCGGATCGCAAACCGCTTCAGGTTCAGGGCGACAGCCGCAGTTCGCAGAACCATCCGCCTTCCGAACGGTCCAAGCCGATAGCAGCGCGCGCGCCGCACCCGGTCCCTGCGGCCGACACCTCCGGTTCCGCGACAGTCGAGACTCCTCGCGAAATCGTTCTTCACGTGGCAGGGAAAAACCCTTCACCAGAGGAAGTCGCAGCCGCATTTGTCGAAATGAATCAGGATTTCGGCGAATCCCTGCGTACGGGCCGCCTGAACGGGGGCGGCAAATCCATCGTCGTGTACCGCGAGCTACGTGTCCTGGCAGTGCAAATTAAGGGCAAGCGCGGAACGGCGCTTGTTCGCATCGAATCGCTAGCCGCTCCTGCAGATTCGCAAACGGGCTCCCAGCCTCGCTGGAGAGAAGAGTCTCTGGAATTCGAGAAGACCAAAAGAGGCTGGGTGATGATTCCCCTCGAGGACGCTGCTTACGTTAATCGTGAGGTTGCCTTGCGAGTCTTGTCCAACCGGCTCGCGGACCTCGCAAAAAACACGGACACCACTCTTGAACAAGAGCGCGAGCAGACACAAATCATTCTCTTCCTGAATTTGCTGGTTCTCGACACTTCCGCCAAGGCGTCAGCACAAAATAATTGATCGGTTAGGAGATTCGTAACCGGGAACGCGCTTCTGTTGACCGGGATTCCATCTCGGCCGAACTGACCACTTCCTGGATCAACTCGCCGACCACTGGATCATCGTCTACAATAAGAATTCGGCTCGGCAGGCTTGCCTCGCTCGATCCTACCGGTAGTTCTCCTGAGAAGCGCCACGCCCGCTCAGGAGTTAGGCGGCAAATTCGCTGCTTGCTCCAGCCAACGCTCGAGCTGGTTGCTGAGGGCAGGCTACTTCTTGCAATTTTATCGTTCATTCGCGATTTCATGAATCAGTCGTGCAGAACAACGCTTAGCAGGGAGTCGTCGACGTGCAGGCCGCCATTGTAGTGAATAAATCCCAGTTTTTTGAATTTATTCATGAAAAAATTGACGCGAGAGCGCGTGGTTCCGATCATCTCTGCTAGCATCCCTTGCGATATTCGGGGGAGCAGTTTTTGCGGTTGGCCCTGCTTGCCATAACGGGCGAGCAACAAAAGAGTACGCGCTAGCCGTTTCTCGCTGGAATTAAAGAGTTGATCCACCAAGTCTTCTTCAAGACGGATATTGCGCGCGAGCATGTGCGAGATAAAACTGTCGGACAAGGCATGTTCGGCGTGCAGCACGCGAATCATTTCCTCTTTTTTAATGGCAAGCACCGTGGAAGGAGCGATAGCTGCCGCTGTTGCCGTGCGGCAGGGCAGCCCGGTCAGGCATCCTTCGCCAAAAAACTCGCCCCGCCCCAGAAGCGCTACGACGGCCTCCTTGCCAGTATTACTTAAAACGGAGAGTTTGACGCCGCCTTCCTCAATGTAATAGATGTGTTTGGAAGGATCGCCCTGCCGAAAGATAATTTCGGTGCGCCGAAACTGCGTCACTTTGCTGGACACGCTCGCAGATTCCAGGAACGCTTGAGCGTCAAAAGCGCTTCTTCGTGGGGATTTTCTAGTTGTGGCATCGGGCGCTTTAGCCATGACTACGCCTGCAAGAGCCGCTAGATTCTTACGGAACCATTATGTACGCTAGCGTACTTATGTCAATGGACTAAATTGAACAGGATCATTGATTGTTGAAACAGTTAATCTCGCCGTGTCCGTGGACCCCGCAAACCTCGCCGGTTACGGCGCATCCCTCCCTCGTATGTACCTAGAACGTAAAATAATTCACATGGCGCATAGCGCGCATCGGCCGTCGCATACCGCTTTTCTACCGGACCTCTCTGAGAATCTGCTGCAGGTGCCGAAACGACGTCCGCGGTTCGCATGGTTTCTGTTCGCTATCGCCGCCGACGCTCTGCTGGCCCTGGTCGGATTCGCCATCACAATTTTGACATTGCGAAGTGGTGCCGGTCACGCCAATCGAATCAGCTCGACCAGCGTGCGACAGACCTCCTTGATTTCCTCTTCCCGGATTCGATTGAAGAATGGCAATGCGAGGGAGCGTGACGCGTGAAACTCTGTGACAGGGAGAACAGCTTTCTTGCTGGCGGATGACTGATAAATGGGTTGCAAGTGAATTGGTGCGAAGTACCTGCCCAGAGCGATCCCTCGCGACCTCATTTCGTTGACGATCCAATCGCGGTGGGCCTCGCTGAAGCGGCTAGCCAGTCGGACCACGTAGACGAACCAACTGATTTTGCGACGTGGCAAGGCCATCGCCGGGATGATTAGGTCTGGAGCGGAACGTAGTATGTCACTGTACTCGCGAGCGATTGATTCCCGCCGATCCAGAATGGCATCGATTCTCTTGAGTTGCTGGATTCCGAGGGCGCAATTGATGTCGGAAATCCGGTAGTTGTATCCCAATTCCGAATGCTGAAACCACTCTTGTGAATCGTTCCTGCCTTGATTGCGGAGTTTTCTGACCTTGGTCGCGATTGCGGAGTTATTGGTAACGACAGCCCCGCCTTCGCCTGTCGTAATCTGCTTGTTCGGATAAAAGGCAAAGACTCCGACGTCCCCGAAAACTCCAACTTTTTGTCCCTCGTATTCGCCACCGATGGCCTCACACGCATCTTCGATGACATACAGGCCGCGGCGTCGGGCGATTTCCAATATGCTGGACAGCTCTGCTGGACATCCGAAAGTGTGTACCACAATGACGGCCCGTGTTCTGGAAGTGATCGCTGCTTCTAATAGGATCGAATCGAGGTTGAGCGTTTGTGGGTCGACATCAACAAATACGGGCGTAGCCCTTTCATAGCGGACCGCATTCGCGACAGCGATGAACGCGAAGGACGGCACGATCACTTCATCGCCTTCGGAAATACCGAGGGCTCGAATACATAAGTGCAGCCCGCTGGTCCCAGAGTTGACGGCAATCACAGCAGCGGCATTCACGTAGCGAGCGATGGCGCGCTCGAACTCCTGGACCTTAGGACCCAAGCTAAGGCTCGAAGTGCGAAGCACGCCAGTCACTGCCGCTATATCCTGTTCCGTGATGTCCGGAGCCGACAGCGGTATCCTCATGAGCGTTGCGCGCCGCCCAGTGCAGGAGCCGGGACAGGAACCCGGGGATGACGTTTCATCAGGAGATCCTGCGAGAGAGGAACGCTGGTGAGCACGCGGACGATCGTCTCGGAAGCGAACCCTTCTCCATAGGGGTTGGTCGTGCCTAACAGGGATTGACGGAATTCGGGCGTTCTTGCCATGCGCACCGCTTCCAGGATGGAGCTGGGATGAGCGACTGCGTCCAGTACATTTCGTGCCCGCTCGCGCCCTTGTTGTCGCAACCCAACGTTGACGGTGGGAAGCAAAAAGGACGCGGTTTCCATAATTCCGCTGCTCGAGTTCCCGACCAACACCTCGACCTGACGCAAAAGGCTCAAGTAGGTTACCGAGTCTAGATTGGTGAAGATTTTTCCGCGCCCTCGGCGGGTTATGAACAACTTCGTCCGATCGATCAAAGCTCTGCTGCCGGCATCCGCGTTCGGGTAGCAGAACAAAATCTGGTCCGTGACACTTTCCAGGGCGGCAAACAGGGCGTCCGTCTCTTGCAGCGTATCACGGGCGATGGTCATCGGATGGTATACCACGAGAATGGTGGGCGTTTGGAAACTGAGCGCTAGCCGCTGCTCAACTTGCTCTCGGCTGAGCAGTGTTCGCCTGCGCAGATGATCGAGGGAGGGAGCCCCGGCACGGTGTACGCGCCACTCTTCTTCGCCCATCGCGATCACTCGGTCGCGGGCGGCAAGGGTTGCAGTAAAGTGGATATGGCTCAATTTTGTAAGAGCGTTGCGCACGCTATCGTCGATCGCACCCTCGCTCACCTCTCCGCCCTCGATGTGGGCAATCGGAATGCGCAATGCGAGCGCAACCGACGCCGGGGCCAGCATCTCGTAACGATCCGCGATGAGCAAAAGCAGGTCCGGCCGCGTCTGCCCCAGTAGGTCAGCCAGGCCCAGCGTGGCCACGCCGATCGTCTTGGCCATGCCGACATCGGTATCAGAACTAAGCAAACACTCGATCCGGGAATCGATTGCAAAGCCGTCGTTTACAATTTCATGAGCCGTGTTCCCAAATTCGGGAGACAAATGCGAACCGAGAGCAATCAGTTGCAGGTCGACATTTTCGTTCTTCGATAAATCTCGCAAGGGCCAATACAAATGTCCGTAGTCGGCTCGCGAACTCGTGATTACCGCAATTTTTCGTTTCATAGCGTCAAGCCGCAGGTCCTTGCCTGGACGGGTATAGTGATTCGGTCGGCCGATAATCGGGTACGATTTGGCAGAGCGTTTCGATCATGGAAGTAAGGTTGAGTTGATCAACACTGCGTGCAAGCTCCTCCATGTAAACATCAAATCTGCCTGCAGGAATTTCTCTGGTCTTGACGCGCAAGAGTCTGCGATCGCTTGTCGGCTCCGCAGATTCATCCCGGGAAAGCAATTCCTCCGACATTTTGTCTCCGGATCGAAGGCCGATGAACGTAATGGGGGTGTCTGTACCGGTTTGGGATCGCGCCTGAGCTATCAATTCACGGGCGAGGTCTAAGATTCTTACCGGCGCCCCCAATTGAGGAACGACGATGCCTCCGCTCTCCTCCAGTCCAGATGCAAGCAGTATCAGGTCGACAGCTTCGCCGATCGTTAAGAAGTATCTGGACGCATCCCGGTGTGTAACGGTGACGGGACCACCGCGGGAGATTTGACCCAAAAACCTCGGGACAACACTCCCCTGCGAGCCCAATACATTTACCAGGCGCAGCGAACTCATTTGGTTCTTGGGATTGTTCAAACGTAGCAGCACAAGTTCCGCTACACGTTTCGAAGCGCCCATGATGCTGATGGGATTGACGGCTTTGTCCGTCGAGACCATGACAAAGTTCGCGACCCCTTCCGCCTGCGAGATCCTCGCAAGACTCGCGGTTCCCAGAGCATTGTTGCGCACCGCCGCAAAAGGGTTGTTCTCCGTCAGCGGAACATGCTTGAAAGCCGCAGCGTGGTACACAACCTCTGGGCGGTAGCGCTTGAAAAGCTCGGATAACAGCTTCGCGTCGCAAATATCGCCAAGCACAGGCGTGTGCGAATCGCGACCAATTGAGGCCAACTCGAGATCGATTTCGTTTAGATTTCGCTCCGAGTGGTCGAGAACGATCAGGCGCCGCGGCCCAAGGCGTATGACGGTTTTGGCCAATGCAGACCCAATCGAACCTCCCGCACCGGTCAACAAAATCGTCTTGCCTGAAACCGTCCTGCCTAGCGCATTTTCCAGCGGCAATATAAGTCACTCCGAAAGGCAATCGTATCGTGTATACGCACCCAGGTCCATTGGCGCTGGATGGTTATATGTGGCCTGCGCCAGGGGTAACGGCAGCCCGATCGATCCCCTACGGGATTGATGGAAGTCGATCTCTCATGTAGATTGCTCGGGGAGGATTCATGAGCATACTGGCAGCAATCAGACGCGAAGAAAAGAAGGTGAAGAAGCAGTTAGCTAAGTTGCAGGGCGATTTGATTGGTTTGCAGTCCGCGGCAAAGGCGCTTGGTAGGACCGCAACGCGAGACATCACCCGCGCAAAAAAGCACGTGTTATCCGCGAAAGGAAGAGCCAAGATTTCAAAAGCTATGAAAGCGCGATGGGCTAAGGTCAGGGCACAAGCCAAGAAGGCTGTCGCTTAGTAGCTAGAAATCTCGCTCACCTATCTTCACGCATGTTCTACCTGACACCCTTGATCGCCCCAAAAGCGGTCCGGGGCGCGCTTTCCATTATTGGGTTAGTGGGAGACGCGAAAAAAGTCGCAGGGTATCAACGTCTTCGTCCTAGACTGCGCTCCCAGGCCCTGACAAGCTCCATTCCGAGAGCTGTCCTGATGAGAGCGTCGCTCCGAGAGGGATCGGGAGCTATTCGCGAAATCCCAAGCGTCAGTGCTCCCGGTTCATTTCTCCAGAATCGGCTAGGTTCGCCGTCCAACCTTTTTTCAGGTCAAGCATTCTAATAATTACATAGGCGCTACCATCCAGCAGTTGCTTGCTCCTGGCGTGAAAACGGGTTCCATCTTCAGAAAGCCACGTCACTGACGAAGCTAGTTCTGCTCCTTGGTGCTTCCCAGCGCAACTTGGGGTGGAAGGCGCAACCCAGCAGGCCCATGAAGGTCTGTTCGGCTTCTACGAGTCGAGCAGGTGAAGTATGCACGGCTATAGTACGGACTCCGACGAGCGGAGGATTGTTCCTCTTGTGCTGGCGTCCCTCGCGATTTCTTTAGCGTGGCTGTCCTCCAAACTTCTCTTGGTGATTCACCTCTCAGTCCCTTGGTGGGCGGATGCTCCGTCCGTCATGGCTTTCTACGGTGTGCTCTACACCCTTTTCGACAGGTATCTTTGGCGGAACAGCCTTGTGTCCAAGTTGGGACTAGTTAGAATCCCGAATCTTGCTGGACGCTGGAATGGTTACCTTACTTCCTCTTTTGACGGCCATGCGAAGCGCCACGACCTTATGATCAGTATCTTCCAGAGTTGGACGCAGATCACCATATTCTTCACCACGGCCGAATCAATTTCACGCAGTTGCGTGGCGGTGATTCAAATTGATGACCCGGAAGGCGTTGCGTTGACCTACCAGTATCAGAATCAACCACTGGCAGACGCGACAAGAACGATGCACATGCACTACGGCACTGCGATGTTGAGAGTCACTATCGGCGGCTACCTGGTCGGAGACTACTATGCGGGGCGTGACCGGCGAACGTTCGGCCGAATTTGCTGCCGTAGGCCGCTATGCCACCCAAGGACAGACCCAGAATCCGTCTATATCGTTCAGCCGGAGCCGGGATAGGAACAGAGTCCGTCGCCCACACGGGAAAACGCGTTTCGGGATGCGATTGATGTGTCCAGTCGGCCCGCATCGGGAGATACCGAAGATCGTCTCGCAGAGGATGACCTAAGAGTTCTTGATGAGTTCAAGCTGGTCGCGCCCGTTGTCGCTGGCCGCTCCGTCGCAGGGAACGAGCTGTCACAACTGGAAATTCATCATCACGAGAGGATTTCCGGACTGGTTTATTTAGTAGCTCTAAACGATGGCACCGATGGATAAGTTAGGGGGAGCGCTTGGTAGGAGAAGCTGAGCTCAGCGCGTCCGCTGACGCAGAATCAAACCAAGGAGGCTCCCCACGGAACAGATGTATTGCATTGGCCTGGAGGTACGCAAGAAAAAGATCAGCTACTGCATACTGGATCGTCGATCGAGCTACTCGCATCGCCAACCAGCGGTCTCTGGAAGAGCAAGGGCCTATATCTGTTGAGGGAGCCCCTCGGCCTAGAAGCTGAATCGCGCCTGAGCTTCGATCACGCGCCCGGCCAATGCGAATTGGGCCTGGTCAAACGTAGTGCTTCCACTCACCGTCTGGCCGGTCGTAGTCAGCGCAATGTTCCCGATGGTTTGATTGCCGAGCGGACCAAGATTGACCTGGTTGAACAGATTGTAGAAATTGGCGCGAATCTCCAATCTTGCATTTTCGCCAATCACCTTCGCGCTAGGCAATCCGAAGGCTTTGGCAAGCGTAAAGTCCACTGAAGAATAACGCGGGCCACGGAACGAATTGCGTGCGACGCCTGGCACGGGCGGAATGTCAGTCGTCGTGAGGGTGGGCGGCGTAAAATAGGCAGTCGGACCATTGGGAAAGTTGCCGAGCTGCTTCTTGAAAGTCGAGTTGCTGTAATCGGTGCCCGCGCCGCCCAAGTAAGCCGCTGGCCTTACCGAACAATAGCCGCTGTTCTCAAAGATCAAACTGCAAGTGTTGGGATCACCGACGACTTGAACATTGTAGAGCGGGGTCCACGGAAAGCCGGAGTGCACGTTCCAGATGCCACTGAGCGTCCATCCACCGATTACCTTTTCCTCCCAGCTGTGTTGGTCCTTGAAGATTTGCGGAGTCCACAGTCCCCAGAGCTTGAAATTGTGCGTGGCGTCGTAGTCCGAAGGACCGTATGCAGCTTTGGCGTTAAAGGGAAAGGCGTCGAAATAGAAGTTGGTCGATGCATCGTCCATCGCTCTGCTGAATGTGTACTGAGCATCCAGCTGGAAGCCATGCGAGAAACGTTTCTGGAGTTCGGTGAGGAGCGCGTTGTAGTTGCCGTCAACGTCGTCCGTCCAGTAACGAAGGTTGTTAACCTGGGGATTTTGAGGCTCAAAGAGGATTTGTCCATTGAAGTTCCATCGCAGCAGGCGATGGGATGAACTGCCCTGGTAACCCACCGTAGCAACCATGCTGTGCCCCAAGTCGTACTGGGTTTCAAGAGAGTAGCGATAGGTATAGGGCGACAGCAGGTTCGCTGGAAGCGCATTTAAAGTAATCGGCGCACCGCTTGCCGGAATGTTCGTGGTCGGGTTAAAAGTAAGCTTGGCGTTCGGGTTGGCCGGATACGGAGCAAATTGATGCGGATCAGACGGTGCGGCGTAGACGATATCCGAACCCGCGATGATGCCGAAACTCGCGAAGATCGGAGAAGGGTTCATGAGCGCGTTTAGTGGAATCGAGTCCTCCGTCCGGTTATAGCCAATTCCGAACCCGCCGCGCACCACTAACTTGTTCTGGAAGTCGTGGTGTATCAGAGGCAGGGAATTCGGGCTCCATGCAAAACCAATCTGCGGGCCAAAATTGTGATAGTCGGCGTTATAGAGGTTTCCGCCTAGCTTGACACTGAGATCCGCCAGTTGATTGGGGGAAGGCCCCAGCACAGCTCTACCGAGGTTGTTGTATTTCTCGTGGAAGGGGCCAAAATACTCCCAACGTAAGCCGAGATTTACGGTCAGATTTGGTTTCAGTTTGTAGTCATCCTGTACGAAGAGCGCAATGTCGTTATCGCGAACGTAACTCGTGAGGGTGGTGGGCACGCCGGTCACCGGGTTGAAGTTGCCACTTTCCAGGACCGGAGCATCGTTGGCGAAGTCCCAAAGGTCGTTGAAGTTGTAGGTTGGACGTGCGCCCGAGCCTTGGACCTGCGTATTCTGCTCCTTGTAGATATCAACGCCGAATTTAAGGGACTGCCTGTTCAGAACTTTCGTAACCGTATCGCGTATGTTGTATCCAGTCTTGAAGAAAATCCCTGGAGGATTGGCACCGTAAACGATTTGGTTGATGCCATTCAGGGCGCCAGGTAATCCGGTGATCGTGCCCTGCGGCAGTCCCCACGGCTCCTGCGGGTTGCTCGTTAGTTCGTCGAAATACCAACGCGAAACGTTAAACCGCGCTTCATTGATCAAGGTGGGACCGAAGGTGTGGTTCCACACCAAACCTTCGGCGTAATTGAGCGGATTATGGTGGAACAAATTCGCCGGACGGATATTGCCGTTGAAGCTGGTGGTTTCGGTTGGCACCCAATAAATGCTAAAAGTCACCAAGTCCCGGTTTGAAACCTGGTAATCCACACGACCATTGTATTGTGAGTCGGTAATAGTTGTCGGATTCGTGGCTTGCACGAACTGGATGTCCGGAACGCCGTCGAGGCCGCTGCCCACACCGTTCGGTGTAGCAACCGTTCCGAAAGTTGGATCAAGCGATCCACGGGAACTTGTCAATAAAGAACCGATATCCAGGCCCGTGCCCGCAGGCTGACAATTCGCTGCGGTTGTGAAGCCAGCCTGCGAACAGGTGGACGGAAGCACCTTATTGAAAGACGCACCTTCACCAGGAAAACTCAGAATGGCCGATGAGAGAAATGGCGACCCCAAAGCCTGTACCGCTGAAAGGTATTGTGGTGTTTCCACCCACTGGTTGGAAGTTTCCACCGAATTGTTCCTGAGCGTTTCGTACGAGAAGAACACAAACAGGCGATTCTTGATGATCGGTCCGCCCACGCTGCCACCGAACTGATTGAACCGGTTGTTTACGCGCTCATCGGCAGTCGGACCACTCGGGCCGTTATATGCTTGGAAAGCATTCAATCCCGGTCGATCAATCTTGATGAACGCGCTGCCGTGATAACTGTTTGTGCCGTTCTGCGAAACGACTTCGACCTGCGCACCGCTGCCATGTCCCAGTTCCGCATCGTAAGAGTTAGAGGTAATTCGGACTTCCTTAACCGACTCTTCGTTGGGCGTGATGATCGCGGCTCCGCCCCAGTCAAGGCTGTTCACCGAAACACCGTCAATCTGAAAGCTGTTTGCTTCATTGCGCTGCCCACCGGCGAAAGCCTGGGCCTGATTCTCAATCTGGAAAATACTAGTCGTCGCGCTGGTGCCGCCGGGTCCGGCGCTGCCGGGAATATTTTGCGATCCCCCGCCATTATTGTGTGCTCCGTCGCCGAAAACGCCCGGGGCGAGTCGAAGCAATTGGAACGGATCCCGGCCAAAGGATGGAAGGTCCTGCACTTCCGTGGAGGAAAGAGTGCCGCCAAGTTGTCCTGTTTCGGTATCAATCGCAGCGGCATCCGACGCATTCACTACCACCGAAGAAGTGATCTCCCCGAGCGCCAACGTGACGTTGAGTGCCTGGACTTGTTCTCCAGCGATCGAGACACTTTCAAGGACATTCTTCTTGAAGCCCTTCTTTTCCGTTGAAACTGTGTAGCTGCCTGGAGGAAGGCTGGCGAAGGAGTAAACGCCGCCCGATGCAGAGGTGGTTTGCTGCGAATGATTGGTTTCCGAATTTGTCAACGTGATGGTGGCACCCTCGACGGCCGCGCCCTGCGCATCGAGTACGACCCCCTGCAAGCCGGCGCGGTACTGCGCCCTCGCCGCCGGAGGAAATAGACTCGAAGAAGACACAATGACTGCCAAGCCGAGAAGAATTCTTGAGATTTTCATCTGTCACTCCATGTTGAGGCGGGGAATGCTGCGCGGTTTGTTGCAGGTCGAGGATGCACCTTAGAAACCTCGGCGCCAAGGGTATCTGTGCTACGAGGGCATGCCATACACGAAAGGGAGTAGAGCCGCATGGGGATTTACGGTATGCCGCCGGTTGCGTTCTGGCGATGAAGTGGTTCCGAAGCCAGCTGCGTCCACTCCTAAGTCGCGTTATCCCGGCCAAATCGGTTAACTGCTCATCTTTTGGAGTACAGCTAGCTTTTTTGTTGTCAACGATTCGTATCTCTGATATTTGCATTCGAGGCGACTACGTCCGAAGGCTGTGGTCACATGGGTTTAACGCTTGTAGTGGCGCCCGCCGACGATATCTGCCGGCTTTCAAACAAAAATGACGCATTCGCTGGAGCCAGGAGTTCGCGCGATCTTTCGAGTTGTCTGGCGGGCCGCCGCACTCTATCTGATATTAGTAGTCGCCGTTTCGGTCCGCGCGGACACGGAATATTACCGCCACGTTTTCTTCGACAACAGCCTGACGCCTGATTCTTATTTCTACAGCGCCGGCAAAGCCACTGCTCCCAGCCTGCTCACGCTTCTCGACTCGAAGCTTCCGGTCGAAACTCGCACATTTTTCACCCCGCCGAACGCGCTGCGCCTCGAATGGACTTCACAGCCCGGCGGAGGTTGGGTGGCGCAGATTGGCGTCCTCAAATTCCGCAACCGCGAAATACACTTTGACGGCGACGTCCTTTCTTTCTGGTGCTTTACGCCGCGGCAGATCAGTTCGGCGAGCTTGCCGCTCGTTAGGATCGCGGACATCGGCGAGAATTTTTCAGGCCCGCTTCCACTTGCGAAATTCTCCGGCGCTTTGCCTGCCGGGCGGTGGGTTCACGTGAAAATTCCGTTGCGGGATTTTGCAACGGCGTCCATGCGCCCGCTGGAAGCCAATCACCTGGGCAAGCTGATTTTTTCTCAGTCTTCCGCCGATGCCGCGCCGCATATTTTAATCATTGACCAGATCACAATCGAGGATTCGCGGAATGGAGCTGCCAGAAGCGCGCTGCCAGCGCCACAGGCGGTCACGGCAACTGGCTACGAGCGCCACATTGATATTGCGTGGAATGCGATTGTTTCAGAGCGTCTCCGTCATTACGTGATTTATCGTTCTCTGGACGGCAAGCCGTTCGAACCGATTGGAATCCAGGAACGCGGATTGCGACGTTACACCGACTTCCTTGGCAAGACAGGTCAAAGAGCCTCCTACAGAGTTGCTGCATTTTCTTCCGATGGGCTGCACTCGCCCATGTCCTCCGTCGCGAGCGCTCTCACGCGCGCGCTGACCGACGATGAACTGCTCACAATGTTGCAGACCGAATGCTTCCGCTACTTTTGGGAATCCTCCGGACCGCACTCCGGCATGTCGCGGGAGAATATTCCCGGCGATGACCGCATCGTCGCCACAGGCGCGAGCGGTTTCGGCATCCTCGCTGTAGTTGTTGGGATGGACCGAGGATTCATCACTCGCACGCAAGGGATCGCGCGCCTGAACAAAATTGTCGCTTTCCTGGAAAAAGCCCCGCGCTATCACGGTGCATGGTCTCACTTCATGGACGACACCACGGGTGCGAGTTTGCCGGTGTTTGATATGTTCGATGACGGCGGCGACCTGGTCGAAACAGCTTTTCTGATGGAAGGGCTCCTGACCGCGCGGCGATATCTGAATCAATCCAGCGGCCAAGAAAAGGTTCTGTACGATCGCGTCTCTCATCTCTGGGAAACGGTTGAATGGGATTGGTATCGGCGTTCGCCGCAGAGTGACGCACTTTACTGGCACTGGTCGCCTAACTGGTCCTGGTACATCAGTCATCGCCTAGCCGGTTTCAACGAAGTGATGATCGTTTATCTGCTGGCAATCGCTTCACCCACTCATCCTGTTCCGGCGAGCCTTTATTACACTGGCTGGGCAGATGGCGAATCGGCCGGACCACAGCGGGACACCACGGATGCGAAAACAACCGGAGAAGATAATTTCATCGATGGGAAGGTTTACTACGGAATCAAACTGGATGTGGGCGCGCGGAGCAATCCACTTTTCTTTGCGCACTACTCTTATATGGGCTTTGATGCACGCGGAATCAGGGACAAGTGTACCGACTATTTCGAAAACAACCGGAACCTGGCTCAGATCAATCGGGCCTACTGCATCGCAAATCCTGGCCATCACAAAGGGTACGGGCCGGATTGTTGGGGTCTTACTGCCAGCGATGGGCCCTCGGGTTACGTGCCTCATGAACCCGATACGGAGGACGATACCGGCTCAATGACCCCTACTGGCGCGCTCGCGTCATTTCCATATACTCCGGAAGCCTCGATGGCCGCGCTCAAACACTTTTATCGTGATTTGGGCGATCGGCTCTGGGGGATTTATGGTCCGCGCGACGCCTTCAATCTGGACCAGAATTGGTTCGCACCCATCTATATGGGACTGAACCAGGCGCCGATCACTGTAATGATTGAGAACTACCGCTCAGGTCTAATCTGGAAACTCTTTATGTCCAATCCTGAGATCCAGCCAATGCTCAGCCGAATCGGTTTTGTTCCAAACGGCACGACGCAACACTTGCCATAGTTAGGACCTCATAAGGTCCCAAACGTTGTCAAAGCGGGCGGGGCTTAGCCGGGCTGGAATACACGCTCGACGGCACGGCGCACGTCCGGAGAGCGCCCAAACCACCGCCAGATATTGCCGGATCGTAAATTTTCAGCGCTCAAAAGCGTAATTCCCTGGTCAACGCCGATAACGTCCGGACCTACCCAAAGCGTTTGCGGATTGAAAGCGTCTGCAAATCCATAGCGGCCATAAATATATTCTCCGAATTGGTCGTACATGTAACGCAACGCCGGCAAACAAATTTCGGGAGCGAACATGAGCGAGCCGCCCGCCGCACAGGGGACTACGGTGCCGTCCAAGCCTCGTCTGGAAATGGGATCACCCCAGACCATGTAACCGGTGCTACTGTCGGAAACCGTGATCCCCCACAATTCTGGCGAGTAGTTTGGATACAGACTGCGAAGATTAAGACAGTAAGCCCGATGCGCGTAAGTTGCCGTCACGGAGTTCTGGAAGTAATCGATGTGGAACGGAGGTCCGTCGCGAAGTCCAGCCAGAGACAGCCAAGCTTGCGAGTATTGATGGGTGAAAAGAGGTCCACGGCCGTAGAATTTGTAACCTGCGTATTCGATCGGCTGGCGATCGAAACGATACCAGGAAGACACCGGAATCGGAGACGTGGGCGAGCCGATCCCCAGAAGATACAAAATGTTCTCTTCGTCGTAGGCCGCCCACTCCGAGCGCAGCGCCCCCGTTTCCGGGTACCAGCCCATGTGCAACAACCCCGTCCGCTCATCCATCATCCACGCGAAATCCACACGCTCATAAAGTCCCGATGCCAAATCGAAAATCTCGGCATCTTCGCGATAGTATTGTTGCACTGTCAAAACGCCGGCGAGCATCAAGGCGGTATCTATAGTTGAGAGTTCGGAGTTCCACACGCGATCCCCGCTGTTCCGGTTTACGAAATGGTAGTACCAGCCGCGGACGTGGTCTTGCTGGTGAGCGAAATGGCGGAGGCAGGCGCGCACTCGCTCGCGAACCTCATTGGGACCCTTCCAGTGTCTTTCCGAAGCAATGCACATACCTGTGAGCGCAAAACCCGTCAGCGCGGTGCTCGCTACGTCCAGATGCCGCCCGACAATTGCTGTTCCGTTGGTTCGCGCACGATCCAGAACAAGTCCAGTACGCGGATCGCTTTGTTCCCAAAAGTAGAGAAATGCGCGGCGAGACAAAGCCTCTAGGAATGCATCATCAGAATCGGAGAGGCCGTCTCTGAGACTGGACAAGGCGGGGATTGCCGCTGCCGCAATCGAGAGAAAACTTCTGCGCGAGAGCATTCTCATTAACTCAACGAAGCCCGGCGAGTCGCATGGATGCGCACCTTAGCTGGTTGGCTGCAAAATAAAAGCGTGAGGACAGTTTCGTCGTTCTCTTGGAATTTTTCATGATGCAAGGTTATATTAATAAGCTGTGCGTTCGTCGAACAAAAAGAAACTGGACGATGCAATCTTCTTAATCCAACCGAAAGGTTCCTATGCAATCCATCGGCCTTCTTCTAGTTTACATGGCAATGCTGCACGGGCAACAAGCTCTGCCAGTAGCGGAGCGCCCTTACTTGCGCGTACATGGCCAATCGACCGTCTCCGTCGAACCGGACCAGCTGCAATTTGATATCGGAGTCGTTACGCAAGCGAATACCGCGAAAGAAGCGACCGATCAGAACGATAGCCAATCCAAGAGTCTCATTCAGCAACTCCAAGCTGCATTCCCCTCGGCCAGTGTGAAGAGCATCAACTTCTCGGTGAACCCAAATTATCGTTACCCCGCGCAGGGTCCTCCGACGATTGTCGGTTACACATCGAGCAACACTGTGCGTCTACTTCTGAACGATATCTCCAAGCTTCAAAGCGTGATTGATATCGCCATTAAGTCTGGCGCGAGAAGTATCAATCGCCTGACCTTCACATTGCAAAACGAAAATCCCGTACGGGCCGAAGCGTTCGCGAAGGCCGCTGAGCAAGCACAAGCCGGAGCGCAGGCTCTCGCAGCTTCGCTGAAAGTAAGACTTGGAAAATTGTTAAACGTGGAGGAAGGCCAGCCGGTGATTGTTTCTGCTCCCCGCCAAATAAGTTTCGAGAATCTTAGCTCAACGGATCTTGCGCCTATTTCACTCGGGACGATCGACGTCCATGCCGACGTGAATTTGACATACGAGATATTGCAAGATGCAGATCATCCCTGTGAAAACGATATTTCTCCAGCAAACGTTCCGGCGTCAAAGTGAAAACCCACTGTTCGGCCGTCCTCGTCTTGTGGCTCTTGCTTTGAGCGTCCCCAACAGCAGCAATAGGATCGAGCCGACTCCCAGTCCGCCGCCCGCGCGGTCCATGATCGCCTAGTAACGCCTGGTTGCCAAACTTATCAGCCACTGGAGCGGAAATCTAGTTCACAGTTCGGCTTGTCGCAGATCAATCTGTGCGCCGACAACGCATCCCGTGCAGCTTGCTAGGGCTTAGCTGTCTGGAAAAGGTCCAGAGGGGTGCCAAGTTTCCGATTAGCATTAATCGTCCAAGTGCCGCGACGGTTTGTTCGATTACTACCTCGAACGCGGTTTCGAGATAACTTCCGTATAGCCGACCATCCGGGAGTTATCGCGCGTATCCGAAGTAATCCAATCTAGAAGCGCTTGAGCAGCCGGCAAAAGAATTATTCAGCGAAGCGAAACGTTGTCAGGATGCAGCCCGGACCCAATTCAATACATAATCGCCTCGAATAGAGCCCCATCCCTACAGAGGTGATCGACGAAGTCACGGAAGTTTTAATGTTCGTCCGCTCCCTTAGGATTGCTGTTAGAATGCGCCCCCGTGCGCATCCTTCTGCTTACGATTCTCTTTGTCTCCCCCGCTGCCGCTCAATCCTGGACCATCGAAACTAGCTCCATGGAGGCAAGCCGTTGGAACTCAAATCTTCGCGCCGTCTCCGCCACTCACGCCCGCAATTCGGAGCGTCACCCTGCCCCGGTCATCTGGGCCTCGGGTTCAAATAGCCGTTTGCTTAGATCAAATGACGGCGGCAACCACTATACACGCCGCCTCATCCGTAGCGACCGGGTGCTCGATCTCCGCGGAATCCAAGCCTTCAATGAGAAGCTCGCCTACGTCATGTCCAGCGGACCGGGAAAAATGTCACGCATCTACAAGACCCACGACGGCGGCGACGCCTGGACGCTCCAATTTTCTGGCTCGCGCCCGCAGTTCTTCCTCGATGCGCTCGTCTGCATCTCCGAAAAGCAATGCATCGCGCTCAGCGATCCCGTCGACGGGAAATTCGTACTTATCAGCACGACCGATGGCGAGCACTGGAAAGAACTCCCGGGTGACACGATGCCCCCAGCCCTCCCCGACGAAAGAGCCTTCGCCGCGAGCGGTTCCTGCCTCGCGATCTACGACAAACGCGAAATCTACTTCGTCACAGGCCAAGGTGCCGCGCGAGTCTTTCATTCGCCCGATCTCGGCCGCACCTGGACGGTCACGGACACTCCCATCGCAAAAAGCAATCCGTCCTGGGGAGCGTTCTCGATCACTCGCTTGGGAAGCATCCTTGTTGTCGTCGGTGGGGATTACAACGATGACGCTGGCCCAGAACGCACGGTGGCCTACTCGCTCGACCAGGGCGCCACGTGGAATCTCGCCGCGGGACCGCCAGGAGGATTCCGCTCAGCGGTCGCGTTCCTCGATCGCAACACGCTTCTGACCGTCGGCACGGGCGGCGAAGACGTGAGCACCGACCAGGGCGCACACTGGACGCGAACCGGCGACCTCGACCTCAACGCCATCGCCGTCCTCGATGGCGCCGCCTGGGCCGTCGGCCCCGACGCCACCATCGCGCGCTGGAGCGATCACAGCCGCTGAGAAGCTTAGTGAAGACCAGCGACGAATACTTCGACGCGCTCACCGGTAAAGTGAAGTTCTGCTTCAAATTTCCGAATCGCCGACCATCGACCCGCAATCGCATGGGCTCGCGTGGAAGGTGAAAAGGTGCTTCCAGATGTGCTGCGCAGCCCGGAACACGTCAATGTGGCTGTTCCACAGGCACTAAGACTCAGCGACGGACCCGGCTCGCTCGCCAGGGGCTAAGTCCCGATTAGCGTAACCGGAAACCGGGAAAACCCACTTTACCGGTTAGCGCGTTAGGCATGTGGATTACTCCCGGGTGATTCGCGCTTCAGCTTTGAATTTAAGGTGGGGTAGAATGCAGACAAAATCAGCAACCTCGGGAAACAAAATGCAAAGAATGTGAATCGACCGTCCGCAACCCATCCGAATTGATGAGAATTATGAGACTGGCGAACACATGAATTGGGTCAGCGTCCCATTTTGCAATGAAACGGTTGACACAGAGAAGCCATTCGGTTTAGTTATGCAGTTGCTAACAGCGGGCCAAGGGCATTCACCCGATTGGAGAACCCCTACTGTAAAGAGTAGAACGGCGATGCTAAGAACGATTTTGGGCGCGCTTCTTCCAATGGTCGTGACGTTTCTGCTCGGCCTCATGGCCGCTTGGCACCACGATTTTGGTCAGAAGGAAGCCTCAATCCTGAATCGGATGGTGCTGCTTTACGCGGTGCCATTGGCGCTTTTTGCCGGTACAGTTACGTCCTCGCGCGCGGAACTAAGCCAGGATCTCCCGCTAGTGATCGCGTTGTGCGTTGGCACGATCGCATTTTACGGCGCGGTTTTTCTGCTAGCCCGTATTGCATTTCGTATGCCGATGGGCATCAGCGCGTTGTGCGCGCTCACGGCTTCCGCGCCGGCAGTGCCTTTCGTAGGTCCAGCGGTGCTCGGCGATCTGTTGGGACGTCCCAATGCCGCCATTCCGATTGCGGTAGACAGTCTCATCATCAATCTCACGGTCGTGCCAGTCACGATTCTTTTTCTCGCATTAGATACAACAGGGAGAGAATCGAACGGGAGTAGGTCAGAACTTCAAGACGGGGCTAGTTCGGCACCGCCCCGCACATCGCCGCTCGCGTTTCTCTCGGCCAAAATCAAGGAGACAGTGAGGGAACCGATGGTCTGGGCTCCTGTTCTCGCTTTCGTTATCGTGCTGATCGGCTTCCGCATTCCTGAGCTCCTCGTCCATTCGCTTTACATGCTGGGACACGCATCCGGCGGTGTCGCGATATTCGCCTGCGGGATCGTGCTTGCATCCGGCAGAATCATGTTCAACTGGCGTGTCTTGTTCTTCGTATTTCTGAAAAACATTGTACAGCCCGGGTTGGTTCTGGGTGGCTTGCAATGGCTCGGCTACGGCAATCCTACCGTAAGCGACGCGGTGCTGACGACGGCCATCCCAGCCATGCCCATTGTCGTCATGTTGGCCCTCCAATATCGCGTCGTTGAGGCGGAGGCTGCCTCTGCTGTGTTCCTCAGCGTGATCGGCTCGGTGATCACGATGGGGATTTTCATCGCCCTGACATCCTAAATAAATCAACTCGGAAAATAAAAATGGAGGATTCCACTGATGACTCAAGTCGAAAGTCTCGCGAAGTATGCAGCCCGCGCTACTTTTGCCGACCTCTCGGCCGAATCGCGCAAGCAATTGCCAATCCATATTCTTGACTCGCTGGG
>Ga0210394_10001974_pt1 | contig 29985 bp, 22 predicted proteins | sample IncBWC12MmetaG_FD_160121 | JGI IMG/M metagenome (GOLD analysis project Ga0210394, IMG submission 160121) | Forest soil microbial communities from Barre Woods Harvard Forest LTER site, Petersham, Massachusetts, United States - Inc-BW-C-12-M | ecosystem: Environmental > Terrestrial > Soil >... | reverse complement strand
AGCGACCGTGACGGAAATGATCCGGATCGAATCGTCCTCGTAGAGCACCGTATGGTTCTCCGGCGCCGCCAGGACGCCATCGAGGGCAGGGTCCCAGGTCGCGGGGTCGCTGCCGTCCATGCTGATTTCCATCGCCATTTGCTCATTTTCCCCCTTTTTGCGCCGTATCGGGAATCGTGATTCCCTGCAAATCCGTTGTGATTTATTTAGCTGTCAGGATCGCGAATTCCGGACGGATGTGCAAGTGCTCACGTGCGCCTTATCATTCTGAATAGCTGGTGGTGGGTTCGCGACCCTCGACGCACCCTGCATGTGAGGACTGGACCATGAGTAGCAATCCGCAATGGCCCGATCTTCCGCTGTCGGCGTGGAGCGACACCTGCGACACGCTGCAGCTGTGGACCCAGATCGCCGGCAAGGTGCGCATCGCGCGCACCCCGCTCATCAATCATTGGTGGAACGCGACGCTCCTGGTGACGGCGCGCGGGCTGGCCGCGCCGGCGATGCCCTATGCCGGTGGCACGTTCGATATCATCTTCGACTTCGCCAATCATCGGCTGGTCGTTGAAACGAGCGACGGCCGCGCCGAAAGATTTGCGCTCAAGCCGATGGTGGTTGCCGCCTTCTATGCCGAATTCATGGAGCGCCTGCGCCGTCTTGGCATCGACGTGCATATCTGGACCGTGCCGAGCGAAATCGAGAACGCCATGCCGTTCGACCAAGATCGCACGCACGCTCAATATGATCCCGCTTATGTGCAAAAATTCTGGCGGGCTTTGCTGCAATCGCATCGCGTGATGAATGAATTCCGCGCCCGCTTCACCGGCAAAGCGAGTCCTGTGCATTTCTTCTGGGGCAGCTTCGATCTCGCGGTGACGCGCTTTTCCGGCCGCACTGCGCCGCCGCCGAAAGGCGTGACCCCCAACGTCGCGAGCTGGGTGATGGCCGAGGCCTATTCGCACGAAGTCTCGAGCTGCGGCTTCTGGCCGGGCAATGGCGGCTACGGCCGCGCCGCGTTTTACGTCTACGCCTATCCGGAACCGGGCGGCTACGGCGACACGCCGCTGCAAACCGCCGACGCCTTCTATGACAAAAATCTCGGGCAATTCATTTTGCCGTACGACGCCGTACGACAAGCGCCTGACCCGGACGCGCTCTTGCTCGGCTTTTTGCAGGAGACTTATGCCGCCGCCGCCGACCTCGCGAAATGGGATCGCAAGGTGCTGGAACGTTAACCTCTCCACCCGGCGCGGGGAGGGAGAAGTCAGCTGGCTGTCCTTCGTTGCGCCGGAAAAAATCGGTCAAGCCAATTTTTCAACGTGAATGAGACGCGCGGGTCGGTGTTGACGAACATGAAATGATCGGTGCCGTCGAGCAGATGCAATTCCACCGGCGGCTTCGCCATGCGGACCAGACTGAACGCCTCCTCGTAATTCGTCACCTTATCGCGCGCGCTGTGCAGCAGCAGAAGCGGCCGTGGACTGATCTGGGCCACGACCTCCTCCGGGCGGAACGTGAAAAATTCGAGCGCCGTCTCGGCGGTAAATTCCATCAGCGCATTTTGCGAAGTCAGGTTGACCTGCAGCTGCTTCGGCATTTCGAAGATGTCGAAGCGATGAATCATCATCGACTTGCCGGTCCGCTCGCGATAGCGCTGCCCCTCTTCCAGCAGTCCGAGGAATTTTCGCCAGGATTCCGGCGAGTGCATGCAACGGATCACGCGCTCGCCATGGCCGACGCCATTCTCCACGATCACCGCCGCCACGCGCCGATCGGCTGCCGCCGCCTGCACCGCAACCCCGCCGCCGAGGCTCGATCCGCATAGCGCGATGGCGCCGGGATCGACCTCGTTGCGCGCCGCCATGTAGGTCACGGCATTCAAGGCGTCGGCGACTTCGTCCAGCGGAATGACGCGGCCACGCTCGCCTTCGCTTTCGCCGCAGCCGCGAAAGTCGAAGCGCAGCGCGACATAGCCCCATTCCGCGCACTGCCGGCACACCCATTCGGGTCCAATTGCTTTTGTTCTGCCGAAGCCGTGCATCATGATGATGGCGGGCCGCCGCTCACCCGGCTTGAGATCGTTGGGGAGGTGAATGATCCCGGAAAGCTTCAGGCCGTCCGACGAGAAGGTGACAGGTTCCGGCATGGTTTTCTCATTGGCGAAACTGCGGCTATGCGCCGGCAAGTTCGCGCCGCACGATCGCCGCGCCTTCCGCCATCGCTTGCATCTTGCCGAAGGCGATCGCGTGCGGCAGGTACTTCATCCCGCAATCGGGCGCGACGACAATGCGCTCGGCGGGCACGTAAGCGAGCGCGTGGCGGATGCGGCCGGCGACCGTCTGCGGGCTTTCGACCGTCATGTCCGCGAGATCAATCACGCCGAGGATGATGGTCTTCGACGGCAATTCCTTGAGCACTTTGAGGTCAAGCTTGGGCTGCGCCGCCTCGATGGAAATCTGCTGCGCCTTGCAGTCTTTCAGTTCCGGCAGGAATGAATAGCCCGACGGTTTATCGCGCACCACGGCGGCATAGCCGAAGCATAGATGCACCGCGACCGTGCCGGTGACGCCGTCGAGCGCGCGATCGAGCGCCTTGAGGCCATATCGCCGGGCCTTTTCCGGATGCTGCTGCATCCACGGCTCGTCGATCTGCACGATGTCGGCGCCGGCAGCGAACAGATCCTTGATCTCGGCGTTCACCGCGGCAGCGTAAGCCATCGCCACCGCTTTCTCGTCCTTGTAGTAATCGTCCTGCGCCTGTTTGCTCATGGTGAAGGGGCCGGGCAGCGTCGCCTTGACGGCGCGGCCGGTATTGGCGCGCAGCATTTTGAGATCGCGAAGCTCGACCGGGCGCGTGCGTCGGATCGGGCCGACCACGCGTGGCACCGGAATCGGCCGACCGCTCCGATTGATGACGGTGCCAGGCTTGTCGATGTCGATGCCGTCGAGGGCGGTGGCGAAGCGGTTGGAATAGCTTTCGCGCCGTTGTTCGCCGTCGGTGATGATATCGAGTCCGGCGCGCTCCTGATCGCGGATGGCCAGCACAGTGGCGTCATCCTGTGCCGCTTCGAGCTTGTCCGGCGTGACCAGCCAAAGCTCGTCGGCGCGCACCCGTGGCACCTGCTTCGACAACTTGACACGGTCGATCAGCCATTCCGGCTGTGGATAGGAACCGACGAGCGAGGTGGGCAACAGCATTCAAATCCTCTGTGTCCCACCCCGCACGTCCAATTCATCCCCGGCAAAGGGGGATGACGACTGCGCTACGCTTTTAACGCATCGGCGTAGGGATAAATGACCTTGCCGGTCGCTTCGTCCGATGGCGCCAGCACTGTCTGATAGCTCATGCCTCTCCAGGTATCGAGGGTCGCGGCTTCCGTAATGTCGTGATACTGCACCTGCAGTTGCCGTGCTTTCACCCACTCGCCATTTTTGCCGAACCTGATGCCATCTATCATGATGGTGTCGAACGCGTGGCCGCGCATGTAATCGGCGAGCTTATCGTCGTTGATACTCTTGGCCCCCGTGATTGCATCGGCCAGCAGCTGCATTCGGGCGTAGCCCCAGCCGCCGAGATAATAGCCGAGCGGATCGATGCCGATGCCCGGCGCGCGCGCCTGGTATTTCTTGAAGAAGTCCGCCGCAGGCGCCATCAATTTCGCCGACGGCACCCAGTTATCGTAGTTCACGATGCCGTTGAGCTTGGACTTCAGCTTGTTCTTGAACACTGTCGCTTGGAGGCCAACCATGCCGCCGCCGAACATTTTCGGCTTCAGGCCCAGTTCGTTGGCGGACAGCGTGATGCCGACCGAGCTCAGCGGATAGGAACAGATACACACCAGATCCGCATTTGCCGCCTGGATCGCGCGGACGATGGGCGAGTAGTCCGTCGTATTCGGTGGGTAGTTTTTGTCGTAGACGATCTTGAAGCCATATTTATTCGCGTTGGCGCGCGCGCCTTCCATGGCATTGTGCGAGAACTCGGCGTCGTCACCCGCGATTGCAACGGTTTGCGGCTTCGGGTTTTGCGCGGCGGCCACCTGGAAGAACCCCTCGGTCAACGTTGCCTTCGGGTTCGGGCCGGCGGTCGGTATAAACGAGAAGTATTTCGGGTACTTGAACTCGGCGTTTGCATCGAGCGCGAACAGGCTGACGAAGATTTTGTTCTTTTGCATGACGATGGGAATGGCCGGGGCGACCATGTTGGTCGCATAGCCGCTGATGACGAGGTCGACTTTGTCGACGTCGAGCAGTTTCGTGTAGATGCCCGGAATGGTCGCCGGATTGGACTGGTCGTCGTAATGGACAAGTTGGACCTGACGGCCGAGCAGGCCGCCTTTCGCGTTGATTTCTTCTTCCCAGATCTGGGCGCCGAGCAAGGCCTGTTGACCGTTCGGCGCAAGCGGGCCGGTCAGCGCCATGCCGAAGCCGATTTTGATTGGCGCGGCGCCCTGCGCGAAAGCGGGCGTTCGGGCCAGTACGGGTAATATCAAAGCGGAGCCGATACCGGCGTTGATGCCGCGGCGGGTGATACTGTGACTCATGGGGTCCTCCAGAGAGCGGGTTTTGTTTCATGGCGCCCGGTCTGACCGCCGGGCTTGGACCTGACGCGAGTGCGTCAGGCAAAAGCACAAGATGTCTTGCTGCCCCAGCTACGTTTAGCCGGGGCAGCACTACGGCTTATCCCAACGCTTTTTCGTAGGGATAAATGACGCCGCCGGTCTTCTCGTCGGTGGGCGTGAGCACGGTTTGGTAGCTCATGCCGCGCCAGGTTTCGAGGTCTGCGGCGTCGGTGATGCCGTGATATTGCACCTGCAACATCGCGGATCTGGTCCATTCGCCATTCTTGCCGAACCTGACGTCGGCCATGATGGTCTTGAACTCATGGCCGCGCATGTAGTCCGCGAGCTTGTCATCGTTGACGCTCTTGGTGCCCTCGATGGCCTGTTGCAGCACCTGGAAATACGCATAGCCCCAACCGCCGAGGTAATAGCCAAGCGGATCGACACCGGCAGACGCCGCGCGGGATTGGTATGTCTTGAAGAAGTCCGCGGCCGGCGCCATCAGTTTCGGCGATGGCACCCAGGTCTCGTAATTCACGATGCCGTTGAGCTTGGATTTCAGCTTGTTCTTGAACACGGTCGCCTGCAATCCGACCATGCCGCCGCCCATCATCTTCGGCTTCAGGCCGAGCTCGTTAGCCGACAGCGCCAGGCCGACCGAACTGAGCGGATACGAGCAGATCACCACGAGATCAGGATCGGCAGCCTGGATCGCGCGGATGATCGGCGAGAAGTCGGTCGTGTTCGGCGGATAGGTTTTGTCGTAGACGATCTTAAAGCCGTACTTTTTCACGTTCGCTCGGGCGCCGTCTGCGGCGTTGTGCGAGAAATCCGCATCCTCGGCCGCGATCGCGATAGTTTGCGGTTTTGGATTCTGCGCGGACGCGATCTGGAAAAAGCCCTCGGTGAAGGATTCTTTCGGAGTCGGGCCGGACGGCAGCATCGAGAAATATTTCGGGTAGTGAAACTGGCCGTTGGCATCGAGCGCGAATAAGCCGATGAAGACCTTACCCCTCTGCATGGCGATCGGAATGGCCGGCGCCACCATGTTGGTCGCATAGGGGCCGGTAATGAGGTCGACTTTGTCGACATCGAGAAGCTTGGTGTAGATGCCGGGAATCGTCGATGGATTGGACTGGTCGTCGTAATTCACAAGCTGGACCTGGCGGCCGAGCAGACCGCCTTTGGCATTGACTTCTTCTTGCCAAATCTGGGCGCCGAGCAGCGCCTGCTTGCCATTCGGCGCCAGCGGGCCGGTCAGCGCCATGCTGAAACCGATTTTGATGGGCGCGGCGCCTTGCGCGAAAGCCGGCGTTCCGGCCAGTGCGGGTGAAATCAAGGCGGCGCCAATACCGGTGTTAACGCCGCGTCGGGTTATGCGATAACTCATAGGTTCCTCCAGAAAGCAGGTTTCTATTTAATGGTACCCTGACGGGTCGCCCGAAGCGGGCCTAACGCGAGGGTGTCAGCCGCAGAATGCCCTGGTTTGGTGCGCGTGGAAAGAGAGTGACGGGGAGCGTGGCAATCTGCCCGGCCCGCTGGAGTCGGCAGCCTAGCCTGGATCTCAGCCCGAAAGTGCTCAAAGACCGGCCACCGCACGTGGAATGGGCATTTCCCATCGGAGTCGAACGCGGTAACCTTGCCCCGGCAGCGCATCCAAAGTGGGAAAGGCGAGAATGCTTGCTCTGTCGGTCAACGGAACGACGTATAACGTCGATGTCGAGGACGACACGCCGCTCCTTTGGGTGCTGCGCGACACGATCGGGCTCACCGGCACCAAATACGGCTGCGGCATTGCCCAATGCGGCTGCTGCACCGTGCATATCAACGGGGCCGCCACGCGCTCGTGCCAGGTGCCGGTCGGCACGGTCGGCCCCGCGCATGTCACCACGATTGAGGCGCTGGCGCAGGACGGCAAGTTGCATCCGGTGCAGCAAGCCTGGATCGATCACGACGTGCCGCAATGCGGCTACTGCCAGACCGGAATGATGATGGCGGCGGTGGCGCTGCTCAAGGAAAAGCCGACGCCGACCGACGCCGACATCGACGCCGCGATCACCAATATCTGCCGTTGCGGAACCTATCAACGCATCCGCGCCGCGATCCATGCTGCGGCCGAGAGCGCGCCACAGCGACGCGACACCGCGGCGGCACGATAGAACCATCATAAGGACCGCAAAATGAACGACGTCGCCAAATCGGAGGCGCCGGCGAGCTACGCCAAGAAAGCCTGGCAGTCGGACGTCATCGTCGATCTGCTCAAGCACTACGGTTTTCCCTATATCGCGCTCAATCCCGGCGCGAGCTATCGCGGGCTGCACGATTCGCTGGTCAATTACGGCGGCAATCATCCGCCGATCCTGCTGTGCCAGCACGAGAAGATCGCCGTGCAGATCGCCCACGGTTACGCCAAGGCGACCGGCCAGCCCATGGTGGCGATCGTCCACGACGTCGTCGGCATGCTGCACGCCACCATGGGCATCTACTACGCCTATATCGATCGCTGCCCGGTCTTCGTCATCGGCGCCACCGGCCCGATGGACGAAAGCCGGCGGCGGCCGTTCATCGATTGGATTCACACCGCCAACGTCAATGGCGAGCAGCTGCGCCATTACGTGAAATGGGATTACCAGCCGGCCAGCATCGAAGGCGTGCCGGATTCCTTCGCGCGCGCCTATGCGGCGATGATGACCGAGCCGCAAGGCCCGATCTATATGTGCTACGACGCCTGGCTGCAGGAGCAGCCGCTGACGAAGGACGTCGCGCTGCCGCAGCCGTCGACCAACAAGGTGCCGGTAGCGATGGCCGCCGACAATGTGGCGCTGGCCGAGGTCGCCGACCGGCTTTTGGCCGCAAAATACCCGGTGCTGATGGCGGAATATGTCGCCCGCAGCCCTGGCGGCTTCGACAATCTCGTGGCGCTTGCCGAAAGCGTAGGCGCCGCTGTGTTTGACGTCCACGCGCGGCTCAATTTTCCTAATCGCCATCCGCTCAATTTGAGTTGCGAAAGGGAGATTTTCCGCGACGCCGATCTCATCCTTTCACTCGATACCCGCGACTGGGAGAAGTCGACGCACTTCAACGACCGCACCAAGCGCCAGGTGGTGCCGCATTATCCGGCGAACTGCGAGATGATCGAAATCGGCTTTGGCGAAATCAATCTCAGCAAATGGTCGATGGATTACGGGCGCATGCCGGCGTGCAGCCTGCGCGTCCTCGGCGACACGCTGACCGCGATCCCTGAGCTCACGCGCATTTGCCGGGAACGCATCGCCAAGAATCCGGGGCTCGCCAAGACGGTGGCCGCGCGCGCCAAGACGGTCGCGAGAAAGCACGATGAGCTGTTCAAGAAATGGGGCGACGAAGCGAAGAAGGATTGGGACGGCCTGCCGATCACGCTGCCGCGACTGGCAAGCGAAATGTGGGACGCGATCAAGACCGAGGATTGGGTGCTCACCGCCTGCAATTTGCAGGACTGGGTCTACAAGCTGTGGAACTTCGACAAGCCGTACCGGCATCCCGGCCAGGCGCTCGGCACCGGCACGCAGATCGGCGTCTCGCTCGGCGTCGCGCTGGCGCACCGCGGCAAGGGCCGTCTCGTCATCGACATCCAGCCCGACGGTGACCTGATGTTCGACGCCGGCGCGCTGTGGAGCGCGGCCAAGAACAATATTCCCATGCTGATCGTCATGTACAACAACCGCGCTTACTACAATGACTGGGAGCATCAGATCCGCGTCGCGCATCACCGCGGCACGCCGGTCGAGCGCGCTTACATCGCCCAGGACATCTCCGGCCCCGAACCCGACTTTGCGACCATGGCGAAAAGCATGGGCTGGTACGCCGAAGGCCCGATCGAAAAACCCGCTGACATCGCGCCGGCCTTGCGCCGCGCCATCGCGCAGGTAAAGGCCGGCACGCCGGCGCTTGTAGATACGGTGCTAAGGCCGAGGTGATGGTCATTCCGGGGCCGAGCGAAGCGAGGAGCCCGGAATCCATAACCTCGATTTGTGATTATGGATTCCGGACTCGCCGCCTCGCGGCGATCCGGAATGACGAATTCACTCCTTCACGCTCTTCACCGGCGTTTCCGGCGCGAGGCCGGCGCGGCGGCGGGCGAAAGTTTCCTTGCCGGTTTCTTCCCATTGGCCGGCGACGGCGCGGCTGGCATAGGTGTCCCACACGGCGTCCCAATCGCCGAGCGAATAGCCGTACCATGGCTGCTTTGGCGTGAGCGCCGGCAGGCCGAGTTCATCCCAGATCGCCCGCGCGTGCTCCATGTATTCGCGCTTGGGCAGCGAGATCGGCGGGTAGGATTCCTTCTGCGTGGCGTCGATCAGCATGGTCGACTCTTCGCTCGGCCCGCCCGATTTCGGCCCATGCCCCTCCGAGCGATAGGGAATGATGTGCACGTCTTCGATCGGGTTGGCGCGATAGGCGAGCGACCAGAACACCGCGTCGGGATTGTCCGGATCGATGTCCTCGCTGACGCCGATGACGTATTTGCCGATATCGGCCTGCAGGGTCGCAGCGCCCTGCAGCGCGCGCCAGATTTCGGTGCGCGGCACTCCGGTTGAGAACTGCACGAAGACGACCTTCCGCAAATTGGTGAGCGGCTCGTGCAGCGCGACGCGGCGCACGCCCTTGATTGCCAACGTGTCGCGCAAATACGCAAGATAGCGCGGCTCGTAGGCGACGCGCTTCATCACGCTTGATTCGCTCGGCGTCACCTCGCTCAAGATCGAGGCCCAGACCGGCGCGCGCTTATGGGTGATCGCGGTGACCTGCATCGACATATTGAAACCTTCGAGCGCGACATGGCCGTGGCTTTCGCCGAACGGCCCCTCCGGCTCGAGCAATTCGGGATCGATCAGTCCTTCGACGACGAATTCGGCGTCGGCCGGCACATCGAGGTCGACGGTGGCGGCTTTGGCGATGCGGATCGGCGCACCGGCAAGGCCGCCGGCCACGGCCATCTCGTCGCAGTCGATCGGCAGTTTTTGCGGCCCGGTGAACATGACGACGGGCGCCGCGCCGACGACGATGGCGATCGGCATCGGCTTTTTCAGCTTTCGGTATTTCTGCCAATGCAGATAACCGCCGGCGCCGCCGGAGCGCGCCGCCATGCGCACGCCGAGCCGGTCTGTTGCCTTGAGTGCCGCGCGATATGTGCCCATGTTGCGGACGCCCGTTTCCGGATCCTGCGTGATGCACAGCGTTGCCGTAAGATACGGCGCCGCGTCATAGCCGGGTGTCGAAATCGGCACCGGTAGAAGCTTTAGGCCGCCGTCGGGCTGGCGCAGCGCGTCGCCTTTGATGACGACCTCTTGGCAGGGCGCCGACGTCACCTCGATCGGCGCGATCGGATTGGCTATTGCCTGCATCCAGGCGTTGCCGATCTCCTCGACCGGCCGGCCCATGCCGACGGCGTAAATCCGCGCCGAAGCCGCCAGCGCGCCGATCGCCACCGGTACGTCATAACGGCGGCCTTGCCCATCGACCACGTTGGTGAACAGAAACGCCCGCCGCTGGTCGTCGTGCAGCCCGCCCTGGAATTGCCAGCGCACCAGCGGATGCAGCTCGGTATCTTTGTTGATGGGTCGATCGATGCGGAGCAGCAAGCCCGCGGATTCAAGCCGCGCGAGGTGTTCCTGAAAATCGAGCGGCGGCCCGCTCGACTTGCTCTTCGTACGTCGTGGATCGGACTGATCGAGCATGATTACTTCTTGTTCTTGACGTACTCGGCGATAATAGGCTTCGCCACCCGGAAGCAGTCGACGCCGATCGGAGCGCCGCAATAGATCGTGACCTGCGTCAGCGCGGCGCGGATCTCGTCCGGGGTCAGTCCGTTATTGAGCGCGCCGCGCACATGGGTGGCGAATTCCTCCATCTTGCCGAGCGCCGCGATCATGCCGAGATTGAGAATCGAGCGCTCGCGCGGTTTCAACGTTTCATCGCCCCACGTCTCGCCCCAGCAATATTCGGTGAGCAGGCGCTGAAAATCGCGATTGAAATCGTCGACGTTTTGCAGCGCGCGGTCGACATAGGCGTCGCCTAAGACCTTTTTGCGCTTGGCGAGGCCGATATCGTAACGTTTCTGGTCCATGGGTTTTCTCTCCTTGAATTCCCCCGCTGCGCGAGGGAGGGTAATTATCACTCCTCCGCCGGGCCGCCCGTCCAGCGTTTGACGATGCCGGTATCGATGCCGAACAGGTCGAGCAGCCGGCCGCAGGTATGATTGACAATGTCGTCGACCGATTTCGGCCGGTTATAGAACGCCGGCACGATCGGGGCGATGACCGCGCCGATGTCGGCAAGCGTGGTCATCGCGCGCAGATGCCCGCCGTGCAACGGCGTCTCGCGGACGGCGAGCACCAGCCGGCGCTTTTCCTTGAGCACGACGTCGGCCGCGCGCGACAATAGCGAGGCCGTCACCCCCGTCGCGATCTCGCTCATGGTGCGGATCGAGCACGGCGCGATGATCATGCCCATGGTCGGGAACGAACCCGAGGAGATCGCCGCGCCGATGTCGCTGACGGAATAATACACCGACGCGAGCTCGCGCACGTCCTTGGGCTTGAGGTCGGTCTCGTAGACCAGCGTCATTTCCGCCGACTTCGACATGACCAGGTGGGTCTCGATTCCGGCCTTGCGCAGCATTTCGAGGATTCGCACGCCGTAGATCGTGCCCGAGGCGCCGGATATGCCGACGATCAGCCGCGCCGCAGTTTTGGCCATTCCTGCCCTCTTTTTTTCTCTTCGCGACGGTTTGTGCCACGGCGCGGCGCGCCGTTCCAGTAGGGGGTGTCGCTACGCGGCGATACCATCGAAAGCGGCGCTGAGAAGGTCGACGGCCTGTTTGGGAAAGCCGACACCGATCACGCGCTCATAAGCCGCGACATTCGCGCGCGCCGCAGCGGGCGCGGAAGCCTGCGTTCCGAGCGGGCCGGATTTCGTGAAGTCGTAGAGCGCCTCCTGCTGCAACCGCTCGGCTTCGAGCTCGACTGCCTTCACCTTGTTGCGGAAGGCTTCCTGCTTACCCAGCTCGACCAGCGTTGCGGCGCCTTTCAGCTCGCGGCGCGTGTCACGGATCGGGATGATTGTGAGCTCGCGCCAACTGCGTACCCGATCGTCGAGCTTCTTGACCTCGTCGGCCGACAATTGCCGGCTCTCGGAGGCGAGCCAGAACAGAAACAACAGCAGATTGACGTCGACGCCGCAGCCGTCCTGCAAGACGATGCAGGCGTCCGACACGCCGGTCTGGCGGTAGAAATTCAGCGAGAAGCGCCAGAACGGCGTCTCAGCCTTTGTCTCAGTCTTGGTCATAATTACGCTCCGTCATTCCGGATCGCCGCGAAGCGGCGAGTCCGGAATCCATATCAACAAATAGTGATTATGGATTCCGGGCTCGCGGGCTAAGGCCCGGGCCACGGAATGACGATCCATAATCATGGCCAACGTATTCATGCGGCAAATAACCTTTCATAAGCGCCGGCGGCGCGCAGCGCCGCGACAATGCGTTCGGGAGTCAGCGGCGTTTCGGCGAAATGTACGTTGAATGGCGACAGCGCGTCTTCGATCGCCGCGATGATCGCCGCCGGGGCCGGAATCGTGCCGCCCTCGCCGGCGCCTTTGACGCCGAGCGGATTGAGCGGATTGACCGTTTCGACATGGGCGATGGCGCAGGTCGGCACGTCGGTCGCCATCGGCAACAGATAATCGGCGAACGTCGTCGTCAGCGGCTGTGCATTGTCGTCATATTGCATCCATTCCAGGAGCGCATTGCCGATGCCGTGAGCGACGCCGCCCTGCACTTGGCCGTCGACAATGAGCGGATTGATCACCCGCCCGCTGTCGTGGGCGACGGTGTAATTGAGAACTTTCACGCCGCCGGTCATGTGATCGACCTCGACTTCGGCGACATGCGTGCCGGAGCAATAGGCGGCTTGCGACGGCGTGTAATAGGCGGTGTGCTCCAGCCCCGCCGCCTGACCCACCGGCAGCGACACGCCGGGGCTGCCCTGCGCCAATCGTGCAAGGTCGCCGAACGGGATCGTTGGCTTATTGCCGGCGGCCGCGATCGCCTGGCCGTCTTCGAGATCGATATCGCTCTCGTTGACGCCGAGCGTGCGTGCCGCCAGCGCGATGATTTGTGTGCGCACAGCCTGACCCGCGATCTGCGCTGAGCAGCCGGCATTCACCGCCTGGCGGCTGGCGAAAGCGCCGACGCCTTGGGCGATTGCGCCGGTATCGCCGATCGTCATCACGATGTCATCGATGCGGCAGCCGACTTGTTCGGCCACGATCTGCGACAGTGTCGTGCGGATGCCCTGTCCCTGGTTGGTGGCGCCGGTCGCGACCGCGACCTTGCCGCTGGGGAGGACGCGCACGGTGACGCCTTCGAACGGACCGAGCCCGGTGCCCTCGACATAATTGCCGAGCCCGATGCCGATGAGGCGGCCTTGATCGAGCGCCGCCCGCTGCCGCCCGCGAAAACCTTCATAACGGGCGAGCGTCAGCGCGGCTTGCTGTCCCTTCGGATAATCGCCGCTGTCGTAGACGAGCGGCTTGCCGTCGCGGAACAACAGGCCGACCGCGTAGGGCATCTGCTCCGGCTGGATGAAATTGCGGCGCCGTACTTCGGCACGGTCGAGCTGCAGCTCGCGCGCCACGCGGTCGAGCAGGCGCTCCATCGCGAACACCGCTTGCGGCCGGCCGGCGCCGCGCACCGGCGTCGTCGGCACTTTGTTGGTAAGAACGACGATCGTCTCCAGCCGATAGGCTGGAACCACGTAGGGACCCGGCACCGTCACCGCGGCGATGTATGGCATGATGATGCCCCACGGCACGAAAGCGCCGCTGTCGTGCAGCATCCTGCCGCGCAGGCCGAGAATTCTGCCGCCGGCATCGACGGCGATTGCCATGCTCCAGTATTGATCGCGCTCCTGCGTCGCGCACAGGAAATGCTCGCGCCGGTCCTCGATCCATTTCACCGCCCGGCCGAGCTTGAGCGCCACCGCCGGGATTACCGCTTCTTCCGGATAGAAGATCGCCTTCGGGCCAAAGCCGCCGCCGACATCCGGCGCGATCATGCGAACCGTTTCGATGTCGCGATTGAGAAGATCGGCGAGCATGCCACGGCCGAGATGCGGCGTCTGCGTGCCGGACCATACGGTCAGCACATCCGACACCGGATCGTGGCTTGCCAACACTGCACGCGTCTCCAGCGCCATGCCGCCGCCGCGGTGCTGCCAGATCACTTCCTCGAAAACGTGCGCGGCGCTTGCGAAGGCGGCATCGATGTCGCCATAGGCGAGCGGGAAGCGCGCGATGACATTCGAGGAAAGGTCGCTGTGCGCGCGCGCCGCGCCGTCTTTGATCGCAGCACGGCAATCGGCCACGGCGTCGAGCACGTCGTAATTGACGATGACCGCCGCCGCGGCGTCCTCGGCGATGTAGCGTGAATCGGCGATCACCACCGCGATGGGCTGGCCGACGTAATTGACTTCATCGCGCGCCAGCACGGTTTGGGTGCGCGCGACCGCGATCGCGGGATTGGGAGTGAGCATCGGGATCGGTGTGCGGCGCATCGGATCGGGCAGGTCGTCCGCGGTGAGGACCGCATGAACGCCGGGCATGACGATCGCCGCCCTGCCATCGATGTCACGAACCATGGCATGGGCATGCGGCGAGCGGACGAAACAGGCGTGCAACAGGCCCGGCAGCTTCACGTCATCGACGAAGCGCCCGCAACCGGCGAGCAGCGCCGGATCTTCGAGCCGCTTCACGCGCGCGCCGAAATGTTTCGCGCCCATTGCTTAAGCTCCGGAACCGTTGCGCAAGCGTTGCGCGGCGTCGAGCGCGGCCTTGACGACGCCGGCGTAACCGGTGCAGCGGCAAAGGTTGCCGGTCAGCGCCTCGCGCACGTCTTGTTCGGTCGGGTCGGGGTTATCCCGCAACAATTCGGTCAGGGTGATCAACATTCCCGGCGTGCAGAATCCGCACTGCAGGCCGTGATTATCCATGAACGCCTGCTGCAGCACCGAGAGCCCATGCTCCGGCGTGAGGCCCTCGACGGTGGTCACCTCGCAGCCGCCGGCTTGCACCGCGAACATCAGGCAGGAGCGGGCGGAGCGACCATCGACCAGCACCGTGCAGGCGCCGCAAACGCCGTGCTCGCAACCGAGATGCGTGCCGGTGAGGCCAAGCTCGTGACGCAGGAAATCGGCAAGCGTCAGCCGCGCTTCCACGACTCGGGCGTGCGGCTTGCCGTTGACCGTGATACGCGTCGCCTGCTTAGCCATGCACGAACTCAATCACCCGGTTACACGTCGACGCCGGCTCGCCGCGCGGCCTCGACGAGCGCGCGTGCGCTGAGCACCTGCGCCAGATGTCGCCGGTACTCGCCGCCGGCATGGATATCGGAAATCGGCTCGATCAGCCATGCTGCGGCTGCCGCAGTCTGGATCGCGGCGGAATCGATGACCTTGCCGGTCAGCGCCGCCTCGGCGACATCGACGCGCACCGGCTGCTCGGCGACGCCGAACAGAGCGAGCGCGGTACGCCGCACCACATTGCCAGTGCCGACATCGAGCAGCGCTGCGGCGCCGGCCAGCGCGAAATCGCCTTGCCGGCGGGCGAATTCATGAAAGCCATGACCGTGACCTGGCCGCCAGATCGGCAGCTCGATTGCCGCAATCATCTCGTCGGGCGCGAGCGTGGTCGCCATGAAGCCTGAGCTAAACTCGCGAAATGGCACCGCGCGGATGCCGCGGATGCTGGCGAGATGCACCACGGCGTCATAGGCGGCGCAGATCGCCGGCAATTCGGCGGCGGGGTCGGCATGCGCGAGAGAGCCGCCGATGGTGCCGCGATTGCGCGTCTGGCGATGGCCGACATGGCGCAGCGCCTCGGCCAGCAGCGGACAATGCCGCGCGATTTCGGGCGACAGTTCCAGATCGCGCTGCCGCATCATGGCGCCGATGCGCAGCCGCCCGTCGATCACGGCAAGACCGCGCAGGTCGTCGACGTGGCCCAGATCGACGAGATGATCGACGATCACGTAGCGGAAATTCATCATCGGCACCAGCGATTGCCCGCCGGCGAGGATTTTGGCGTTGGGCAAACTCGCCAGCAGCTCGGCGGCTTCCTTGAGCTGCCGCGGCGCGTGATAGTCGAAGGACGCAGGCTTCATTGTTCCCGGACTTGTTTTATCGCTCGCGGCGCGTCGCCAAATACGCGAGAAGTCACTGTGTTCGGCGTCACAGACGCCGGTATCGAAGCATGCTAGTTTCGCCGGTGCAAGGAAGGCGATCACCGAGGGGGAAGGTGTCGTGATTTCCGGCATTGGAAGGCGCACATTTTTGACTACACTCGGCGGCGCGGCGGCAGCCGCCTGGCCGCGCGCCGCGCGCGCGCAGCAACAGGCGATGCCGGTGATCGGGTTTCTGCGCAGCACGTCGCTGGCGCCGTTTCAGAATCTTGTTCCCGCGTTCGGCCAGGGCCTGAAGGAAGCAGGCTTCGTCGACGGTCAGAACGTCGCGATCGAATATCGCTATGCGGAGAATCAAAGAGATCGCCTGCCGGCGCTGGTGGCGGAATTGATTCGTCTGCCGGTGGCCGTGCTCGTGGTGAACAACAGTGCGGCGTTTGCGGCCAAGGCCGCAACAACGACGATACCGATCGTGTTCGCTGCCGGCGCCGATCCGGTCAAGGACGGCCTCGTCGCCAGCCTCAACCGGCCGGGCGGCAATATCACCGGCGTGAGCTGGCTCGGCGCCCAGTTAGGGGCGAAGCGACTGGAGCTGCTGCGCCAGACCGTGCCCAAGGCGATGGCGATTGGCATGCTCGTCAACCCAACCAGCCCTGAAACCGAAGCTCAGCAACGAGAAGTCCAGGCTGCGGCACAGGCGCTCGGTCTTAAACTCATCATTATCGATGTGAGCAGCGACCGCGACATCGAGACGGCCTTCGCCAGCTTTATCCAGCGCGGGGCCGGCGCACTGCTCGTCGGCGCCGGCGCATTCTTGACTTCGAAGCGGGGAAGTATCGTCGCGCTGGCCGCGCGCTATGCGGTTCCGGCGATGTACGTGGAGCGCGAGGGTGTCGTGGCCGGCGGCCTGATGAGCTACGGGCCAAGCCAGAGCGAAGCCTATCGCCAGGCCGGCATCTATGCCGGGCGGATTCTCAAGGGAGAGAAGCCCGCCGACATGCCGGTGATGCAGTCCACCAAGTTCGAGTTCGTGCTCAACCTCAAGACCGCCAAGACGCTCGGCCTCGAAGTGCCGCCGGCGGTGCTCTCGATCGCCGACGAGGTGATCGAATGAGGCGGCGCGAGTTCATTGCGCTTCTCGGCGGCGCGGTGGCTTGGCCGCACTCCGCTCGGGCGCAGCAGCCGTCAATGCCGGTGATCGGTCTCCTCAGCTCCCGCGCGCCCGGTGAGGCCCTGCAACTCATGGCCGCGTTCCGGCAAGGTCTGAAAGAGACAGGCTTTGTGGAGGGTCAGAACGTCGCGATCGAATATCGCTACGCCGGGAATCAGAACGAACGGCTGCCCGCATTGGCGGCCGATTTGGTTCAGCGCCGAGTGAACGTGATTGCCGCAGCCAATACTCCAGCGGCGCTTGCGGCAAAGGCGGCGACCACGACGATCCCGGTCGTCTTTGAAACGGGCGCCGACCCGGTCCGGCTCGGCCTCGTCGCCAGCCTCAATCGGCCGGGCGGCAACCTCACCGGGGTGACCAATATTAACACGGTGATAGCGCCGAAGCGGCTGGAATTACTGCACGATCTGGTCCCCACGGCGACCGTCGTGGCGCTCCTCGTCAACCCGGCCGAGCTCGTCCTTGCCGAAACCCAATCGAGCGACATGCTGGCGGCGGCCCACACACTCGGGCTGGAACTCCATGTCCTGAATGCAAGCACCGAGCGCGACTTCGATGCCGTCTTCGCAAAGCTGATCCAATTGCGGGCAGGCGGTCTCGTGATCGGCGGCGGCCCGTTTCTTGTAGCCCGGCAAGAACAGCTCGCCGCGCTGACCGTCCGACACGCGGTGCCGGCGGTCTTTGAAAACCGCGAGTTTGCCGCCGCTGGCGGCCTGATGAGCTATGGCGGCAGCACTAGCGACGCTTATCGTCTGACCGGCGTCTACACCGCCCGTATTCTCAAAGGCGAAAAGCCTAACGAGCTACCGGTGCAACAGTCCACCAAAGTCGAGCTATACATCAACCTCAAGACCGCCAAGGCGCTCGGCATCACGTTCCCGCTGCCGTTGCTCGGCCGCGCCGATGAGGTGATCGAATGAGGCGGCGAGATTTTATTTCTGTACTCGGCGGCGCGACGACATCGTCACTACTACGCCCGCTCGCGACGCGCGCGCAGCAGGTCGCTCAGACCGTGAAGGTGTACCGCCTAGGGTTCCTCAATCCGGGCAGCGCTGAGGCCGATCCCAATCGTTTCGTGGCGTCGCTGCTCAATGGCCTCGCCCAACACGGTTACGTGCTCGGCAGCAATCTGACCCTGGAGCGTCGTGGCGCAGAGTTTCAGGTCGAACGCCTGCCGGGATTGCTCGACGAGCTGGTGGCGAGCAAGGTCGACGTGATCGTCACTACTAGTTACCCCGCGGCGCTCGCGGCCAAGCAAGGGGCACGCGCCGTTCCGATCGTTGCGGTGAATAGCGGAGACCCGGTCGGCACGGGGCTCATCGACAGTCTGGCGCGACCAGGCGGCAACATCACTGGCATCTCGGACGTCGCCGCCGAGCTTGCTCCCAAGCGATTAGAGCTGCTCAAAGAGCTGGCGCCGGCGCTGCGCCGCGTGGCGATGCTGTGGAATGCAAGTGATCTCGGCATGACCATGCGCTACCGCGCGACCGCGGCGGCTGCGCAGATCCTCGGCATCACCGTGCAGACGCTCGGCGTGCGCGAGCCTGACGATTTCAACGACGCGTTTGCCGCGATGACGCAGGAGCCGCCGGATGGCCTTCTCATGGTCTCGGATGCGCTCATGTCGCTCAACCGCAAGCGGGTCTTCGAGTTTGCCTCCGCACATCGGTTGCCTGCCATCTACGAAGTCGAATTTTTGGCGCGCGACGGCGGCCTGATGTCGTATGGGCCCGATACCGAGGAGATTTTCGATCGCGCCGCAGCCTTGGTCGATCGCATCCTCAAGGGCGCCGATCCCGCCAGCCTGCCGTTCGAGCAGCCGACTAGGTTCCGGCTGGTCATCAATCTCAAGACCGCCAAAGCGCTCGGTCTCAGCGTTCCCCAGACGCTGCTCGCGACCGCCGACGAGGTGATCGAATGATTTTGTCATTCCGGATCGCCGCGACCCGCCTTCGCTCGCTCCGCGAGCTATGGCGGGTTTGAGTCCGCCGAAGCGCGGAGCGCGTCGGCGGAAGCGGCGAGTCCGGAATCCATAACCACCGGTCGCGAATATGGATTCCGGGCTCGCGGGCTAAAGCCCGCGCCCCGGAATGACGGCGAGCGCTACGCCGACTTGACGCCGAGTTCCGCCTGTTCCTTGGCGTAGGCCGTATCCATGCGCGAGGCGATGCCGTGCTTGGCGAGCTCGGTCGCGAAGATGCGGCGGATTTCCGGCTTCTCGTCGATATAGTCGATCTGATCGCCGCCGACGCGCCTGGAAATCCACGCCTTCGGCACGCCCTGCGCGTTACGGACGGCGACGCCTTCGTGCTTGAAGGCGAGATAGCGCGACGGCGTCGTGCCGGTGTTGAAATGCTGATGGAACCACATATTCGGCGGCACGATCATGGTGCCGACCTCCCAATCGTAGCGCTGCGGTTCTTCGCCCTCCGGCCACATCAGCGAAAAGCCGTCGCCCGACAGCACGATGACATGCGCGCCGGGTCCGTGCGCGTGACCCTTCTTGTAGGTGCCGATCGGGAATTGCGAAATGTGGCTGTTCATCGAGCCCTTGGCCATATTGAAGCGGAGATGGCCGCCGCCGGCGCCGCGCTCCGCCGCCGTGATCAGCGGAATGTTGACCGCGTCGGAGACGAAATTCGTCGTCAGCAAAAAGCCCTTCTGCTCGCCCTTGGAAGAAAAATAGTCGGGCTCGCCGGCGAAGCGGTCCTTAAAATCGTATTTGGTGTTGAAGATGAAATCGAGGTCTTCGTAGAGATTGATGACGGGCGGCGCATTGGTGACGGCGACATAACGTGCCGGCTCTCGGCCGGAGCCGTTGAAGTGCTGGTGATGGCAGTTGAGCGGAACGGCGAACAGCGCGCCGTCCTTCCATTCGAAGGTGATGCGGGCGCCGGCATCGTTCCATACCGTGGTCGAGCCACGACCGCTCAGCACCATGACCATTTCTTCGTAGAGCTGCCGGTGCGGGGCAAGGCTTTTGCCCGGCGGGATTTCCATCACGTAGCAGTCGTTCGAGGTGCGCGAGGCGTCATGATTGAGGAACACGGCATTGCCGCCGCGGCGCGCCCAAGGCTTGAGCGCGACCGTGTTCAGGTTCTTCACGTAGAACGACGGGATGATGTCGAGGCCTTCGGCCTTCACCCAACGGGTATAGGGCGTTTCCCTCTCGGTCTTGAACTTGCTCGCGAGTTCCTCGGAAACGACGGCATTCTTGGCCATTGGCTTACCTGCTATCTATCCTTCGACATCCATCTTAGCGAAAATTCCGGAATGCTAAAGCACGATCCGTCATCCTGAGGCGCGAGCGCAGCGAGCCTCGAAGGATGCGGCCGAGACGCCCCGGCCGTCGCCCTTCGAGGGCTGCTTTGCGGCCACTTCAGGGTGACGGACAACTAATGTCCATGCTCGCGATCATGATGATGACCATGTTCATGCTCGTGATCGTGCTCATGGTGGTGTAGACGCTGGCGCGGCCGCGGCCCGCGCGGGTCTTCGTTGAACACCAGCGATTTGATGGTGACCGGCACCGTGTAGGACGGCATGCGGATGCGGCCGAGATCGATATAGTCGAAATCCCATAATACTACGCCGTCGATCACCAGGAGCTCGCTCTCGACATGGAGCTCGTCGCGCAGGATGTGGCCGAGCGTCTGCGCCACGTCGCCGTCGAGCATGATGTAGAGCGGCAGTTTCTTGGCGATGCGATCGGCGAGGCCGCGCTTGATGCCTTCGGCAAAAGCGGCGAGCCGCTGATAGGCCGGCATTCCGGTCCAGCGCAGCGCGAGCGCAATGTCGCGGTCGGTGTCGGCGATGTCGAACGCCGCGATGTGGCTGCGGATCGCCTGCGCAAGCTGTTCCGGATCGATGATCTCGGCGGGAACGAAGGGCGGCTGCACGACCTGAAGATTGCGGCGCGGCAGGAGTTTTCCCGGCGCGGAAATCGTGCTGGTATTGCCGGACAGCTGCACGCTGTATTCCGAGGCGCCGAGCGCGGTGGCGCGGATGCACTCGCCGGCCGGCAGCACGGGCCACGGCAGCGCACCTTGCGCGATACGGGCGCGGATGGCGCGGCCGAGTTTGAGGCCGAGATCGCCGAAGTCGCGCGCTTCGCGCTCGTAAATATATTCGGCGACGCCGCCCGAAAACATCACGCCGTCGATGCGGCCAAATCCGGCGTCGAGTTCGGCAATCGGATCGGTGAGATAGAGATGGGCGACGTCGTGTGGCAGCGGCCGTGCGGTGACCGCCGCGACGAGCGCATCGGCCATGCCGTCGGCGACTTTCTGCAAGTCGGCCGCAGTCGCCGCATCGCCGCGATTCCAGGAAAAACCCGCGCGCTTGGCGTGATGTTTACCGGCCGGATCGAGCCGCACGATCTTGCCGTCCTCGACCACTTGCAGGCGGCCGCCGATATGCACGGCGGCGGTCGCGATCACCTTGCCGTTTTCGACCAGTCCGAGTTTTGTGGTGCCGCCGCCGATATCGATATTGAGGATGCGCTTGCCTTCATCGCTCGACACGCGCGCGGCGCCGGAGCCGTAGGCGGCGAGCATCGCCTCCATGTGATGGCCGGCCGTGGCGGTGACGAAATCGCCGCCTTGCTCGGACAGGATTTTTGCGATGGCTTGCGCGTTCTCGCGCCGCAGCGCCTCGCCGGTGAGGATGACGACGCCGGTGTCGATCTGGTCGGGTGAAACGCCGGCCGCGACATAGGCGTCGTCGATGATGGCGCCAAGCTTTTGGTCGTCGATGCGTTCCTCGCTTTGATAGGGCGTCAGCGCGACCGCCGACTGGAACAACGTCTCGCGCGCGACGACGTAATAGCGGCTGGTCAAATCCTCCGCCAAGCGGCGCAAATGGACGCGGGAAAAAATGACCTGGGTGCCCGATGAGCCGATATCGATGCCGACCGTCGTCAGCGTGACATTGTCCTGCCGCCAAAGCGGGTTGTCCTCCAGCGGCCCGTCATCGTCGTCGAAATCGTGGTCGTGGTCATGATCGGAATCGTCGGCATGCAGGTGCACGACGTCCCGGCCGTAGAGGTGGTCGGCGAGCGTATGGCCCGGCTTCTTGTCTTTGTTATCCGCCATTCTGCGTTCTCCAGCGCGGACTGTATTCACGCGCCGGGGAGCGAAGGTCAATGTGCTTGTTGTCAGTTTCCGGCCGGAGTGACGGTGACGGAACCGTCGATCCGCTGCCCGCCCGAGCCTAGGATCACGCCGTCCATCGGCGCGACGTCGGTATAGTCGCGGCCGATCGCCAGCGTGACGTGCGCTTCGGACGCCAGGATCGCATTGGTGGGATCGAGCCCGATCCAACCGGCCGCGGAGCCGCACCACAGCAGCACCCAAGCGTGCATCGCCTCGCTACCCTGTAACCGCCTCGCGTCCGTGCGCGGCGCGCTGCGCAGATAGCCGCTGACATAGGCGGCCGGCAGGCCGATGCCGCGCAACCCGGAAATCATAATGTGCGCGAAATCCTGGCATACGCCGCGGCGGAGCGCGAACGACATCGGCGGCGTGGTGGTGACGGTGGTGGCGCCGATCTCATAGACGATATCGGCTTTCAGCCGGCCGATGAGTTCGATCGCGGCTTCGAGTATGGCGCGTCCCGGCTGGAAACTCTGGCCGACATAGTCGCGGATTTCCGGGTCAAGCGAGACGATGCGGCTCGGAAACAAGAAATGCGCGGGCGACAACGGGCCGATATCGTTGGTCGCAAACGCCGCTTCGCGGACCGCTTCCCATGCCGGCGTCGTGTGCGGCGCCGGCTCGACGACGGCATCTACAGCGACGCGCGCCGATAATTTCACCGTCAGCGTCTGGTGCGGCTGGTCGATCTCGATCCAGGTCAGGCGGTTGCCGAAAAAATCCTGTCCCTCGCGCCGGTGCGCCGGTTCGGGGACGATCTGCAGCGCCGCGACATGCACGCGTTCGCCGCCGCGCGACACCAGCGTTAGGCGGAGCACGTGACGCGCCTGCGCAACCGGCGTTACGTAGCTGCATGTCGTCGTCTGCCGCACGTCGTAAATCACGCCAGCGCCTCCCACACCGGTTCGGACCGTTCGTTGTTGGTGAGATAGGCCGCGCTGATGGCATCCGACAATTTCATCAGCGCTTGTTCGATATCGACGATCAGCTCCCGGTTGACGGCGGCTGCGTCGGCGGTGCGCAAGCGCGTGGCGATCGCGGCGGCGATTTGCTGAACCGGCGACAAGCGGCCGCTGGAGCTACGCTTCGGCAGAGCGCGAAGATGGGCTTCGATGCGATCGAGTTGAAACACCACGGAGCGTGGATTGTTCGGATCGAGCACGATGAGATCGATCACCGGCAGCGGCGCGGCAATCATCACGTAGCGCTGCCGGTAGGTGATTTGGCTGTCGGCCAGTTCCAGCAGCACGTCGAGTTCGCCGTCGACGGTGCCGGCTTGCGCAAATGCGCGCGTCAGCCGGCACGTCAATAAAGTGCGTTCGATGCGGCGGCCGAGTTCGAGGAAGCGCCAGCCGGCGAGCTGCGTCATGTTCTCCTGCGCCAGGCCTGACAGCGCCGCAATGATCCGTAAGCCTGCATCCGCGCGCTCGGCGATCGCGCTTTCGGTCGGGCCGATCGCGAGCGGCGCCGCGATCAGCTTGGCGAGGTCGTTGATCGCCCGCCACGCATCCGGCGAGAAGCGGTCGCGAATGACTGAAGCGGCGGAGCGGGCGGCGCCGACCAGATGCGGTAGGGCTCCTTCCAGATCCGTGCGCGTCAACACCGCGCGCGCGGTGAAGGTCGCCGGCGCCGCATAGCTGTCGGCTGGAATCGCGTTCCACGCGGCAAGAAGCGCGCCCATGCTGGCGATGACCGGTGCGGCCGCGTCGTCGGCTTCGGCAGCGCGATTGATGATGGCGCGAACCAGCCGCAGCGTCGCTTCGGCGCGTTCCACATAGCGTCCGACCCAGAACAGATTGTCGGCAGCGCGGCTCGGCAGAAGTCCGCTGGCGCGCTGCACCGGCATGCGCTCCGGGGTCGGTAGCAGCGTGGTCTCGCCCACCGGGCCGTCCGCCAGCACCCAGGCATCGGCGGTTGCGGCGCCGCGCTGCAGACTGACCGCGCGCGCGTCGATGTCATCGGCGATGCGAACGAAACCGGCAGGCAGGACCTGCCAGCGTTCGCCGATCCTGGCGAGGAACAGCCGCAACGTGAATGGCCGCGGCTGCAGGTGGCCGTTCCGCCACACCGGCATGCTCGAGAGTGTCACGGCTTCCTGAGCCACATAGTCGACGCCGCGATCTCGGATCGAACGCATCAGCGTTTGCCGCTGCGCATCGTCGAGCGTCGCACCTAATATTTCGCTGCCGAGCCGCGCATCGGGAAGCTGCTCGGTGAACGCCGACGCAATCACCATGCTGTCGAATTTTCCGAGCATTTCCTCGCGCATGTCGGCGCGGCCGAGCCACCACGTCGCGACATTCGACATTTTCAGCTCGGCGCCTAGCACGATCGGCGCCAGCGCCGGCAGGAACGCCAGCATGGCGCGCGCTTCGATCAGGCCGGCGCCGAGCGCGTTGACGATAACGATTTTGCCGTCGCGCACGGCTTGCAGGAGCCCAGGGACGCCGAGCCGCGAAGCGGCGTTGAGCTCGAGCGGATCGGCGAAATCGGCGTCGATGCGGCGCAGTAGTACTTCGGTGCGGCGTAGCCCCGAGACGGTGCGGATGAAAACGCCGTCGTCCTGGACGCTTAAATCTTCGCCTTCCACCAGAAGAAGGCCGAGATAACGGGCAAGGTAGGCGTGCTCGAAATAAGTTTCGTTCATCGGTCCGGGTGTGAGCAGTCCGATGCGCGCGTCGTCGCGGCGGTTAAGCGCGAACAACTCGGCCTGCAGAGCCTGGAAAAAAGGCGCGACGCGCTCAACCCGCGCCTTGCGATAGATATCGGGAATGGCGCGCGATAATGCGAGACGATTTTCAATGGCGTACCCGGCACCGGACGGCGCCTGGGCGCGATCGTTGAGCACCCACCAGCGGCCGTCGGCGCCGCGCCCGACGTCGACGGCGTAGAAGCGCAGATGCGCGCCGCCGGGCGGCGCGACGCTGACCAAAGGCCGCAAGAACTCCGGATTGCCCGCGATCAATGCGGCAGGCAGCCGGCCGTCGCGCGTCAGCGTGCCCGGCCCGTAGGAATCCGCCAAGACCGCTTCCAGTAACTCGGCGCGCTGGAGGAGGCCGGCTTCCAGTTGTCGCCATTCGCTGGCGTCGATGATGAGCGGGATATGGCTCAATGGCCAGGGACGCTCGAGGCCGGCGGCATCCTCATAGACACGATAGAACACGCCGGAATCGCGCAGATAGCGATCGGCCGCCGCGAATCGGCGATTGATCTCGTCGCCGCCGAGCGCGGCCAGCATGCCGAGGAACGGTTGCCAATGCGCGCGCACGCGCCCATCGCGATCCATCATCTCATCGAACACGCCATTGAGCGGCCGGTAGCCGGAGATCAGCGTCTCCAGGCCGGCATTCGGTGCTTCGACAGCGCTGGGCAGTTGCAAGGCCATGATGCGATTTCGCGAAATTCGCTGGACGGCTTTTAGTTGACGCGCCGCAGATCGAGCGTAGTGGGATATTCGAGCGAAACGTCGAGCGGTGGAATGGCGATCATCCCGCCGGTATGGCCGTGATCCTGGAAGCGGGCGCGGCGGCGCGCTTCCGCCTCGTAGGAGTTGACTGGAAAGGTTTCGTAGTTGCGTCCGCCGGGATGCGCCACGTGATAAACGCAGCCGCCGAGCGAGCGCCGGTTCCAGGTATCGACGATGTCGAACGTCAGCGGCGCATGAACGCCGACGGTCGGCTGCAAGGACGCATCGAGCTTCCAGGCTTTGAAGCGCACGCCGGCGACGAATTCGCCGGAGCGGCCGGTCGCAGTGAGCGGCACGCGCCGACCGTTGCAGGTCACGATGTGACGGTCTTGATTCAAACCTGCGACTTTGACTTGCAGCCGCTCGACCGAAGAGTCGACGAATCGCACGGTGGCGCCCTGGTTACCCTCTTCGCCCAGCACGTACCAGGGCTCGATCGCCTGGCGCAGTTCGAGCGCGACGCCGCCGTGATGCACTGCGCCGCAGAGCGGAAAGCGAAATTGCCGTTGCGCCTCGAACCAGCCCGGATCGAAGGGGTAGCCGGCGAATTTCAGATCGTCCAAGACGTCGAGAAAGTCGACCCAGACGAAATGTTCGAGCATGAAGCGGTCGTGCAGCGCCGTGCCCCAGCGCACCGGCTTGCCGTCGAGCGGCGCGCGCCAGAACGAGGCGATGAGCGCGCGCAGCAGCAATTGCTGGGCGAGACTCATGCGCGCATCCGGCGGCATTTCGAACGAGCGGAATTCGACGAGACCGAGCCGGCCGGTCGGACCGTCCGGCGAAAACAATTTGTCGATGCAAATCTCGGTGCGATGGGTGTTGCCGGTGACGTCGACCAGGATGTTGCGAAACAGCCGATCGACCAGCCACGGCGGCACCCAGTCCGGACCGCCGGGCTTCGGCACTTTAGCCACGGCGATTTCGAGCTCGTAAAGCAGATCCTGGCGCGCCTCGTCAATGCGCGGCGCCTGGCTGGTCGGCCCGACGAACAATCCGGAGAACAAATAGGATAGCGACGGCCGCCGCAACGCGTAGAGCACCAGGCTCTTGAGCAGATCGGGCCGCCGCAGGAATGGGCTGTCGGCGGCATTCATTCCGCCGAGCACGACGTGGTTGCCGCCGCCGGTGCCGGTGTGTTTGCCGTCGAGCATGAACTTGTCGGTGCCGAGCCGGGCGTGATGCGCGTCCTCGTAAATGCCGCGGGTGATATCGACGGCTTCGCGCCAGGACGTTGCCGGCTGGATATTGACCTCGATGACGCCGGGGTCGGGCGTCACTTTAAGGACATTGAGCCGCGGGTCGGGCGGCGGCGCGTAGCCTTCGACATGGATGGGCAGGTCGAGCTCGGCCGCGGTCGATTCGAGCGTCGCGATCAAATCGAGATAGTCGTTGAGCGTTTCGACCGGCGGCATGAACACGCACAGGCGGCCGTCGCGCACCTCGACCGACAATGCCGTGCGCACGGCGATCCCCGCTTCGTCTAGTGCCGTTGCCGCGCCCGCAGATCGCTGCATCACCAGTGTGTCGGGTGCGAGCGGCGGCGATGCCGCCTGACCGGTCGAACCGTGAAACGGCCGCGGCCGGATCGGATGAGTAACGCGCGGATCGGACAGCGGTTCGCGTTCGGCGAACGGGTCGGCCGGCACCAGATGCGGATAGTCCTCGGCGGCAAGAGTGGGCAGCGATGACAGCGGCAGGCGTAAGCCGAGCGGCGAGTCGCCGGGAAGCAAAAACAGCCGGCCGCGGCGCGTTCGCCAGATTTCGCTCAGCCATCCCGGTTTGGCGTGCGCCGTCCAGCGCTGCAGCGGCAGCACAAAACCCTTCGGCTCGACGAGCTGGCCGTCGAACAATCTCAGGATGCGCGCGCGCTCGTGCGGGTCGTCGATCTTGGGATCGCTCGGATCGAAATTGTCGGGGATCAGACCTTGCTTGAGCATCCGGTCGAGCGGGTCCTCGTAAGCGGGCTGCACGTAATCGGCCATGATTCCGGCGCGCGCGGCAATCCCCTCGGCGAAGCGCCGAGCGTCGCCGGTCGATGCGTTGCACATGGCGGCTTCGCGGGCGATCAATGACTCATCGCGCCAGATCGGCACGCCGTCGCGCCGCCAGTACAGCGCGAAGGCCCAGCGCGGGATCGGCTCGCCGGGATACCATTTGCCTTGGCCGTAATGCAGCAACCCGCCCGGCGCGAAGCGGTCGCGCAGGCGTCGGATCAAGTCGTCGGAGCGTTCGCGCTTCATCGCGCCGAGCGCGTCGGTGTTCCATTCCGCGGATTGATAATCGTCGACCGAGACGAAGGTCGGTTCGCCGCCCATGGTTAGGCGCACGTCATGTTTTGTCAGATCGGCGTCGACCTGCTCGCCGAGCGCATCGAGCGCCGTCCAGGCTTCTTCGGAAAACGGCGCCGTCACCCGTGGCCGTTCGCCAATGCGCTTTACACTCATCTCGTAGGCGAAGGTGACCTCGCCCGGTTCGACCATTCCGCTGATCGGCGCCGCCGAGCGATAATGCGGCGTCGCCGCCAATGGGATGTGACCCTCGCCGCAGAGCAGCCCCGACGTCGGATCGAGTCCGACCCAGCCCGCTCCGGGCAGATAGACCTCGGTCCAGGCATGCAGATCGGTAAAATCGAGTTCCGCGCCTGCCGCGCCTTCCAGCGGTTTCACGTCAGGCCGCAACTGGATGAGATAACCGGAGACGAAGCGCGCCGGCAGGCCGATCCGGCGCAGGATTTGCACCAGGAGCCAGGCGGTGTCGCGGCAGGAGCCGGCGCCGGAGCCGAGCGTTTCCTCGGGCGTCTGTACGCCCGGCTCCATGCGGATCAGATAGCGGATCAGATGCTGCAGGCGCTGATTGAGCTCGACCAAAAAATCGACGGTGTTGCGCGGCTGGCGCGAGATCGACCGAACAAACTCCAAAAGAAGCGGCCCGGCCGGTTCCGGCTCGACGAAGGCCGCGAGATCCTCGTGCAACAGCTCAGGCGAGAATTTGAATGGCCACTTCTCCGCATAGGGTTCGATGAAAAAGTCGAACGGATTGATGATCTCCATGTCCGCCAGGAGATCGACGGCGATGGAAAATTCGCGGGTCTTCTCCGGAAAGACGTAGCGCGCCAGCCAATTGCCGTGCGGGTCCTGCTGCCAGTTCACGAAATGCTGCGCCGGCTTCACCGTAAGCGAGTAGCTCGTAATCCGCGTACGGCAGTGCGGCGCCGGTCGCAGCCGTACGGTCTGCGGGCCGAGACCGAGCGGCCGATCATAGGTGTAACGGCTGGCGTGATGGAGCCCGACGAGGATCGACATGCTGCTACGCGCTACGCCCCGAATTGCCCCGTAAATGCAGTGTTTCCATGCAATTTCCGGGCCGCCGCAACCGCTTGTGCCGGTCCGGCGCGACCGCTGCCGAGAGATTATGCCCGTCCCCGGAACGGCTCGCCACGCCATAATTTGTGCGGGCTCGGGGGGTGGACGGGCCCTCAATCTTGCCCAGCGAAGCCCCTTGTCCGCGATCCGTGTAGCGCAAGATAAGGGATTGAAACGTGTGGAACTTTCTCCGTCGACCCGCGTTCTGTCGGCTGGGGGAAGCGACGACATGAGTGGTCAGGAGCCTAACACCGTCTCGACGCCGCCCGGCTTGGATGCTTTCCGCGACATCGACCAGAGCGCGTTGGATGCGATTCCGACCGGGTTTTGCGTGTGCCGCGCCGATAGCGGCCTGGTGCGTTACAACCGGCGCGCTGTCGAGCTGTGGGGCCGGACGCCGCCGCTGGGCGATCCCAACGACCAGTATGGTTCTTCCTTCCGCCGCTATGGCGCCGACGGCGAGCCTCTTCCCTTCGAATCCACGCCGGTTGCCACTGCGCTACGGACCGGCGAGCCGGTAGCCGGCGCCGAGCTCGTAATCGAGCGGCCCGACGGCTCCAGGATCCCGGTCCTGATGAATGCCGCGCCGATCCAGGACAGCTCCGGCCGCATCGCGGGCGCCGTCTGCAGCTTTCAGGAACTGACCGAGCGCAAGCGCGCTGAAGAGGCGTTGCGCGCCAGTAAAGCTGAGCTGCAATCGGTCATCAATCGCACGCCGTTCATGCTGGTGCGGTGCAGCCGCGACCTGCGCTATCGCTTCATAAGCGAGGCCTATGCGCAGATGATCGTCCGACATCGCGACGAAGTCATCGGCAAGACAATCGCGGAAATGCTCGGCGCGGAGGGTTTCGACACGCTCCGCCCGCATATCGAGAAGGTGCTGCGCGGCGAGACGGTGGAATTCGAATGCGAACTTAATTTTGCGAATATCGGAACGCGCCGTCTCGCCATCGCCTACCGGCCGGAGCTGGACGCGGACGGAAACGTCGGCGGCTGGATCGCTTCGCTACTCGACGTCACCGAACAGAAAGGCATCGAAGCGGAACTGCGGGCGCTCAGC
>Ga0210394_10001973_pt1 | contig 29987 bp, 29 predicted proteins | sample IncBWC12MmetaG_FD_160121 | JGI IMG/M metagenome (GOLD analysis project Ga0210394, IMG submission 160121) | Forest soil microbial communities from Barre Woods Harvard Forest LTER site, Petersham, Massachusetts, United States - Inc-BW-C-12-M | ecosystem: Environmental > Terrestrial > Soil >... | reverse complement strand
CGACGCCGTGATTTTGCCTGGCGGCTTCTCGTATGGCGATTATCTGCGCACCGGCGCGATCGCGCGTTTTTCGCCGGTAATGAACGCGATTGCGCGGTTCGCTCGTTCGGGAGGGCTCGTCCTCGGCATTTGCAATGGTTTTCAGATTCTCTGCGAAGCCGGGCTTTTGCCAGGCGCTTTAATGCGCAATCAGGGATTGCGCTTCATCTGCCGTCACGTTCACATCCGCGTGGAAACGACGGCCACTCCGTTTACCTCCGCAGCGCCACAGGGCCAAGTGCTTCGCCTTCCGATCGCGCACGCCGAAGGCAGCTACGTCTGCGATCCCGCCACTCTCACGGAGCTACGAAAGAATGACCGGATCGTTTTCCGCTATTGCACGCCCGACGGGCGCCTCGACCCCGCGGCGAATCCCAACGGCTCGCTCGATGCGGTCGCCGGCATCTGCAACCGCGAGCGCAATGTGATGGGCATGATGCCGCATCCTGAGCGGGCCGTCGAAGCTTCGCTTGGTTCGACGGACGGTTTGATAGTCCTGCGCTCCCTCGTACAATCTCTCGCGCGGCAACCTGCCGTTGCCGTGAGCTGACGCTTGTCGCACGCGGCCCGCACGCCATCCATGCTGGCAACCGAAATCAAGGTGACGCCCGAACTTGTCGCCGAGCACGGCATTACGCCCGAAGAGTATGCGCGCATCCAAAAAATTCTTGGCCGCGAGCCGAACTTCACCGAACTCGGCATCTTCAGCGTGATGTGGAGCGAGCACTGCTCTTACAAGTCCAGCCGCGTTCAGCTCAAGCGTCTTCCTACGCGCGCGCCTCAAGTGCTCCAGGGCCCCGGCGAAAATGCCGGCGTCGTTGACGTCGGCGACGGTCTCGCCGCCGTCTTCAAAATGGAATCGCACAACCACCCAAGCTACGTGGAGCCTTTTCAGGGTGCGGCCACGGGCGTCGGCGGAATTTTGCGCGACGTCTTCACCATGGGCGCGCGGCCAATTGCTGTGCTCGATTCGTTGCGCTTCGGCTCTATTACGCCGGTGAATGGCCAAGCACCCGAAGTTATCGCGCGCAATCGTCGCCTCGTTGACGGTGTGGTTCGCGGCATCGCCTTTTACGGGAATTGCTTCGGCGTGCCGACGGTCGGCGGGGAAGTCGAATTCGAGCCTGGTTACGCTGGCAATCCACTGGTCAATGTCCTGGCCTTGGGTATCGCTCCCAAGAATCAGTTATTTTTTTCGCGTGCTCGCGGCGAAGGCAATCCGGTTATCTACGTCGGCGCAAAGACCGGCCGCGACGGCATTCACGGCGCTTCGTTGCTTGCCTCCGCCGAATTCAGCGAAGAATCGCAGCAGAAGCGGCCCAATGTCCAAGTGGGCGATCCTTTCCTCGAAAAACTTCTCCTCGAGGCCTGCCTCGAAGCCATGGCCACGGGCGCGATCGTCGGCATTCAGGATATGGGCGCCGCCGGGCTCACCAGCACTTCCTGTGAAATGGCTTCGCGCGGCGGTGTTGGAATCGAAATTGAACTCGACCGCGTGCCGCAGCGCGAAACCGGCATGACCGCCTACGAAATGATGCTCAGCGAATCGCAGGAGCGCATGCTGCTCGTCGCCGAGCGCGGCCGCGAAGCCGAGGTTTTTCGCGTCTTCCGCAAGTGGGGACTCGACGTAGTCGAGATCGGCCGTGTTACTTCCGACGGCAAGCTGCGCGTGATGCATCACGGTGAAATAGCCGCGGAGATTCCCGCCGATGCGCTGGCCGAGCAGGCGCCGGTCTACCAGCGCCCGATCGCGCCGCCGAAGCCTGCATCGACGCGGGACGCCCGCGTTCCGCTCGCGTCCGCCGGCGCCGACCTCACCGCAAACTTCCGACGCCTGCTTGCCGCTCCGGCCATCGCGTCGAAACGCTGGATCTTCGAGCAGTACGATCACATGGTTCGCACCAACACCACCGTCTTTCCGGGCGCGGCTGATGCGGCCGTCGTTCGGCTCAAGGGCACGACTCGCGCCCTCGCGCTCGCGACCGACGGCAAAGGCCGCTGGTGCACCCTCGATCCGCGCGTCGGAGCGATGCATGCCGTCGCCGAAGCCGCCCGCAACGTCGCTTCGGTCGGCGCGCGTCCCTGGGCCGCCACGAATTGCCTCAATTTCGGCAATCCCGAAAAGCCCGAAGTTATGTGGCAGTTCAGCGAAGCGGTCGACGGCATGTCTGAAGCCTGCCGCGCGCTTTCCATTCCGATCACCGGCGGCAATGTCAGCTTTTATAACGACACGCTCGGCAAATCCATCGATCCCACACCCATCGTCGGCGTGCTCGGCGTCATCGAAAACGCGGCCGCCACATTAAGCATGGCCTTTCGCAACGAAGGCGACGCCATCGTTTTGCTCGATGGCCGCGCCGAGGCGCGTTCCTCTGTGCCTTCCGCCGCGCCCCAACGAGAATCAGATCGCGAATCGCTGCGCGAATTCGCGTCGTCGGAATATGCGCGCACTGTCGCCGGAGTCGTAGGTGGCGTTCCTCCTGCCATCGATCTTGCGGCTGAATCGCGCCTAATCGAAGCGCTGGTAGCGCTGGCCGCCGACGGCGTTCCGTCTTCGGCGCACGACATAAGCGACGGCGGCATCGCCGTGGCGCTCGCCGAATGCGGCTTCGCCTCGAATGGATTAACTGCCGAGGCAGCATGGCAAAGCGCTGAACCCGCGGAGCTGGCGCTCTTCGCCGAAACCGGCGCACGCGCCGTTGTTTCTTTGTCGCAGGCGTCACTTGCTCGCTTGCTGGCCCTTGCGGGACAATATAAGATCGCAGCACTGGTGATCGGTCGCGTCACTCGCGGGCAGTTCCAGCTCTCTCTCAACGGCGCCACGGTAGTTCGCGACCATGCCGCTTCGCTCCGCGAAATCTGGGGCGGCGCAATTGAGCACGCGGTTCTCGGCGATCAAGCATCAAAACAATCATGACCTATCTCGACGACGATCGGTTTCACGACCACTGCGGTGTCGCTGGCGTCTTCGGTCATCTCGAAGCATCCAAGCTCGCCTATCTGGGTCTGTATGCTCTCCAGCACCGCGGCCAAGAATCGGCGGGCATCGTCTCTTCCGATGGTGTCGACTTGCATCTCGAGAAGGGCATGGGACTCGTTCAGGAAGTCTTCCAACCGCAAATCCTGGCGCGCCTTCCGGGAACGGCTGCGGTGGGACACACGCGTTACTCGACCGCGGGCGACACGTCGCTAATGAATGCTCAGCCGATCGTCATCGACTGCAATAAAGGCAAGCTGGCCCTGGCGCACAACGGCAATCTCACTAACGCCGCCAAATTGCGCCGCAATCTCGAGCATCGCGGCTCCATTTTCCAAACCACCAGCGATACCGAAGTCATCGTGCATCTCGTGGCTCGCAGCTCGGCCCATAATTTGGAAGGCGCGCTCGGCGACGCGCTCAATCAGGTCGAAGGCGCCTATTCGCTGCTCGTGCTCACTCGCGATGAGCTTTTCGCCATTCGCGATCCCCGCGGTTTTCGCCCGCTCTGCCTCGGCCGCCTCGGAGACTCATGGCTGGTAGCCTCGGAGACTACCGCCTTCGACCTCATCGATGCGCAATATGTCCGCGAAATCGAGCCCGGCGAATTGGTGCGCATCTCCCGGGCCGGCGTGGAATCGCTGCACTTCGCTCCGCAAAAGCAGCATCAGTTTTGCGTCTTTGAACACGTTTATTTCTCGCGGCCCGATAGTCTCGTCTTCGGACGCCCCGTTGATCGCAGCCGCGAGATGCTGGGTCGCTTGCTGGCTCGCGAACAACCCGCGGACGCCGATCTCGTCGTGCCTGTGCCGGATTCCGGCGTTCCCGCGGCCATCGGCTACGCGCTTGAATCGGGCCTACCTTTTCGGATGGGCTTGATTCGAAATCACTACATCGGCCGCACGTTCATTGAGCCCGAGCAGGCCATCCGCGATTTCGGCGTCAAGTTGAAGCTCAATCCCGTGCGCGCGTTGCTCGAAGGCAAACGCGTCGTCCTGGTCGACGACTCCATCGTTCGCGGCACCACCAGCCGCAAGATCGTCCGCATGATGCGCGAAGCGGGCGCTACGCAGGTGCATATGCGCATCAGTTGTCCGCCCACGATTTCGCCCTGCTATTACGGCGTCGATACGCCCACGCGCGAGGAACTGCTCGCTGCCGATGCGTCATGCATTCGCCCCCGCTTGCCGGAAGGAAGCCGCGCCGACCTTTCCGGCGCCGCTCGCACGCTCGAAGAGATTCGTCTCTTCCTCGACGCCGATTCGGTCGGCTATCTTTCTATCGAAAGCCTGCGCCGCGCCGTAAGCGACACCACCGGCAGCTTCTGTACTTCTTGCTATACAGGTGTGTACGCGCGCGAAAACGTGCAACTTGAAGTCGGCGTGCCCGCCGGCGGCCGCGAACAAGTTACGGTTCCCGAAGCCGAAGGCCCTAAAGAAGGCCAAGGAAAGTCCCGTGAACGATGATTTCACCACCACTGGCCCGATAAGCCCGGACGCGGCAACCAATCTTTCCGCCGGCCCGCCGTTGGCCGCCCCCGAGGCTCCGAGCCACACGTCGGCCGTCGAGTCCAACACCTTCCGCCAGCGCTTGGTTCGCGAACTGCTCTCTTGGGTCTGGGTGGCACTCGCGTTTTTCCTGATCACTGGCTCGATGGTGCAGGCCCGCGTGATTCCCTCCGCTTCCATGGAGGGCACGCTGCTTATCGGCGATCATTTGCTCATGAGCCGGTTCGGCTATGACATCGGGTTGCCCTTCACGCGTTATCACATCCGCCTCTGGCGCGAACCGCGCCGTCAGCAGGTGGTCATTTTCCATGCGCCTCTTCCGGACCGCGATGAAGATTTCATCAAGCGCCTGATCGGAATGCCCGGAGACAACATACAAATCCGCCTGGGCCGCGTCTTCGTTAACGGCGAAGCCATCAGTGAGCCGTATCGCCATGATCCGCCGAACCCGGTCGACAACTTCGGCCCGGTTACCGTTCCCGCGCGCAGCTACTTCGTTCTTGGCGATAATCGTGAAGATTCCTGGGATAGCCGGGACTGGGGCTTTGTGCCCGAGTCCAATATCATCGGCACGCCGGTGGTGATTTACATGTCCGTGCAGGCGAGTGAAGATGCCTGGCAGCCAGGGCAGGTGCGCGAACGATTTTACGCCTATGCCAACGCCGTGCTTCACCCGCGGTTGGTGCGCTGGCGGCGTCTGCTCAAGACGTTTTAGCCGCGTGTCGGCCCAGTTTTGCACCAGTCTTGTAGCCCAGGGTGCGCTCACGATGGCGCTCTAGCGCCCGTGAATGAAGACGTGAGCGCATCCTGGGGTTTTGTTTGTAGGTCGTGGCTTTAGCCGCGACATAAGTACCGTGCCTCGGGGCTTCAGCCCCTGGTGTAGACTGTCGCCCGCGCTTTAAAGGAATCAAGGCCCAATGCCCATGCGCTATGCCGATGCCGGCGTGGATATCTCTCGCGCCGAACAAGCCAAGGAAAGGATTCGCCGCATGGCTTCGCGCACCTTCACGCGCGGAGTCGTCGGCGGCATCGGATCCTTCGGCGGGCTGTTTGCGCTCGACGTTAAGCGCTGGCGCGAGCCGGTGCTCGTCTCCAGCACGGACGGCGTCGGCACCAAGCTGAAAATCGCCGCCGCCATGGGCATTCACTCCACTGTGGGCGGCGATCTCGTCAATCACTGCGTCAACGACATCCTCACGCTCGGCGCCGAGCCGCTCTTCTTCCTCGATTATCTGGCTCTCGGCCGCATGGATCCCGACGTCGTCGAGCAACTGGTCGAGGGCATCACCCGCGCCTGCCATCAAGCCGATTGCGCCTTGATCGGAGGCGAAACGGCCGAACTGCCCGACACCTATGCCCCCGGCGAATACGATCTTGCCGGCTTCATCGTCGGCGTCGTCGAACGCACCCGCGTACCCAAGACCAGCGCGGTTCACGCCGGCGACGTTCTCGTGGCCTTGCCGTCGCTCGGCCTGCACACCAATGGATATTCCCTGGCCCGCAAATTGATTTTTGAGACCGCCGGTTTGCCTACCGACGCCTACGTCGCCGAAGTCGGCAACAAAATCGGCGCCGAGTTGCTGATGCCCCACCGCTGCTATTGGCCCATGCTGAAAAATATCGTCGCGCAGGGCCTGGTCACTGGCATGGCCCACATCACCGGCGGCGGCATTCCGGGCAACCTGCCCCGCGTTTTGCCGCGCAGCACGCAAGCCGTCGTCGAGCTCGGCTCCTGGCCCGTCCTGCCCATCTTTTCTTATCTCGCCAAACTCGGGCACATTGAGCGCGATGAATTGCTGCGTACGTTCAATCTTGGTGTCGGCATGATCCTGATCGTTCCGCCCGCCAATCTTCGTGCGGTCGAAACGGAGCTGAAGCGCCGCCGTGAGAAGTACTATCGTATCGGCGAAATCCGCAACGCCGACTCCCGCAAAGCCCCCATGGTTTTCACCGGCTCGCTGCCGATCTGAACTCCGCGCTTATGCTCTCCATACGCCCACCCACGATCAAAGACGCCTCGCTGCTCGCTGCCATGATCCTCGAGCTCGCGCAGTACGAGAAGCTCGATCACGAAGCCGCTGTCACCGCGGAGTCCATCGCCCGCGATGGCTTTGGCCCGCATCCCAAGTTCCGCGCCATCGTCGCCGAAGTGGATGGAAAAGCCGCCGGCTACGCCGTCTTCTTCGAGTTCTACTCCACGTTTCAGGGTCGCGCCGGATTGTTCCTCGAAGATCTCTACGTCCGGCCGCCCCTTCGAAAGCAGGGCATTGGCCAGGCTCTGCTCAACTATGTAGCGCGTATCGCCTGGGAGGAAGACTACTTCTGCATGCGCTGGGAAGTGCTCGACTGGAATAAGCCCGCCATCGAGTTTTATCAACGCCTCGGCGCAGTGTTCCTCGACGAATGGAAAGCCGTCATGCTCATCGGCGACCCTCTGCAAGCCGCCGCCGACTCCGCCAAATAACTTCCGGCCGACCCTCCCGCCTTGCGAATCCGCGGATATTCGAGCATAATCAGATAAGGCGAATACAAGGCGAAGCCTCTCCTCCGCCAATGATCGACGACTTATTCTTCCAGGCGTCTCACGAGCAATCTCAGATTAAGTCTCGCATTGTCGCGAAATATTTCTGGGCTTGGGCAAGAGTAATCATTCCCACCGCAAGGAGCCACGGAGGAAGTATTGCCTACATCGACCTCTTCGCAGGGCCGGGCCGATATGGCGACGGGACTGTGTCCACGCCCATTTTGGTTCTTGAGCAAGCCATCGCCGATCCAGATATGCGACGTATGCTTATCACCATCTTTAATGACAGAGATCGGGAAAGCGTTAGCGCTCTCAATATGGCAATCAACTCATTGCCAGGAATCGACCAACTAGCACACAAGCCGCAGGTCCAAAACGAGGAAGTCGGAACCCAAATTGTGAAGATGTTTGAAAAAATACGGTTTGTTCCAACATTTTTCTTCGTCGACCCATGGGGCTACAAGGGGCTTTCGCTTGCGCTCATAAATTCCGTTCTGAAAAACTGGGGCTGCGATTGTATATTTTTCTTCAATTACAACCGTATCAACATGGGTCTCAATAACCCCAGTGTTCGGGAGCATATGAACGTCTTGTTTGGCGAAGTGCGGGCGAATCGGATCCGGGAAAAATCAAATGGCTTGAGCCCCGAAGAACGCGAAGGGCTAATAATCGAGGAACTGTCTCAGGCACTCAAAGAAATGGGGGCAAACTATGTCCTGCCATTCTCTTTCAAGAATGAGCAGGGTACGAGAACGAAGCACTATCTTATTTTTGCGACCAAAGATTTCAAAGGATACGAGATCATGAAGGACATTATGGCAGGAGAGAGTTCAGAGCAAGAGCAGGGGGTTCCTACGTTTGAGTATTCACCTGCGTCTGAGAGATTTCCCCTCCTCTTTGAGCTCTCGAGGCCTTTGGATGACCTAGAGGATATGTTGTTGAGCGACTTCGCTGGGCAAAGGCTGGCGATGCAAGCCGTTTACCAGCAACATAGCGTTGGAAAACGATATATCAAGAAAAATTATAAAAAGGCACTGACCCATCTAGAAGCGGCACGGAAGATAAGCACCTCACCTCCAGTCGACAAGAGACCTAAGAGGGACGGGGTTGCAACATTCGGTGACCATGTCGTCATTACATTTCCAAGGCGTGAGCACGCATGAGCCTTCAATCGGCCATCGAATGGACAGACGCGACGTGGAACCCGGTTCGAGGCTGTACCAAAATCAGTCCCGGCTGCGCGCACTGTTATGCAGAAACGTTCGCTGAGCGATTCCGGGGCGTGAAAGGACACCCCTACGAGCAAGGATTTGATCTTCGCCTCGTCCCCAACAAGCTTTGTGAGCCCCTTCGCTGGCGCACGCCGAAAATGATCTTCGTCAATTCGATGAGTGATCTGTTTCATGAGCAGGTGCCGGAGGATTACATCCTTGCAGTCGCGAGGGTAATGGTGGCTGCCAACTGGCACACTTATCAGGTTTTGACGAAGCGCTCCGAACGCCTTCGTGAACTTCTTAATACAAAATTGTCATTCGCCGCGAAACAGCGGCACATCTGGTGGGGAGTCAGCGTCGAGAATCGAGACTACGGGTTTCCACGACTTCGGGAATTACAGGCCGCACGGGCTTCTGTCCGATTCCTTTCGGTCGAACCGCTCCTGGAGGATCTCGGAACTCTCGATTTGACCGGCATCGATTGGGTAATCGTAGGAGGCGAAAGCGGTCCGGGTGCCAGGCCAATGCAAACCGAATGGGTCACTTCCATTCGAGATCAATGCAAGAAGGCGGAGGTTCCTTTTTTCTTCAAACAATGGGGTGGAGTACGAAAGTCGCTCGCCGGCAGAAAGCTTCAAGGACGAACATACGATGAGTTTCCCCGCCGCGTGGAACATCCAGTCGCTCCGGCCAATAAATGCATGGCTTTAATCTCCCAAATCGAACCCCGGTTCCTAAAAGAGCGGGATCTTCAACCTGCATTTTGCTAGAACTAGATTCGTTCGAACGTGTTTTCCACTTCGTTCGAATGACTCAGATAGTAAATAGTAATTGACGTATCAGTACTTCCTGGTTATAATCCCACATGTTTACCCTGAACCAGACCTCTGCCCCTCGACGCCCCCTCCTATCCCCAGCCTTGGTCGAGATGGCGCTCTGCGCCACTGACTGTCCGCTTGGAGTTTTCTCCTCGCCGACGAACAGAGCTATAAATCCGCCACTTGCGTACGACGCACAGATCGTTAGACGTAACCCCATTGAAATGAACACTTGCACAAAAACAGGGGAGGGGGAGGGAGACTTTTCGAGATCTGATTTAGAAGCTTTTGGTCTTCCAAGCCTATGGGAATCATGCTCTTGCACAAAAGCGATGAACAACCCCCATGAAATCATACTCTTTCAAAAAACACCGGGGGGTGGGGGGGCGCCCTGAAGCTCTACTTGAACTCCGAGTTCCACGGCGGGCGGCGGGAGTGCCAGCATGATTCGCTCGCGAGGGAAAAAATGACGTGCTCTCAACCGCCCGCTCCGATTTTGGCAGCCCGTGCTTAGTGGGATCGCGGCAGGCGCGACGATGACGGAAAAGGCATGTGCTGGGCGAGTCTGTGCAACAGCACACGAGCTGAGAAGCCGCCGTGAGTTCATCGTGAGTGGAATTTATAAACTTGACACGCCAATCGCAGTGAGTGGATCATACGGCCATAAATTCACTTCTCTAGGGAATAACTTGGCGCATGCGCAGATGTTGAGAAGCCATTTGGATTTTCTCTCGTCCAAGCCGCGGCTGATATGCGTCGTGTCGACGCTCCTTCTCCTCGGAGCAGTGGGATCGGCCAGGTTTGCCTGCGCGCAGGAAAACCGCGGCCGCCAAGGCGCTGCAAATAGTGCCAGACAAAATGGAAGCCCCAACGCGGGCGAGGTCCACGTCCTGCCCGTTCAGGGCAATATCAGCATGCTCGTAGGCGCCGGTGGCAACATCACCGTGCAGGCAGGGGACGACGGAATCCTCTTGGTCGATAGCGGCGTGGCCGCAATGAGCGATAAGGTGCTGGACGCGATCCGGCCTTTATCGAAAAGGCCCCTGGTTTACATCATTAATAGCGACGACCGCCCCGATCACATAGGCGGCAACGAAAACCTCGGCAAGGAAGGCCGGCCCGTCCCCACAGACTCACAGCGGTACGCCGTTACAGACCGAGTTGCAGCGTCGCACGCCTATATCATTTCGTTTCAGACCGTTCTGGACAGGATGAGCGCGCCAACCGGCCAAGCCAGTGCTGTGCCCCAGGAAGCCTGGCCAAACGATACGTACTCAGTGCCTCAGAAGAATCTCTATTTCAACGGCGAAGCTGTGGAGATATTTCACCAGCCGGCGACGACCGATGGCAACAGCATCGTGCTGTTTCGCCGTTCCGACGTGATCAGCGCGGGCGATATTTTCGATCCGGCGGAATATCCGATCATCGACGTGAAAAGCGGCGGAAGCATTCAGGGCGTCCTCGACGGTTTGAATCGCCTGAAGGAGATGGTCATCCCGGCCGACCACCAGGAAGGCGGCACCCTGATCGTCCCGGGTCACGGAAGGTTGAGTGACGCCGCCGATTTGGCTGTCTATCAGCAAATGGTCACCATCGTTCGGGACCGTCTGCAGGACATGATCAAGCGGGGCATGACGCTCGAACAGGTAAAGGCTGCCCGGCCGACGCGGGATTTCGATCCGATCTATGGCAGCACTACAGGCAATTGGACAACGGATATGTTCGTCGAAGCGGTATACAAGAGCCTAAGCGGCAAACAGCAAACTACACAGAGCCATGGAGCGAACTAGGAGCTATTCAGCCGGCGATCTTTCAAGGGCCCAGGGATTCTCTGACACGTGTACCAGGAGAGGGTTATGAAACGCACATTGGCAATCTTGTTGGGAATTGCGACTTTACTCACGTTGGGCAGCAGTCAGCTCCTCGCTCATCATGCTTTTTACTCGGTCTACGACCGCGACAAAACCATAAAGATCGAGGGAACGCTAAAAGAGTTCATCTGGCGCAATCCCCATTCTTTCGTCAGGGTGGAAGCGCCGGACGATAAGGGAGATGTGCAGAGCTGGGTGATCGAATGGGCGGCGCCGGCGCAGTTGACCGAGAAGGGCGTATCCAGCGCTACGCTTCGCCCTGGCGACAAGATCGTCATCACGGGCCACCCCGGACGCGTCGCTGAAAATCATAGGCTGCAATTGATGAAGGTGGAGCGGCCGTCAGACGGCTTTAAGTGGGAAGGTAACATTCAATAAGCGGTCATGATTGCCCGAAAGTTAGAGATAAGAATGCAAACCCACTGGCCGAAAGCGTTCATGCGAATTGGCCGGACGCTCCTGTTTGCAGCAGCATGCGCGCTCGTTCTGGCGGCTCATCTCGGCGCCCAGGATACGGATGCTGCGCCGCAGGGTGGGGCCCAAGGCGCAGTGAATCTCCAAATTGGGGCGGCCCGAACGCCGCGGGCAGCTTCGCCTCAGGATCTGACCGGCTACTGGGAATCGATCGTCACCGAGTATTGGCGCTACCGTATGGTGATTCCGGACAAAAGCGACTACGTCATCGTTCCCCTCAATGCCGATGCGCGTAAGATCGCGGACGCCTGGGATCCGGCCAAGGATAAGGCCGAAGGCAATGAATGCAAGGGCTACGGTGCCGCCGCAATCATGCAGGTTCCGGGTCGTCTGCACATTTATTGGCAGGACGACAATACGTTGCGAATCGATGCCGATTCGGGGACCCAGACGCGTCTGTTGCATTTCGGCGGTTCCGCACCGGCGAATGTCGCGGCTGATTGGCAGGGATATTCGGTAGCCTTGTGGGAGGGATACGAACCCGATAATCAGCGAAACGGCGGTGGCGGGCCAATACGGGATCCCAGAGATCTCGCCAAGGTCGTGCCCAGAGAGGTGGGCGGGGTGGTACCCGGATATCTCAAGGTTCTCACCACGCATATGCGTCCTGGGTATCTGCGAAAGAATGGCGTTCCTTATGGTGCGGACGCGACCGTCGAAGAATCTTTCGATCGCTTTTCCGATCCCTACTCTCATGAGAATTGGCTGGTCGTTACGACCGTGGTAACCGATCCCCAATACCTCTTGGAGCCTTACGTCACCCATGCTCACTTCAAGAAGATTGCAGACGGCTCCGGATGGGATCCGACGCCGTGCCGGAGCGACGAGCCCCGCTGATTATTCCTTGAGGGTGCCGTTTTGAGGTTCGGTTTTTCGCAGTGAGGATGAGCCAATGAGATTTGCAAACATCGGCAGCAGAAAAGTGAAGCGCCTCTGGTTCCCTGTGCTGCTGCTCTTGGTCTTACCGAGCCGATCGCTTTGGGCGCAGGTCGATCTTACTGGTGAGTGGTCCCCGAGGATCTATAACGACGGCAGAGACATTGGCGACTACACGGGAATTCCACTGAATGAAGCGGGCCGGCTGAGAGCCGAGAGTTTTCACCCGGAACAGTTCGATCTTCCGGAAAATATCTGCAGGCCACACGCGTTCGATATTGGATTGCGCGTTGCCCCCGCTCAGCTCTATATCTCCACCGAACTGGATAACGCCACACAACTGGTCGTTGACTATCACTTTCACGCGTACTGGTCCGATTTCAGGATTTGGATGGATGGCCGTCCGCACCCGCCTGAATACGCAGCTCACAAGTTCTCCGGATTCTCGACCGGGCATTGGGAAGGCAGCACGCTGGTGTTCACAACCGACCATCTTAAGGAAGGGTTCATCACCCGCACCGGGGCGCCGCTCACGGAAAAAGCTACCGTGACCACTCGCGTCAATCGCTACGGCAATGTTTTGACGATGGTTTTTATTATTAATGATCCGGCTTATTTGAGTGAGCCCTACATTCGGGAGTCCAGTTGGTACTACGATCCGAAGCAGGTGATTCCCGCGTTCCCCTGCGAGCCGTCTCCGGAAGGAACTCTAATACCGGCGGGCCAAGTGCCCAGTTTTATGCCGGGGAAAAACGACATTCTTACCGACTTCGCTAAGGAGTACGGCATACCTCCCGAGGCTGCGCTGGGCGGTGCGGAATCGACGCATCCCGACTACATCAAGAAGATGAAAGACATGAAAAAGCTGCCCCGCACCAGCACGAAGCATTTCATACGGCAGGGTTAAGTCGGTTATTTGCCTCCGCGGCTCTTGATTCCCTGCGCCACCATTTGCACTTTGAAAACTGCTCCGCCGCCAACCACGTAAAGCGTTTTCATATCGGGACCGGCGAAGGTGAGATTCTGCGGCCGTCGAGACGTCGGAATTTTTCCTAAGAGTTTGCCTTGTGGGCTGAAGACTTGAACTGATCCGCCGGCTGCGGCGTAGATGCGGCCCTTGGTATCGACCGTGAAGCCGTCGCCTCCTCCGCTGACTTTTCCGCCAGTGATCGTAAGGTCTTCGTATTTACCAAAGTTGCGGCGATTGCGCAGCGTTCCGTCTTTTTGCACGTCGAAGGCGAGAATGTATTCACCGGCGGTATCGTTTACGTAGACGACTTTCTGATCGAGGCTCATCGTAACGCCGTTGGGAAATTCGATTCCGTCCGCGACCTTGCTTACTTTGCCGCCGCCCGGAGCAATGTAATAGACCGCGGCTGGCATCGGCGGATTCGGGACATTCGCCGGATCGGTGAAGTAGACGCCGCCTTTCTTATCCGCAAACAGATCGTTGGGCCGCACGAAAGGCTTGCCTTCAAACTTATCGGCAAGCACCGCTTCGCTACCCTTGGGGTAGATTGCGTGCACTCCCATGTGTCCCGGCGCGGTGGTTGCTCCAATCAGGCGGCCCTTGGAATCCCAGGCAAGGCCATTCGGGCCGTTGGCGATATTCGCGTCCACGAAAACGGACTCTTTGCCGTCTTTATCGACTTTCGCAACTCGACCCAGGATAGTTTCGCAAAAGACCATGGTGCCATCGGGCAAAGCGATCGGACCTTCTGTGCCCTGCACTGCGAGGCCGGGAGTTCCGTGGCCGGGAACGGATGCGATGACCACTTGTATCTTTGTTCCGCCGCTGATCACGCCCGGAATATCCTTGGCGACTGTATCGGTAGGCGGAGCCTCGGCAGGCCGTGCCTGACCTTGTGCCTGCGCGGATGCGCTTCCGCAAATTGAAAGAGTAAAGAGCGCGAGAATTATCGGCTTCAGTTGCATAAGCACTCCCTTTGGGCTGCTGGCCACGCAAGGCTATACGCCAGCCGCGTTTGGAGTGTCAAGGCCAGTTCGGTCCTGCTGCAAATTGGCGCGGCGCACGAAAAAGTGTGGCGGCACTGGATTCGTCTGGTGTATAAGCAGCGCCAAGAGTTGAGAATCGAATACTGAGCCATCAGCGGGAGCAGTCCATGAAAACTACGAAATGCTTGCTTTCAGCGGGTTTTGTCACCGCGCTTGTGTTTGGCGGTTGGATCAACGCGCGGGCACAGGGTGAGATCACACTCCTGGCACCCACGATTGCTCGCAAGCCAATCGATACGATCCTCGCGAATTTCCAGGCCAAAGGGAGCTACAAGGTAAAAGTGACGTACGTCAACGGAACGGCCACACGCCAAACGGTTGCGAAAGGTCAGCCTGGGGATGTGTCGCTCATCATCGGGCCCTTCCCCGGAGCGATTGCTTCGGGGACCATAATCCCGAGCAGTGCGACACCGATTGCGAACTTTGTTATAGGCGTCGCCGTGCCCAAGGGCAAACCGAAGCCGGATGTCTCGTCGCCCGCCGCAGTCAAAAAAGCGCTACTCGCGGCGAAATCCATCGGATATGAGGATCCGGACTTCACGGTGGCAGGTCAATGCCCTTGGGAGGCGCTGAATAAACTCGGCATAGCCGATCAGGTCGCCGCCAAGAGTCAGGTCATGCTTGGCCCCGGCGGACAAGGGATAGCCCCGAGCGCTACAGCTAATGCCACGACTACGTATCAGCGGCTCGAAAGCGGCAATATCGATATTGGTTTGCTAATGCTGAGCGACGAGCTTCCTTACAAAGATAAGTTCGACGTTGCAGGCGTTTTGCCGCGAAAACTTTGCACGCCTACTCCACTCGTGGGCTTTATCTCCACTCATGCCAGCGATCCTGCAGCCGCAAAGGCGCTACTGCAGTTTCTGACGGCGCCCGAAGCGCAGGCGATCTTTAAGGAAGCTGGACTCGAGCCGCACAGCTAAACTTGGCCTGCGCCCGCGGCGGAAGGCCGGCTACTGCTTCACGTATTTCTTCAAATCCTTTGGGCCAACCTCCGCGCCATAGATTACGCCTTTGGTGTCCGCGGCGACTCCCTCCGCTGCGCTCGTCCCGGTGGAGTTAGGATCAGCGTTCGGATCAGGAATGAATGCTTTGAGGGAGCCGTCTTTGGCGCTTCCAACTCGTATGCCTCTCTTCCAGGCGCCACGATCTTTGGCAACCGAGCCTGACTCCGAATCGGCCACGTAAATCACATCGTTCTGATCGATGAAGAGCCCGCTGGGCCGGCTGAACTGCTGCCACTGATCGATAAATTTCCCGCTCTGATCGAAGATCTGAATGCGATTGTTGCCGCGGTCCGCCACAAACAATCGCCCTTTGGAGTCAAAGGCAAGCGCGTGCGGGATGTTGAGTTCGCCGGGGGCCGATCCCTTCTTTCCCCACGTCATGATGAACTTGCCGTCTTTCGAGAATTTCACGATGCGCGCGTTGCTCTCGCCTCCATGTCCATCCGCGACAAAAATATCGCCGTTTGTCGCAATGGCAACGGCCGACGGCTTGTTGAATGTATCCTCGCTGCTGCCCGCCACTCCCGCCTTGCCCAGCATCATCAAAACTTTTCCTGCCGGGCTGAACTTGAAAACCTGGTGGCCCTTGCCATCCTTTCCGTCACCATCGGTAACCCATATGTTGCCGTCCCGGTCCGCGGTAATTCCGTGAGGAAAGACAAACATCTCCGCGCCGAAGCTGGTCAGAAGTTTGCCGGAAGGATCAAACTCCAAAATCGGCGCCAGTTTTGAACCCGCGCAGGTATTTGCGCCGCATCGTTCGGCTACCCAGATATTCCCTTTACGGTCGACCGCCACGCCCGCGGTCGATCCCCATGGCCTGCCCTCGGGAAGCTTTGCCCAATTCTCGATGGTGCGATAAGGGTCGGGGAAAGAATTCGTGGGCTGAATGTCTGCCGCCGCGACATGTATCCTCCCCGCGGATATCGTTCCCAGAATGGCGATGATGGCGCCGATGAGGATCAGGTTAAGTCCGCGCGCACTTGTTTTCACAAACTCTCCTTTCAGCCCAGAAAATTGCCTAGCTCAGACAACAGCATTTCCGGTACCTCTTCGGCGATGAAATGGCTGCTCGGAAGCGGTTTGCCGGAAGCATTGGCAGCCCGCTCCTTCCACGTGTCGAGAACGTTGTACTGCCGGTGCATCGCGCCTCTTTCGGCCCACAGCGCCAAAACCGGGCAACTGATTTTGCGCTGCAAATCCGCATCATCATGCATCAGGTCGATGGAAGCGCCGGCGCGGTAGTCCTCGCAAGTCGCGTGAATCATCTCCGGAGTGCGGAAGGATAGGAGATATTCGGCAAAGGCTTCTTTGCTGATTGCGTCGGGAGGAAGACCATTGAAGCGCGATTTGAGCCAAAACTCGGCGCTATTGCCGATCATCGTTTCCGGCAGCGGCTGCGGTTGGATCAGGAAGAACCAGTGAAAATTAGACGTGGCGAGTTCCTTGGTGACGGTATGGAAGACCTTGTACGTGGGCACAATGTCGAGTACTGCGAGCTTTTGCACGCTGTCGGGGTGATCGAGAGCCATCCGATGCGCCACTCGCCCGCCGCGATCATGACCGACGACTAAGAATTTCTGGAATCCGAGGCTGTTCATCACCTCGACCTGGTCTTGAGCCATGACCCGTTTTGAATAGGCAGCATGATCTCCGCCACCGGCAGGTTTGCTACTGTCGCCATACCCGCGAAGATCGGCGGCCACTACGGTGAACTTTTTCGCGAGTTGAGGCGCAACCTTGCGCCACATGAGGTGCGTTTCCGGATAACCGTGCAGAAGCAAAAGCGGCGGGCCGCTTCCGGCGATTACAAAGTTGATGGTAGCGCCCGAGGTTTGTTTCGTGAGCCGCTTGAAGCCCGGGAAAAAGTCCGCCGTGGCTGCTCTCTGATCCGTTTGTCCCGGGAGCCGACCCGTTTGTTCCGACAATCGCTCGGTGCGAGCGAACGCATCCTGAGTCGAAACAATTGCGCCAAATCCCAATGCAGCGGCTTTCTTGAGAATATCTCGACGGCTGTCATCGGCCATAATTTCGCCCCTCCGGAGGTCTCAGTAAGTACACGTTCGCTTGCGTAGATGCGAGCGCGGGATTATCGCGAAGACGCGCGGGTCACCGTGTTTTTCTGTGCCGAGGGCGGCACGATGGCCGGCATGGAATCTTCCCAACGGCTATAGGTGAGCGCGTGCTGGTCGGAACCATCCGCCTTCATGATGAAAATCTGCGCGAAGGGTTGGAATGAATTGTCGTACAGCGGGGCCTCGTCTTTGAATCCGTAGCGCCCGCTGGACCAGAGAATGTACTTGCCGTCGGGGGACCAAGACGAGTGGCTGTCGTTCCCCGGCGTGGTGGTCAATCGTTTTACGTCCGTGCCGTCGGGGCGCATAGTGAAGATATCGTAGTCCAGCGTCTTTGCGTCGCGGTGCGTGAAGGTGATCAGGTCGCCGCTGGGCGAATACGCCGGGAAATTATCCAGTTCTGTGGTCAGTGTCTTGATTGAGCCGTCGTCGAGATTCAATGCACGCAGGCCGTATTCGCCGGCTCCCCAGACGCGATAGATGATTTTCTTCCCGTCCGGCGACCAGGTCGGAAATCCGCTATTGGGCAGACCCTTGGTGAGATCTTTGGATTCTTGCGAACCATCGGCTCGCACCATCATCAATTTGGCCGGGGTAGTTTCGCGCGCGCCGAAAAATCCCCCGAATCCGAAAGCGATCCACTGTCCGTCGGGAGACCATGTGGGCACGAAAGCCGCCCCGTTCTTGTCTGAGAACACCACTTTCTTGCTGGACCCGTCCGCGTTCATCACAGAGATCGACGCGGTTGACGTTGTGGCCAGGTTCTTGATGTCGCTGATGGCCAGCTTGCCATCGCGAGAAAATCTGGGGAAGACGTCGGTGTACTGAACGTCCATATCCGGATCCCAGCTGTAGAGCGGCTGATTTTGAGGCCGCGCCGTGAAATCCACCTTCTGATAGACCACCTGTTTGCCGTCCGGCGACCAGTCCGGATTGCGAACCATTCCCTTCATTCCCGGCGCGCCCGAGGTGAATGCGAGCCCGGCATTCGGCCCGGCCTTGATCAGATATGCGATCTTATCCGCGCTCAGGTACTGTGGTCCTACTTTCAGACCGGGGCCCGAGGTCTGCTCGACCCTGGCGCCAGTGGCGATATCCACTGAGACAATCTGCGAAGTGACCATCCCCTGCGCGTAAATGCGCGCCGCGAAGGTATGCGCGGTGGGCACTTCATAAAACACCACGCGCTTGCTATCGGGCGACCACTTGGGCGATCCGGTCGAAACGCCTTCCTTCATCGTCAACCTGCGCAAACCCTGGCCGTCCGGATGGATGATGTAGACGCTCAACTCCTGCGGATGTTCCCATCCCGGCTGCGGAAATTCGTGCGGCTTGAAATCGAAATTGCGGTCCGATGAAAATGCGATCCATTGCCCGTCGGGCGACCACGCGGGCCGGAAAAAACCGTCTAGTTTGCCGGGCTGCGCTTGCAAAGCGGAACCGCCCGTCAAATTGCGGAGCTTGCGCTTCTTGAGATCCAGAATCCATATGTTGGCCGTATGCGCGCCGCGCGTCGAGACAAACGCGACCTGATTTCCGTCGGGAGAAAATGCCGCTTGATCGTCCAGCGCCGGATCGTCGGTGAGGCGCTCGAGTCCCGAGCCATCCACGCGCACGCGATAAAGATCGGCTTGCCCGGAGCCGTTGCGCTCGGACGTAAACACGATCCATTTACCGTCTGGAGAAAACGATGCGTTGTAGTCGAATCCGGAGGAGGGAAACAGCGGATGTTCGCTCGAGCCATCGCCGTTGGCGATGTAGAGCGTCATCTGGGAGGGCCCTAGACGGTTCATGAGCATGGTTTGCTTTGGCCCGGCATGCAACGATAGCGCGGCTGCGAATGCCAAGCCGAGAGAAAAGGCCGTGAATTTCATTTTCATCTTCGTGTTCACTTTAGGGCCTCCAGATATGGAGACAGCCTGCACCCGGATGGAATATGCGCATTGTACAGCACTCCTCGGCTGTCGGGTGCCAGGGAATCCTGTTCCATTCGTCGGCGGCCATGCTGTACACTCTGCCTACTAGAACTCGCCTTGGATGGAGGCAATCGCAATGCGACTTCGGGGTATTCCGCTATTCGTTTTCGCTCTGGGCCTTTTGGTCGCGTCTGCTCCTCTATTCGCACATCACGCGAATGCCGTTTTCGATACGACTAAAACCGTCACGGTAAAAGGAACAGTCACAGAATGGTTTTGGGCCAATCCGCATTGCTTATTGAGATTCGACGTAACAGACGATGCTGGCCAGGTGGCGCATTGGGTCGGAGAGACTCAGGCTCCGATCAATATGATCGGAAATGGCTGGAGACGAGACTCGTTCAAGTCTGGGGATGAAATTACCGTCAGTCTGCGGCCACTCCGGAACGGCAGACCGGGCGGCAGCATTCAATCGGTCGTGCTCGCCGATGGTAAGACACTAAAGGCGGGAGCAGGAACCGAGTACGTCAAACCCGGCGGGCCGGCGCCCGACGGGGCTCAACCTGAGGGAACTCGACCTGAGGGCACCAACCCCGAGGGGAACTCCAAGCCTTAAGGGTGCTCCGCGCGGCAGATCGTGCAAGTGTTTTTAGCGGTACCTGAGCGCGTGTGAGGTCGCGCAGCAAGTGAGAAGCTCGAGGCCAACGGAAAGGCATGTCGCGATGTCAACCCGTTTAGGATCTCTCTCCATCACACGCGTGGCGGCATTTGTAATTGCGACGTTGATGTTTGTGCCCCTCACGCGTGCACAAACCATCGTAATTCCTTTTACGCGGGAACCCGGAGCGGTTTACGACCCTGACGTTCCGAATGAGAAGCCCGGGCCTGCTCCGCGCCGCGATTTGTCCGGCATTTGGGAACCGGCGCGTTCGTTAGCAGACGACGTTGGGGCGGATGGGGCGAAAGCTATACCGGCAGATGGAAAGCCGGGCCACGAGCCGCCTTTTACGCCCGAAGGCCAGAAAGCGTACATGGCCAACAAGCCGACCTTCGGTTACAGGCAGGTTCCGCCCGTGCAAACAAACGATCCGATGCCTGGATGCGATCCCCAGGGATTCCCGCGCGTCGCTCTTCATAATTTCCGAACCAGTTGGATCATGCAGAATCCGAGTAATGTGGTCATCCTGTACGAATTCAACAAAAAGTGGCGGGTGATCTGGACCGACGGGCGAGAGCTCCCCAAGAATGCCGAGGACCCGAGCTGGAGTTATATGCCGGATCTTTCGGAGTCAAGATGGTGGGGATATTCGGTGGGCAAGTGGATCGACGATTATACGTTTGAAGCAGAGTCAAACGGATTCAACGACAAAACCTGGCTCGATAACGCCGGCCGGCCGCATAGCACCGCTTTGCACGTGATCGAACGCTATCACCGCGTGGACGCAAAACACCTGGAAATGAGCCTCATTATCGATGATCCGAAGTATTACACGAAGCCCTGGGTCGCTTTGGACCGTTTGTCCTTGAGATTGCAATCACCCAGCTTCGATTTCTTCGAGCAGGAGTGCTCGCCCTCTCAGACCAAGGAATATAACGAATTCTATGGCGAGCCCGCCTCCGAGGGTCTAGGCAAGGCCCCCGATAAAGCCAAGTAGTGCGGCTGCTTTGCGGAACAAAGTAGCGGCAGCCGGAGCTCATCGGGTGAGCTTCTCTTGACCCCGACGACGGGCCGCAGTAGCATCCAGCGCAGCAGCATCCAGTAGGGTCAATTCAATGTCACGCAACAATGCGCATGCGTTCGATTTCTTTGGTGAACGGGCTATCGTAGTGGCCGCGCTCTTGATTGCGCTCGCGTCCGCGGTCTCCATGCATGCGCAAGCGTCCGCCCCGGCCAAAACCGCGACAACAGAGCCTGCGCTGCGCCCGCGCGACCTTACCGGTCTATGGTTCGGCGGAGTCGGAGGAGGCTTGCGCGTGAAAGGAACGGTCGCTCCGCTGACTCCGGAAGGCCAGACCAGATTCAGTGCTAATACCGCGGAGTTGAAGAGTGATCGTACGATCAGCGCCGATCCCACCTTTCGCTGCGAGCCGCCCGGCTTGCCGCATATCTACGGGATCGGAGGCTATTCGATCGAGATGATGCAGACGCCGGCGCGGATCATGATTTTCTACGAGTCGATACACACATTTCGCACTGTCTGGATGGACGGCCGGAAGCCGCCGCAAGATTCCGATCCGCTTTGGATGGGATTTTCGGTGGGACATTGGGACGGAAACGATCTCGTCGTGGACACGACCGGCTTCAACGACAAGACCTGGCTGAATGGAGCGGGATATCCACACAGCGAAGCGCTTCACGTGATCGAGCGCTTCCATCGCGCCGATGCGAACCATATGCAGCTCGATATCACTATCGACGATCCCAAAACGTACACGCAGCCCTGGCATATGGGAGTGAACTTCACGCTTCAGCCGACCTGGGAGTTTGGGGAATCCTTCTGTATTCCCACGAATCAGGAGAATTTCAAGTCGGAAATCATTGAGCAAAACGACAAGGACAAACCGGCCCCTAAATAGTCGCCAGCAATTGATAGTTGCGCGAGGAGGTTTCGCGAAATGCACTTCACAATGAAGACGACAGTACTGGCCTGTTTTGCCATAGCCGCGCTGCTCGCTATTGGCCCGACGGCCGTCTTCGCCCATCACGGGTCGGCCGCATACGACATGTCCAAATCGCTCACCCTCAACGGCAACGTAACGAGCTTGGACTGGAACAATCCGCATTGCCTGCTTCATTTCGACGCGAAGGATGAGAAAGGCGAAATGCAGCACTGGACGATCGAACTTTACAATCCGCTCTGGATGACGCGCGCCGGATGGACACGAACCAGCCTGAAAGCCGGCGACCCGATCAACATCACCTTTCATGGCACCAAGAGCGGCGCGCCGAATGGCTACATTCGTGACGGCGACGGAAAACTGACCTCGAACGGCAAGGAACTCACGTTTCATCAGGCCGGCGACGAGCGCACCACGGAACGCTAGCGTCGTCCGTCTCCGCGCTACGGATGGCGGCTGACGATTGAGAAACCTTCGAGGCGAGCGCGTGATGCGCAAACACACCGACAAATTGTCCGCTGACCGGCCGAACCGTGACTCGGATTGTTCGTCGCATTTCCGGACTTCACGGCGGAAGTTTGTCGAGTCCGTTTTCGTCGCTAGCGCAGGTGCGGTGTTCTCCTCGTCCCCGTTTTTGTCGCGATTGAGCGCACAGAGCGCGCCAGCGGTACGCGGTGCTAACGCCGGACGCATTGATGTCCACTATCACCTCACTGCCCCGGCCTTGATACAGGCGTTCGGGGCCAAGCCGTTCGCAAACGCTGCCAACTCCGCGAACTGGACGATCGATAACACGCTCATGGACATGGAGCGAAACGGAGTTGCCGCGGTCATGTGCTCCATTGCGCCTCAGGCCGATCCCTTCGCGGATGTATCGAAAGCGGTGGGATTGACGCGTGAGTGCAATGAATACTTCGCCCGGGTTGTGACGGATCATCCCGGCCGATTCGGACTATTCGCAGCAGTGCCGCTGCCCAATGTCGATGCGGCGCTCCGCGAGATCGATTACGCCCTCGGCACACTCAAGGCCGACGGCATCGCTCTGTTCACCGTCTACGGCGATAAGTGGCTCGGCGATAAGGCGTTCGACCCGGTGTTCGACGAACTCAACCGCCGCAAGGCGGTTCTCTTCACGCATCCCAATACTGCAAATTGCTGCAGGAATCTTTTGCCCAATATCGCTGAGGGCACAATCGAGTGGGGCACGGATACCACTCGCGCCATTTCCAATTTGCTCTTCAACGGCACCGCCGCGCGCTGCCCCGACGTTCGTATGATTTTTTCGCACGGGGGCGGCACGATGCCGTATCTGGTCGAGCGCTTCGAGGCGCTGGCAAAGACACCCAAGTTTGCTGCGCAATTTCCCGCGGGATTCGCGCCTGCGGCCGGCAAGTTCTACTACGACACGGCGTGGACCACGAACCCGGAAGCGATGTCGGCTTTGAGTAAGCTCATCCCCATCTCGCATATTTTGTTCGGAACGGATTTCCCGTACCTGACGGCCGCGGACCAGATCAGGGATCTGAAAGCGTGCGGCGCATTCAGTGCCGCCGATCTCGAAAAAATCGAGAGCCAGAACGCGCTCCCGCTTTTGCCGCGATTCAAAGTTTAGTTGGAAAGGAAGGTTGCCATGCGTCTAACCCTTCTCTCTTTCATTGCGATCATCGGCTCGAGTCTGCTTTGCACGCCCGCTTTCAGCCAGGAGAAAGGCGGGGACGACCGCACCGGCCCTTACGACGCGGTTCAAGGCTGGCCGAAGCCGTTGCCCGACAAGGGGTACATTTGGGGATCGACGGGCGGGATTTTCGCTGAGACGCCCAACAGAATCTTCATCGCTAACCGCGGCGAATTGAAGCTTCCGGATAAACTGCCCCGCAATTTCAATGGTTTCTCGGGTTCCCTTGGGCTGGCGGCCACGGGCCTGACGCCCGTGTTCAAGAATTGCATCGCCATCGTCGATGCCGACGGCAAGCTGATCGAGGCATGGACGCAATGGGATCATCTTTTCGAGGATGGCCGCGGACCGCACTCGGTGTTGATCAGTCCTTACGATCCTGAACACAACGTTTGGGTCGTCGACGACATCCATCATCAGGTCTTCAAATTCACCAATGATGGCAAGAAGCTGCTCATGACTCTCGGAGTGCGAGACGAGCCCGGCAATGACGATAAGCATTTCAAGCGTCCTACCGACATCGCCTGGCTGCCGGACGGCACATTCTTCATCAGCGACGGTTACGGCAATACGCGCGTCGTGAAGTTCGACAAGAACGGAAAATTTCTGCTGACCTGGGGAACTCCCGGCACGGGAAACGGCCAGTTCAATACGCCGCATTCGATCACTATCGATCGGAACCGCCGCGTATATGTCTCCGATCGGGCCAACAACCGTGTTCAGGTCTTCGATGAAAACGGCAAGTACCTGGACCAGTTTCCCAATATCGCGCAGCCCTATCACATTCGCATTAGCGACGATGGTTACCTCTGGGCCTTTTCGGGTCCGCTGGATAAATTCTTGAAATACGATCTGCAAGGCCATCTCTTGTATGCCTGGGGCACACACGGCACCGAGCCGGGCCTCTTCTGGGCCGTGCACCAATTTTCTTCGGACAGCGAAGGCAATCTCTACACCGCCGAAGTTTTCGGCGGCCGGCCGCAGAAGTTCCGCCCGCGGCCTGGAGCCGAGGCGTCTCACTTTTTTAAGCAAGTGCCGCTCATGCCGAAGAAATCGAGTTGAGCTGCCGGTCGATCGTTGAAGAAGGAGTGAGCCATATGGCGAAGCGAAATCTGCCGTTGCTGCTGATCTTTACTCTAGCTCTGCCGGTAATCTCACGCGCCCAGGCGTTGCCAAATTTCTCGGGAAACTGGAAACTCGCCCAGATCGATCCGCCCGTCGATCCGCGAAACGGCCGCCCGCCCGCGACCGGTGGGGGCCTTGGCGGAGGTGGAGATGCGGACAATGCCTATGGCGCGAGCATCCGCGAAATTTTTGCTCAAGCGCCGCAGATGATCATCATCACGCAGACAGCGAACCAAATCATTGTACAAATTGGGTCGGAAAAAGAGTCTTACACGCTGGATGACAAGCAGACGGTGACTCCGGCCGGCGATCCCAACGCCTTGAAGACCTGGGCGCACTGGGATGGAACGAAGTTGCACCTGCACTTCAAAAAAGGAATGAACTGGGGCAGGGACATCCTCAGCTTGAGCGGTGGGAAGCTCGTCGTGCTGCGCGATGTTGAATCGGGCGGCGGATCGACGACTTTTAGCATTACGTACTCCAAGACCGAGTGAATAATTCCTCGCTCAATATTTCAGAATAAAATATCCGGCAGCGCGGTTAGCGCGCTTCGAGCTAGGTTCGTAAATGGATAAATCGACCCTTTTATTAGCTGCGATCATACTGGCCGTTTTCGGCGCATCTACCGCAGCCGGTCATCCCCACTGGGGCACGTTCACCGGCATCGCCATCATTCTGCTGGCCGCGGGGCTCGGGGCTGGAACGCTGCCGCTTCGCTCCCAGGATTTTGCCGAGGAGCGAACAAGCCCCACCCAGAGAATCTCGAACGGGCTGATTACCTTGAGTTCCGCCGCCATCGTTGCCATCTACGCCGCGGGCTATCACCGCACGAGTCCTGCGGCGCATCGGTTTGATTCGCAGATACCCCAGCAGAGAACGTCCGCTACGATTGCAATCGTTACGCCGCCACCGGCTGCAAGTGCAGGCTCCGCCGCGGCTCCGCCGGTTCCGTCTTCTGCGCCTTCTGCGGTAAAGAAAAATACCAAGAAGGCCTCGACTCCGGATCGAAAGGCAGCACCGAGCACCGGTGCCGATTCAGCAGAGTTATCCGCATCATCGACCTCCGTACCATCGTCCTCGTCCACGACCAACCCTCCCGCCGAAGCGGCCGCGCGGCCTGCGGTCGCGCCGCCTGCCGCCCCAGCGAAGAACGCGTATAAAGACGGCGTCTACTTGGGATGGGGCAGCTGCCGTCATGGCGATATCGAAGCATCCGTTACGATTCAGGACGGAAAGATCGCTCTCGTCGCGATCTCGCAATGCCTCACGCGTTATTCCTGCGGTTGGATCGCGCCAAAAATTCCGGGCGGCGGATTGCCCGACTTACCCTCACAGGTAGTCGAAAGGCAGGGCCCAAAAGTCGATTACGTCTCAGGAGCCACCGAGAGCAGCTATGCATTCGCTGACGCAGTCGTCGCAGCACTCGCCAAAGCCAAAGAGTAACGACGTCATTCGCATCGTCGCCCTGATGGGCACCTTTGTGACCATCCACATCGTGGGCCATGTGGTGGGAGACGTGGCTGGTCGCGAAGGAGAGACAGAAAGAACTGAGCACGAGCGAGCGGTCGACGGCGCGCTTGATTGGTTTTACAAAATTGAGGAATGTTGCACGCGATTCGAGTCCAGCAGTGAAGCGATGCGGCTCGCGACCCAGGTGGGTGTGCCAGTTCCAGTCAGCACGATCTTCTTCGAGGCGGTGCAATTCGCGTTAGCTGTGGCGGAAGAGAGCGAAGGCGCATTCGATCCGACGGTCGGCTACGCCATGGAATCGCTCGGCTTCAATCGCGAATACCGCACCGGTCAAACGATCCGAACCCTTCTCGATCCCAATTTTCCTGTCAGCTATCGGGATGTTCGCCTCGATGCGGAACGCCAGACGATCACCTTGCTTCGTCCGCTGATTCTTGATCTTGGCGCGGTTGCGAAAGGAATGGCAGTCGATCTCGCCGCGCGCGAGCTTCAATCGTTCAACAATTTCGCCATCAACGCCGGTGGCGATCTCTATCTCGGAGGATGCAATCCCAGCGGCGAGCCGTGGTCGATCGGAATCCGCCATCCGCGAAGCGATGGGGAATTGATCGATTCGATCCGGGTCTCAAACCGCGCCGTCTGCACCTCAGGCGACTACGAAAAACGAACTTCCGCCAGCGAGCAAGGCCATCACATTCTCAATCCGCGGACAGGATCTTCGGCGAACGCCGTAGCAAGCGTGACGGTGATCGCGCCTACAGCCATGCTGGCGGATGCGCTGGCAACGGCCGCTTTCGTTCTGGGCCCGGGTGACGGGATTCGACTGTTCCATCGTTTGGGCGTGGATGGGTTGATCATTTCCCCCACGCTGGAACTATATGCAACTCGAGGGTTCGGTGAGTACCACTAGCTCCGCGATTTGGCGGTTTTTTCAGACGCCCAAGGGTCTTCTCATCATCGTGCTGGTGATTCTGGTTGCGGTCGCAGCCCCGCACGAGGGAATCGCATTAGCGGCGCCCGGTCTCGCAACTGCGGTTTTGGTCGCCAGCGCAATTGACCTGCTCATTCTCCGCAGAATTCACGGCGCCTGGGAATTTCCGAGCGGCGCGGTTCTCACGGGTCTGATTGTCGCGATGATACTGACTCCGCAGGAGCCCTGGTACGTCGCCGCTTGCACCTCGGCCATAGCGATTGCGAGTAAGTACGTCGCACGGACGCGCTCGGCCAACATCTTTAATCCGGCCGCACTGGCTCTGGTTGCCACCTTCTACATTTTCAATACGGGGCAGAGTTGGTGGGGCGCCTTGCCTGAACTTTCACCTTACGCCTTGATCGTTCTCGTAGCGACCGGCGCATTCATCGCGGATCGCGTCAATAAAATTCCCTTGGTGCTCGTTTTTCTGTTTACCTACTTTGGGCTATTTACGCTCACGAGCTTCCTCGGCGATCCGGGAAAGGTCGCCGAAATGTTTCGTGCGCCCGATCTCCACGCCGTGCTCTTTTTTGCCTTCTTCATCCTGACCGATCCGCCGACTTCGCCGGTGAGGTATCCGGATCAGATTGTGTGCGGAGTGCTCGTCGCGCTGGCCAGCTACGCGATGTTTGAATGGGTGGGTGCAGCCTATTATCTTCTTGCCGGCGTGCTCGTCGGCAACATCTGGGAAGCGTGGCACCGTTCGCAATTTCTGCGCCGACGCGTGCCGTTCCCGGCCACATAGCCGCAAAGCGTCAAGAAGGGAAGCAAAGCGCTCCCTACGAAAATCCGATCCAGCGCCCGCCGATTCCTACACCCGCCCAGAGCAGGACCGAAACCACGGCCGCTACTTTGCTCCAAAGTGGGCGCAGTCGACTCTCATCGGTCATGATTACTTTGCGTTGGATCGTAAAAGTGAAGACGATCGCCAGAAACAGACACGACATCTTGAACCAAAAAGCGTCATGGTAATAACACTTGATCGCTTCGGAGAGAAAAAGCAGGCCACCCGTGATGATCATTAATACGAGGCTGCCGACGAGCCAGGGCTGAGCATCGCGTGTCAACTGCGCGGTGGACTGCCGCTTCAACCCAAGACCTAAGAGGCGCAAATCGACGACCAGCACCGCTCCTCCGATCACGCCCAGGCCGAGCAGATGAATCGCCTCGATCACCGGGAATAACCAGGATGACTTTCGGATCGTTTCGCCGATTCCCGAAGCTTCGCACCACTGAAAGAAGGCCAGCAGCGACATTAGTGTTCCGCCTGGGTTGGCACGCAGCTGGTGAGGAGATTAACGATCGCCGGTTGCGGCTGCCTGTCGCAGTCGAACCAGTTATACGCGATCATTCTTCCGGAAAGAACGATGCAGACCCAAAGGACCAGCGAAAGCGCGCCGGCAACTCTGGCAGCCTTGGGCGGTACATTCTCCACATCCCACGTTGTCACCCGGCGATAGACGCCCGAATGAAAGATCCATACGTTCAGGCCCGCCAGCAACAGCATGATCATTTTGGCACGGAAGAAAATGTTTTGATACGACCGGAGCGGTATAGCCGAAAACAGAAGCGCTCCACTAATGACCATGATAACGAATCCGACCGCGGTCCATGGCAGCAGGCGCCGGGCAACTTCGGATACGGGCACGCTCTTCATCGTCCAACCGAGGAGACGGAAATCGAACATCACGGCCAAGCCGAAAAATAGGCACAGCGCCCACACATGGACCGATTCGATCAGGTCATAAGCATAGCGGGACTCGTGCAGACCGGTGCTCCACGGCGAATCGCCCATGCGTTGAAAGAAAGCGAGAAGAGATCCTTGAGGCGCCACGCTGGTGCTTTCATCCTGCAACAGCATTGACCCGATCGGAAGCGGTCTGCCGAAATAGCCTAGGCGCGCCCATTTGTCTGAACCAGAATCTGACGACATCAAGTGGACTTTGCGTGCCACTGCGCCGGACGGCGGTGGGAGCTTGGCTGCTTGAGTAGGCGAGGTCACCAAATAACAGAGAGCCAACGCCAAAAGAAAGAAGAACCCGATTAGAACGCGCTTCATTTGGGAATTCGTTCTTAGCCGATTTCAAGCATTGAGGATCCACTCATTCGCAATCCCGAGCACAAACAAGAAAAGGCTGCGCGGATCGAGTACGATCCGCGCACCAATGCAAACGCCGAGCGCCGCGTCCGTTATTTCTTACTCTCCGGCGACAACTCGTAGGGCGCGCCGGTTCCGGACGAGCCGAGGAACAGTTTTCGCCCGTCAGGGAACGTTAGATCCCTGCCGTTGGCTCGGTGCGACCCGTCTTTCGCCTGATAGCCATCGACCACCACCTCGGTGCCGGGCAGCAGCGATTCCTTCGTGAACCCGCGCCGGAAAAGGACGTTCGGCGTGCCCGCTTCGACGGCCCAGTTTTCAACCGTGCCATCGGGCTTTTTCACGTCGACGTGCATCCAGGTGTGGGGATTCACCCATTCCATTTTCGTAATGGTTCCCTTGAAACTCACCGGTTTACTCGCGTCGAATTCTGCCGCAAAAGCATGGTGCGCCGAAACCGACGCCGCACCTCCCAGGATTGCGAAACCCACGACGGCGACTACCGTTGCAATTTTCGTTCGCATCGACTCCACGCCTCCTCCGTATGTAGAACCAAAACAGACTCTGACTCGCGGCGGCTCGATAATCCGGAATCACGACCTCCAGCGCCCGCTTATATTACTTGCCGCCGTTACCGCCGTACCAGTCGTAAAATTTATCGCCCTGCGGCACCTTGCGGGTGATATCCACCGCCATGGTTTCGCCTTCCCAG
>Ga0210394_10001972_pt1 | contig 30024 bp, 24 predicted proteins | sample IncBWC12MmetaG_FD_160121 | JGI IMG/M metagenome (GOLD analysis project Ga0210394, IMG submission 160121) | Forest soil microbial communities from Barre Woods Harvard Forest LTER site, Petersham, Massachusetts, United States - Inc-BW-C-12-M | ecosystem: Environmental > Terrestrial > Soil >... | reverse complement strand
GAAAACGGTTCGATCATGCCGTGTTCGGCGGCCATGCGCCTGATCCAACGATCGCTTTTGATGCTCATTAGGTTGCTTCGATCGTTATCTTGGGGAAGGCGCGGCTATAGTCCTTGTTCAATGTGGCCAATCGCGCCGCCGTGCGGCGCGCCATCAAAAGATAGGCGCGTGCGCGCTCGCTGTTGGGCTCCGCCACCACCGTCGGCGAGCCGCCGTCGGCATCTTCGCGAATTCGGACATCGAGCGGTAATTCACCCAGCAATTGCACGCCGTACTGGGCCGCCATGCGCGCACCGCCGCCGCTGCCGAACACATGTTCGACATGTCCGCACTGGCTGCAGACGTGCATGCTCATGTTCTCCACGACTCCGAGCACCCGGACTTCGACCTTTTCGAACATCTTGAGGCCCTTACGGGCATCCAGTAGGGCGATATCCTGCGGTGTGGTCACGATGACGGCACCGCTCACCGGCACGCGCTGCGCCAGCGTGAGCTGAATGTCCCCCGTCCCGGGCGGCATGTCGACGACCAGATAATCCAAATCGCCCCAGTCGGTGTCGCCAAGCAGCTGAGTCAGCGCCTGAGTCACCATCGGCCCGCGCCAGATCATGGGTTGTTCCTGGTCAATCATGAAACCGATGGACATCACTGCGACGCCGTAAGCCCGCAACGGCGTCAATCGTTTCCCTTCCGTGACCGTAGGCTTCGCCCCGCTCAATCCCATCATCAGCGGCTGGCTGGGCCCGTAAATATCCGCATCCAACAAGCCAACCTTGGCGCCTTGGGCCGTCCAGGCCAGCGCCAGATTCGCTGCGGTCGTGGACTTTCCGACGCCGCCCTTGCCGGATGCCACCGCCACGACATTCTTCACGTTTGCGAGGGGTTTGAGCGTCCGCTGTACCGCATGCGTGGTGATTTGCGAGCGCAATTTGAGGTCCAAGCGGGCTTCGCCAACCAGGGGTCTCAGGTGGGATTCGAGGGCCGCCTGCAGTTCCGGCACGTAGTCCGCGCAGGGGAACCCCAGGACTAGTTCGACGGTCACCACTCCAGGGCCGGTCGCCACTGACGCGACAGCCTTGGCCTCGCCTAGGGTTTGGCCGAGGTAGGGTTCAATATACGTGCTTAGTTTCTCGCGGATGGCGCCATCCGCGGGGGCGGGTTGATTCATAAGAAGCGGGTATTGTACCGCAGGCGGTCAAAAACGTGACGTGTGGCATAATTCGGAATTGAGAATTGAGACCACGGAACATGCCTGACATAGGGTGAAAATGGATGGCTCCCGGAATGGGCAACTAGGCGCTGAATGAGTTTATTCGCCAATTACCGTGCCGATCGGCTGATCGCCGAAGTTAAATCCAGCGGCAATCCAGGCAGCCCGCTGGCGCAAAAGGCATTGGAAAAACTGGTCGCGCTGGGGTCAGATGCCATTGAACCCTTGGTCGAAGCCCTGTCCACGTCCGAAAAACGCGAGTCGACAGCCTACGTGGAAGCACTGTCCAAGCTCATTGACTCGAAAACCCTGCCGCACCTCTTGAAAACGATGTCGGAGGCAAACGGGCGCGCGATGACCGGAGTGGCCTGGGCGCTGTCATCCAGCCGCAACTATCCCCCGAGCGCGCTGCTCGAGGCGTTGACCAAGCAGGGGATGCCCAAGCAGGCCATCATTGACGTGATTGCCGCGCAAAAAAGCCGCTTTACAGTGCGCGAGCTCCTAAATGCCGCCTATGCACAGGAGCCCACCGAACGGACCGGGCTCTTCAAAATCATCGGCGAAATCGCCGATGAATCGTCGGTCGACGATTTGATCGCCAGAATCGAAGGCAAGGACCCGGTCGCGCGGCTGCATATCATCAATGTATTGGGGCGCTTCAACCTGCCCAAGGTGTCCCAGGCGGTACAAAAGCAGCTCAAGGACAGCAACAAATTCATCCGCTCCGCCGCGCTATCGGCGCTGGCGAACATGGACGGCCCCTTCGATATGCCGTTGATAACCGGGCTGCTGCGCGATCCGGAAATCGAGGTTCAGAACAAAGCCGTCGACGTGGTGGTGAAGGCCAACCATCCGGAAACCGTCAAGTACCTGGTGGATGTGCTGAAGGACGAGAATGAATACGCGCGGCGTGCGGCGGTGGAAGTCTTGAACGTCGTCGGCACGTCGAAATCCGTCAAGTATCTACTGGAAGTGATTGCCGACAGCGATTGGTGGGTCCGAACGCGCGCCGCCGATGCGCTCGGCAAGATCGGCGGGCCGCGCGTCGTGGATGCCGTGCTCGCCCTCATCAAGGACGAGAACCAGGATATCCGCAGGGCCGCCATCGAGATCCTGAACCAGACCAAGGATGAGCGCGCGGTAGCGCAGCTGCTCGAGGCGACCAAGGACCCGGATTGGTGGGTTAGCGAGCGCGCCGTCGATGCCCTCGCGGAAATCGGCAGCAGCAAGTCCCTGCCGCGCTTCATCGAGATGTTGCAGGGCGAACCGAAGTCCCTACCCACCGTGATTCGCGCGATTGGCAAGATCGGAGATCAAAAGAGCCTCGAACACCTGTTGCCCATGCTGAACCGTCCGGAAAACGAAATCAAAGTGGAGGCCATTTCAGCGCTCGCGAAACTCACGGACGAACGCCGCGCCGAAACCGTACGCGTGCGGTTGCAGTCCGTATCGACCAACAACGATGGGACCGTCAGCCAGGCTGTCGCGCGCGCCTTACTGGAGCTGGACAACCGCTTTTCGACGCAGCAAATCGCCGCGAATCAACGCGCGCAGAAGATGCAGGAGCCGGCCAAAACACTGCTCATCGACAATGTGGAATTGGCGAAGGTGGTCAGGCAGAACGAGGAAACGGCGGCGTCGGCCAAGCTGGACATCGCCACCTTGAAGCCGGGCGATGTCATCGAGGGCCGTTACAAGTTCATCGAAAAGATCGGCAAGGGCGCTTTCGGTACGGTGTTGCTCATGGAGGACACCGTGGTTGAGGAGCGCTTGATCCTCAAATTCCTGAACCCCAATGTCTCCTCGGATGAAGAGATGATGAAGCGCTTCGTGCATGAATTGCGCTACAGCCGCAAGATCACGCACAAAAACGTCATCCGCATCTACGATTTCTTGTACATCCGCGGCAATTACGCCATTTCGATGGAGTATTTCCCGTCGCACACCCTGGGCGGGGAAATCGTCAATGAGAAGCCCGTGGCGCTCAAGCGTGCCGTGAAGTTCGCGGTCGACATCGCGACCGGCATGGCGGTTGCGCATCAGGCCGGCATCGTGCACCGCGACTTGAAACCGGCAAACGTACTGATCGACAACGATCTGCTGCTCAAGATCGTCGACTTCGGTGTGGCCGCCGCGCAGACCCAGGGCGACACGCAACTGACCAAAACCGGCTATGTCATCGGCTCGCCGAAATACATGGCGCCGGAGCAGATTTTGGGTAAAAAAGTCGACGAGCGGGCGGATATCTACAGTTTGGGCGTGATCATGTATGAAATGTTCAGCGGGATACCGCCCTACTCGCGCGGCGATCACATGTCCGTCATGTACCAGCATGTGCAAGGAAAGGCGCGCCCGCCCATCGAAATCAACAAAGATTTGCCGATGGAATTGAACAATCTGGTCATGAGATGCATGTCGCTGGACAAGGCAAAAAGGGCGCAAAGCATGGATGAACTACGCCTATCCCTCGAGAAATTCCTGTAGCAGTTGACGGACCTCACGTTTACGGGCTAATTCCGCCCTAAAAACTCGAAAAACCAATTGCTTACGGGTAGCCTTACGCGTTATGGCAAGAATCGACGCGTTCCTCAAGTTGGGCGTGGCGCAAGGGTGCTCGGATCTGCATCTTGCGGTCGGCGTGCCGCCCATGCTGCGCATGCACGGGGATTTGATGCCGATCAAATTCCGTGATTTGGGTGAGGCGGAATTGGAAGGCTATATCACCGAGGTACTGACCCAATCGCAGCTCAAAGTGCTGCGCGAGGGCCGCGATCTGGACTTCTCCTACGTGTCGGGTGAAGGCGGCCGCTTTCGCGTCAATGTGTTTCGCAAAGAGACCGGCATCGGCGCCGCGTTTCGCTCCATTCCCACCAATATACCCAGCATGGATCAACTGTCCTTGCCGCCGATTGTGCGCAAGTTGTGTGACTACCATCAAGGAATGATTCTGGTAACCGGCTCCACGGGCACCGGCAAGACCACCACTCTGGCTGCGATGATCGATTATCTGAATTCGACGCGGGCGCTCAACATCATCAGCCTGGAGGACCCCATCGAGTTCGTTCATCGCAGTAAAACCAGCCAGGTCATCCAGCGTGAATTGGGCACCCATTTGCCGTCATTTGCCGAAGGCGTGCGCGCCGCCATGCGCGAAGACCCGGATGTGATTCTGGTCGGAGAATTGCGCGACGCGGAGACCATTTCCATGGCAATGACGGCTGCTGAAACGGGTCATCTCGTGCTCGGTACCCTGCACACCACCAGCGCCACCAAGACCATTGACCGCATCATTGACGCGCTGCCGACCGAAGAGCGCGAACAAACCAAGACATTTCTGGCCTCGAGCCTGATCGCCGTCATCACACAGATCCTGCTCAAGACTCCGGATCTGCGCGCGCGCCGCGCCGTGTGCGAAATAATGGTGCTCACCAAGGCCATCGGCAAACTCATCATGACCGACCAGACACACCAAATTCCGAGCCAGCTGCAAATGGGCAAGGAATACGGCATGCAGCTCATGGATCAAGCACTGCTCGCCGCCATCACCGCCAAGGAAGTCGATCCTGAGCACGCCTATTCCTACGCTTCGGATAAACGCCAGTTCCAGCGCTTCGTGACCGACATGGCCGGCGCGCCGGTCGCTGAAAACACCGGCACCTGAAGCACCGTGCCAGCCATCGATCGATACTTGACCCAAGTTCTCGAGCGCAATGGCTCGGATCTGCATTTTTTGGCGGGGGATCCGGCGCGTATCAGGCAGTACGGCGACCTCCAGGCCCTGGCGCCGGAACCGCTCGCAGCGGACACCGTCAAGACCATGCTGTACGAGATCATGCCGAAGTTGGCGGTGGAACGCTTTGAAGACAAGGACGGCACTGATTTCGCCTACGCCATACCTGGGGTGGCGCGATTTCGCGTCAACGTGATGCGGCAGCTGAACGGCATGGGCGCCGTTTTCCGGGCAATCCCCTCGAAGGCTCGCAGCGCGGAGGAACTCAAATTGCCGGCGGCCGTGATGGATCTGTGCAAGATCAATAGCGGCCTGATTCTTGTGACCGGCAAGACCGGATCCGGCAAGTCCACCACGCTGGCCGCCATGATCGATGACATCAATGCGCGCGAAAAGGGCCACATTCTCACCATTGAGGACCCCATCGAATTCGTGCACCTGCGCAAGAACTGCTTGATCAGCCAGCGCGAGATCGGCGTGCATGCCGCATCGTTCTCGAGCGCATTGTTGTCGGCCCTGCGCGAAGATCCCGACGTGATTCTGGTGGGCGAGCTGCGCGATCTCGAAACGATGGGCATCGCGGTTACGGCGGCGGAGATGGGTATTCTGGTGATGGCCACATTGCATACCAATGGCGCTGCGGCAACGGTCGATCGATTAGTGAATGCATTTCCCGCGGACAAGCAACCGCATGTGCGCACCATGCTGTCGACCAGCCTGCGCGGGGTGGTCTCGCAGCAGCTCATCCCGAAGCCCGACAAGCAAGGCCGGGTCGCCGCTCTGGAAATTCTGATCAATACGCCGGCAGTCTCCAATCTGATTCGCCAGGGGAAGATGGATCAATTGGAAAATGCCATGCAAAGCGGCTCGGCGACCGGCATGCGGCTGATGGACATGGCCATTCAGGCACTGTTCGATGCGAAGCAGATCAGCGGGAACGAAGCCTACAAAAAGGCCATTAACAAGGGCAAGTTCGAACAATTCAAGGAAGCTTCGTAAGTTCGCCGCGAAGCGAGGGCGGCTGCGCGCCGCCACTGCTGAACTCGCTCGTGGCATAATTTGGCATGACCAAGCCACGCCGAATTCTCGTCTCCAGCGCGCTGTTTTATGCCAATGGCCCTTTGCATCTGGGCCACATCCTGGAAACCGTGCAAACCGACATCTGGGTCCGGTTTCAGAAACTTCGCGGCCATGCGTGCTACTACGTGTGCGCCGACGACACGCACGGCACGCCGATCATGCTCAAGGCGCAATCCGATGGAATCACCCCGGAGCAGCTGATCGAGCGGGTCAAGATCGAACATCAGCGCGACCTGGCTGACATGCTGATCGGCACGGACAATTTCGGTTCAACGCACGCGCCGGAAAACAAGGCGCTGTGCGACCGCATGTACTTGACGCAGCGCCAGGCCGGATACATCGATAGGCGCAGCGTGCGCCAGGCCTACGACGCAACCGCCAAAATGTTCCTGCCGGATCGTTACGTCAAAGGCATCTGCCCGGTTTGCGGCACGGCCGATCAATACGGGGATTCCTGCGAAAATTGCGGCTCCACTTATACGCCTGCGGATCTTAAGGATCCGATTTCCGTGGTCAGCGGCACCGCTCCTGTGTGGCGCGAGTCGGAACACTATTTCTTCAAGCTCAGTGCCTTCGAGCAGCCATTGCACGCATGGGTGCGCAGCGGCGCGGTGCAGGAAAGCGTCGTGCGCAAGCTCGATGAATGGTTTTCGCAGGGCCTTCGGGACTGGGACATCTCGCGCGACGCGCCCTACTTCGGCTTCGAGATTCCCGATGCGCCGGGCAAGTATTTTTACGTCTGGTTCGACGCTCCGATCGGATATTTGGCGAGTTTCACCCAATTGTGCGCCCGCACCGGTCTGCAATTCGACGATTTTCTAAAGGTCGATTCGACCGCCGAAATGCATCACTTCATCGGCAAGGACATTTTGTATTTCCACACGCTGTTCTGGCCGGCGGTGCTGCAGGCCTCGGCAATGCGCCGCCCGACCGCCGTGCACGCCCATGGCTTCCTCACCATCAACGGCCAGAAGATGTCGAAGTCGCGCGGCACCTTCATTACCGCACGCCGCTACCTGGATCATTTGCCAGCAGAGTACTTGCGCTACTATTTCGCCGCCAAGTTGGGTTCCGGTATCGATGACATCGACATGAACTTGGATGAGTTTACGGCCCGCTTGAATTCGGACATTGTCGGAAAGCTGGTCAATATCGCCAGCCGCTGCGCCGGTTTCATTACGAAGACCTCCGCCGGCAGGCTGGCGGGCAGTTTGGCCGATCGCGAACTGTATGCCGCGTTCGTTGCCGCCGGCGATACAATCGCCGAGGCGTACGAGACGCGCGACATGGCGGGCGCCATACGCGACATCATGGCGTTGGCCGACCGCGCCAATCAATATGTAGACTTACGCAAGCCCTGGATGCTGGCGAAGGATCCGCACAACGCGGTCGAGGTGCAGAGCGTTTGCACGCAAGCGTTGAACCTGTTCCGGGCGCTGATGATTTATCTGCAGCCCGTGTTGCCGGACATGGCGGCCAAAGCGCGCCGATTCTTTCAGGAATCGGACTGGAGCTGGGCACACGCGGCAGCGCCGCTGCTTGGCACGGCGATCACTCCTTATGAGCCGCTGGCGCTTAGGCTCGATGCCAAGGTCGTGGCGCGCTTGGTCGAGCCGGAAGCCGCGGCGCCCTCCGCACCGGCGCTTGGCGCATCGGATACGGCGACCATCGCGGCGGCGAACGCGGTCGAAGGCAATTTGATTTCGATCGATGATTTTTTGCGTATCGACCTGCGGGTCGCCAAAGTGCTCCGCGCCGAGCTGGTTCCCGGCGCCGACAAGCTGCTGAAGCTGCACCTGGACGTGGGTGAACTGGGTGAGCGCGAGATCTTTGCCGGCATTCGTGCCGCATACGATCATGCGTCATTGCCGGGACGGCTCATCGTCGTCGTCGCGAATCTGGAGCCGCGCAAAATGCGCTTCGGCATCTCGGAGGGGATGTTGTTGGCCGCAGGGCCAGGCGGCAAGGATATTTTCGTACTGTCGCCGGATTCAGGAGCAGCGCCGGGCATGCGCATCAAATGACATGAGTAACGAGATCGCGCCAGAGCTTGCGGCGCGCATCGATGCGTTGCTGCCCCAGACTCAATGCACGCGTTGCGGTTATGCCGGTTGCGCCCCGTATGCCGCCGCGATCGCCAACGGCGATGCGCAGATCAATCAATGCCCACCCGGCGGCGCGGCGACCATTCATGCATTGGCACGCTTGCTGAATCGGCCGGTGCAGGCCTTGAACCCTGTCCACGGCGTTGAAGCACCGCCGCGCGTCGCCTGGATCGACGAAGCCCGCTGCATCGGTTGCGCCCGCTGCTTGGCGCCCTGCCCGGTCGATGCCATCGTCGGCGCTCAAAAATACATGCATACCGTGCTCATCGATCGCTGCACCGGCTGCGAGCTGTGTCTGCCGCCGTGCCCTGTCGACTGCATCGAGATGCGCCCGGCTGCGCAGCCCGCCGCGCAGCAAGCGGCGTTGAGCCGCGAACGCTTCGCGGCCCACAACTCGCGAATTTTGAATCGCGCGGCCGAGCGGCAGCGGCAACTCGACGCGAAGAAAGCCATCGCAGCGCGTCGCCAGGCAATGCCGTGAACTCTGCCAAGCGCCGCGCAATATTCGCGCGGCTGCGGGAAATGAATCCGCACCCGCGCACCGAATTGAACTATAAATCCCCGTTCGAGCTTTTGATCGCCGTCATTCTCTCGGCGCAGGCAACCGACAAAAGCGTGAACAAAGCAACGCAAGAATTGTTCCGAGTCGCCGACACCCCGGCCGCGATTTTGGCCTTGGGGGCCGCGGGACTCTCGGCCTATATCAAGTCCATCGGCCTGTACAATGCCAAGGCCAAGAACATCATCGCGACCTGCCGATTGCTGCTGGAAAGGCACGGCGGCGCGGTGCCTGAGTCGCGCGAAGCGCTGCAGCAGCTGCCCGGCGTCGGGCGCAAGACGGCGAATGTCATTTTGAACACCGCATTCGGGCAGGCCACCATGGCCGTGGACACCCATATCTTCAGGGTCGCCAATCGCACGGGACTCGCGCCCGGCAAGACCGTGCGCGCGGTCGAGGAGAAACTTCTGAAATTCGTGCCGCCCGAATACTTGAGGGACGCGCACCATTGGTTGATTTTGCACGGACGCTATGTTTGCAAAGCCCGTGTTCCCGCGTGCCCGACCTGTATCATCGCGGACCTGTGCGAGTATCGTCGCAAGACCAAGGTGTGACTGTGTTCGATTCTTACACCCGGGAACAGCTCAGGCTTGCTTATGCGCAGGCTTGGGCCAAGCATTTGTCGGGTTCTCCCCTCACACCGCTCGAGGCCCTGATAACCGATGTGATCGGCGCGCACCCTGAATTTCAGGCTGTCCTCGGCGATGTGGACGCCGCGCTCAGCGTCGAGCCGGGCACCGGCGCCGAGAATCCGTTTTTGCACCTGGGTCTACACCTCGCGGTTCGCGAGCAGCTGGCCATCGACCGGCCGCCGGGGGTCCGTGAATTGCACCGTCAATTGCAGGCGCGCTACGGAGACTCGCACGGCGCGGAGCACGCCCTCATGGAGGCCCTTGGCGAAGCGCTGTGGCAAGCACAGCGCAGCGGCCTGCCGCCGGACGAAGGTCAGTATCTGACAATGGCCCGCGAGCGCTTGAGGCAGCGCTGATCAGCGCTCAAAGGTTAAGTAACCTTCATGCGCGCTTCATCGGCCCGGGTGGGTTCGGACGCTATGCTGACAAGGAGCGCTGGTGCCCGTGTAGGTTTCGAGGAAGTGGTATGCGTCTTGGAATGGCGGCGAGCTGCCTTAGTCTTTGCGCCGCGCTATTCGCCGTGCAATCGGCCATGACCCAGACGGCCGCGCAATCCGCGGCGACGGCGCCATCGGCGGGCACCGCGCCCTCGGCGGCCTCGGCAACCTCCGCGGCGACCACCCCAGCCGCCGGTGATGCTGCTGCAAAGCACGCCAAGCGTACGGCCTGCCTGCAAGAGGCCAAGACCAAGAAGTTGGTCGGCACCGAGAAAACGGCCTTTCTCAGGGACTGTATCGCGGCGCCATAACCGGCAATTTAGAGTTTTCTTGCCGGTGTCGGAGTAATCGTCAGCCGGATGCGATCCGTGGTCGCACTGCTCAGTTGCAGGATGAAAGGCTGAGTTCCTGCCAGATAGAACTCGACGATTTTATGCGGCGCGTTGCAGCCGTGTTGTCCCTGGAAGTCCTTTGCCGCCAACAGCGACCCCTTCGACACCACGTCGATCCAGAACTGAGCGTCGATGGCAACGCGATAGCTGTCGGACTCGGGAATTTTCAACCTAGCCAGGCCTGCGTAGGCGCCGGCTGGCGGCGTCTGCTTGCCGGGGCGGGCGGCAAAGCGCACTCTGGCTTGCGGCAGCAGCTGCACCTGGTAGAGGCGGTTGGGCACGATAACGGGCGCGGATTTGACGTTCGCGCCGCCCGCCAAGGAGGCCGCCGGCCCGGCGAATAGCGCTCGTTCCTTGCTCACGTCCCACTTGAAGTCCGTGCAGGAATCGGCGGCAAGCGCCGGGGCGTTGGCGCCCCCCACGACTATGGCGAGGAAAATTGCAGCCGCTGTGTCGGTCACACGCATGGGAATCCTATCGTTTGGGGATATAAAGATCCGTCAACGTGCCTTCGAAGGCTTCCGCGGCAAACCCGATGGTTTCCGATAATGTTGGATGGGCATGGATGGTCAGGGCGATATCTGCGGCATCCGCACCCATTTCGATCGCCAGCGCCAATTCGGCCACCAAGTCGCCGGCATTGGTACCGACGATACCCGCTCCAATGAGGCGGCGCGTGTCTTTATCGAACAGTAACTTGGTAAAGCCTTCGTCGCGATTGAGCGCCAGGGCGCGCCCGCTTGCTACCCAAGGGAACATACCCTTTCCGAACTGAATGCCTTGCGCCTTCGCTTCGCTCTCAGTCACGCCCAGCCAGGCGACTTCCGGATCGGTATATGCCACTGAAGGAATGCAGCGCGCGTCGAACGAGGATTTGTGTCCCGCAGCGACTTCCGCGGCGACCTTGCCCTGGTGCGAGGCTTTATGCGCCAGCATGGGGGCGCCCACCACATCGCCGATCGCAAAAATATGCGGCACATTGGTGCGCATCTGTTTGTCTACCGCAATGATGCCGCGCGAGTCAACCGCCACACCGGCCGCGGCGGCATTGATTGCATTGCCGTTGGCGCTGCGGCCGACTGCAACCAACACGTAATCGTATGTACCCGGCTCGGGTGCATCGGGACCGGCAAATGACGCCCGCAGGCCCTCCGGCACGGCTTCGAGCTTGGCAACCTTGGTATTCACCAGGATTCGCTCGTAGCGCTTCTCGATCCGCTTCTGCAAAGGTCGCACGAGATCGCGATCCGTGCCGGGCATGAGCCCATCGGTCAACTCGACCACCGTGACACGCACGCCGAGCGAATCATAGACGCAGGCCAATTCCAGGCCGATGATGCCGCCGCCAATCACCAGCAGCCGCTTGCAATCGAGCGGCAATTCCAGCGCGCCGCTGGAATCGATTATGCGCGGATTGTCCGGCAAGCCGGGCAGCCGGGCCGATTCGGATCCTGCCGCGATGATGCATTGCTTGAATTCCACGCGGCGCGCACCCTTCGCGCTATTCACATCCAGCGCATACGGCCCGTTGAATCTGGCGTCGCCGGAAATCACCTCCACTTTGCGCTGCTTCGCCAACAAACTGAGCCCGTTGGTCAATCTTGTGACCACTCGATTTTTCCAGGCGCGTAAGCGGTCGCGGTCGATTTGCGGCGGCCCGAATACGATGCCGCAGCCGGCCATATCGGCGGCTTCTTCGATCACCTTGGCCGCGTGCAACAGGGCCTTCGATGGAATGCAGCCGACGTTCAGGCACACGCCGCCCAGCACCGGCCAACGTTCAATCAACGCAACTCTTAGGCCCAAATCTGCCGCGCGGAATGCCGCGGTGTAGCCGCCGATACCAGCGCCGAGCACAACCAGATCAGCGGCCCCCGGCGGTGCCGCGGCGGCGGCGCTGCCAGCGTCCTGGGTGCTCGTCACGGCCGCGGCGGCGGCGCTGCCAGCGTCCTGGGTGCTCGTCACGGCCGCGGCGGCAGGGGCAGCAGCGGGCGAGCGGGCGGCGGGCGCGCCGGCAGTCGCGGCGGCGCCATCGGCGGGTTTCAGCGGCGGCGGCGCGGCCGGCTCATCCGTCACTTGCACGGTGGCAATCAACGCGCCCGCCGATACGGCGTCGCCCTTCTTGATGTCGATCGAATTGATCACGCCGCGCACCGGCGACGGTACGTCCATGGAGGCCTTTTCGGACTCCAGCGTTATCAACGGGTCCTCGACGCTGACTGTGTTGCCCTTCTGCACGAGCACGTCAAGAACACTGACGTCCTTGGCATCGCCGAGATCCGGAACGCGCACCTCGACCGTGCTCATAACAACGCCTTCACATCGCTCAAGGTTTTGGCCAGAAATACCACGAAGCGAGCCGCCTCGGCGCCGTCGATTACCCGATGATCGTAGGACAACGACAGCGGCAGCATCAGCCGCGGTACGAATGCACCGCGCTCGTAGACGGGTTTCTGGGAGGACCTCGAGACTCCCAGAATAGCGACTTCCGGCGCATTGATGATGGGCGTGAATGACGTGCCGCCGATTCCGCCCAAGCTGGAAATCGTAAAAGTCCCGCCCTGCATTTCCGTGGCTTTTAATTTCCCGGATCGGGCCTTTTCCGACATTGCCGCCAGCGCTCGCGCAATCTCATAGAGACTCAGCCGGTCGGCGTTCGCGATGACCGGCACCATCAGCCCATTCGGCGTGTCGGCCGCGAATCCGATGTTGAAGTACTTTTTGAAAATCAGATTTTCGCCGCTCGCATCCAGCGATGCATTGAAGCGCGGAAATTCCTGCAGCGACAAAATACAGGCCCTGACGATGAAGGCCAGCGGCGTGAGCTTCACCCCCTCTCGAGATGCCTTGCTCTTCAATGCAGCGCGCGCATCTTCGAGCTCGGTAATATCCGCGTCTTCGTGCTGGGTCACGTGCGGCAGATTGATCCAGCTGGCCTGCAGACGCGCGCCGGAAATCTTCTGTATGCGCGATAACGGTTTAACTTCCACGGCTCCGAACTGCGCGAAGTCCACCACCGGCACTTTCGGCAGCGCCGTTGCCGGCGCTGCGCCGCGCGCCGCGGTCAGCAGCCCTTTCACGTAAGCCTTCACATCATCAGGCGTAATGCGGCCCTTGATGCCGGTTCCTTTCACGTGGCCTAAGTCTGCGCCGAGCTCGCGGGCAAATTTGCGCACCGAGGGACTTGCATGAGCCTTGGAAAACGCCTGTTCGTCGATGGTCGCGGCGGCGCGCGGCGCGGCTGCGGCGCTTGGCGCCGCAGCGGCAGTCGGCCCGGCGGTGGGCACCGCCGCGGCACTCGGGGCGGATCCCGTGTCCGCGGCAGATGGCGCGACGGGCGCTGATTTTTTCGCTTCGACCGGCGCGGCCGCGGCGCTTGGCTTGGGCGTCGGCAGCGCGCCGGCCGCCGCGGCCGGCTCGAGCAACAGAATCAGCGAACCCTCGGATACCTTATCGCCGGCCTTGATCTTGACCTGGGTAATCTTGCCGGCCTCGGGAGCCGGCACATCCATTGCCGCCTTTTCCGTTTCGAGGGTTATCAGGGGCGTTTCTTTCTCGATCTGCTGGCCGTCCTTGACCAACACGTCGATCACATCGACGTCCTTGAAACCGCCGATGTCCGGAACCAGCACTTGTATGGGAGTAGCCACGATGTCTGCCTAGACCGTCAAGGGATTGGGTTTGTCCGGATCGATGCCGAAGGTCTGCATGGCCTTGCTCACCGTTTGGGTATCTATCTTGGCTTCGTCGGCCAGCGCCTTGAGTGCGGCGACCACGACATAGTGCCGGTCCACTTCAAAAAACCGCCGCAGCTCGGCGCGCGAATCGCTGCGTCCGAAGCCATCGGTTCCCAGCACCGTATAGGGTCCGGGTATCCATTGGCGAATTTGATCCGCCACCACCTTCATGTAGTCGGTTGCGGCAATGAAAGGACCTTCGCGATCCGCCAATGCTTGCTGGATGTAATTCTGCTGCCGCGTCTCGTTCGAGTGCAGCATATTCCGGCGCTCGATCGCCAGCGCGTTCTTGCGCAGCTCGCTGAAGCTCGTCACCGAATACACATCGGCGGGAACGCCGTAATTCTTTTCCAGCAGTTCCGCCGCCGCCAGCACTTCGCGCAAAATAGTGCCCGATCCAAACAGCGTCACGCGCACCTTGCCGCGGCCGCCGATTTGCAGCAAGTACATGCCGTTGAGAATGCCCTGCGCCACGCCGGCCGGCATCGCCGGATGTGCGTAGTTCTCGTTCATGCAGGTGATATAGTAAAAAACGCTTTCCTGCTCTTGATACATGCGCCGCAGACCATCCTGCACGATGACCGCCAATTCATATGCGTAGGTCGGATCATAGGCCACGCAGTTCGGCACCGTGGTCGCCACCAGTTGGCTGTGCCCATCCTGATGCTGCAGTCCCTCGCCGGCGAGAGTGGTGCGGCCGGCGGTACCGCCGACCAGGAATCCGCGCGCGCGGCTGTCGCCCGCCGCCCAAATGAAATCCCCGACTCGCTGGAATCCGAACATCGAATAGTAAATATAAAACGGCACCATGCTGACGCCATGATTCGCGTAGGCAGTGGCGGCGGCGATCCAAGAGCACAGGCTCCCCGCTTCATTGATGCCTTCCTCGAGAATCTGCCCTTGCTTGTCCTCGCGGTAGAACATGAGCTGGTCGGCATCCTGGGGCGTATATAGCTGGCCCACCGACGAGTAGATGCCGATCTGCCTGAACATTCCTTCCATGCCGAAGGTCCGTGCCTCGTCCGGTATGATGGGAACGACGTGCTGGCCGATGTTCTTGTCCTTGACCAACAAGGTCAGCATGCGCACCAACGCCATGGTGGTGGAAATCTCGCGCTCACCGGTGCCCTCGAGCAGAGCGCTGAACGCCTCGAGCGGCGGCACCACCAGGGGCGCGGCCGCCGCAATGCGCGCCGGCAGGTAGCCGCCGAGGGCCGCGCGTCGCGCCTGCAAGTAGCGCATCTCTTCGCTGTCCGCGGCCGGCTTTCTGAATGTCAGGCCGGCGATTTCCTCGTCGCTGATCGGAATATTGAAGCGGTCGCGCACCTCTTTGAGCGCATCGTCGCTGAGTTTTTTCTGTTGATGCGTGGACATCAGGCCTTCGCCCGCCTTGCCCATGCCGAAGCCCTTGACCGTTTTCGCCAAAATCACGGTGGGTGCGCCCGCATTCGCCACGGCTGAGGCGTACGCCGCGTAGACCTTCTGTGCATCATGACCGCCGCGATTCAAGCGAAAAATCTCCTCATCGGACATATTGGCGACCATTTCCTTCAGCTCGGGGTATTTGCCGAAGAAATGCTCGCGCGTATAGGCGCCGCCCTTGGATTTGAAGTTCTGATACTCGCCGTCCACGCATTCTTCCATCAAGCGCTTGAGCAGCCCCTCATGATCGCGCTCCAGCAACGGATCCCAGCGCGAGCCCCACAGCACTTTGATGACGTTCCAGCCGGCGCCGAGGAACGCCGCCTCGAGTTCTTGAATGATCTTGCCGTTGCCGCGCACCGGGCCGTCGAGGCGCTGCAAATTGCAATTGATCACAAAGATGAGATTGTCGAGTTTCTCGCGCACCGGCATGGTGAGTGCGCCCATCGACTCCGGTTCGTCCATTTCGCCGTCGCCGAGGAACGCCCACACCTTCCGGTCGGACGGCGGCACGATGCCGCGATGCTCCAAATAGCGCACGAATCGCGCTTGAAAAATCGCCATCATCGGACCCAAACCCATCGACACCGTGGGGTACTGCCAGAAATCGGGCATCAACCAAGGATGTGGATAGGATGACAATCCTCCGCCGCGCACTTCCTGACGGAAACGCTGCAGCTGGCCTTCATCGAAGCGGCCCTCGAGGTAAGCGCGTGCATAAATGCCGGGACTCGAATGACCCTGTATATAGATCATGTCTCCGGGATGCGCCGCGCTGCGCGCGCGCCAAAAATGATTGAAGCCGACCTCGTACAGCGTAGCGGCCGACGCGTAGGTCGCGATGTGGCCGCCGTATTCCGCGTTCGAGCGGTTCGCGTGCACGACCATGGCAAGCGCATTCCAGCGAATAAACGCTTCGTTGCGCCGCTCCAACGATCGATCGCCGGGGTAATCCGGCTGCTGCGCTTTGGATATGGTGTTGAGATACGCCGTGTTGGGTTTGAACGGCAGATACGCGCCCGAACGGCGCGTGAAGTCGACCAATTTTTCCAACAGGAAGTGCGCGCGTTCCGGTCCCTGTGCTCGCAAGACCGAATCGATGGATTCCAGCCATTCTTGAGTTTCAACCGGATCAATATCTTCGAACGGCGATTGTTGCGTCATAAAATGCACACACCCACGTGTCCTGTTAAGATGGCAGGCACGTTACAGCGCCGCTGCGCTGACTGCCACCGCGTTTGCCCTTAGGCTATCTTCGGGGTTTGGTTTTTCACGGTCAAGCAAGGGATCAGATCGCGATACCTTTGCGGTTTTACGATATGCCGACTCGCTTGCCCTTTGACCAACTCCTCGTGCCGGTGCGCGAGTTGCGCGCAGGCATTACCGTGTCCGTGCTCGCTCGCTATGCAAGCGCTTTGCTGTTCTTGCCCGTCGCCCCAACGGAGGCGGACTTCAAGGCATTGCCGCATGGCACGCCGCTGCGCGCTCTGTTCGAGCGCAAAGTTCGCAAGGCCGGCGACACATTCCAATTGCGGGTTGGTCCCGAGGCGCAGACGCTGCTCAACGTCGCATGCGTAGCCGGCAGCGCCAGCACTTTCGAGCGTTTGCAGGCCGCCGGCAAACTCGCGCGCAGCGTGCTCGATGGCGACCCCCAGTCGGTGCTGCTTTGGCAGCAAGGCTGCGCGGCGGCGCCCGCCAACGCGGCCTGCATTGCCGCCATCGCGGCGCTGCAGGCGGCCGCGTTTCGCCTCGCGACCTTCAAGAGCAAACCGAAAAATCGTGCGCGCCTCGGCCGCATCGATGTCGCGCGCAGAGCCAAGCTTCCCGAACTTGACCTGACGCTGGCGACTGCTGCCGGCAACAATCTTGCGCGTTGGCTCACGGCCCTGCCGCCCAGCACTCTGGACGCGAATGCTTATCGCCGGTTGCTGAAGCAGTTCGCGCAGCGACTGAGGCTGGGTTTCAAGTTCTACGGCGAGACGCAGCTGAAGCGCCTGGGGGCGGGCGCGTTTCTCGCGGTATCGCGCGGCAACGGCGCACGGGATGCCGGCATTGCCTATCTGTCCTACCGGCCACGCGGCGCCGCAACCGCGGCGGTGAGCCTGGTGGGCAAGGGCATTTGCTTCGATACCGGCGGCACGAACTTGAAGGCGCATAAGGGCATGCTGGACATGCACACCGACATGGAAGGCAGTGCGGTCGCATTGGGCAGCCTGTATGCGCTGCAGGCGCTGCGCTCGCCGCTGGCCGCGGATTGCTGGCTGGCGATCACCGAGAACCGTATCGGACCGCTCGCCTACAAGCCGCAAGACATCGTGCGCGCCGCGAATGGCACGACCATTCAAGTCATACACACCGACGCGGAGGGTCGCATGGTGCTGGCGGACGCGCTCAGCCTGGCGTCGAACAGGAAGCCGCGCGCCATCATCGATTATGCGACCCTTACCGGCGCCTGCGTGTACGCGCTGACCGAGCGCTACAGCGGCGCCTTCACCAATCGCCCCGCGGCGCGCGATCTGATCGAGGCCGCCGGCATCAGCAGCGGCGAACGGGTCTGGTGTTTTCCGATGGACAGCGACTACGACACGGATTTGGAGAGCAGCGTCGCCGATGTACAGCAATGCGCTGCCGATAGCAAGGGCGATCACATACTGGCGGCACGTTTTTTGAATCGCTTCGTGCCGAAGGAAATCCCTTGGCTGCACCTCGATCTTGCTGCCGGCACGCGGCACGGCGGCCTCGCGCACATCGCCACGGAGATTACCGGGTTCGGCGTTCGCTATACGCTCGATCTGCTGCGCCGCGGCTGGCCGCCTGCAACGGCGGCTCGCAAATGACCCGCTTGCGCATGCAACGGCCCGATGACTGGCATGTACATTTGCGCGACGGCGCCGCTCTCAAGGATGTCGTCAAGTTTACTGCGGAGCGCTTCGGGCGGGCCATCGTCATGCCCAATCTTACGCCGCCGATTACAACGGCCGACATGGCCGGCGCCTATCGACAGCGCATCGTCTCGTCACTGCCCGCCAATAGCCGATTTCAGCCCCTGCTTACGCTGTATCTGACGGATACGACGACCGCGGATGAGATCGATCGTGCGCAAGCGAGCGGATTCATCTACGGCGTCAAGCTCTACCCTGCCGGCGCCACGACGCATTCGGACGCCGGAGTCAGCAACATCAAGAAAGTGCATCGGGTACTCGAGCGCATGGAGGAGATCGGAATGCGATTGCTGGTGCACGGCGAATCGCCGCAGGCTGATGTCGATGTATTCGACCGCGAAGCACATTTCATCGATGCCGTGCTCGCGCCCCTGCTCGAACGCTTCACCAAGCTGTTCGTGGTGTTCGAGCACATTACCACCGAGCGTGCGGTCGAATTCGTGACCGACGCGCGGGCCGGCGTCGCGGCCACCATCACGCCGCAGCATCTGCTGCATAATCGCAATGCGATTTTCGCCGGCGGCATCAGGCCGCATTATTACTGCTTGCCGATTTTGAAGTGCGAGCGTGATCGGCGGGCTCTGCTTGCGGCTGCGACCAGCGGCAATCCGCGTTTTTTTCTGGGCACGGACAGCGCGCCCCACGAACGAGCCGCCAAAGAGAATGCCTGCGGCTGTGCCGGCATGTTCACGGCTCATGCGGCCATCGAGTTGTACGCCGAAGCGTTCGATTCCGTCGGCCGGCTCGACCGGCTGCAGTCGTTTGCCAGCCATTTCGGCGCCGATTTTTACGGGCTGCCTCGCCACGATGACAGCATCACGTTGATCAAGGAGCCCTGGGTGCCGCCGCGAGCGTACGAGTTCGCAGGCGGGACACTGGTGCCGTATCGCGCGGGCGAGCCGGTGGGGTGGCGTCTGGCTGCGGTCGAAGAGTCATGACGCAGATCGCTCCGATCACTTTCGCGACGCGCTTCCGCGGCTTTCTACCGGTGGTTGTCGACCTGGAAACCGGCGGGTTCAATGCGCAGACTGACGCACTGCTGGAGATCGCCGCGGTGCTCATCGACATGCGCAGCGACGGCACGCTGGTGCGCGGTGAGACACATCGCTACCACGTGACTCCGTTTCCCGGCGCCAACATGGAACCGGCGTCGCTGGCGGTGAACGGTATCGACCCCCATCATCCGCTGCGCCCTGCGATCGCAGAGGACGACGCGCTGCAGCGCATATTCCGCGAGATTCGAACCGCCATTCGAGCGGCGGATTGCAGCCGCGCCGTGTTGGTGGGCCACAACGCCTTCTTCGACTTGAATTTCTTGAATGCCGCGGTCGCGCGCACACAGGTCAAACGCAATCCGTTTCACCCCTTCTCATGCTTCGATACCGCAACTCTCGGCGGCGTTGCCTTCGGCCAGACCGTGTTGATGCGGGCGACGCTGGCTGCCGGGCTGGATTGGGACACTTCTTCAGCACATTCCGCTGCGTACGATGCCGAGCGGACGGCGGATCTTTTCTGCACCGTGTGCAATCAGTTCCAAGGTGTGTTCGAGGCCAGCCGCCGTCGATTGGCCGCCATGGGACCCTTGGAAGTTGAGCCATCGGGCGACGCCGTTGACGCGTCGCCGGACGCCGAGCTCTAAGCGGGGACCGCGCCCGCCTCCGCCAGCAGCTGCTTCAGTTCGCCGCTCTTGTACATTTCCAGGGTGATATCGCAGCCGCCGACCAGCTCGCCGTTGACGTACAGCTGTGGAAAGGTGGGCCACTTCGAGTACGTCTTCAGCGCTTCGCGAACTTCCGGGTCTTCAAATATATTGACGTGCGCAAATTGGGCCTTGCAGGCGCGCAATGCACCCACCGTCTGAGCGGAAAACCCGCATTGCGGGAAATCGGGCGTGCCCTTCATGTACAGCACCACCGGGGCGGCTGACAACTGGGCTTTGATTCGTTCGATAGCATCCATAGTCGACAATCTCCACATGATTCGGGCTTTGGGAGCCGGCCGCTCGCCCCAATCGCAATTGTACGATAACCGCCCCCACAGTACCCGTTTGCGCGCCAAATGCCGTTTTTGACCGGGCGATAAGGGCCGGGAAGGGGTCCGCCAGCGTTGAATTATTGGGGTCAGTCACCTATTCTTCCAGCCTGCCGCAGCGCACGATCCGCGCAGTGGCGGGGGGTCCGACGCATAAAATTATGGAGGGAATCGCATGAATCCGCTAACAACCGTCAAATGGCCTTTAATCCTAGGATTCGTGCTCGCTGTCGTGATTGCAGCCCTCGTGGAGGGGGGGCTCACGGTTAACACGATCACGCTGGCTGCGCTCACGCGCTGGCTGCACATCATATTCGGCATCTTCTGGATTGGACTCCTTTACTACTTCAATGCCGTGCAGACGCCCGGCTTGGCGGCGGCGGCGGCCGATAAGGGCGGACCTGGCGGCGCCGGCGTCAATAAATACATAGCGCCGCGTGCATTGCTGTGGTTTCGCTGGTCCGCACTCGGCACCTGGCTGCTGGGCGCCTGGCTGCTGTCGCAGACCCACGGCCGCTTCGTCAGTGCGTTTACGTTGAGTCTGGCCGATACGCAGTTTTCCCGCCCCAATCTCATCATCGGCATCGGCGCATGGCTGGGTACCATCATGCTGTTCAATGTATGGGGATTGATTTGGCCGAACCAGAAGAAGATTTTGGGAATCGTGCCGGCCACCGATGAAGAAAAGGCCAAGGCGCGCAAAATCGCGCTGTACGCCTCGCGCACCAATTTTCTACTGTCCATTCCCATGCTGATGTGCATGGTCGGACCGATGCACGGTCTGCCCTTCTGAAGGCTTAAGGTAGGCATCGGTGACAGGCCCGGTGCGCTCATCGGTGCCTACGCCTGCGGATCTGCCGCAGCAGGTTGCGCGCGCTCTCGCTGAAGACATCGGTCCCGGCGATTTAACCGCGGCTTTGATTCCGGCTGCCAGTACCGGCCGTGCTTTTGTGGTCACCCGCGAGGCGGCGATCATTTGCGGCAGACCTTACGTCGAGGCGAGTTTTCGGCAATTGGACCCCCGGGTGAGCTTCGACTGGCAGGTGGCCGAGGGCGATAGCGCCCAAATCAATCAGCGACTGTTCACGGTCGAAGGTCCGGCTCGCGCCCTGTTGACCGGCGAACGCTGCGCACTCAATTTCTTGCAGCTGCTCTCCGGTACTGCAACCGCCGCGCACTCCTATGCGGTGCTTCTCGAAGGTACGAATTGCCGGCTGCTTGACACGCGCAAAACAATTCCGGGCCTGCGATCGGCGCAAAAATACGCGGTCCGCGTCGGCGGCGGACACAATCACCGCATGGGGCTTTTCGACGGAATTCTGATCAAGGAAAACCACATCGTGGCGGCTGGCTCCATTGCGATGGCGGTGGCGGCGGCCAAGCGCGCGGCCGGCAAGGTGCCGATCGAGGTCGAGGTGGAGAATCTGCCGCAATTGCAGCAGGCGATCGAAGCCGGCGCCGATATCGCCATGCTGGACAACTTCTCCCCGGTCCCGATGCGCGAAGCGGTGGCGCTCAATGCTCGCGCGCAGCGACCTTTGAAGCTCGAGGCTTCCGGCGGAATAACTGCCGGCAATATTCGCGAAATCGCCGCCACCGGAGTCGACTTCATTTCCGTCGGCAGCATCACGAAGCACGTGCGCGCCGTGGACTTGTCGATGCGGTTCGAATGGCGCGGGTAAGCGCAAAAATCGGTCAGACGCTGTTGGCGGCCTTCAGCACGCGCTGCGGCTGCGACACCCCGTAGCCTTGAGCATAGTCGACGCCCAGGCTTTGCAGCATATTGATGATTTCCTGATTCTCGGCAAACTCGGCGATGGTTTGTTTGCCGGTCAGGTGACCGATCTCATTGATCGAACGAACCATTTCGCGGTCGATGGGATCATGCAGTATTTCTTTGACGAAACTGCCGTCGATCTTCAAGTAATCGACCGGGAAATGTTTGAGATATCCGAACGACGACAATCCGGTACCGAAGTCATCGAGCGCGAATTTGCACCCCAATTCCTTCAACGCTTGGATGAACCTGTTCGCCTGCGAGAAGCTTGCAATGGCCGCGGTCTCGGTGATTTCGAAGCAGATCTTGGTCGCATCCAAGCCGCTGCGGTGGAATTGGTCGATGACGTAGGGCAGGAATTTGTCATCACCCAAGCTCTGGCCGGACAAATTGATCGAACACATCGTCAGTTTTTCGCGCTCGTCCGCTTCGGACACCAGCCAGCGAAACGCGTTCTCGATCACCCAACGATCGATGCTGGGTGTAATGCCGTAGCGTTCCGCGGCGGTCATGAAATTATCCGGCCCGACGATCTTGCCGGCTTCGTCGCGCATGCGCAGCAGCAGCTCGTAGTGCGCGCCGGCTTCGGTTTTCTGCAGCGGCATGATGGTTTGCCTGAAAAGCTCGAAGCGCCCCTCTTCCAGGGCGTTGTTGATGCGCGCCGCCCACTGCATTTCGCGGCGCCTGCGCATCAAATCGATGTCATTTTCTTCGAAGCTATGGACGCGATTGCGGCCGGCTTCCTTGGCCGCCTGACAGGCGCTGTCTGCGGCGCTCAAGACCGATGCCACATCGGCATTGTCCGCGGAGATGGGCACGACGCCGATGCTGGCGCCCAGGCGGAACGTGCGCTCCTCCCAGGTAAACTTGAAGTTGCGCACCGCTTCGCGCAGCGCCTCCGCGGTTCGCATGGCCTCATCGAGCGAGCAGCTCTCGAGAAGAATGCCGAACTCATCGCCGCCCAGACGCGCCAGCGTATCGCGCCAGCGGACTTTTGATTTCAGCAGCGCGCCAACCTGGCCCAGCAATGCATCGCCGGCGCTGTGGCCGCAGGTATCGTTGACGATTTTGAATTGATCCAAATCGAGGACGCAGAGTGCGTAGGAGGTCTCCCGCGCCTTGGCGCTTTTCAGCGCGCGTTCCATGCGATTCTCGAATTCGCGGCGGTTCACCAATCCTGTGAGCACGTCATGACTGGCGTGATAACTCAAGCGGCGGTTGAGCTCGCGCGCCTCGCTGACATCGTGGAACACCAGGACGCCGCCGGACACCGCGCCGCTGCCGTCGCGAATGGGCGATGCGGTGCTTTCCACGTAGATTTCATTGCCGTCGCGGCGTATGAGCAGCATCGGGCGCACCGATTTGATCGAACGCGTGCGGCGAATGGCCACCGCGAGCGGATTTTCGAGCGGCTCGCAGGTCTCCTCGTGAAAGGCCCGAAAGATCTCTTCGATGGCACGGCCCTGGCTATCCTCGAGACGCCAACCGGTCAGCGCCTCGGCCACCGGGTTGACGTAGTCGATGACGCCCTTCGCGTCTGAGGTGATTACGCCGTCGCCGATGCTCTGCAAGGTGATTTGTGCGCTCTCTTTCTCGCGAAACAGCGCTTCTTCGTACAGTTTGCGTTCAGTGATGTCCAGTTCGACGCCGACCAGGCGCAACAGGCGCCCCTTGTCGTCGACCTTGGCTTTGGCGCGGCTGATCACCCAGCGCCATTCGCCGGTCGCGTGCCGCATGCGGTGCAAGCTCTCGAAAATCGGCGTCTTGCCCGCAACGTGATCGCGAATGGCCGCCTGCACGCGCGACATGTCGTCCGAGTGCACCAAAGTCCGCCAATCAGGCGCCTGTCCGACATCGCTCTCATCGTAGCCCAACATCGCTTTCCAGCGCGGCGACAGGTACACGCGATTATTGAGCGTGTCGAAGTCCCACAGCCCATCGTTGGCGCTGTACAGAGCCAGTTCGTTGCGCTCTTCCAAGTCCTCCAAATGAGATTGGATCTCGATGCGCTCGAGTCCGGTGGCGAGACTGCTGCCCACCAGCTTCATCAAAAGATGCAGCTGCACTTCCCAATTGTCGCGGGGCCGCGCGTTGGCTATGCCGAGCACACCCGCGGGTCTGCCTTTGATGAAGTACCCGATCATGAGCACCGAGCCGATGCCAAGATGACTCCACCGCGCGGCATCGTCCCGCTGGTCGGCGCGAGGCGCGCCGGTATCGCGCAGCTCGGATACCCGCAAAGGCGCCAGACGCGAGCGCAGCCACGGCATGACATCCAGGGACTGGCCGCGCAATTGTTCCGGATTGCCGGTGGCCAGCATGCCGCGCGCAACCTGGATTTCGCTGAACACGTCCAACTCGGCGTCCAGGCTGATGTGGAAAGCTGCGTCGACGCGGGTCGCTTCGCGCAGCAGCTCTAAATTGATGATGATGGTGTCGAGCACGGTGGCGGCCGTCATCGTTTGAAAATCGACGGCGATCTTGGTGCAAATTACGTCAAGTCCGGCGGCGGGCCGCATGCCGCGCGGCGGCCATGTGTGCGGGGACAATATGTCCGAAGCGGTCAGGTCTGGGTGGCGGGGATCGTTTGGAGCTATAGCCATGCGCCGTCACAGGTCCCAGAGGTGTTACGGTTGTAGATCAACAGTTTGCCACTCAGTTCATCGAGAAAATCGAATGCGTCACACAGTTTCTTAGGATTCGGGGCGCCGACATACGGTTGGATTCTCGCATAAGTTGTAAGGAATACAAGCTAAGCGATTGTATTAATAGAGCTTCAGCTAAAAACTCCGTCGGCCTGCGCGAGACAGTCATGGGCGGTCCATCGCGAACAATCGAGGTCTACCGACGCCCCTCAGTCTACGGCCGACTTGGCCGTTTCGAACAGCAGTATAAGCCTCTGTTCCATATCAGCTTGTAGCAGTTCAAGAGCTGCCGCATCAAGACCTTTTGCGACATAGACGGGCTCGCCCACCGCGATCACGATGCGTGAGCCTATCTTTGGGATCACGAAGCGATCCCAGCTGATCTTCCACGCGCGCGACGCGAAATAGCTGATTGGAATAATGGGTCGTTGGGAAAGTTGTGCGAGCAGCAATGCGCCGGGCTTGAATTTCCAAGGCGGTCCGCGCGGACCATCGGGCGCAATCACGGGAGATATGCCCTCGTGAACCAACGCTTGATAAAAATCGCGCAGTGCGCGTGCGCCTGTATGCGTCGAGGATCCGCGGATGACCTCGCCGCCCAAACTGCGCACGATAATGGCGCCGAACTCGCCGTCGACCGAAGGACTGATCAATACACCGAGTTTTACGCCGGCGTCGCGCAGCCCGAACAAATACCTGGCGCAGAATAACTGATGCTGATGCCAGTACACGGGAATGAACGAGGGTGCACGCGCAAGCGTTGCGGCGATGTGTTCCCCGCCGACGACTCGCACCTCTCGGCACCAGCTCCAAACCATGCGCATCAGCGCCAAAAAGATCGGCGCCGCCATTCTATACAACCAGAGACGCCCCGCCGTCAGGCGGCGCCCGGAGCTGGTTTGCTGTGTGTAGATGGTATTGCGAAGACCACCCTTTTCTCGTTGTTTTCTCACCGCTGGTATTGTCGGGAAGCACTCCGTGGGGCGCAATCCCTAAGTTACAATGCCGCCATGCAGACCGTAGCAATTCCGCCGGGGCCGGCCGAAGCCTTCGATCTTGGCGGCAGCGATGAATCGCTGGCGCGATTGCAGGATTACTTCGCCCGATTCGGCGATGTTTATCGTGTCTTTGCGCCCAGCCGCGGGGTGTTCAACTACGTCATCAATCATCCCGACGACATCAAACGGGTGCTGCTGACGAATCACCGCAATTACACCAAGGGCGAGGGCATGGATCGCGTCAAGATCCTGCTGGGCAATGGCATCATGACCAGCGAAGGGGCTTTTTGGCGCAGGCAGCGGCGCATGCTGCAACCTTCATTCCACCGCCGCGTCATCGATCAATTCAGCAAGCTCATCGCCGAGGTGAACGACAAATACGCAGAGCGCTGGTCGGCGAAATCCCTGCGCGGCGAAGCGGTCAACTTGTCGAGCGACACCAGTGAATTGACGCTCGAGATCGTGCTCAAGTCCATATTCGGGACCGACTTGGAGCGATTGGAACATCAATTGGGGGCCAATCCCTTCGAGGTTGTGGCCAAGCAATCGAACCGCGATTTGAAATTTGCCTTTCAATTTCGGTCGCTGGCGCGCTTGGTCGGCGAACTGATCCAAAGGCGGCGCCAGGTGCCGGAACAACATGTCGACTTTTTGAGCATGTTCATGCTGACCCGCGATCGGGACAGCGGTGAACCGATGTCCGATAAGGAGTTGATCGACGAGGTCCTGACGCTGATCGTCGCAGGCCACGAAACCACCGCGGCGGCGCTCACTTGGACCTGGTACTTGGTCAGCCGCCACCCGGAAGCTGCCGAACAGCTGCAGGCAGAAGCCGACCGCACGACGGCGAATGGCGTGCTGGGACTCGATGCCGCCGAGGCCCTGTCTTTCACCCACCAAGTTTTGCAGGAAGCGCTGCGGCTGTACCCGCCGGGTTGGCTGCTCACACGGCGCGCCATCGAGGCCGATGAACTCGGCGGTTTCGCGATCGCACCGCGCACCGATGTGTTCATCAGTCCCTACATGCTGCACCGGCACCCGGATTTCTGGAGCGAAGCGGAGGAATTCAGGCCTGAGCGTTTTGCCGGCGCCGATGCCGACGAGCGGCATCGCTTCGCCTATATTCCCTTTGCGGTGGGACCGCGTCACTGCATCGGCGAGAATATCGCGATGTTCGAGATGCTGGTGCATCTGCACACCATGGTGCGCCGTTTTCGCCTGCGGCGCGCCACGAATGAACCCATTGAACTCGAGGCGCAAATCAATCTGCGGCCCCGGTCAAACCTCATGATGATGGTGGAATCGAGATGAATGATGAGAACCGGCTCATGAGATGCACGACCTTGGTCGACATCCTCGAAAGCAATCGGGGCGTCGACCGCAGCGTCACGTATGTCGAGGGCGAGAATGCCGAACGGCGCGTGCCGTACAAGGATGTTTACGCGCGCGCGCTGGGCATTCTTTATCACCTGCAGAGTGCCGGCGCCAGGCGCGGCGATAAGATGATCATCTTCCTGAACAGCAATGAACAGTTTCTCGACGGCTTTTGGGCCGCCGTGTGCGGCGGCATCGTGCCCGTGCCGCTCGCCGTCGGGATCAGCGATGAACACCGGCACAAGCTGCTCAGGGTGGCGCGCAAGCTGGGCAATCCCCTGCTGTACACGGACGCGAAAAGCCTGGAGCGGCTGGCAAGCCTGGCCGTGCAGGCCGGCGAGTCCGGGCTGTTCCAGCAGATCAAATCACGCGCCTTCTTGGTCGAATCGATCGCGGATATTTCAAAACCTGGCAAATTGCATCGCCCTCTGCCTGAGGATCTGGCGTTCATTCAATTTTCGTCCGGGTCGACCAGCGAACCCAAAGGCGTGATGCTCAGCCATGGCAATTTGATCGCGAACACGCAAGGCGCGACGGAAATCGACAAATTCAACGATCAAGATGTCTCATTGAGCTGGATGCCCTTGACGCACGACATGGGCTTGATCGGCTTCTACTTGATGCAGTTCGCGAATCGCGTGCACGTAAATCTCATGCAAACCGAGCTGTTCGTGCGGCGGCCGCTTCTGTGGCTGCAAATCGCGGCGAACAAGCGCGTCACCATCACCTGCTCGCCGAACTTCGGATATCGTCATTTCCTCAAGGTACTGGGCGATCGGCGCCTGGAAAATGTCGATCTGTCGGCGATCCGGCTGATCTATAACGGGGCTGAACCGATATCCGTGCCCCTGTGCAATGAATTCATGAGTTCGCTCGCCCACACGGGCCTTGCGCGCCAAGCCATGTATCCGGTGTACGGACTGGCGGAAGCATCGCTCGCCGTCAGCTTGCCGCCCTTGGGATCCGATTATCGCTGGATACGCGTGAATCGGCACCGCTTGAACGTCGGCGCGCAGATCGAGCTGAATCCCGCGCAGGGGCGCGATGCACTCGAACTCATGTGCGTGGGACACGTGGTGCCGAACACCGAATTGCTCATAGCGGATGACTCTCGCGCCGGCCTGCCCGACGGCACAGTGGGACACATCTTGATTCGCGGCGCCAGCGTCACGCGGGGCTACTTCGCTGACCCGGAGGCCACGGCTGCCGCGATCGACGCCGATGGTTGGGTCGACACGGGCGATCTTGGCGTGATCCACGAGGCCGGCCTCTACATCGCCGGCCGCATCAAAGAAATCATTTTCGTCAACGGTCAGAATTACTACCCGTACGATTTGGAAAACATCGCCCAGCGCGCGCCAGGCCTGGAGCTGAACAAGGTGGTAGCGGCCGGCATCGCGAAGCCCGGTTCGCAGGGCGAGGAACTGATCGTGTTCGTGCTACACCGCGGCAGCATGGCGGATTTCTTGGCCACCGCTGCAGCGGTCGGTCGACTGGTCAACGAACACACCGGCCTCGAGGTGGCGCAGGTCGTACCGGCCAAGCGCATTCCGAAGACAACCAGCGGCAAGGTGCAACGGCATTTACTGGAGCAGGCCTATGTCGAGGGCGAGTTCGACGCGGAACTTGCGGAGCTAAGAACTCTACGCGACTCGCGGGGCGGATCGGAGCGCGCCGCCGTGGGTTTGGAGACGCGCCTGCAATCGATTTGCGAAGCCGCGCTGCCGGGAAAGAGAATCGACGTAAACGATAACTTGTTTGAGATCGGCGCAAGTTCGCTCAAATTGATCGAGATCCATGAAAGCATCGACCGCGATTTCCCCGGCCGCATCGATTTAACCGAATTGTTCGACTATCCAACCATTGCGCAGCTGGCGAGGCATTTGGAAACCAAACTCGCGGCGAGCCCCTCGCACTGAGGTGATTCGCGGAGTCATCAACCGCCGGCGTAGAGCGGCTTTTTCAACCGCCAGCGCCGGTAGGACCACAGCCAATCGGCGGGACTCGCGAGCACATCGACTTCGCAGGCGCGCGCATACCGCTCCGTCATCTCGTTGGGCAGGGTAACTTCGCGCCCATCCCACAACTGCCGCAATTCAACTTCGTAGTGACTGCGCCGCACGCGGCGCACGCGCGCGTACAGGACGGGCAGGCGCGCGGCGCGCGCAATCTGTTCCGCACCGATGTAGAACGCCGTGTCCTGGCCCAGGAACATGGTCCAGTAGCGCTGGTCGGTCGACATGGGCGCCTGGTCGGCATTCATGCCCAGCGCACGTGTAATGGCGCGCCTGCGCAGAAAATCCGCCAGCAGGTCCTTGGCGGGCACCAGCCGTGCGCCAAACCGCGAGCGCACACCGAGCATCAAGCGCTCGGCCCATGCATCATGCAAGGGCTTGTAAGCCGCATCCACGGGGTATCCCAGCTGCAGCGTCATGCCGTGCAGCAGCCATTCCCAGTTACCGAGGTGCGAAGTGACGAACATGATGGACTGGCCGGCATCCAGATAGCGGCGGGCCAATGTCACGTTCGTGACAAGCATGCGGCGGCGCATGTCGGCCTCGCTCATCGACACGGATTTCAGCACCTCGACCAACACATCGCAGAAATTCCTCAAGAATTGCTTGTGGATGAGTTCACGCTGCGCGGTGCTGGCATCCGGATAGACCTTCTCGAGCTGCTCGAGGATCACGTGGCGGCGGTGACGCACAACATAGTAGGCCAGGAAGTATAAAAAGCCGGCAAACGCGTACAGCGCGGCCCAGGGAAGACGCGATAACAGTTTGATCATGGAGCAATCGACATCACAATTTCCCTAGAACCACTCCCGCCTATAACCAGAGATTTCACGCTCGCGAGCAAGTCTAGCGTCATCCGGCGCAGACTTGGTAAGCTTCGGAGCCCAATCCTGGAGGTCGCAATGAAATCGCTCGGCAGAAAACCGCAAGGCGCGCGG